>Ga0315912_10004649_pt1 | contig 12918 bp, 8 predicted proteins | sample VfabasoilMG_FD_204469 | JGI IMG/M metagenome (GOLD analysis project Ga0315912, IMG submission 204469) | Garden soil microbial communities collected in Santa Monica, California, United States - V. faba soil | ecosystem: Environmental > Terrestrial > Soil > Garden | place: USA: California... | reverse complement strand
CGGGTTTGCGCTGATCCTGTCCGGCGCGGCATTCATGTCGCAGGCGGCAGCTCCGGAGCTGAAGGTGCTCACGGTCGGCAACGCCGCAATTTCCATCGCATGGGATCCGGGCTGGCAGGTCAGCGCTCCGGGCCCGGATGCGCCGCCAAATTCCGCGCAATTCCAGGCGGCCAACCCACACGACATGCTGGCCATGATCACGGCCGAGGCGCGGCCGACGGCGGACGCCGATGTCGAGGGTTACATGCGCCACGTGATGGAAGCGACGGTGAAGGAATTTCAGCCGCAGAGCGTGGAGAAAGAGCTCGTACCGAAAGCGTTCACCAACGGTGACGTACACGGCTATCGCGTATGCGCCACCGATCGCGCACCCAAGCCCGAGGAATACAAGTACGTCTGCCAGGGCATCGCCACCAATGGTGAGCTCGCGGTGGTATTCACGATTCTCTACAACGAGGCAGGCAAGGCGCAGGGCGAGAAGGCGAGTGCGGCGCTCGAGGCGCTGCAGGTCCCAAAGAGCACCTGAAGTCACGCGAACGAGGCGTCATTCCACAGACCATCCTGTGGCGGTCTTGAAATCCTTGAGCAGTCGCCGACAGTTCTGACGCTGTTCGTGCGCGCGCCCCTCGTGGCCCGCGAGCCAGGGCAGGCAGACGGTTGCGGCTGCGACGCTGATGAGCGTGTAGAACCATACGAATCCGCGAGCGCTGATCATTCCGCTCAACTGGCACACCCAGAGCACGACGGCGTACGAGAGCGCGACGAAGGCGTGTGCCCGGGCCGCGCGAATGAGGCGCAACGACAGGTCGGCGCGATGCTCGGCGTCGCTGAGCAGGTGCGGCGGAGTGCCGGCGTCACAAGGCGTTGGAGTGCGGCCCGCAAGCCATGCCGCCGTCGCCACGGCCGGCGACGCGAGCAGCAGGACTACCGCCCACATGGCAAAAGTCAGCGAGTCGCGCTTCCATGCCATGAACGCGAGGTAGCTGCCAGCCGACATTGCTCCGACCGCGAAGCCGAGCATGGCAATCCGCCAGCGAGGGAACGCATTCGCACTCTCGGTATGCATGAAGGAACCAGTCTCACGGCGCGGGAGATCCTTTCAAGCCGCTCGCAAGTCGCTGCCGGCGCATACGTATGCATCTCACCCCGGCGCCCGCTGACTGAAGTAGAGTGCGCCAACTCGTTACGGAGGTGCGATGCGACGTTTCAACTCGTGCCTGGCCTTGTGCGCCGTGTCATTCGCGGCCATGGGCGCCGACTATCGTGAGCGTCTGCCAGAGGATGAGATCGTCTACTTCGTGCTGCCGGATCGTTTCGAGAACGGCGATACGGCGAACGACGAAGGCGGGCTGCAGGGCGATCGCCTAACCACCGGGTTCGATCCCGCGCACAAGGGCTTCTACCACGGCGGAGATCTCAAGGGACTCACGCGGCGGCTGGACTACGTCCAGGGACTGGGCGCCACCGCCATCTGGCTGGGACCGGTCTACAAGAACAAGCCAGTGCAGGGCGGTCCAGGCGAAGAGACTGCCGGTTATCACGGCTACTGGATCACCGACTTCACCTCGGTGGACCCGCACTTCGGAACCGGCGACGACATGCATGCGCTGGTGGACGCGGCGCACGCGCGCGGCATGAAGGTGTACCTCGACATCATCACCAATCACACCGCGGACGTGATCCAGTACCGCGAGTGCCAGAACGTGGCCTGTCCGTATCGTTCGCGCGCGGACTATCCGTATACCCGCAAGGGCGGAATCGGCGGCGCGGTGATAAACAATGGATTCGCCGGCGACGGCGTGCGCACCGTGGAGAACTTCGCGCGTCTCACCGATCCCGCCTATGCGTACACACCTTTCGTTCCGCCAGCCGAGGCCAACATCAAGGTGCCCGAGTGGCTGAACGCGCCGATCTACTACCACAACCGTGGCAATTCCGATTTCTGGGGCGAGAGTTCGCTGCACGGGGATTTCGTGGGACTCGACGATCTCATGACCGAGAATCCGCGCGTGGTCGAGGGCTTCATCGCCATCTACGGCGACTGGATCGAGCGTTACCGCATCGACGGCTTTCGCATCGACACGGCGCGCCACGTGAATCCCGAATTCTGGCGCGCTTTCGTGCCCGCCATGCTCAGGCGGGCGCGCGCCAAGGGCATTCCCAATTTCCACATCTTTGGTGAGGTCGCGGCCGAAGGCGTGGACGTGGCGCAGCTGGCGCGACACACACGCGTCGACAAGCTGCCATCGGTGCTGGATTTCGGCTTTGCCGGCGCCATGACCGAAGTGCTGGCGCGCGATGCCGGCACCGCGGTGCTGGCGCGCCTGTACGCCGATGACGGGATCTACGAAGGCGGAGCGCCCGCCGCGCTGCGCCTGCCCACCTTCACCGGCAACCATGACTTCGGCCGCTTCGCATACCTGGTAAGACAGGCTCGGCCAACGGCGCGCGACGAAGAAGTCCTGCAGCGCGTGTTGCTGTCCAATGCCATGTTGTTCCTGCTGCGCGGCGTGCCCGTGGTCTATTACGGCGACGAGCAGGGATTCATCGGCCACGGCATCGACCAGGCGGCACGCCAGGACATGTTCCCGAGCCAGGTCGCGAGTTACAACGACCAGGTATTGCTCGGAACGGCGTCGACCACGGCCCAGGCCAACTTCGATGCGCTGCATCCCATCTACCGGCAGATCGCCGCGCTCGCCACCTGGCGCAAGCAATACCCGGGGCTGCGCCGCGGTCAGCAGGTGGTGCGGGCACAGACAAAGTCGCCCGGGCTGTTCGCCGCGTCGCGCATCGGCAGCGATGGCCGCGAGATCCTGCTGGCATTCAACACATCGAACACGCCGATCACCGCCCAGGTGGAGATCGAAGCAAGCACTCGTTCGTTCACGTCACTGCACGGTGATTGCCCGGCGCCCAATGCCGTCGGCAGCGTCAACATCCGGCTCCAGCCTTTTGGATTCGCGGCCTGCGTGGAGTCGGCGCCTTGAGGCGCATGCCGGCGGCCTGTGCCGCGTTCCTGTTGTTTGCCGTCCAGGCGGCTGCGCAGCAACCGAACGCATCCGCGGCTGGCCTGGTGCGCTCACCCGACCAGTCGCTCCACGTCATGCTGCGAGTCGACGGAGACGGTCGGCCCGAGTACAGCATCAGACGCAAGGACCGGACGATCGTCGACTGGTCGCGGCTGGGATTCATCCTCGCCGATCAACCCAAGCTGGAACGCAACTTCGCTTTGATCGACGTGGCGCAGCGCAGTTTCGACGACACCTGGGAGCAGCCCTGGGGAGAGCGGCGTTACGTGCGCAATCGCGGCAACGAGATGCGCGCGACGCTGCGCGACAGGAACGGGCGCGAGCTCATCGTGACGTTCCGCGTGTTCGACGACGGCGTGGGCTTCCGCTACGAATTCCCGAGGCAGGCCGCGCTGGGCGATGTGGGCATCGTCGAGGAGCTGACGGAATTTGCGGTCGCAGAGCCGGCCACCGCCTGGTGGATTCCCGCTGGCGAATGGAATCGCTACGAGTACCTCTACAACAGGACGCCGCTTGCCGAAGTCGGACAGGCCCACACGCCGCTGACCTTGAAGCTCGCCAGCGGCGTACACGTGGCGATTCACGAGGCGGCGCTGGTCGACTATGCCGGTATGTGGTTGCGGCGGGTGACCGGTGAGCGACTGAAGGCGGAGCTGTCGCCGTCGTCGACAGGACCCAAGGTGCGCCGCACGGCGCCATTCGTGACTCCCTGGCGCACGCTGCAGATCGCCGACGATGCGCCGGGACTTTACATGTCCGACCTCATCCTCAATCTCAACGAACCCAACAAGCTCGGCGACGTGTCGTGGGTGAAGCCGTTCAAGTACGTCGGCATCTGGTGGAGCATGCACCTGGGCACACACACCTGGGCCTCCGGCGCGAAGCACGGCGCGACCACGGCCGAGACCAGGCGCTACATCGACTTCGCCGCGAAGCACGGCTTCCGCGGCGTGCTGGTGGAGGGCTGGAACAAGGGCTGGGATGGAGACTGGTTCGCCAGGGGCGATGAATTCAGCTTCACCGAGCCGTATCCGGATTTCGACCTGGTGGGGCTGGCGGCCTACGCCAAGAAGAAGGGTGTGTTTCTCGTGGGGCATCACGAGACCGCGGGCAACATCGCCGTCTATGAAAAGCAGCTCGGCGCCGCGCTGGACCTCTACCAGAAGTTAGGTATCGATTCGGTCAAGACTGGCTATGTCGCGGACGCCGGGGGTGTGCAGGCCCCTTCTTCCAATGGAATGGGCCCGGACGGAAAGATTCACTTCGAGTGGCACGACGGACAGGTGCAGGCGCGACACCACCTGCTGGTGGTGCAGGAAGCGGCGAAGCGCCACATTGCCGTCAATCCGCACGAGCCCATCAAGGACACGGGGCTGCGTCGCACGTATCCCAACTGGGTCGCGCGCGAAGGCGCGCGCGGCATGGAATACAACGCCTGGGGTGATCCGCCGAACCCGCCCGAACACGAGGTGAACCTGGTGTTCACGCGCATGCTCGCGGGCCCGATGGATTACACACCCGGGGTGCTGAGTCTCACCGGGGCCAATGGCAAACGCATCCAGTCGACCATCGCCAGGCAACTCGCGTTGTACGTCGTGCTCTACAGCCCGATCCAGATGGCCGCGGATCTGCCCGAGAACTACCAGCGTTTCATGGCGCCTTTCCAGTTCATCAAGGATGTGCCCGTGGACTGGGCGGAGACGCGGGTCGTCAATGGTGAGGTCGGTGACTACGTCACCATGGTGCGCAAGGATCGCGCGGGTAACAACTGGTACCTGGGCGCGATAACCGACGAATCGCCGCGCACCCTGGAGGTGCCGCTGTCATTCCTCGACGAGGGCCGCCGCTACTTCGCGACTATCTACCGAGACGGCAAGGACGCGGGCTTCGCGGGCGATCCCGCCTCGATCGAAATCCAGACGCGCGAAGTCAGGCGCGGTGACACACTGGAACTGAAACTCGCGCCGGGGGGCGGGCAGGCGGTGCGCTTCTCGACGCAGCGCCCACAGGGTCAGCGATGAGTGCCGTATCGGCGACCGTAGAGCGCCCGACGCTGACGTTCTGGCAGATCTGGAACATGTGTTTCGGATTCATGGGAATACAGTTCGCGTTTGCGCTTCAGAACGGCAACGTCAGTTACATCTTCCAGACCCTTGGCGCGAAAATCGAGGACCTGGCCATCCTGTGGATCGCCGCGCCGCTCACTGGTCTCATCGTCCAGCCCATCGTCGGCCACTATTCCGACCGCACCTGGAACCGCTTGGGCCGTCGCCGGCCGTACTTTCTCGCGGGTGCCATACTCACCTCGTTGGCCCTGCTGGGAATGCCGCATTCCTCGGTGCTGTGGATGGCCGCCGGAATGCTCTGGGTGCTGGACGCCAGTATCAACATCTCCATGGAGCCGTTCCGCGCGTTCGTGGCCGACCAGCTGCCGGATCGGCAGCGGCCCGGGGGCTACGCCATGCAGACCTTCTTCATCGGCGTGGGCGCGGTGGTTGCGGGCTTCATGCCTTACTGGCTGACGAAGGCGGGCGTCAGCAACGTGGGCTCCGGCACAGGCGCCAGCGCGATTGCCGACACCGTTCGCTACTCATTCTTTTTCGGCGCCGCCGTGCTGTTCGTGGCGCTGCTGTGGACGGTGCTGAGCACGCGTGAATATCCGCCCACGGAACTGCACGCCTTTGCCGACGCCACTGCCGAATCCGAAGTCATCGAGCCGGGACGAGCGGCTCGCGCGCGGCTGCGTGGCGCGGTGTGGCTGTTGTTGGGAATCGCAGCCGCGTCGTGCATCTTGAACTTCGCGCTCGAGAAGGCGCTGTACATTCTGGCGGGCGGCTTCGCGGCGTGGGGACTGGCACTGCTGATATTCGCCGGCCGGCCGGGCACCTGGCTGTTGCCCTCGTTGGTACGCGACATCGACAACATGCCAGCACGCATGCGGGAGCTCGTGCCCGTGCAGTTCTTTTCCTGGGTGGCATTGTTCTGCATGTGGATCTACGCCACTCCGACGGTGGCGCAGGAGTTCTTCGGCAGCACGGACCCAAAGAGCGAGGCCTACGCCGATGCCAACGTCTGGTGGAACGTGCTGGGCGCCGTCTACAACGGCGTGGCGGCGCTGGCGGCCATGCTCACGCCCTTCATGGTGCGTCGCTTTGGTCTGAAAGTCAGCCATCTCATCAATCTCTCGCTCGGTGCGGCCGGCTTGATCTCCTTCGCCATGGTGCCGGATTCCAGGTGGCTGATCGCCTCGATGGTGGGTGTGGGTTTTGCCTGGGGTTCCATCCTGTCGCTGCCCTACGCCTTGCTCGCCGGAAGCGTGCCTTCGCGCAAGATGGGCGTGTACATGGGCATCTTCAATTTCTTCATCGTGATTCCGCAGATCGTCGCCACCAGCGCGCTGGGCAGCGTGCTGAAGCATCTGCTGGATGGACGGCCGCTGTATGTGCTGGTGCTGGGTGGCGTCAGCTTCCTGCTCGCCGGAATCCTGGCCCTGCGCGTGAAGTAGGAAATGGGGACATTCCTGATTTGCTAGCAAAAGGGGACAGGGCTGCCTGTTGCAGTCGAGGCGCGTCCCCATTTGCTAGCAAATCAGGAATGTCCCCATTAAGCCTTTACAATTTGCGTCCATGAATCGAAATGAGCTGCTGTACATTCCCGCCGCGCTCGCCATCGGCGGCGGCCTGTACTTCGTGATGAACCTGGACCCCGTCTGGTGGCTGGCGTGGATCCTGCCGGGTTTGCTGTTCGCGATCGCGTTGCGAACCGAGGCCTGGACCGCGCGGGGGCTGGTGGCGCTGGCCGCGCTGATCGGAGCTTCCAGCAACCTTGCCTATTTCCTGAAGGTCATGCCGCTGTTCGCGGTGATGATTGTGCTGCTGCTTCAGGCACTCATGTGGGTGCTCATCATTGGAGCGGCGCGGCGCATAGTGAAGGCCTGGGAAGCCGCGTGGACCGTACTCGCGTTGCCGGTGGTCAGCGTGGCCGTCGACACTTTGCTCGCGCACTTCACGCCCGATGGCAATTTCGGCAGCCTGGCGTACACGCAGGCGGAAATACTGCCGGTGGCGCAATTCTCGGCACTGTTCGGCACGGGCGGCATTCTGTTCCTGCTGATGTTGTTCAACTCGGCGCTGGCCTTCGCGCTCACCTATGGGCTGAAAATGCGCGGCGCCCCGGTGATTTACGGGGGCACCATGGTCATCGTCGCGCTCGCGGCGGGATTTGGCGTGTGGCGGTTGCAGGTCGAGCCCGATGGCTCGCCGGTGTCCTTTGGCATCGCGTCGGTCGACGATTTCATTGACTCGCCGCGCTCCGCGGGTTCGCGCGACGTATGGACTCAATATGAGGCGCAGGTACAGGAGCTGGCGGGCAGCGGCGCCAAGGTCGTACTGCTGCCCGAGAAGATAGCCGTGTTGGCCGCACCCGATGCGGAAGCGCGCAAGCGCTGGCTGTCGGAGCTGGCCCGTTCGAATCATGTCTGGCTGGTGGCCGGGCTCGGCGTGGATGACGGCAAACAGCGGCGCAACGAAGCCTGGTGGTTCGCGCCGGATGGGCGCCTGGTCACCAACTACCTCAAACATTTCATGGCGCCGCCGGAGCGGGAGTTCATCTCTGGCGATGAATATCCCGTCAATGACATCGCCGGCGTGCGCTACGGAGTCGCGATCTGCAAGGACATGCACTTCGCGAGCCTCGGGCGTGGCTTCGGACAGCGGCGCGCGCGCGTCATGCTGATCCCGGCGTGGGACTTCGATGACGACGCCTGGATGGCAGCCAATATGACCAAGTTGCGCGGCATCGAGAACGGCTACGTCGTGGTGCGCTCATCGCGCAATGGCCTGCTGTCGATCTCCGACGGATTCGGCCGAATGCTGGCGGTGGAGCGCAGCGCGCGACTTCCCGGCACCACTTTGTTTGCTGCGGTCAGCGTGCCGGAACAGCAGGAGACTTTCTACACTCGCAGCGGTGACATGCTTGGCTGGGCCAGCGTCATTGCCGCGGTATTGCTGACCGTGCTGGCGTTTCGCCGCGTACGGCGCGCGCGAATCCTCGCCGAATTGAACGCCTAGAAATTGGGGACATTCCTATTTTTTGAAAAATAGGAATGTCCCCATTTATCAGCCTGACTTGCGGATCACCAGCGTCGTCGGGATGACGCGGTTGGCGACCGGTTCGCCGGTCAGCTGGCTCAACAGGGTTTCCACCAGCAGCTCGCCGGCGCGGCGCGTGTCCTGCACGACCGTGGTGAGCGGTGGATTGGTGAGGCTCGCCGCCGGGATGTCGTCGAACCCGGTCACCGCCACCTGGCGTGGCACGTCGATGCCGGCATCCTGCAGCGCGCGCAGCGCCCCGATGGCGATGAGATCGCTCGCGGCGACGATGGCATCGAATTCAACTCCGCGCGCACGCAACTCGCTGGTCGCCTGGAAGCCGGACTCTTCGGTGGTGATGGCGTCGACCTGCAGCGCCGACGTGATCGGCGCTTGCGCCTCGAGCATGGCGCGCTCGTAGCCGCGGAAGCGATCGAAAAATTCCGGGTAGTGAGTCGACGCGGAGCCGAGGAAGGCGATCTTGCGGCGCCCGGAATCGAGCAGGTGCCGTGCCACATCGTAGCCGCCCTGCATGTTGTCGCAACCGACGCAGATTCCCGGTTGACCCTCGAGTACCGGCCCCCAGCGCACGAAATGCGTACCCTGTTCGACCAGCCGGACGAGACGTGGTCGGTACTCTTCGTAGTCGCCGTAACCGAGCAGGATGATGCCGTCTGCCTTGCGACTGTCTTCGTAGTCCTGCTGCCAGTCCTTCGAGAGCTGCTGGAACGAAACCAGCAGGTCGTAGCCCTGGCGCGCCGACGCACGCGTGATCGATCCCAGCATGGAGAGAAAGAACGGATTGATCTGCGAATCATCGGGCGTGGGATCTTCGAACAGCAGCAGGGCCAGCGTGTTCGAATGCTGCGAGCGCAGGTTCGACGCGTTCTTGTCGACGCGGTAATTGAGTTGCCGCGCGATTTCCTCGATGCGCTTGCGCGTTTCGAGGCTGACCATCGGGCTGCCACGCAACGCGCGCGAGACCGTCGGCTGGCTTACGCCCGCCAGGAACGCGATATCAAAAGATGTCGGTTTTTCGTGCATCGACCGCAGCGCAAGCGCTGCCCCCTCGAATGTTCGGCTGCGATCATGCATGGGGCGTTGTGAGAAAAGCTACTGCGACGCGCCGTGGCCGGTTCGGCCCGCGAAATCAAGGCGCTGCGAGTTGAAAAAACGCCACACCGTGACCCGGCAGTGTCAAGGTAGCGTTAGCAAAGCTGCCTTCGGGAAGCCCGTGTCCGCTTATGGAATGTGTCACCTGGAGCTGTGGCAGCGGCAGGGTTGCTTCATCGGCTGACAGGTTGAACGCCACCAGCAGCGCACCGTGATTGTCGAAGCGGCGGAAGGCGAGCACCGAGTTCGTCGCGGCGAGGAATTCGATGTCGCCCGTGATCAGCAGGGGCTGCTGCTTGCGCCACGCGAGCAGCCGGCGAAAACCCTGCAGCGCCGAGGTTTGATCGCGCTCCTGCGCCGCCACCGACAACGCCAGGTGCTGATGCGGTACCGGCAGCCAGGGCTTGGCGCTCGAGAAGCCGCCGCTTTCGTTCGATTCCCAGGGCATCGGGGTTCGGCAGCCATCGCGTCCCTTGAACGCCGGCCAGAACGCAATGCCGTAAGGATCGCGCAGCGACTCGTAGGGCACATCCGCTTCTCCAAGGCCGAGTTCCTCGCCCTGGAACACGCACACCGAGCCGCGCAACGCGCAGATCAACGCGGTTAGCTGGGTGGCGGAATGCGGTAGATAGGGGGCGCTGCGACCCCAGCGGCTGACCACGCGTTCGACGTCGTGATTGGAAATCGTCCAGCACGGCCAGCTCTGTGGCGCCCGCTGGCGCAGTTGCTCGACCGTGGCGCGAATATGCTGCGGCGAATTGTCATTGCTCAGAAGCTCGAAGCTGTACGCCATGTGCAGGCGGCCGGGCTGGGTGTACTCGGCCACCGTGGCGGTCGAATCGTCCGAAGAGATCTCGCCGAGGGCCATGGCGCCCGGGTATTCCTCGATCAGCGCATGGATTTCCTCGAGGAAGGGCAGCATCTCCGGCTGGGTGTTGTTATGCCGGTGCCATTGGTAACTGTACGGATTCTCGGGACTGAAGCCGGTGGGCTTGCGCGTCTGCGGCGGACGCGGCGGGTTGTCGCGCAGCTTCTGGTCGTGAAAGCAGAAGTTGATGGCATCGAGCCTGAGACCGTCCACGCCGCGCGCCAGCCAGAAGCGCATGTTGTCGAGCGCCGCATGGCGCACGTCCGGGTTGTGGAAGTTCAGGTCTGGCTGGCTCTTCAGGAAATTGTGCAGGTAGTACTGGCCGCGGCGCGGCTCCCACGTCCATGCCACGCCGCCGAAAATCGACAGCCAGTTGTTGGGCGGCGTTCCGTCGGACTGCGCGTCGGCCCACACGTACCAGTCGGACTTCGGATTGCGACGGCTCTGGCGGCTCTCGTGAAACCACGCGTGCTGATCGGAAGTGTGACTGGGAACCTGGTCGACGATGACCTTGAGCCCGAGGTTGTGCGCGCGCGCGATCAGGCGGTCGAAATCGGCCAGCGTGCCGAAGATCGGATCAACGGCGCGGTAGTCGGCGATGTCATAGCCGAAATCTGCCATCGGCGATTTGTAGAAGGGCGAAACCCAGATAGCTTCGACGCCCAGCGAGGCGACGTAATCCAGCCGCTCGATGATCCCGGGCAGATCGCCGACGCCGTCGCCGTTGGTGTCCAGGAAGCTGCGCGGATAGATCTGGTAGATAGTTGCGCCGCGCCACCAGGGATTAGCCGGCGCCGTGGAGGGCGGGGTCAGGTGTCGGACTGCGGTGCTCATGGAATTCTTGTGCGGCGGCAGCTTAACCCACGGGTTTCCGCCCCGCGCCTGCATACGTATTCGGTCTGAATACGTATGCGATGCACTGTTTCCGTACAAGGGCGGGACTTAACATCACTCGTACATCGACGTCCTGCCAGGCAGGGCTCGTTAGGCCTCGCCGACTGACCCCCTCCGTCGGCGGGGTTTTTTTATTGCTGCCGCAAACGACGGAAATCGCCGCCGAAGCGGCGGCGTCCGTCAGTGAAAGAGTTGCGGCCGCGCGCTGGGTGTTGCGCGACGCATACGTATTCACGCGGGACTCCATGTCGGCGCTGATATGTTGCGCCACGTTCGGGGACGAGAGGGAGACCGGATGCGTTTGAACCTGGGTGACGTGCGCATGCGTTGCGTGTCGTTCGTCTTGCTGGCGCTGATCGCGCTGACAGTTGCGCCAGCGCGCGCGGCGGATGCCGCGTCGGCCACCGCCGCACGTCCGGCTCCAGACTGGCTCCGCGATGCGGTTATCTACGAAGTTTTCCCACGCGCCTTCTCGAAAGACGGGAATTTTGCGGGCGTCACCGCGCAGCTCGACCGGCTGAAAGATCTCGGCGTCACGGTCATCTGGCTCATGCCCATTCATCCACTGGGCGAGCTGAAGGCGAAGGGCACGATCGGCAGTCCGTACGCGGTGCGTGACTACGATGCGATTGACCCGGCCTACGGCACTCCCGACGATCTCAGACGACTCGTGGCGGCCGCGCACCAGCGGAACATCAAGGTCTTCATCGATATCGTTGCCAATCACACGGCGTGGGATTCGGTGCTGATCGGCAAGCACGCGGACTGGTACACGCATGATGCAGCGGGCCAGATCGTGCCGCCGAATCCGGACTGGGTCGATGTCGCCGATCTGGATTACTCAAAGCCGGCCTTGCGGCAATACATGACGCAAATGATGGTGCGCTGGGCGCGCGACTATCAGCTCGATGGTTTCCGCTGCGACTACGCGGCCGGTGTGCCGCGCGATTTCTGGGAATCCGTACGCCAGGAACTCGATCGCGCCCGTCCCGGTATCGCGTTGCTGGCCGAATCCGACGAACCCACGTTCCTGCAACGCGCTTTCGAAATCGACTATGCCTGGGATTTCTACCATACGGTAAGCGAAGCCATTGCCGGGCAGGTGCCCGTCTCGCAAGTACGCGCGGTGTGGGAAAAGGCCGCGGCACTTTATCCGCGTGGCGCGTTGCGCCTGCGCTTCTCCGACAACCACGATCAGTTGCGCGCCACCGGGCAGTTCGGATTGCCGGCCGCGATGGCGGCATCCGCGCTCATGTACACGCTGGATGGCGTGCCCTTGCTCTACAACGGCATGGAAGTGGGAGACAACACCGAATCCGCCGCCCCAGCGCTGTTCGAGAAGGCGCTCATCGACTGGGGCATGGCGGAACGCCGCCCGCAGGTGATGCCGTACTACCGGACGCTGGCCGAGTTGCGGCGCACCCACGCGGCTTTCACGCGTGGTGCGGTGCGTTGGCTGGGGAATGACGACGAACAGCGCGTGCTGAGCTTCGAACGGGCAGGGCCCGACGAAACCCTCGTGGTGGTAGTCAATCTCTCGTCGCAGCCTTATGCCGGCGTCGTCAAGACCGACCCCGGCAAGTACCGGGACGTCACCCCGAATTTACGCAACACCGCGTCGTCTGCGGGGAAAAAGTCCAATGCGCCGGCTGAACGGGAATTGCCGGCCGTGGCGCTCGGTGCGTGGGAGTTTCGGGTTTTCAGCCGGGTGAAACCCTGAATACGTATGCAGGACATTGCCAAGGCACAGCCGCTGCCAACATCCTTGAGCACAAGGGAATCGCGCATTGCTCACCCAGGGCTGCTCAATGGAACCGTTGCAATTGCGCGTCAACAGAAAATAGTTAGGGAGGGGTACGAGTGAAAACATTCAATACGAAGGGTGATGGCGCCGTGACGAAGCAGTGTGGTCCGGAGCGCG
>Ga0315912_10004648_pt1 | contig 12920 bp, 5 predicted proteins | sample VfabasoilMG_FD_204469 | JGI IMG/M metagenome (GOLD analysis project Ga0315912, IMG submission 204469) | Garden soil microbial communities collected in Santa Monica, California, United States - V. faba soil | ecosystem: Environmental > Terrestrial > Soil > Garden | place: USA: California... | reverse complement strand
GGCAGCAGCCGGTCGTACTCCTTCTTCACCACCGCATAACACTCGCAGCTGCGCTGCTCCAGCCCTGCGCGGTCGAGCACCGTGATGCGCCCGCGCGAGTAGCGGATCAGACCGGCCTTCTGCAGCTTCACTGCCGCTTCGGTGACGCCTTCACGGCGCACGCCCAGCATGTTGGCAATGAGGTCCTGCGTCATGCGCAGTTCGCTGCCGCTCAGCCGATCCAGGCTCAGCAGCAGCCAGCGGCACAGCTGCTGGTCCAGCGAATGGTGGCGGTTGCACACCGCCGTCTGCGCCATCTGCGTGATCAGCGCCTGCGTGTAGCGCAGCAGCAGGTGCATCACTGAATGCGAGCTGTCGAACTCGCGCTTGATGAGCTGGGCCCTGAGCCTGAAGCCGTGGCCCGCGCTCTGCACCACCGCGCGGCTGGGGGTGGTCTCGCCGCCCATGAACAGCGCCACGCCGACCAGGCCCTCGCGGCCGACCACGGCGATCTCGGCCGACGCGCCGTTTACCATCACGTACAGCAGCGAGACGATGGCCGTGGTCGGGAAGTACACATGGTCGAGATGGCTGCCAGATTCGTAGAGCACCTGGCCCAGCGGCAGATCGATGGCCTCGAGTTCAGCGGCCCATCGTTGCCATTCGGCCGGAGGCAGCGCGGCCAGCAGCTGGTTGGTGTGGGGATTGGCGGCGGGGTCCATGGTGGGGCACATGGGGCCTGCCGGCACGGGCGGTCCGGCGATCGGGCCCCATGAACCTCGGGCCAGTATAGGCACTCGGCACCCTCCCGGGTGTGCGGTAGCGAACATATCGGCCGCGCCGGTCGTGCGGACGCCCTGTCAGGCCCGCAGCGCCAGCAACTCGCCCTTGCGCTCGGCCATGCGCGCACCCAATGCAACCAGGTCCAGCGACGAGGCTCTGACTTGCGGGAACATCTCGTTCTGCTCTTCCTTGACATGGTGCTTGACATACTCGCCCAGCACATTGACCTTGGCGTCGTACATCTCGCCGTCGGGTTCGATGCCCTCGAGCTGCGCGATCAGATCCTTGACGCCGGCATGTTCGACCGTCGCCTCGGGCACCAGGATCGTGTCCATCAGTACGGCCTTGACGTCGGGGTAGAAGATCTCCTCCTCGATCTGCGCATGCACGCTCAGTTCGCTGCAGATCTCGGCGACGAGCTTCTTCTTCTTCGCCGGCGAACGCGTCCGCTCGTAGTCGGCAAACAGCGCGCTGACCTTCGCATGGTCGGCCTTCAGCAGCGCGATGGCATCCTTGGCTGTCTTGGGCTTGGGCAGGGTCTTGATGGCCATGGTGGCTTTCCTCGGGTGGTGGTGAACAGGCTCAGGTGAACAGCAGGACGATCGGCGGGATCGGGACGGTCGACGCCTGACGACGGTCAGTTCACCCATCGTCCAGCACCCACCCCGCGTGCATAGCGCGGCGCGGGGTGGGGCACGCGCCGGGCGGCGTCGCGGCGCGCTCGACTCGGTGGGCCCAGCGCCGTTCAGTGTTGCTGCAGCCGCTGTTGTCGCGCCATCAGGCGCTGCTTCACCTGATCGATGCATTGCTCCAGCGCATCGGTCATGGCTTGAGCGTGCGGCCGCGGCTGACGCTGCGACCAGCATGATGATCTGCGCCAGCGCCGTCCAGCGAGCTGCAGCGCCAGCGACGCCAACTTCACGCGATCGCCGACCAGCCCGGGCAACTCGCGCTCCAGCTGCTGCAGCGACCTCAGTCAGGCTCCGGTGCCGCGGCAGCGCCGGGCCCCTGGGCCTCGATCGTGCCATCGCCCGCTGCTAGCGCGTGACGCGCGCGATCAGCAAACCCAGCGCCAGCGCGCTGGCCAGCGCGGCCAGCGGGTGCTTGCGCACCGCGCCGCGCAAGCTCTCGGTCCACTCGTCACCGGTCTCGCGCAGCCGATGCGCCTGGCTTTGCAACGCGTCGCCGGTGCTGACCATGCTTTCTTGCAGCCGCTGCAGCTGCGGCGCCGCTTGTCCGGCCAGCCGGTCGATGGTGTCGTGCGCGCCCTGGACGACACTCGTCAGCAGTTCATCAGCCGCCGGCGCGGCGTCGTTCCGCGGCAGCAGGCCGTCGGCCGCGGGCTGCGTATCGGACTGGGGGAAAAGTGCATTCGTGATGGCCATCGCGTTCGTCTTTCGTGGTGTCGGCGGGCCATCTTCGTGTTGGGTGCTGTCAGCGTCTGTTCGCACGCGCACATAGCGGCGCGCAAGGTGGCTGCATGCTCGTACCAACGGCATGCCGTCCGACAGACGGCCGCGTGATAGCGCCCTAGGATCGGTGCATCAGGTTGCTGCGACCTGGACGACACGGGGCCGGTGCGAGCGAGCGCCTGGCCGACCCCTTTCCCTTTTCCGCGCGAGCCTGTGCAAGCGCGGTCGGAGTTGCGCATGAAGACCGATGTGATCGCCGCGCCTTGCTGGAGCACCTCCTGCTTCGGCGATGCCGCGCAGACCTCGCCGATGGAGTTGTCGGCCCTGGGGGACCATCTGCAGCGTTGTTCAGCCACACCGAGACCGCTGGTGCGGCTGCGTTGCGCCGCCGAGGCCATGAACGGCTTCGTCAGCGCCCGACTGATCACCACCACGGCGCTGCTGAGCCTGCCGTTCCTGGTGCTGGCGCTGCTGTTGTAGGGCATGGCCAACGCCGAACTGCTGCGCCTGCTGCCCGATGCACCGCCGGCCCTGTGTGCCATCCTCGATGGCAGCCATGGCCCGGTGCAGCCGCCGATCCGTTCGGAGATCTTCGGCCCGCAGCGCTTCGCGCAGCATGGCCGCAGCCTCGGCGAAACCCACCGCGCGGCGCGCGCCCGTCCTGGCGCGGCCACCTTCTTCCCGCGCCTGAAGGACAACATCCGCGCGCTGCGCCAGGCACACCACTACCTGGGCCTGCAGGCGGCCACCGGCTACGACCTCAGCCCCGCAGCCGAATGGCTGCTCGACAACTTCCACCTCATCGAGGCGCAGCTCAAGGAGATCCGCGACGGCCTGCCGCGCAGCTACTTCCGCGCGCTGCCGATGTTGCTGGACGAGCCGCTGGCCGGCCTGCCGCGCGTGTACGGCGTGGCCTGGGCCTTCGTCGCCCACACCGACGGCGCCTTCGACGAAACGCTGCTGTTGCACTTCCTGGCGGCCTACCAGCAGACCCGCGAGCTCAACCTCGGCGAGATGTGGGCGCTGCCCACCACCGTGCGCGTGGTGCTGGTGGAGAACCTGCGCCGCCTGGCCGAGCGGGTGGCCACGCACAAGGCGGCGCGCGAGGTGGCCAACCTGTGCAGCGACCGCATCGAGCGCTTCCCGCTGCACGGCCTGGACCAGCTGCTGGCGCTGCTCGAGCGCCGCGGCGTCGGCACGGTGTTCCTGGCACAGATGGCGCAGCGGCTGAACGGCCGCCATGCCGGCGACCTGGCGCGCGTGCATGCCTGGCTGGCCCAGGCACTGCCCGATCCGGCCGCGGTGCAGGCGCAGCAGGTGGCCGACCAGGCGGCCGACAACCTGAGCGTCAGCAACGCCGTCAACTCGCTGCGCGCCATCGGCGATGCCGACTGGAGCGACATCGTCGCGCGCGGCAGCCCGCTGATGCAGCGCATGCTCGACGCGCCGCTGTTCGCGGCCGAGGATGCGCGCACGCGCGACCAGACCTTGCACCACATCGAACGCCTGGCGCGGCGCGGCGGCCTCAGCGAGCGCGCGGTAGCCCAGACGCTGCTCGGCCTGATGCAGGCGGCCGATGCCACGCCGCCGGCCGCGCTACCCAGCCACTGGCTGCAAGGCCCGGGCCGCGCCACGCTGCTGCGCACGCTGGGGCTGCACGAGCGCCGCGCCTGGCGGTGGCGCATGGCGACGCGCCGGCTGCTGCTGCCCGCCTACCTGGGCACCTTGCTGGCCGGCACCTTCGGCCTGGTGGCCTGGATGCTGTGGCGCAGCGCCGCGCCCGACACGCCGGCATGGAGCTGGGGCATCGGCGCGCTGATGCTGTTCCCCGCCTCCGAGGCGGTGGTGGCCCTGATCAACCGCCTGGTCAGCGAATCGACGCGGCCGCAGCCTTTGCCTCGACTGGCGCTGGCGCAGGGCATTCCGCCGCAGCACCGGGTGATGGTGGCGGTGCCGGCGATGCTGAGCGACGCCGCCGCGGTGGACGCGCTGCTGCACCGCCTGCTGCTGCACCACCTGGCCAATCCGGAGGCGAACGCGCAATTCGCGCTGCTGTCCGACTGGGCCGACGCCGCAGCGCCACACGCCGCATCGGACGAGCCGCTGCTGCAGCGCGCGCAGCAGGGCATCCGCGCGCTGAACGAGCGCCATGCGCCGTTGCCCGGCGAGGTGCCGCGCTTCGTGCTGCTGCACCGTGAGCGGGTCTTCAGCGAATCCGAGCAATGCTGGATCGGCCGGGAGCGCAAGCGCGGCAAGCTCGAGGCGCTGATCGCGCGCCTGGCCGGCGCCGCCGACAGCCCCTTCCTCGACCTGGGCGAAGCATCGCGCGTGGCCGCCGGCACCGCCTACGTCGTGACGCTGGACAGCGACACGCAGCTGCCGCCGGGGCGTTTGCGCGAGCTGGTCGGCGTGGCCGCGCACCCGCTGAACCAGCCGCGCCTGGATGCGGCCGCGCGGCGCGTGGCCGGCGGCTACGGCATCCTGCAGCCGCGCATCGTCACACCCTTGCCGGCGCCGCGGCAGATGACGCTGTTCCACTGGCTGTTTGCCGGGCAGTGCGGCATCGACCCCTACAGCGCCGCCAGCTCCGAGGTCTACCAGGACCTGTTCGGCGAAGGCAGCTTCACCGGCAAGGGACTGCTGCACGTGCAGGCGATGCACGCGGTGCTGGCCGGCCGCTTGCCCGAAGGCCGTGTGCTGAGCCATGACCTGCTCGAAGGCTCGCTGGCGCGCTGCGCCGCGGTCAGCGACATCACGCTGGTCGAGGACGCACCCTTCCATGCCGACGTGGCCGCGTCGCGCGTGCAGCGCTGGGCGCGCGGCGACTGGCAGCTGCTGCCCTTCATGCTGGACAGTGCCCGCTACCCGCTGCGCGCCATCCACCGTTGGAAGATGTTCGACAACCTGCGGCGCACGCTGGTGGCGCCGATGTCGCTGGCGCTGCTGCTGCTGACGCTGGCCGGCCACGGCCTGACGCCCTGGGCCGCGCTGGGGCTGGTGCTGGCGGCCTTCGTCAGCGGGCCGTTGATCAGCGCGATAGCCGGCTTCTCGCCCAGCCGCGACGACATCGCTTTGCTGCACTTCTATCGCCAGGCCGGCATCGACCTGCTGCGCACGCTGTGCGGCGCGGCCTGGCAGCTGGCGCAACTGCTGCAGCAGGCGATGCAGTCGACGGACGCGATCGTGCGCGCGTTGTACCGTATGGCCGTCAGCCGGCGCCACCTGCTGCAGTGGACCACCGCCGCGACGGCGCAGGCCTCGGCGCCGGTCGACTTGCCCTCGGTGCTGCGCCGCCACCGGCGGGAGCCGCTGGCCGCCGCCGCGCTGGCAGCGGGCCTGTGGATCGCCGGCACGCCGCACCCGGCCTGGACGCTGGCGCTGTGCGCGCTGTGGGGGCTGTCGCCGCTGTGGACCTGGTGGGTCAGCCGGCCGCGCGCGCCGCAGCGCGGCCCGGCGCTGGCCGTCGCCGACATGCTGTACCTGCAAGGCATCGCGCGCGACACCTGGCGCTACTTCGAGCGCTGCATCGGCGCGCAGGACCTGCACCTGCCACCCGACAACCTGCAGACCGCGCCGCACGACATGCTGGCGCGGCGCACCTCGCCCACGAACATCGGCCTGTACCTGCTGAGCGTGGCCTGCGCGCGGCAGTTCGGCTGGATCGGCACGATGGAGCTGCTGGCGCGGCTGGAAGCCACGCTGGCCAGCGTGGCCACGTTGCAGCGCCACCGCGGTCATCTGCTCAACTGGTACGACACGGGCAACGGCGCGCCGCTGCTGCCGATGTACGTGTCCACCGTCGACAGCGGCAACTTCTGCGGCCACCTGCTGGCGCTGGCCCAGGCCTGCCTGGAGCTGGCCGAGGCGCCCTTCGACGACAGTGCTTCGCGGCGTGCGCTGGCGGCCTCGCGTTCGCGCCTGGCACCGCTGTTGGCCGCACGCCACCAGCTGTCGACCGAGCAGCGCGAGGAACTGCGCGCCTGCCTGGCCGACCACCGTGCCGCCGAGCGTTCGGCGGCGCTCGACACGCAGGCGCCAGCCACTGAAGCGTCACAGCGCCTGCAGGCCCTGGCCCTCAGCTGCCAGCAGCTGGCCGCGCAGGCCGACTTCAGCTTCCTCTACCACCGCAAGCGCCACCTGTTCCACATCGGCTACCGCGTCGCCGAGCAGGAGCTCGATGCCGGCTTCTACGACTTGCTGGCCTCGGAGTCGCGGCTGACCAGCCTGTTCGCGCTGGCCAAGGGCGACGTGCCGGTGCGGCACTGGGCTTCGCTCGGGCGGCCCTTCTTTGCCGTGGGCGCCGATGCCGGGCTGCGCTCCTGGTCGGGCTCGATGTTCGAGTACCTGATGCCCACGCTGGTGCTGGACGAGCCGCAGGGCAGCGTGCTGAACCTGGCCAACCGCGCCGCGCTGCGCGAGCAGATGCGCTATGCCGGCGCGCAGCAGCTGCCTTGGGGTATCTCCGAGAGTGCCTACGCCGGCAGCGACCACACGCTGGCCTACCAGTACGCGCCGCAGGGCGTGCCGCGCCTGGCGCTGCGGCGCACGCCTGCCGACGAGATGGTGATTGCACCCTATGCCACGGCGCTGGCGGCGCAGATCGCGCCGCGCCGCGCCTGCCGCAACTTCCGCGCGCTGCAGGCGCTGGGGGCGCGCGCGCGCTACGGTTTCATCGAGGCGCTGGACTTCACGTCGTCGCGCCAGGCCGGCAGTGCCGCCTTCACGCCGGTGCAGACCTTCATGGCGCACCACCAGGGCATGAGCATCGTGGCGCTGGCCAACGTGCTGCTGGACGGCGCCGCGCAGCGCTGGGGCAGCGCCAGCCCGGCCATCGAGGCGGTGGCCTCGCTGCTGCACGAACGCGCGCCGCGCGAGGTCTCGCCGCTGCCCGCGGCCGCGGACGGCCCGCCGGTGCTGGTGCGCGAACGCCGCGCCTCGGGCCTGCTGCGCGAGGTGCTGCCCGGCGAAGCGGCGGTGGAGCCGACGCACCTGCTGTCGAACGGCCGCTACGGCGTGGCGCTGCGCGCCAACGGCGCCGGCCTCAGCCGCTGGGGCGACACCGGCATCACGCGCTGGCGCGACGATGTGCTGCGCGACGCCTACGGCAGCTTCTTCTACCTGCGCTGGCCCGACGGGGCGCGCAAGGATGCGCCGCTGCACCCGGTGTCGATCACGCAGCATCCGGCGCCCGATCCGGCCGCGCACTACCGCAGCAGCTTTCACGCCGACCGCGTGTGCTTCGACGCCGCGTGGCCCGGCGTGCAGGCGCACACCGCGGTGTGGGTCAGCCCGGAAGACGACATCGAGTTCCGTCAGGTCGAGATCAGCAACCTGGGCGAACGCACGCTGGACATCGAGCTGCTGTCGGCCTTCGAGGTGACGCTGTCGGACGCGCGCGCCGACGAGGCCCATCCGGCCTTCATGAACCTGTTCGTGCGTGCCGAATGGCAACCCGCGGCGCGCTCACTGTGGTTCGAGCGCAAGCCGCGCCTGCCCAGCGAAGCCGCGCTGCGCGTGGCGCACTTCCTGGCCGACAGCGAGGCGCAGGTGCTGGGCATCCGCGTGCTGGCCGAGCGCCAGCGCTGGCTGGGCCGCAACCGGGATGCCAGCCAGCCGCTGGCCGAATTCGGCGCGCCGGCACCTATCAACGGCGCAGCGCAGCCGCTGGACACCGGGCTGGACCCGGTGTGCGCGATGGCCGTGCGGCTGCGCATCGCGCCGATGGCCAAGGCGCGGCTGACCTTCGCCACCGCCGCCAGCGACAACGACGCCACGCTGCGCGCGGTGATCGACAAGTACCGCCAGTTCAGCCATGTGCAGCGCGCGTCGCTGATGTCGGCCACGCTGGCCGGCATTCGCCTGCGCACGCTGCGCGTCAGTGCCGAGACCTTCGCCGCGATCCAGACGCTGAGCACGGCGCTGGTGCTGAGCCTGACACGGCCGCCGTCCGCGTCGGGCCATGACGAGACCAGTGGGCGCGGGGTCTGCGACCGCCGGCTGCTGTGGCGCTTCGGCATCTCCGGCGACCGGCCGCTGCTGCTGGTGTCGGCCGGTGCGATGCACGACCTGGGGCTGCTGCGCTCGCTGGCGCAGGGCCTGCGGCTGTGGTCATGGGGCGGCATCGCCTGCGACCTGGTGGTGGTCAACAGCGAAGGCGCGTCCTACCAGATGGCGCTGCAGCGCGAACTGATCGCGCTGCGCGAACGCCACGCGGCGGAAAGCGCCGCCCAGCCCGGCCTGGTGGCCACCGCCTTGCACGTGCTGCGCCGTGACGAGTTGTCCGACGACGAGCTGTCGACGCTGCGTTGTCTGGCGCGCGCGCACCTGCGTGCTGACGGCCGCTCGCTGCTGCACCATGTGCAGGCCTGGATCGCGGCCCACGATCTGGCGCTGGAACGGCGCCTCGAGGTCTCGACCGCGGCACTGGCCGATGCGATCGATGCACCCACCGCCCCGGCCGCGTCACAGGGCGAGTTCGCGACCGAATCCGGCGAATTCCGCTTCGACGTCGATCAGAACCAACGCCCGCAACGGCCCTGGATCAACGTGCTGTCCAACCCCGGCTTCGGCGCGCAGATCTCCGAATCCGGCGGCGGTTACAGCTGGGCGGTGAACAGCCGCATGAACCAGCTCACCGCCTGGTCCAACGATGCCGTCGCCGACCCGCCCAGCGAGAGCTTCCTGATCCAGGACCGCCGCAGCCAGGCGCTGTGGCAGGTGGCGCCGGGCAGCCGCGCCGGGCTGCAGGACATGGCTTCCGGCTACCGCGTCGCGCATGGCCAGGGCTACACGCTGATCAGTCACCACCGCGGCAGCCTGCAGGTCAACGTGTCCTGGTGCGTCGACCCGACCAGCGCCGTCAAGCAGGTGCGGCTGCGCCTGGTGAACCGCGGCCAGCGCACGCTGCAGCTGCGCATTGCCGGCATCGCCGAATGGATGATGGGCGCCAACCGCAGCGACCGCGGCACGGTGTACACCGCGCTGCACCGCCAGCGCCTGCCGGCGGCGCACGAGGCCGGCGGCGAGCGCCGGCTGACCGCGCTGCTGTGCACGCAGCGCGAGCGTGCCGCCGGCTTCGGCCAGGGCACGGCCTTCTTCGCGCTGGCCGGCGACGCCGACGAGGCCGAGGACTGGACCTGCGACCGCCGCGAGCTCTTCGATGCGCGCGGCCGGCTGGTGCTGCCCGACCACCTGGGGCAGCAGCAGGGCAGCGGGCTGGACCCGTGCGCGGCGCTGACCACGCGCGTCACGCTGGCGGCCGGCGAGACGGCCGAGCGCGTGTTCCTGCTGGGTTATGGCGAGAACCCCGACGCAGCGTGCCACCTGGCCACCACCGCGGCGGCCGTGGGTGCGACGCGGCGGCTGGACCAGGTGCGCGAGCACTGGAACGCGCTGCTCGGTGCCACGCAGGTGAGCACGCCCGACCGGCTGTTCGACGCACTGGTCAACCGCTGGCTGCTGTACCAGACGGTGTCGTGCCGGCTGTGGGCCAAGGCCGGCTTCTACCAGGCGGGCGGCGCCACCGGCTTTCGCGACCAGCTGCAGGACGCGATGGCGCTGGCCTGGGCCGCGCCGCAGATGCTGCGCGAGCAGATCCTGCTGGGCGCGTCGCGCCAGTTCCCCGAAGGCGACGTGCAGCACTGGTGGCACGCGCCCGGCGGCGCGGGCGTGCGCACACATTTTTCCGACGACCTGCTGTGGCTGCCCTTCGCCATTGCGCACTACCTGCGCGCGACCGGCGATGCGCCGCTGCTCGACGAGCCGGTGCACTTCATCGAAGGCGCCGCCATCCCCGACGGCGCCGAGGACGCGTACTACGCACCCACCCGCAGCGAGCAGCAGGCCACGGTCTACGAACACGCGGCCCGCGCCATCGAGCGCAGCCTGCGCGTGGGCGTGCACGGCCTGCCGCTGATGGGCAGCGGCGACTGGAACGACGGCATGAACCGGGTCGGCATCGAAGGCCGCGGCGAATCGGTGTGGCTGGGCTGGTTCCTGTGCGCCATCGTCGCCGACTTCGCGCCGCGGGCGCGCGCGCGCGGCGAGCTCGAACGGGCACAGCGCTGGGAACAGGCCGCGCGCGGCTGGGCCGCGGCGCTGAACGAAGCGGCCTGGGACGGCCAATGGTTCAAGCGCGCCTTCTTCGACGATGGCCAGCCGCTGGGCTCGGCCACCAACGTGGAAGGCCGCATCGACCTGATCGCGCAGGCCTGGTCGGTGCTGTCCGGCGTGGCGCCGCCGGCGCTGCAGCGCATGGCATTGGCCGCGGTGGAAACGCATCTGGTGGACCACGAGGCCGGGCTGGTGAAGCTGCTGGACCCGCCGCTGCAGCATGCGCAGCCCAGCGCCGGCTATATCCAGGCCTACCCGCCGGGCGTGCGCGAGAACGGCGGCCAGTATTCGCATGCCGGCGTATGGGCGCTGATGGCGCAAGCCCGGCTGCAGACCACGCTCGCCCAGTCACATCCAGCGACGCGGCTCGACCCGGACGTCGCCTACCGCTACTTCAAGTACCTGAGCCCGGCCCACCGCGCACACCACGCCACGCACGGCGCGGCCTATGGCATCGAACCCTATGTGATGGCCGGCGACGTGTACGCCCAGGCGCCCTATGTCGGGCGCGGCGGCTGGAGCTGGTACACCGGCGCGGCAGCCTGGCTGCAGCGCGCAGCCATCGAGTCGATCTTCGGCCTGCAGCTGGGTGCTAAAGAACTGCATTTCATGCCCTGCCTGCCCACCGGCTGGCCGCGCGCCGAACTGAGCCTGACACGCAGCGGACGCACGATGCGCTTCGTGTTCATGCGCGGCTTACGGGACGACGAACTGCCGCAGGCGCAACGGCTGCAGCCCGGGCAGATGCTGGCCTGGACCACATTGCCGCCGCATAGCGTCTTCGTCGTGCCGCTGCTCGACGCCCCATCCCTGCTGGACAAGCCGAGCGGCGTATCGCACTCGACAAGGGAACTGCAAGCGTGACCTACCGAACACGGTGCGCGACGTCGAACATCGAATAGCCGACGGCCCTCCGCGCCGGGATGCTCAGCGGCCGGCAGAAGGTCACGCCAGCACGTGGGAACTGTCCAGTTTGCTTGGCCATGTCTGTAAGAACGTAAGAACTCGCCTACCCGGCGGTGGGTGGACCACCGAGCTCAAAACGACACTTTGGACGATCGCTGCTCGTTGCCCTCGTGCCTACGCTTGCACTGGCTGCACGCGAGCAGCCCACCGCAAGGGTGGGACCCGCACCTCCCGCAGCACACAACCCAAGGAGAAGTCTGATGAATGATCTGAAGAACCCAGATAAGAGCCGGCCCGTTGCTACGGGTGTTGGTGCTGTTGTCGGCGGCGCCGCCGGTGGTGTGGCCGGGGGCGCGGCTGCCGGTGCTGCGGTCGGTGGCATGACCGGCCCGGTCGGAGCGGCGGTGGGGGCGGTCGTCGGCGCCGTGGCTGGCGCCATGGCAGGCAAGGGCCTTGCCAATGCTGTCGACCCCATCGCCGAAGACGCCTATTGGCGCGACAACTACTCGAGCCGGTCCTACGCGAGCGGCGTCGGCTATGACCAATACGGTCCCGCGTTCGGCTACGGCGTAGAAGCCTATACACGCTATCCGGACCGCAGTTTCGATGATGTCGAACCGGAACTGCGCCGCGACTGGGATAGCAAGCGTGGAAGTTCTAGTCTCGAATGGGAACGCGCAAAACATGCGGCGCGCGATGCTTGGCATCGCTTGAGTGATAGGGTCGAACGCGCCGTCCCGGGCGATTCGGACCGCGACGGGAAGTAGGGCTGCCTAAGGCAAGAGGGTACTCGTTTGAACTTGATGCCCTCCTGCTCTTGACTTGACAATCGGTATGAAGCTACCGGCAGGCGCGGCACCTTCCTGCCGTGCCGGTGGGCTTCGTAGGGCAGCGGGTTGCCCAGGCGCATCGCCTCGATCACGTGCAGCGTGGCCCGGCTGCCGAAGCTCAAGCCGAAGCCCTGCGAAGCGTCGCCGATCGGAAACGATCTCGACCATCTGGCCTGCGCGTACTGGCTTCGATGGCCAGTGGCCCGACGCGCCCACTACGAACCTGCCGCGGATTGCAGGGCTGCCAGCTGCCGTCGCACGCGCTCGGGAGCGCCATAGAGCTGCCGGTTCATGCCGATGCGCTTGAACCAGTGGTGCAGGCCCAGTTCGTCGGTGATGCCCATGCCGCCATGCACTTCGGTGGCGGTACGAGCGACGAAACGGCCGGCATCGCCGAGCAGCGCCTTGGCATGCGCGGCGTACAACGACAGTTCGTCGGGCCGTTCGTCGAAGGCAAACGCGGCATACCAGACGATCGCGCGCTTGATCTCCAGCTCGGCGGCCATTTCCGCGCACAGATGCTTGACCGCCTGGAACGAGCCGATGGCGCGGCCGAACTGGCGCCGGTCCTTCGCATAGGCCACCGACTGCTCGATCATCGCCCAGCCCGCGCCCAGCGTGTCGGCGGCCATCATCACCCATGCCGCATCGCGCAGGCGCTGCAGCGTGGCCGGCCCGGCGCCCGGCAGGCGCTGCGCCGCGACGCCGTCGAAGCGCAGCTCGGCCATCGGGCGCGTGGCGTCGATGGCGCGCAGCGCCGTGGTCTGCAGCACCTTGGCGCCGGCCTCGACCAGGAACAGTGTGCCCTCAGGCGTGGCGACCAGCAGCGCATCGGCCTGCAGCGCATCGACCGCAAACAGCGCGCTGCCGTGCAGCCGGCCATCGCGCTCGTCGACGC
>Ga0315912_10004647_pt1 | contig 12920 bp, 11 predicted proteins | sample VfabasoilMG_FD_204469 | JGI IMG/M metagenome (GOLD analysis project Ga0315912, IMG submission 204469) | Garden soil microbial communities collected in Santa Monica, California, United States - V. faba soil | ecosystem: Environmental > Terrestrial > Soil > Garden | place: USA: California... | reverse complement strand
GAGCCGGCGTTCCGCGACCTGTATGACGCCGAGGGCCCCGGCGCCGTGCCGCTGTATGGCACCGTGGACGTGGCGGCGGGCATCTACGAGGACCCGCTCATCCGGCCCGAGAACGTGCACGACTTCGAACTCGGCGGCGCGTGGAAGGGCGAGGGGGTCTCGCTGAGTGCGAACCTCTACCGGATGGAGTTCCGCGACGAGCTGGTCTACGCGGGGCAGTTCGACACCGACCTCGGCTACCCGATCCTCGGCAATGCCGCGCGCTCGCTCCACCAGGGCCTCGAGTTGGCAGGGCGGGCGGCGCGCCGGCTCGGCCGCGGCGTCGAGCTGGCACTCGACGGCAACGTGACACTCGCGGACAACCACTTCATCGAGTATCGAGAGCAATATGGACCACTGCCCTCGGACGAGGTGAGCTACGACGGCGAACCGATCGGGTTCTCGCCCGCCACCATGGCCAATGTGGCCGCGCGCCTGGCTTGGCGAGGCGCGGCGCTGCGTGTGGACGCCCAGCACGCGGGCCGCGTGTACGTGGACAACACCGGCACCGAGGCGAACAGCGTCTCGCCGCACACGGTCTGGAACGCCGCGCTGAGCGTGTCACGCAGCGCACTCGGCACGCGCGCCACCGCGACGATCCGCGGCTTGAACCTGGCCGACCTGCGTTACACCACCAGCGGCTACATGGACTACGACGCCACCGGCGCGCTGGCGCCGCACCGTGTGCCGGCGGCGACGCGCACGTGGCTCGCGGAGTTGCGGCTGGATTGGTGACGGCGCGAGACCGGGTGACGCACGGCAGCAGGACCGGCGCCCCGCGAAGCGGTCAGGCCTTCCCGCTCTTCCCGCGCGCGTTCGAGTAGAGGATGTTCAACCCCATCGCGATCAGCACCAGCGGCCACAGCCGCCACACGCTCTCGAACTGGAGGTAGCCGAGGTTCGAGAGCAGCAGGGCGGCGCCGACCGTGACCATGATGATGGGCGCGAACAGGCTGCCCGGGCGCTCGATCAGGTTCAGCACGCCGGCCAGCACGAGCAGCGCGGGCCAGTACTTCGCGAACACGTTGCCGAACGAGAGCGCCCCCAGCTGGTCGGCCAGGAACAGCCCGCCGAAGACGACCAGCAGGATGCCGGAGAACGGGATGCGTGGCCCTGAAGCCATGGACTCCTCCGTGAGTGGCGGCCGGACGTCGCGCACGCACCGTCCGGGTCATGCGAAGCCCCGGGCGCTGGGAGCGCCCGGGGCCGGCACTATACGACGGGACTGCGCGTCACTTCACCTCGATGGTCACCTTGGTGATGGTGAGCTTCTCGGAGGTCGCGCCGCTGGGTGAACCCTTGGCCTCGAGCGCCTTGAGCACGTCCATGCCGCTTGCGACCTCGCCGTAGATCGTGTGCTTGCCGTCGAGGAAGCCGGTGGGCACGAACGTGATGAAGAACTGGCTGCCGTCGGTGCCGGGCCCGGCATTGGCCGTGGACAGCATGCCCGGGCGCGTGTGCCGCGCAGCGGGGCTGAACTCACCGTTGAAGCCGTAGCCCGGATTGCCGGCGCCGTTGCCGATCGGGCAGCCGCCCTGCGCCATGAAACCGGGGATCACGCGGTGGAAGATGAGCCCGTCGTAGAAGCCCATGCGCGCGAGGTAGATGAAGTTGGTCACGTGCAGCGGTGCGACGTCGGGCATGAGCTTCAGCACGATCTCACCCTTGCTCGTCATCATGTGAGCCATGTACTGCTTGCTCGCGTCGAACTTGACCGCGGTGGGTATGGGCAGCTTCTGGCGCCAGCCGGCCTCGGCCTTCTTGGGCGCGGCCTTGGCGATCTGCGCGTCGATCGCCTTGATGGCGGCGTCGGCCGTGGCGGGAGCCGCGGGCTTTGCGGCCGGCTTGGCGGCGGCCTTCGTGGTCTCGGCCGGCGCGGCGGAGTCCTGGGCGAAGGCGGGGACCGCGAGCAGCATCGCGCACGACAGGGTCATCAGGATCGGGAGACGGTGACGCATCTCGGACTTCCTCCTCGGGAACAGGTTCGGGGACCGGCTCGCGCAGGGCGCGAACCTTCTGATGATGACCGGGCCCGTCGCGGGCCGTGTCAGGTGACGGGAAACTGGTGTGCGCGGCACGCGGCCGCGCCGCTCAGGACTTGGGCGTTCCGAACAGCGCCTGCCAGAACCGGGTCCACGCGTTCGCAGGCGCGCCGCCGCGCTGTTCGAAGCGCAGCATCGCCACGGTGATGTTGTCCGGGCCGCCGCGCTCGTTGGCGAGTTCGATGAGCTCACGGCAGGCGGCCTCGATCGAATCGCCCATGGCGGCTCCTGCGATCTCGTCATCGCTCACCTGCCCGTGCAGCCCGTCGGAACACAGCACGATCGTGTCGCCGCTCTGGAGCGTCTCCGCCAGCGTGACGAGATCCACCTCGACTTCCGGGCCGACGCCCACACTGCGCGTGACCACGTTCCGCCGGGGGTCGTGGCGCGCCTCCTCGAGCGTGAGCTGCTGGCGCGCGACGAGCTGGGCCACGAGCGAGTGGTCGCTGGTGAGCTGCGTCGCGCGGTGTTCGCGCACCAGGTAGGCGCGCGAATCCCCCACGTGCGCGAGCATGACGTGGCCGTCCTTGACGGCGAGTGCGGTGCACGTGGTGCCCATGCCGTTGAGTTCGGTGCGCGTGCGTGACAACTCCCAGACTTCTGAGTTCGCGGTCTCGACCGCGTGAGTCAGCATCTGGGCCGGGTCCTGGCCCGGATGCGTGGTGAACTCACGCACCACCACGTCCGCCGCCATCCGGCTCGCCACTTCGCCCGCATTCGATCCGCCCATGCCGTCGCAGACCACGACGAGCGCGTCCGCTTGCGCGCTACCCGTGCCGGGCTCGGGGGACCACAGTTCGAAGCAGTCCTCATTCCCTGTACGCCGCCGCCCGACGTCGGTCGCTGCAGCAGTCAGGGTGCGGCTCTCGACTGGAATCAGGGTGACCCCTCGGCGGCACCGACGGATGCGTGGACGCCCCACTCGGGTGGGGAGCGCAGGCCGCCAACGGCACCGGGTACTGGCGGCTCGGGACGGGGCATTCTGCCGACGGAGGGGGCCATATTCAAGCAGGGGCCTTGGCTTGACAATTCCTTGTGCACCGATTTGCCGTCGCGTGAAACAAATGGACTGAGTCCATCGTTAGACTGACACCCAGTTTGAACCCGGTCTCACCACGTTTTCGGCCCAAGGACGCCCTGCCATGACGCTCACCGACCTCACCCGACGCGAACGGAAGAAGGAAGAGACGCGCCGCCGCATCTTCGAGACCGCCATCGCGCTGTTCCGCGAGAAGGGTTTCGAGCAGACGACGGTGGATGAGATCACCGAGAAGGCCGATGTCGGCCGCGGCACGTTCTTCAACTACTTCCCGCGCAAGGAATCCGTACTCGCCTACCTGTCCGAGGAGCGCGTCGCACTCGCCGAAGAGAACGCGGCCACCCTGCTCGAGGACAAGGCCAGCGCCCGCGAGAAGCTGCTCGACATCTATGCATTCGCCGCCAGTGCCTACCTGGAGGACCGCGAACTCTCGCGCTACGTCTTCAACGAGTGGATGCAGCGCGCGTTCCAGCCCACGCAGGAAGCCGGGCAGCGCTGGCACAAGCTGGTCGTGGCCGTGATCGGCCAGGGCCAGGCCGCCGGCGAGCTGCGCGCCGACGTGCAGCCGCTGGTGATGGAGTCGCTGCTCTCGTCCGTCTACATCAGCACGCTCTACTACTGGCTCTGCTGCCCGGTGGGCTCCGAGATGCCGATGGACTTCCCGCTCCAGGAAGAGCTGCGGCTGCGGCTCACGCTGGTGATCGAGGGACTGGGCACGAAGGGAGGCCGAGCATGAGCTCCCGCCTTCGCGCTCGCTCGCACACCGCTGCCGCCATCCAGGGCGTGCCGGTCGCGCTTCGTGCGATGGCCGCCGCGCTGCTGCTGATGCTGGCGCTCGCCGCGTCGGCACGGGCCGCGGCCGCGGTGCCCGCCGTGCCAGCGCCCACGGACACGCTCCGCCTCACGCTCGATGAGGCGGTCGCGCGTGCGCTCGCCTCGAGCAACGAGATGATCGCGGCCGAGGCCGGCATCGGTGCAGCAGAAGGCCGTGTGAAAGTGCTCCTGGCCGAAGCGCTGCCGCAGATCACCGGCACGGCCAGCTACAACCGGAAACTCGACAGCATCTTCCGCGGGGTCGCCGACGGTGACACGTCGGGGCTGGGCGCGATCTTCGCCAACTCGCCGTTCGGGGCCGTGAATGGCTGGACACTCGACCTGACCGCCAGCCAGCTGCTGTGGTCGGGCGGTCGCGTCGGCGCAGGGCTGTCGGCGGCGAAGGCCGTCCGCCGCGCGGTGAGAAGCGACCGCGACCAGACCGGAGCCGACGTCTCGCTCGTGGTGCAGGCGGCCTACTGGGACGCGCTCTACACGCGCGAGGTCCAGCGCATCGCCGAGAACACGCTGGCTCAGGCGCGCGAGCGCGTGAGGCAGGCGGACCTGTTCCAGAAGCAGGGCATCCGCTCCGAGTACGACCTGCTCCAGGCGCAGGTGGATGCCGCCAACCAGCAACCCGCGGTCGTGGCCGCCATGGCCGCCGCCCAGGTGTCGCTGCTGCAGCTGCGCCGCACGCTCAACCTGCCGCTCACGCAGCCGCTCGTGCTGGAATCCTCGCTGCGGTTCCAGGACAGCACGCTGCTCGTGCCCGAGGGCACCACGACCGACGCCTCGGCGCGGCCGGCGCTGCAGAGTGCCCAGGCCGTCGTGGAAGCGCGCGAGGCCGCGGTGCGGGTCGAGAAGGCCGCGCGGTGGCCGAACCTCGTGGCCTCGGCCACGATGTCGCATCAGGCGTTCCCCGCCGACGGCATCCCGGTGGCCGACGACTTCAACCGCTCGATGGACGCGATGATCAAGCTGGAGTGGCCACTGTTCCAGGGCTTCCGCACGTTCGGCGCCGTGCAGCGCGCCAGCAACGAGCTGCGCGCGGCCCAGGCCCAGCGCGACGCGATGCGACTCACCGCGGAGCTGGAGCTGGCCCAGGCACAGCTCGGCGTGCAGGAGGCGATCGCCACGCTGGCCGCACGGCGCGGCACGGCCAAGCTCTCCGAGCGAGCACACCACCTGGCGGACGTGCGCTGGAGAAACGGCATGGGCACGCCGCTCGAGGTCTCCGATGCGCTGCTCGGCATGCAGGACGCGCAAGTGAGGGAAGTGCTCGCCCTCAAGGAATACCGGTTGTCGCTGGCGCGCCTCGAGCGCGCCGCCGGCCGGCCCGTGGCGCTCAGCCCGCGCCACTTCGACGAGTTCTCATTCGACCCCACCGCCCCCGAGGACCGCAAGCCATGACCGCTCCCATCCGCATCCTCCCGATCGCCCTGGCCGCGACGCTGCTCGTCGCCGGCTGCGGCGCGCATGACGCCAAGAAGCCGACAGCGAGCACCCCGGCCGTCTCGGCCGACGCCGACGAAGTGCTGCTCGCTTCCTCCGATGTCGCCACCGCCGCGCGCGTGGACCTCGCGGCCGGCGTGCCCGTGAGCGGCACGCTGTCCGCCGGCTGGGAAGCGCAGATCACGTCTCCGTTCGACGACGTGGTCGAGGACGTGTTCGTGCGCGAGGGCCAGCGTGTGACGAAAGGCCAGGTGCTCGGCCGTTTCCGGCTCGACATCGTCGAGACAGGGGCCGCGAGCGCGGAAGCACAGTTGAAGAGCGCCGCGGCGGACTACGAGCGCATGAAGAACCTGCTGGCCGAAGGCGCGGTCTCGCAGCGCGACGTCGAAGCCGCCGAAGCCGGCTGGCGCGCAGCACAGGCTCAGCAGGCCGCGGCCGGCAAGCGGCTCGCCGATGCCACCGTGCGTTCGCCGGGCGGCGGCTCGGTCACCGAACGCCACGTGCAGGCGGGCTCGCGCGTGGCCTCGGGCGATCCGCTGTTCGTGGTGGCCGACACGCGGGAGCTGGAGTTCGAGGCCAGTGTGCCGAGTGAGTACGTCCGCATCGTGCGACCGGGCGCGGCCGTGCGGCTCGAGGTGACGGGGTTCGAGTCGGGAGCGATCCGCGGCAGGGTGTCGCGCGTGAACGCGCAGGCGGACCCGGCCACGCGCCAGGTCAAGGTCTACGTCACGGTCCCCAACGGTGACGGACGGCTGGTGGGCGGCCTCTTCGCGTCCGGCCACGTCGTGACCCAGGAAGCGCGCAAGGTGCTGGCCGTCCCCAGCGCCGCGGTGCGCCGTGAGGGCCTCGAGTCGTACGCGTGGGTGCTCGCCGGCGGCAAGCTCCAGCGACGGGTCATCGAGACCGGGATGCGCGACGAAGCCACCGACCACGTCGAGGTGCTCAAGGGTCTGGCCGAGGGCGACACGGTGGTGACCGGACCCTCCGAGTCGTTCGCGCCCGACAAGCTCGCTCGTGTGACCGGGAAGGAGAGCTGACGCCATGTTCCTCTCGAACCTGAGCATCAAGCAGCCGGTGCTGGCGACGATGATGATCGTCGCACTCGTGGCACTCGGGCTGTTCTCCTATCGCCGGCTGAGCGTGGACCTGTGGCCCGAGGTGGAGTTCCCGTTCATCAGCATCTCGACGACCTACTCCGGCGCTTCGCCCGAGGCGGTCGAGCGTGAGGTCACGAAGCGGATCGAGGAGGCGGTCAACTCGGTCGAGGGTGTGAAGAAGGTGTTCTCGTACTCGAACGAGGGCTTCTCCCAGGTGTTCATCGAGTTCCAGCTCAAGACGCACATCATGGATGCGATGGCGGACGTGCGCTCGAAGATGGATGCCATCCGCCAGGACCTGCCGAAGGACATCGACCCGCCGGTGATCGCCCGCTTCGACCCGGGCTCCGAGCCCATCCTGACGTTCTCGCTCCAGGGCCAGGGCCAATCGCTGCGCGACCTCACCGAGCTGGCCGACGAGAAGGTCAGCCGGCGGCTGCAGAACATCCCCGGCGTGGGCAGCGTCACCGTGGCCGGCGGCGTGCGCCGCGAGATCCACGTGCTGCTGCTACCGGACCGGATGGAAGCGATCGGCGTCTCCCCCGACATGATCGTGGCCGCACTCAAGCGCGAGAACACCGATGTGCCCGCCGGGCGCGTGCAGCGCGGCGCGTCCGAGAACCTCGTGCGCATCAAGGGCCGCATCGCCGAGCCGCGCGACTTCGGCGCGGTCATCGTCGGCGTGCGCGCCGGCACACCCGTGCGCCTCGAGCAGGTCGCTCGCGTCGAGGATGCGCAGGAAGAAGAGCGCGATGCGGCGTTCGTGAACGGCCAGCGCGCGGTCGCGCTCGAGATCCGCAAGGTCTCGGGCGGCAACACGGTGGACATCGCCGACGGCGTGCACGCCGCGGTGGAACGGCTCAACGAATCGCTCCCCGGCGGCGTGAAGCTCACCGTGGTCCAGGACAACTCGGTGTGGATCCGGCATTCGGTCGAGGACGTGCAGAAGACGCTGTTCGAGGGTGCGATCCTCACCGTGCTCATCGTGTTCGTGTTCCTGAACTCGTGGCGCTCCACCGTCATCACGGGCCTCACGCTGCCCGTGTCGGTGATCTCGGCGTTCCTCGCGTTCTACGCGTTCGGCTTCACGCTCAACACCATGACGCTCATGGCGCTGTCGCTGGTGATCGGCATCCTGATCGACGACGCGATCGTCGTGCGCGAGAACATCGTGCGCCACGTCGAGGCGGGCGAGGACCATTTCGAGGCGGCGCGGCACGGCACCTCGGAGATCGGGTTCGCCGTCATCGCCACCACGCTCTCGATCCTCGCCGTGTTCGTGCCGGTCGCGTTCATGGGCGGCATCGTGGGGCGGTTCTTCTTCCAGTTCGGCATCGTCGTGGCGTTCGCCGTCTCGGTGTCGCTGTTCGTGTCGTTCACGCTGGACCCGATGCTGTCGTCGCGCTGGTACGACCCGCAGGCCGAGGGCAGCGAGCCCAAGGGGCCGGTCGGCAAAGCGCTCAAGAAGTTCAATGCCTCGTTCGAGGCGCTGGGCCGGCGCTACCGCGGGGTGATCCGCTGGGCGCTCCGCCACCGCGGCCTGACCATGGCCATCGCGGCCGCGTCGTTCGTGCTGGCCATCGCCATGCCCGTCGTGGGCCTGGTGGGTGGCGAGTTCATGCCGCGCTCCGACGAGGAGCAGACCTATGTGGCGTACGAAACACCGGTCGGCTCGTCACTCGAGTACACGCGCAGCAAGGGCCTCGAGATCACGCGCTACCTGAATGGCCGCCCCGAGGTCTCCTACACCTACCTCACCATCGGCGGCGAAGCGCACAACAAGGAGGTCAACCGCGGCACGGTGTACGTGAAGATGGTGCCGCGACATGAGCGCAAGCTGAGCCAGCAGAAGTTCGAGACCGACATTCGCAAGGTGCTGCCACGGTTCACCGGCTCGCAGGCGCGAATCTTACAAGGCGGCGCCGTGGGCGGCTCGTCCGCGCCCATCGTCATCAACCTGAATGGCCCGGACCTGAGGACACTGCAGCGCCTCTCGGACCAGGCGCTGGACGCCATCCGCGACGTGCCGGGGCTGGTCGAGCTCAAGTCGTCGCTCGAGGGCCGCAAGCCCGAGGTGCTGGTGGACGTGAACCGAGAACTGGCCGCGCAAGTCGGCCTGTCCGTGGGCCAGGTGGGCGCGACGTTGCGACCCGTGCTCTCGGGCGAGATCGCCGGCGACTGGGAGGACGCCAACGGCCTGTCGCACGACGTGGTCGTGCGGATGGCGCCGGAGTCGCGCGAGTCTCGAAACGACCTGTTGCGCACCCCCGTCGCCACGTCGCAGCTGGACCCGCGCACCGGGGCCACGGTGATGGTGCCGCTGTCGCAGGTGGCCACGCTCGCCGCGGACGGAGCGCCGGCGCAGATCGACCGCCAGAAGCTCGAACGCGTCGCCACGATCGAGGGCAACTTCCAGGGCCGGCCCCTCACCGACATCACGCGCGACATCCAGTCGCGGCTCCAGGCCATGAAGCTGCCGCCCGGCTATGCATTCGACTTCGGGGGCGAGCAGGCGGACTTCGTCGAGACCGTGGGTTACATGAGCGAGTCGCTGTCCATGGCGGTGATCTTCCTGTACATCATCCTCGCCAGCCAGTTCGGCAACTTCCTCACCCCGCTCGCCATCATGCTGTCGCTGCCGCTGTCGCTGGTGGGCGTGATGAGCGCGCTCGCGATGACGCGCGGTTCGCTCAACATCATGAGCATGATCGGCATCATCATGCTCATGGGCCTGGTCACGAAGAACGCCATCCTGCTCGTGGACTTCGCCAACCAGGCGCGCGAGAAGGGTCGCGACCGTGAGGAGGCCCTGGTGGACGCGGGCGAGCTGCGGCTGCGCCCGATCATCATGACCACGCTGGCCATGATCTTCGGCATGCTGCCCACCGCGATGGCGCTGGGCGCGGGTGCCGAGTTCCGCGCTCCCATGGCGCACGCCGTGATCGGCGGGCTCATCACCAGCACACTGCTGACGCTGATCGTGGTGCCGGTGGTGTACACGTTCCTCGACGACTTCGGCGCGTGGTGCGCGTCGTGGGCCGGGAGGTTCTTCAGCAAGCCCTCGGTGGAGACCGAGGTCGCAGTCCCCAAGACGAAGGTCCCTGCCCGCCCGGTGCCCGGCCCCGCGCCTGACGCGCCGGCCGCGCCCGGCGCGGTCCCGGCGACAGGGGCGTCGGGGGCGCAACTCCACTAGACTGTCCGGCCGCAGTCCACCGCCCACCTTTCGATCAGGAGAACTCCGTGCCCGCGATCAAGAGCACCGCATCGGCCGTCTGGGAAGGCACCCTCCGGCATGGCAAGGGCCAGGTGAGCGCCGCCCACGGCGCCTTCACCGGCGTCGCCTACACGTTCGCCAAGCGCTTCGAGGGCGCTGCCGGTGCGGGTACCACGCCGGAGGAACTCGTCGCCGCGGCGCACGCGGCCTGTTTCGCGATGGCGTTCTCGTCCGAACTGGGCAAGGTGGGCTTCACGCCCACCCAGATCGCGGCGAAGGCCACGCTCACGCTGGAGCCGGTGGACGGTCATCCCACGGTGACGTCGTCGGCGCTGGAGGTCGACGCCGCGGTGCCCGGCATCGAGGACGCTCAGTTCCAGCAGATCGCCGCGGGCGTCAAGGATGGCTGCCCGATCTCCCGCCTGCTCAAGACCAACATCACGCTCGTCGCGAAGCTGAGCTGACCTTCGCAGGGCGGCGCAGGGTCCGCGCTCCGGCGCGGACCCTGCGATCGTCCGGCGTCGCCCCGTTCGCCAGCAGCCGTGCCGCGAGCGCGCTGAGTGCGGGCCGGGGCCTGCCGCTGCCCTGCTCCAGCCACGCGAGTCGCGCCCGGCGAGGGGGGCGCTCGGCGAGCGCGCCCTTCCACACCTCCACCGTGATGTCGCGGTGCGTGATCGTGTGCCGTTCGCGCCTGCCGGTGTCGGTGAGCCTTGCGGTCACACCCAGTTCGTCAAGGCGAGCGGCGAGCGGCCCCCGGGCGACCTCCCCGCGCGCGAGTTCCACGCCCGGAGGCTCCCAGAGTCCCTCGAGCAGCGCGCCCTCGCGTTTCGTCACCAGCAGCCGGCCGCGATCCCAGATGCACACGACCGCGCGGCGCACACGCTCCACCGCTCGCCGGCTGGGAGCGGGTGGCAGCTCGTCCTGTAGCCCGCGCGCGTGCGCCAGGCAGTGCCCGCGCACGGGGCAGGCCGCGCACCGCGGTGCACGCGGCGTGCACACCATGGCCCCAAGCTCCATGAGCGCCTGGTTCCACTCTCCGGCCAAGTTCGGGCCCCGGGCGGGCGCGGAAACCCGCGGCATGAGCCGCTCGGCCAGGTCCCAGAGACGCCTCGCGTCGGCCGGCCGCCGGATCGAGACCGGTACTGCGGTCAGGCGGGAGAAGACCCGTGCCACGTTGCCATCAAGCACGGGCAGCGGCTGACCGAAACCCATGCTGAGCACCGCGCCGAGCGTGTAGCGACCCACCCCGGGCAGCGACGCGAAGGCGAGCGGATCGGAGGGAACGCTTCCCGCATGCTCACGCACCACGACCCCGGCCGCCTCGTGCAGGTGCCGCGCACGGCGGTAGTAGCCCAGTCCCGCCCACGCGGCCAGCACGTCGCCGCGGCGTGCGCGCGCCAGTGCCGCGACGTCGGGAAACCGATCGAGGAAGCGTGCGTAATAGGGAACGGCCGTCGCCACCTGGGTCTGCTGCAGCATGATCTCCGACACCCAGATGCGATACGGATCACGCGAGTCGCGCCACGGCAGCTTGCGGTGATGCTTGCGGTACCATGCGAGCAACGCCCTGCGCAGCCCCGGCGCGTCACGCACCTCGAGCCTCGCACTCCCGATCGATGACCGCGCCATGACCGATCCCGCCTCCATCCGCCAGCGATTCGCCGAGATGATCCAGCGCCCCGAGGCCGAGATCGACCTCGCCCGCTCGGCGCTGCTCGTCGCCGCTGAGAACGACCCCGGACTGGATGTGGAGGCCGAGATGGCGCGCCTGGATGCGTGGGCGGGCGAACTCGGCCGCCGGCTCGACCCGTCGTGGAACAACCTGCAGCGGCTCGCGCGGCTGCGGACGTTCATGTACGAGGACCTGGGCTTCAAGGGCGACGTGCAGGGATACTACAGTCCCGCCAACTCACTGCTCCATTCGGTGATGTCCCGCCGGCTCGGGATCCCGCTCACGCTCTCGATCGTGTTCATGGAGATCGGCTGGCGGTTGGGGATCCCGTTCGAAGGCGTGGGCTTTCCCGGGCACTTCCTCGTGCGCCTCACGGGTGAGCCCGGCGACCTGCTCTTGGACCCCTACGACCACGGCGTGTCGGTGCACGAGGAGGACTGCCGCCGCATGATCGAGCTGACCACGGGCGGCACGGTGCCGTTCGACCCCAGCATGATCCGCTCGCTGGGCAAGCGCGACATGCTCGCGCGGTTGCTGTTCAACCTGAAGGTGGCGTGCCTCAAGTCCGGCGACGACAAGGGGGCGCTGTCCGCGGTGGAGCGACTGCTGCTGCTGCACCCGGACGATCCGCCCGAACTGCGCGACCGCGGCCTGCTGCTCTACCGCATGGACCGCTATCGCGAGGCGCGCGAGGGCCTGCGTGCCTATCTGAGGAGCCGGCCGCAGGCGCTCGATCGCGAGGTCATCGAGCGGCACCTGGCGGCACTCGACATGATGCTGGCGACACCGCCGGGACCCGCTCGCGAGAGCTGACGCGGCAGGTGAGCGCTCCCGCGCCGGAGCGCGGGCCGCGGCGCGTCAGCGCGGCTTGAACTCGGCCGCGTCCTTCATGTTCGGCGTCTTCATCTGCGAGCCGGTCCACGCGCACTGCATGACCACGCCACAGCGCGGGCACTCGAACTCGGCCGCAGCGCCCTCGTCGGCCGTCGGCATCCAGCGGTCCATCTTGGTGTTGCACCCGGGCGTGTAGCACAGGTAGACGCACAGCGGCATGGCGGGTCTCCGGTGACTTCGGTGTCGCGGCGGCGTCCGTCTCGGCGCCGACCGGACAACGAGACGGCGACTATAGCGCAGCCGCCCGGAGCCCGCCCGCGTCCCTCCGAAGCGCACCGCGCGGCCGCGCGAGACGAACCGCCTCGCGCTAGGGGCCGTCGAAGCGGATGGGCACCACCACCCACACCGGCACGGGGTGCCCGCAGTGCACCGCCGGCTTGAACCGCCAGCGCTGCACGCATGCCACCGCCGCGCTGTCGAGCGGGGTGGCCGTGCCGTGTGTCTCCGCCACCTCGAGGCGCCCATCCTCGCCGATGAACGCGAACACTCTCACGATCGTCTTGGGAGGCGGGCGCTTCGCACCCGGCGGCAGCACCGGCAGTTCACGATAGGTGGGCTCGGGCAAGTCCATGTACTCGTCGTCGCAATCACCCACGTGCTTCTCGATCCGCTGCCGGATGAGCTTGTCCCTCGGGGACATCCCCGACGTGTCGGTCGC
>Ga0315912_10004646_pt1 | contig 12923 bp, 7 predicted proteins | sample VfabasoilMG_FD_204469 | JGI IMG/M metagenome (GOLD analysis project Ga0315912, IMG submission 204469) | Garden soil microbial communities collected in Santa Monica, California, United States - V. faba soil | ecosystem: Environmental > Terrestrial > Soil > Garden | place: USA: California... | reverse complement strand
TACGCCTCACCCTTGTTACCGCCGCTGCTCACGTCGCCATTCGACTTTCTCCTCACCGCCGGCGCCGCCTTCGCGATCGTGACGCTGTTGTTGTTCGCGATCGAGTCTTTTCGCGTACACGAGCGGCGGAGCCGTCACGCGGTCGGTGACGCGCCACTTCCCTTTCTACTCACTCAACTCGTCGCAGGCCTCCTCATCGCAGGCATCCTGCTCGGTCACGTCGCGCTGCTCGTGGACACGGTCACACACACGAGCATCGACTTGCTCCACTTCTCGCTGCATCCGTGGGAAGGATCGCGGCTGACGATGCAGGTGGGCTTGTTGATGGCGCATGCTGCCGCCATCGGGCTCGCCGTGGTGGTCTTGCGAGCCGCACTTCTCCGGTGGCGAATTGCGCGACGAGATTGGGGAATGTGGGCCGCGACGCTCATCGCGTGGACCGTCCCTTCGATCGGATGGGAACTCGTCGCCGGTCAGACAGTGGCACGCGCCCTTCCGCTCTTCGCCGCGATCGCCGGTGCGCTTCTTCTGGCGCTCGCCGTTGGACGCCTGGCTGGGCGCTACCGACACGGCTCACAGGCATTTCGCCTCATCCTGCTGACGCTGCCGCTCGTTGCGCCGGCGTTTGCGTTCTACCCGACGATCGTGCAGCTCGCGCGCGACGCGAAGGAAGACTTCGTTGCGGCGACGTACGCACCGCAAGTTCGCAATCTCCGGCAGAACGTCCAGATGCAGGTGCAGCAGAGCCTCGGCCAGATCGATGCCTTTCCTGAGCTCGTAGAGCTCGTTACCGCACGCGGCCCCACGGACCCCGACGTGTCAACCGACCAGGCGTTTCAGGTCTGGCAGACAACCGCTCTCGCCAGCTACCCAATCACATCGTCGGTTGAGCTCTACGGGCCCGATGGCAAGCTTGTGAGCCGCTTCGCATTCAATCTGCCGGAGGATCTGACGGCGCCGCCGACGTCCGAAGAGCGGTCCTGCGACTGGGAGCTCTACGAAGAGGTTGCACCGTTCTTCGCAGAGGAGCGCCGCGTTCTTCACGCCGGGCGCGCATTCTGTTCGAGCGTCCCGGGCTCGAAGCCGTTGGGATCGATCGTCGTGCACGCGCTGCCAGACGACTACGGCAATCTCCCGTTCATCTCGTCAAGGAATCCGTACGTCGAGTTGTTGCTGCCCTCCGATCGCCTGCAGCGCGAAGGGCTCACCGGGCGCGACGTGGAGTTTGCGGTCTACGGATGGAGCCGATCGCCTCTCTACTCCGACGCCTCCATCGCGTGGCCGCTTCCGGACGAAGTCTTCGCGCGCGTTGAAGAGTCCCGCGGCGAAGTGTGGGCACAACTGTCGCGCGGCCAGCAGCGCTACGACGTCTACCTGCTGAACGATCGCGGTGGCATCTATGCGCTGGGCTTCCCTGTGATTCCGCCACTCGACCACCTGGTCAATCTGGCCGAGATCACGGTTCTCGCGGTGCTCGTATACGTCTTGCTGCTCACCGCAAATGCCATCTTCAAGGTGTTGAGTCGTCGCGAGCTCGGCGGATCTGCCCTCCTCCGAGAGCTGCGTGCGAGCTTCTATCGGAAGCTCTTCCTGGCATTCGTTGCAGCTGTCTTCGTCCCCGTCGTCGCGCTCGTGCTCGTCACCCGGAACTATGTCGCTGCGCAGATGGAGGCCAGCATCGAGCAGGAGGCCATTCGCACGGCATCCGCTGCCGGCCGCGTCGTTGAAGATCTCGCAGCCCCTCGTGCCGAGCAGCTTGGTCTTGGCGTTGACGACAACTTGATGGTCTGGGTCAGCCGCCTCATCGATCAGGACGTGAACATGTTCGTCGGCGCGCGCCTCCTCGCGACGAGCGAGCGCAATCTCTTCGCTTCGGGCCTGCTGCCAACCCGGGTCGATGCCGACGTCTATCACGCGCTTGCGCTTCGCAACGAGGCCGCGTCGGTCACGCGCGAGCGAATCGGGGACTTCGAGTACCTCGTCGCGGCCACACCGCTCGCGGTCAGGCAACTCGGCATTCTCACTGTGCCTTTGACTTCTCGCCAGCGCGACATCGACGAGCAGCTCGACACGCTCGATCGCCGCGCGCTGTTGGCTGCCCTGCTGTTCATCCTCGCGGGTGCCGGCCTTGGCTATTCGATGGCCGAACGGATCTCGGATCCCGTGAACCGCCTGACGCGCGCCACGCAACGGATCGCGCGCGGTGATCTCGATGCTCGCATTGCCGCCACGTCGTCCGATGAATTGCGGCGACTCGTGGAAGCGTTCAACAGCATGGCTGCCGATCTGCAGCGTCAACGAGGTGAGTTGGAACGCACCAACCGCCTCGAGGCCTGGGCCGAGATGGCCCGGCAGGTGGCGCACGAGATCAAGAACCCACTGACGCCGATCCAGCTCAATGCGGAGCATCTGCGACGAGTGCACGCCGACAAAGGCGCGCCGCTCAGCCCTGTCCTGCAGGACTGCGTCGCGACGATCCTCACTCAGGTGAAGCTGCTTCGACAGATTGCATCGGAGTTCTCGAGCTTCGCATCGTCACCAACGGCAAAGCCTGCGGAGGTTGATGTCGCCGCTCTCCTGCGCGAGATCGTGGACCCGTATCGCGCAGGCCTCGATGGGCGGATCACGCTCGACATGGCGATTCCTTCGTCGCTTCCGTCGGTGTTCGTCGATCGGACGCTGATCTCCCGGTCGCTCACCAACATCGTCGAGAACGCGCTTCACGCGATGCCCGGCCCGGGAACGCTCAGCGTGTCTGCGCGAACCGAGAACGAGCGCGTGCATATTCGCGTGTCGGATACCGGAGTGGGGATGGACGAAGAAGCGCTGGCGCGCGCGTTCGAGCCCTACTTTTCGACGAAGGCGAGCGGAACCGGCCTGGGGCTGCCGATTGCCAAGCGCAATGTGGAATTGAGCGGGGGCACGATCGCGGTGCAGAGCGTCCGCGATCGAGGGACGACCGTCGAGATCGCGCTACCGAGTCTCCACGCGTAGATCCTGGCCGTCCGCGTTCTCATCCTTCTGCGGCGGCTTGCGACGAAGCCGATGCCACGCAAGACCGATGAAGGCCGAGGCCAGATACGTATACGCCATCGCCAGCAGAAGGAACCGAGGCGACGCGGCAAGTACAGCGAGCCCGAGTGCCAGAAGGAACAGCACCGGATAGCTGCGTCGAGCCTGGAGATCGAGGGACTTGAAGCTGCGATAACGAATCGTGCTGACCATCAAGACCGCCGGCACGATCATGATGCTCAGGACTGGCCACGCCTCGAAGTATCCCTGGAACCCTGCAGGGTAGGCGAACACAGTCGCCGCCGGCACACACGCCGCTGCGGGGCTGGGCAGCCCGACGAAGTAGCGCTTGTCCTGCGTGCCGGACTGGATGTTGAAGCGAGCCAGTCGTACGGCAGCAGCGGAGACGAACAAGAACCCCGCGGCCCACCCGATCTGGCCGAGCGGCTCCAGTCCCCATTTGAACGACAGGATGGCAGGCGCAACGCCGAACGAGATCACGTCGGCCAGCGAATCGAACTCGACGCCGAAGGCGCTGGTCGTGCCGGTCATGCGGGCGATCCGGCCGTCGAGCATGTCGAGTACGAAGGCGAAGCCGATGAACAGTGCCGCCGTCGCGAGTTCTCCGCGCATCGCGTGCACGATGCACGCGTAGCCGCAGAACATGTTCGCCATGGTGAACGCGCTCGGCAGCAGGTACACACCACGACGAAAACGCTGAGCTCGGGCGGCCCGCGACTTCAACGGCCGCAACCTCAAGAGCGTGCGACGCTGCCCATGCTCGTCTTCGTGCATCGTGCGCCTCCTCTAGCTCTTATCGACCCCTGACGCCGCCGGCGTGAGCGTGGCAATTACCGTAACTCCACCGACCACCGTGTCGCCCACCCGAACGTGAAGCGCAGCATCGAGCGGGACAAATACGTCCATCCGCGAGCCGAACTTCATCACCCCGAAGCGCTCCCCGGCCTTCACTACGGCGCCTTCCCTGGTGCGGCAAACCACGCGTCGCGCCAGCACGCCGACGATCTGGCGAAAGACGATCGGCTGTCCGCCGTGATCGACCGTGATCTCCGATCGCTCGTTCAGATCACCAGATTCCTTCTTGTAGGCCGGAAGGAATCGACCCGGATGATACTCCACACGAGTCACCCGTCCACTGACCGGGATGCGGTTCACGTGCACGTTCATCGGCGACAAAAAGATGCTGATCTGCTGCCAGCGCCCCGGCGGAGTCGCCTCGCCTGTTGGCGCCCCCGCCACCATCACTCTGCCGTCTGCCGGTGAAATCACGGCGGATGGCGGTTCGTTGTGGGCGCGCTCGGGGTCGCGAAAGAAGAAGAGGAGAAAGCCCGAGAGGCCAAGCAGCGGCACGCCGATGATTGGTCCTGTGAGTAGCCAGACGATTGCAGTTATCACCAAGGCCCCGAGGACGAAGGGCCAGCCGGCAGGGTCGATTCGCATAAGGTCGTGTCCAGCTTATTGCCGGACGAGGCGGAAGTAGAAACCGGGTCTAGTTTCCAAGGCAGTTCGCCGGAAACTAAACCCGGTCTCCCAGCGAGGTCAGGAGGCTCTGAAGTGGGACTTGGCGTACTCGAGCGCCATCTGCTCCATCTGATCTTTGAGGACTAGTTTCCGTTTTTTGAGGGTGACTTCTTCGACTTGCTCTGAAGCGGTGAGGTAAGGGAGTTCGGTGAGTTGGTGTAACCGATCGTCCAGCTCGTGGTGTCGATCTGAAAGCTGGCGATAGTAGTCGTTGCTTCGCAGCAAGAGGTTCTTTACCTCCTGCGCTTCTGCTGCGCTCATAGGCCGCACCCTCCTTTCAGGAAGAAGGACGTTGACATCGACGTAACAGACGTCGACATGACGGTAACATACCCTCGCCGCCGGCTCAATCCGGAAAAACCTCCAACGCTAAGCTCAATTCCATCAACAGCTTGTCTCAACGATCCCGCCACAGGATGAGCGCATCCTCGACCGGGTTGGTGTAATAGTCGCGTCGCGTTCCTGCAACGTAAAAACCGAGCCGTTCATAGAGCCGTCGCGCGCCCTCGTTTGATGCGCGAACCTCGAGCGTCGCACGATGCGCGCCCAGTTGGAGCGCCTCGTCGAATACGCGCTGCATCAGCGCCGTACCGATGCCGCGGCCTCGCAAGCCCGGAAGCACGGCGACGTTGTTGATGTGAATCTCATCGACGACCAGCCAGAAGGCGCAGAAGCCAATGACCGGCCGCTCGGAGGTCCGCACAACGAAGATGTGGCACACCGCCCGGTTCTGCAGCTCCCAGGCGTACATGTCTTTCGTCCACGGGTTGGTGAACGACTCCGATTCGACGAACAGGACGCCATCGAGATCGAGATCGCCGTCGAGCCGATCGATCCAGTAGCCCGGAGTGCTATCCGGCGGCACGCGAGTCTCTGGCAAGTTCGGCATCGGTCCTTCGTACATACAGCGGCCGGATTGCGTGCGGCGGGGCGTACGCCCCCGTCGAGGCGATCTCGCCTGCGATCGTTGCGATTGTTCCCGCGAGCAACGGCATCGGCGTCTGCGCCAGCGCCGCTGGGCTTCCCGTTCGCTGCTGAATCTTGTCTTGGTACGTCCGCGCACCGTCGCCAATGAAGAGTGCTGGCTGGTTCGCAAGCCTGTCGAGTATCGCCTCTGGCTTTGCCACGACGGGCGATTCGATCTCGCGTCCCTTCAGATACAGCGCCGCGTACACTTCCCCGCGCCACGCATCCACCCACGTGGCGATGTGTCGACCTGCAGCTTCGGCGTCGGCCACGCGCGCCAGCGCATCGAGCCCCGATACGCCGATCAATGTCTTCCCCGCCGCAAACGCCAGCCCCTGCATCGTTGAGATGCCGATGCGCAGGCCAGTGAACGAACCGGGACCCGTTGCGACCGCGAAGATATCGACCGCGCCGAGCGCGACACCGCTGTGCTCGAGCAGCACCATGAGATCGAGTGGCAGGCGCGTTGCCGGTGGAAGAGAGACGTCGCTCGCCTCCTCTCGCACCACGGATCCATCGACAGCAAGCGCACAGCTGCCCGCCGGCGTCGTGGTATCAAGGGCGAGAACGACCATGGATGGATAATAGTGCACGCGATGTCCACGGCCACCGTTACGCCCGCGATGCGTCAGTACCTCGACGCCAAGCGTCAGTACCGCGACGCGATCGTGTTTTTTCGCATGGGCGACTTCTACGAGATGTTCTACGAGGATGCCCTCGTTGCCGCGCGGGCCCTCGAGCTGACGCTGACCTCGCGATCGAAGGACGCCGGCGGAAACGGCATCCCGATGTGCGGCGTTCCGTTTCACGCCGGGGATGGCTACATCGCACGCCTAGTCAAGAAGGGCTTTCGGGTTGCGATCTGCGAGCAAGTGGAAGATCCCAAGAAGGCGAAGGGGCTGGTCCGCCGCGAGGTCGTGCGGGTCGTCTCGCCGGGTACGCTCACGGATAGTAGCTATCTCGAGGCTCGCGAGCCGGCATTTCTGATGGCAATCGCCACGTCCGGCTCAAAGGACGAAGGGTTCGGCGCGGCGTTGATCGACCTCTCGACTGGCGAGTTCAGCGCGGCGGAATACCAGGGCGCCGCGGGCCTCGAAGCGTTGGCGGACGAAGTGGCCGTCCTGCGGCCCCGCGAAATCGTTATCTCGAGCGATCAGCAGAAGCCGACGGTCGTCGAACGCATCGTGGCGCTGACTCGCGTGGAGCCGGCGGTCACGTCAACCGACGGGTGGAGTTTCGAGCCCGAGGCGGCAAGGCGTGCCCTTCTCGATCAGCTCAAGACACATGGGCTCGACGGCTTCGGGCTGGAAGGCCGGCAGACCGCGATTCAGGCCGCCGGCGCACTCGTCACCTACTTGCGGGACACGCAGAAGGCCGACCTCGCTCACGTGCGGGCGATCAGCTATCGCACCAGCAGCGACAGCCTGACGATCGATCCGATCACACTCAAGCACCTGGAGGTCGTCGTCGGTAGCGAGGGTGGTCCGCAGGGCTCCTTGCTGCATGAGATCGATCGGACGATGACCTCGATGGGCGGACGGCTGCTGCGCGCATGGCTGCTCCGTCCGTTGTGTGCTCTGGAGCGCATTCGCGATCGACTCGACGCGGTGGAGGAACTCGCTTTTCGATCAACTGAGCGAGGCAAGTTTCGCGAGACGCTGAAGAGCGTTCACGATCTCGAGCGTCTGATCGGCCGGATCGCGCTGGGAGCTGCCGGGCCACGCGAGTTGGTGTCTCTGCGCCAATCGCTGGACGCCGTTCCTCGCGTCACCCTGCTGCTCGACCAGTGTCAGGCGCCGCTGATGAAAAGCCTGCTGGCCGAGCTCGACGATCTCGCTGACGTGCGCGGGCTCATCGAGCGCACGCTGCTCGACGAGCCGCCCGCCATCGTTCGCGAAGGTGGCTTCACGCGCGACGGCGTGGACCCGGCACTGGACGAACTCAAAGTGATCAGCCGATCCGGCCGGCAGGTCATCGCCGAGATGGAGGAACAGGAGCGGGCGCGCACGGGCATCTCGTCGCTCAAAGTTCGCTTCAATCGCGTCTTCGGCTACTACATCGAGATCTCGAAGTCGAATCTGCACCTCGTGCCGCCCGACTACCTGCGCAAGCAGACGATCGCGGGTGGCGAGCGCTTCACCACCCCGGCGCTCAAGGAATACGAAGAAAAAGTGCTGGGTGCGGATGAACGCATCCTGGCGCGGGAACTCGAGATCTTCGAGGCGCTGCGGTCAAGTGTGGCGGCCGAAGCCGGGAGGATTCAGGACACCGCACGCGCACTGGCCACGCTCGATGTGCTCGCCGGCCTTGCAGAGACGGCGGCGATCGGCAATTACACGAAGCCGCATCTGCACAACGGCGACGACTACGTCGTGGTCGATGGGCGTCATCCGGTCGTCGAGCGGTTCGCCGATCAATTCGTCCCGAACGACATCGACCTCAATGGAACGACGCGGCAGCTTGTCGTGCTGACCGGCCCGAACATGGGCGGCAAGTCCACCTACCTGCGACAGACGGCGCTGATTCCGCTCATGGCGCAGATCGGCTCGTTCGTACCGGCGCGCCAGGCAAAGCTGCCGGTCATCGATCGCATCTTCGCGCGCGTCGGAGCGTCCGACAACATCGCTCGCGGCCACTCCACGTTCATGGTGGAGATGCAGGAGACCGCCAACATCCTGCACACGGCGACGGCGCGCAGTCTCGTGGTGCTCGACGAAATCGGGCGCGGCACATCCACGTTCGACGGCCTCAGTATCGCGTGGGCTGTCGCGGAACATCTCGCAACCAACACACGCGCCCGTCCGAAGACATTGTTCGCCACGCATTACCACGAGCTCACCGATCTGGCGGACGCGCTTCCGGGCGTCGTCAACGCGCATGTCTCGGCTCGGGAATGGAAGGATCAGATCATCTTCCTGCGGAAAATCGTCAGCGGACGATCGGACCGCAGCTACGGGATCCAGGTCGCACGCCTCGCCGGGCTGCCGGCCACCGTAGTCACCCGTGCGCAGGAAATTCTCGCGGGGCTCGAGCGAGACGAGGCCTCACGCGGCGGCCGGCCGACGCTCTCAGGTGCCGCGGGAGGACCGTCTACCGCACAGCTGGGGCTCTTCGCTGCGCCGGTTGACGCTGGCGACAAACGAAGCACCGAGGTGCTGGCCAGGCTCGGAGAGATCGACGTGGACAACACGACGCCACGTCAGGCACTGGAGCTACTGGCGGAGCTCAAGAACTTGTCTAAAGATCAGTAATGCAAAATGCAAAATTCGAAATGCAAATGCTGGCGGAGCGCGAACGTTGAACTCCGTTTTGCCTTTTGCCTTTTGCCTTTTGCATTACTGATTGCCGCCTGCTCGGCGTCTCCCCGTGATCCCAGCATCATCACGATCGCCGTTCGCTCCGGCCCGAACGCCCTCGACCCGCGCTTGAGCAACGACGAGGCGACGCAGCGGATGGCTCAGCTCGTATACAGCTCGCTGCTGGAACACACAGACGACCTGAGGATCCGCCCATCGCTGGCGCTGCGCCTCGACAACCCCGACCCGCTCACCTACATCGCATATCTGCGTCATGGCGTCACCTTCCATGACGGCCACGAGCTGACAGCGCGCGACGTGATCTACACGTTCAAGAGCATCCTCGACCCCGCGCTCCCCTCGCCGTTCAAGGGCGCCTTCCGCGCGCTCAAGGACGTCACTGCGCTCGACGACCACACGGTTGTCTTCACCCTGAGTGAACCGTTCGCCGCGTTTCCGATGCAATTGACCGGCGTTCCCCCGGTCGTTCCAGCTGACGCCGGAGACTCGCTTCGCACCTTCCCCATCGGCACCGGCCCCTATCGCTTCGTTCGCTACGACGCGGATGACACGCTGGTGCTCTCGGCGTTCGAGGGTTACTGGGACGGGTTGCCCAACAACGCGGGCATTGTCATGAAGGTGGTGCCCGACGACACGATGAGAGGCCTCGAGCTGCGCAAGGGATCAACCGATCTGGTGGTGAATGATCTGCCGCCCGACATCGTGTATCAGCTCGAGAAGAGCGAGCAGTTCTCGATTGCCCGATCGCCCGGCCTCGACTTCTTTTACCTCGGGTTGAACATGCGAGACCCGGTGCTCGCAGATGTTCGAGTGCGTCATGCGATCGGATACGCCACCAATCGCGACGCGATCATCAGCTACCTGCGTCGCGGGCTCGGGCGCCCTGCCGTTGGCCTCGTGCCCGATCTCGCATGGGCGTTCGAGCCGGACGTGTTCCGCTTCGTGTACGACCCTGAGCGTGCCAAACGGCTGCTCGATGAAGCAAGCCTCACGGATCCAGACGGCGACGGGCCTCGGCCGCGCCTGAAACTCTCGCTGAAGATCTCAACGAATGAAGAGACGCGTCTTCAGGCGACGGCCATCCAACACGACCTCGCCAGCGTTGGTATCGATCTCGACATCACGGCCTATGAATTTGCGACTTTCTTTAACGATGTCGTCAAGGGCGATTTCCAGCTGTTCACGCTGCAATGGGTGGGCGGTGCGATGATCGATCCGGACATTCTGCGCCGGGTGTTCCACTCGAAAGAGGTCCCGCCCGAGGGGTTCAATCGAGGCCACTATCGGAACGCCAGCGTCGATCGATTGCTCGATCTCGCGACGACCGCTACCGACGAAAGCACCCGGAAGCGGTACTACGGCGATGCGCAGAAACTCATCGCCGCCGATGCGCCCTACATCCCCATCTGGAACAAGACGAATGTGATCGTGGCGCAGAAGGGGCTGACCGGTCTGCACCTGAACCCGGTGAGTGATTTCAGCGCGCTGCGCGACGTCAGGCGCGTCGCTATGCCGCCTTCTTCAGCCAGGTCCGCAGCGCGCGACTGAGCTCCTGCATATCCACCGGCTTCGCGACGAAGTCGTTCATGCCTGCCTGGAGCGCGCGCTGCTTCGAGTCGTCAATGACGTCCGCGGTCATCGCGATGATCGGGATCGACGACGAGGCACCTTCCCGACGGCGGATCTCCATCGTCGCGTCGTAGCCATTCATGACCGGCATCTGACAGTCCATCAGAACCAGATCGTAGGCTCGCGACTGCACCCGCTCGACCGCCTCGCGGCCATCGCTGGCGACATCCACGCGAACGCCGAGCCTGTTCAGCAACGCGATCGCGACCTTCTGGTTGACGACGTTGTCTTCCACGACCAGTACGTCAGCACGGAACTGCGGCAGGTCTGTGGTGAGGGCCAGCGCCAGACCGAGATGCTGCGCGCGGTGATCGCCGTCAGTCTTTGTCGAGCGACGCCTGGCCCACGCGGTTGCCAGTGTCGTGATCAAGCGCTCGTGTCGAACAGGCTTCGCAAGGCAAGCGTCGATTCCCAATGCCGGAAGCGCCTTGTCGTCGATCAGCCGGCCGATCGACGTGAGCATCACGTAGACGAGATCGCGATTGTGCTCGTCCCGCCGCAGTGCCATCGGCAGCGCCAGGCCATGGACGGCAGACACTTCCTGGTCGGCAATCACGATCTGATAGGGATCGCCATTGGCGTGTGCTGAGCGCACGACGTCCATGGCTTCCTGACTGGTTGCGCACGTTCCGTCGCGCATGCCCCAACTGAGAATCTGTTCGTGGATGACGCGCCGGTTCACGACGTTCTCAACCACGATCAGGACGCGGGATCCCCGCAGCGACGCTGTCGGATTGGCCCCCGCCATCTCGGGATGATTGCCGAGCGGCAGTTGCAGCGTGAACTCGAACGTGGAGCCGTGACCTTCCCGGCTCTCCACGTTGAGCGTTCCTCTCATGAGCTCGACGAGCCTCTTCGAGATCGCAAGGCCGAGCCCGGTTCCACCGTACTTGCGCGTCGTGGACGAGTCCGCCTGCGTGAACTTATCGAATAGCGTCTCGATCGCTTGTGGAGGAATCCCTATGCCGGTGTCTGTCACACCGATGCGAACCGTGGCACCCACGCCATCCTGCTCGACGGCCTCTGCGGTGATGACGACGTGCCCCTTGTTGGTGAACTTGACCGCGTTGTTCGCCAGGTTGAGGACGACCTGCCTGATGCGGTCCGCATCACCCACCAGGTGCACCGGCGTGCCGGGGCCGTAGCGAACCATCAGGTCGATGCTCTTGTCAGCAGCCTTCGCCGCGAGGATGCCGGCAACATCTTCGAGCAGACGACGAAGATCGAACGACTGGACATCGATCGCCAGCTTGCCCGCTTCGATCTTCGAGAAGTCGAGGATGTCGTTGATGATCGTCAGCAGAGCCGTACCCGACCCCATGGCGGTCTCGACCCAGTCACGCTGCTGTTGTGTCAACGGCGTGTCGAGCAGCAACTGCGTCATCCCGATCACGCCGTTCAGTGGCGTGCGGATCTCGTGGCTCATGTTCGCCAGAAACTCGCTCTTGGCCTTTGCAGCGGCCTCGGCCTTCGCGCGCGCGTGCTCGAGCGATACACGCATCTGTCTTTCGCTCGTGATGTCGAGTGTTGCGCCAATGAGCCGCCACGGTCGGCCATCGCGATATTCTGGGCGCGCTTGAATTCGCCGCCATTTCGTCGTGCCGTCCTGCGCCCGAATCGGCACCTCGATCTGAACCCGCTTGCCGGTTTCGAACGATTCATCGGTCGCCACTCTCAGCGCTGCGATGTAGTCTGGGTCCAGCAGCGAGACGAAGTCGCGGAGGCTAAACGTGAACGGTCCCTCTTCCGGGAGCCCGTGGAGCCTGAGCATCCCTTCCGAGACGGTGATGGATTGTGTCCGTCGATCCGATTCCCAGACTCCGAAGCCCGCGGCTTCCTCTGCGAGGCGCATGCGCTCTGCGCTTTCGCGGAGGCGATCGAGCAGCACGCGCTCTCGCGTGATGTCGATGATCGCGCCGGTGATGCGGACGGCCTTTCCGTCGGCCATCTCGACGTGCGCCTGGCTTCGGATCCAGCGCAACTCGCCATCTGCTAGCGTGACGCGGCAATCGATGCGATAAGGCTTTCCGTCGCGAACAGCCTTATCGACAACCGCTCCAACGACCGGAAGATCCTCCGGGTGAATCTTCCCGGTCACTTCCGCGGCCGGCAGCTGCATGCTGCGGTGCTCGAACCCGCTGAGGAAGGCGGCGCCAGCGGAGAGCGTCATCATCCCGCGCGTGGCGTCGAGCTCCCACACACCAAACCCCGCCACGTCTTCGGCGAGCGACATCCGGGCGGCGGCCTCGGCGAGCCGCTCGAGCATCAGCTTCTCTTCGTGGATGTCGCTGATGGCGCCGACCATTTTCACGGCACGACCGTTGACCCTTTCGACGCGCCCGCGATTGCGCCGCCATCGGTACGTTCCGTCGGGCTGACGCACACGGAACTCCGCCTGAAAGTTTCTTCGCTCTTCGACGGCGCGCATGACCTCGCCATTGGGCCGGTCGTCGGGAT
>Ga0315912_10004645_pt1 | contig 12927 bp, 10 predicted proteins | sample VfabasoilMG_FD_204469 | JGI IMG/M metagenome (GOLD analysis project Ga0315912, IMG submission 204469) | Garden soil microbial communities collected in Santa Monica, California, United States - V. faba soil | ecosystem: Environmental > Terrestrial > Soil > Garden | place: USA: California... | reverse complement strand
TTGGTGACCGGCGTTGGCGCGGTCACGTTGAGCGGCCCTGCGATCGTCGTCTCCGCAAGGGCCCACTTCACCATCGCCACCCAGTCGTGCAGGTGAATCCACGAGACGAACTGCCGGCCGGTGCCCACGGGCCCGCCGGCAAATAGTCTGAAGGGGAGCACGAGTTGCGGAAGCGCGCCGCCTTCTTGCGCGAACACGACACCGCTTCGCAGCAGCACCACCCGTGTTCGACTGGCCGCCTGGTTGGCGATTGCCTCCCAGTCGCGACAGACCTTGGCCAGGAAGTCTGAGCCTGGCGGCGTGGTCTCGGTCGCAGGCTCGCCCCCTCGCACACCGTAGTAGCCGACCGCGGAACTGCTGATGAACGCAGCCGGTGGCTGCGGCACGTGCGCGATGGCGCGCACGAGCGCGCTCGTCGCCTTCGTGCGGCTCTCGTGGATAGATGCCTTTCGCGCTGCGGTCCAACGTCCTCCAGCGATCGACGTGCCGGCAAGGTTGATCACGGCCATCGCACCATTCAGTGCCGGCGCCCACGACGAGTGGTCTTCTCCAGGCGACCACCGCACCTCGTGCTCGTGCTTGGGATGTCGCGTGAGCACAACCACGCGATGCCCGTCGAGGCGGAACGCCTCGAGCAGAGCCGTCCCCAGCAAACCTGTGCCGCCTGCGATCACGATGGTTCCCATCTCTAGTCCTTGGTCCTTGGTCCTTGGTCCTTGGTTCTTGGTTCTTGGTTCTTGGTGCTGGTCCACGGTCCACGGTCGAATCCCGAATCCCGAATCCCGAGCCCCGGATCCCGGCTCTCAGTCTAGGCGGTCCCGCATCCGGTTTTCTCCCAAGTTGACAGCCGGCAGCGGCCCTGCTGTAGTAGTAACTAACCGGTTGGTTAACACAGCCGGCGCAGAGACCGATGGCGAGACGCACGATGCGTGATTCCCGGGGTGCACTCTTCCGCGCGGCGGCGCACGAGTTTGCCGAGCGCGGCTATGAAGCGGCCGGGACCGACCGCATCGCCACCCGCGCACGGGTCAACAAGGCGATGCTGTACTACCACTTCGGCAGCAAGGGCGCGCTCTACGCCGAAGTCGTGCGCGACATGGTGGCCGCGGTGGGTGCGCGCGTGCGCGCCATCGCCGATGGCCCGGGATCAGCCGAGCACAAGCTCGACGCGTGGATTAGCGCAATCGTCGAAGAGGCAGCCGCCAGGCCGTGGTTCCCGCCGATCATGCTGCGCGAGCTCGCCGCACGCGCGCCGCACTTCGACGCGACGACCTTTCACATGATGAATGCCGTGCTCGCAGGCGTCGCCGACGTCATCGCGCAAGGCAAACGCGAAGGCGCGTTCCGCGACGTCGATCCGCTGCTCGCGCATCTGTCGATCATGCCCCCGGTCCTCATCTTCTTCGCTCGACAACGCGTACTGGCTGGCCGGAAGCTCCGCGGAGGGCTTGCAGAGCCGCGTCAGCTCGACCAGTTCGTACGTCATATGCAGGCCTCGGTGCGAGGCATGCTGCGGAAAACACCATGACCGTCTCTCGTCTGCTCGTGCTCGCAGTTCCCACGCTGCTGGTCGCGTGCGCGCCCGCCCCACCCACCGATCAGTTGCGTGTCTCAGGGAACGTCGAGGCGACCGAAGTTCACACCGCTGCCGACATCGGTGGCCGCATCGTCGAGTTGCGCGTCGATGAAGGCGACCGGATCGAGGCAGGTGCCGTCATCGCCCGCCTCGACACCGAAGACACGATGCTGCAGATCGCGCGCACGCGCGCCGATCGCGCCACCGCCGTCGCGCAACTGCGCCTGCTCGAGGCCGGCTCACGCGCGGAAGACATCCGGCAGGCACGTGCCCAGGTAGATGCCGCCACGGCGGATGCGGCTGCGATTGATGCCGAAGTGAAAGCGGCACAGCTCGACCTCGATCGATTTCAGGCGCTGCTGACCGCGAATGCCGGCTCCGTCAAACAGCGGGACGATGCGCTGGCGCGGGTCGATGCGGCGAAAGCCCGTCAGCGTGCCGCTTTGGACCGGGTGCGATCGGCTCGCGAAGCGCAGGCACGGCTCGAGGCTGGCACGCGCCCGGAAGAGATCCAAACGGCACGCGCGCGTGTCGCAGCCGCCGATGCACAGATCGCCGTCCTCGAGAAATCGGAGCGCGATGCCACCGTTGTCTCGCCTCTCACCGGAATCGTCACGCAGAAGTTGGTGGATGCCGGCGAGATCGTCGCGCGCGGTACGCCGCTCGTGGTCATCACTGATCTCGATCATGCGTGGGCGAATCTGTTCGTGCCGGAGCCAATGGTTCCGCGCGTGGCGATAGGACAGGCGGCGACCGTTCTCACCGATGCGGGAGGACCGGGGCTCGAAGGAAAAGTCACCTTCGTGTCGCCGCGCGCCGAGTTCACGCCGCGCAACGTCCAGACCGCAGAGGAGCGGTCGAAGCTCGTGTATCGCATCAAGGTGACCGTGGACAACCGCGCGGGTGTCCTGAAGCTGGGGATGCCGGTCGATGCGGAGTTGAAGCTCCAATGAGCGCGATCTCTTTCGTCAAGGTCGCCAAGCGTTACGGCGAGACGCAGGCGCTCGCGGAGCTCAGTCTCGACGTGCGAGAGGGCGAGATGTTCGGGCTGATCGGCCCAGACGGTGCCGGCAAGACGACGGCGATCAGGCTGATGTGCGGGTTGTTGCACGCCGATGGCGGCGAATTGAAGGTACTCGGACTGGACCCGGTCAAAAGCCATCGCCAGATCACCGAGCGCGTCGGATATCTCTCGCAACGATTCAGTCTCTACGGCGACCTGACCATCGACGAGAACATCGCGTTCTTCGCCGAGGTCCATGGTGTTCGCGACTACCAACGCCGGCGCGATCAACTGCTCTCGATGACGCAGTTGACGCCGTTCCGCGCCCGCCTTGCGGACCGCCTGTCGGGCGGCATGAAGCAGAAGCTCGCGCTTGCCTGCACGCTGGTCCACGAGCCGTCGCTGATTCTTCTCGATGAGCCGACGACGGGTGTCGATCCGATCTCGCGACGCGAGTTCTGGAAGCTGCTGTCTGAGTTCCTGGCGCACGGCATCACGATCCTGATGTCCACGCCGTACCTCGATGAGGCCGAACGCTGTTCCCGCGTCGCGTTGCTTCATCAGGGCCGCGTGCTTGCCATGGATGAACCGGCACAGCTGCGAACGCTCATCACGGGTCGGATGCTGGAAGTCATCGCGCCCGGTCGAACGGCGGCCACCGTCCTTCGCGGCTTGCCGGGTGTTGTTGACGCGCAAGTCTTCGGGGAGCGCGTACACGTCACGCTGGGCGATGGCGGTGACCGCGCGGAGTCGGAGTTCAGGGCGGCGTTGGCGTCGACTTCATTGGCGACTGCGCCCGTGCGAGCCGTGCAACCGTCGCTCGAGGACGTGTTCATTGCCCGGTTGTCGGGCGCGGAGTCGTCTCATGCGTAGTGGCGTGTGTCTGATCACGGCGGCGCTGATCCTGGGCGCTGTTGGAAGCGCGGCCGCCCAGGGGCCGCCGACGTTGCGACTGACTCTCGAAGATGCCCTGTCGAAAGCCGTCGAGACGAGCCACCGGCTTGCCGAGGCGCGGGCTCGTGAGAGCGCTGCACAGGCGGGCGTGGCCATTCGAGAGTCAGCCGAGCGCCCGACGGTCACTGCGAACGCTGGATACACGCGCACGAACCACGTGCTCCCGTTCTCGGTCCCCTCGCCGGTCGGCATTCCGCTGCTCGTCTATCCGGACGTGCCGAACAACTACAGCACCCGTCTCGAGATGCGCTGGCCGATCTACACGGGTGGGCGGACCGACGCGTTGGAGCGTGCGGCACGCGCCGAGGCCGAGGCCGTGGGTGCCGAGCGGCAAACGGCGCAGGCCGATCTTCGTCTCGAAGTCACGAGTGTCTACTGGGCGCTCATCACTGCGAAGGCGAGCCTCGATGTGCTCGAACAGGGAGTGGCGCGATCGCAGGCGCACGTCACCGACGCAAATCAGCGGTTCACGGCGGGACTCGTTCCACCCAATGAGGTGTCGTCTGCCGTCGCACAAGAGGCGCGTGCGCGGATGCTGGCGATCGACGCGCGCACGCAGCGCGATGTCACGAGTGCGGAGCTGGCTCGCCTGATTGGCGTCGATCCCGATCAACCGCTCGAGCCGACAGGCGACCTTGCTCGCGCGGGGACTGCTGACCCGGCACGTGCTGTAGGTTCGCTCGTGGAGTCAGCGCGTGCAGCGCGCCAGGAACGGCGCGCACTTGAACAGCGGGTGGCAGCGGCTGATGCGCAACGCGACGCCGCGGCGGCCGGCCGGATGCCGACGATTCAGTTCCTGGGCGGCGTGGACTACGCCCGGCCGAACCCGAAGATCTTCCCGCGTGCCGATGTTGCCCAGGACTCGTGGGACGTTGGCGTTGGCGCCACCTGGTCGTTGTGGGATGGCGGTCGCACGGTTGCGGAAGTGGCTCAGGCACGGGCAGCCTCGCAGGCAGCGAGCGAGCGGCTGGCCGAGTTCGACTCTCAACTCGGTGTGGAAGTGCGTCAGCGAAAGCTCGAACGAGAGTCCGCCATCGCCGCCATCGATGCCGCGACGAGTGGTGTCACGGCAGCCGCGGACGCCCGGCGCGTCGTCGATGAGCGCTACCGCGCCGGCGTGATCGCAGGAATTGAAGTGCTCGACGCGGAGTACGCGCTGCTGCAGGCGCAACTCGATCTGACCCGCGCGCAGGCCAATGTCCGTCTGGCCGAAGCGCGCCTCACCCGGGCACTCGGACGATGAACGCGATCGAGGTGAAGAACCTGACCCGCCGGTTTGGCGACTTCGTCGCAGTCAACGACGTGTCGTTCAACGTCCGGGCTGGCGAAATCTTCGGGTTCCTCGGAAGCAACGGGGCCGGCAAGTCCACCACGATTCGCATGCTGTGTGGGCTTCTGCAACCGACATCTGGCACGGCCACGGTCGGCGGCATCGACGTGATTCGCGATCCCGAAGGCGTCAAGCGCCGAATCGGCTACATGTCGCAGCGCTTCTCGCTCTACGAGGCGCTGACCGTCGATCAGAACATCGCTTTCTTCGGAGGGGTCTACGGACTGAAGGGCGATCGACTCGCCGCGCGACGTGACTTCGTTCTGGAAATGGCAGGTCTGCGCGGACGGGAGCGCGAGCTTACGCGATCGCTGGCCGGCGGCTGGCGTCAGCGTCTCGCTCTCGGCTGCGCGATCCTCCACGAGCCGCCCATTGTCTTTCTCGACGAGCCGACAGGCGGCGTCGATCCACTGTCGCGACGACGATTCTGGCGGCTCATCGACACGCTCGCAGCGAGCGGCGTCGCGGTTCTCGTCACCACGCACTACCTGGACGAGGCGGAACACTGCCAACGAATCGCGATCATCCAGGCAGGGCGACTCGCGGCGCACGGCACGGTGGACGAGCTCAAGGGCATCTTCAAGTCCCGTCCGATTCTCGAAGTGCGCGCACCTGACGCTGTCAGCGCGATGCGCGCGCTCGACGCGATGCCGGAAGTGGAGAAGACGAGCATCTTCGGCACAGCCGTCCATGCCGTGCTGCGCAACGACACCTCGGATGCGTCGGCAATGGCGTCTCGCCTCGAAGCTCAGGGCATCACGGTGACGTCGTGCGGCATCGTGGCGCCGTCGCTCGAAGATGTCTTCCTCGATGTTGCGGAGCGGAGCGCGGCGTGACTGGCTTCTGGAAGACGATCGCCGTCGCGCGCAAGGAGTTGCGGCAGATCCGTCGCGATCGACGGACGCTCCTCATCCTCCTCTTCGTGCCGGCGTTCTTCCTCTTGATCTACGGCTACGCACTGAACTTCGACATTCGCCACGTGCGGATGGCGGTGCAGGACAACGATCGCAGCGCGGTCAGTCGGGATCTGATCTCTGCCTTCGTCAACTCCGGCTACTTCGATCTCGTCGGCGACGTGTTCAGCCCTCGTGAGATTGACACGCTCCTCGATAAAGACGAGGCGCGCGCGGTGCTCGTGATTCCGAGCGACTTCGGATCTGACGTCACGTCTGGTCGTCTGGCCTCGGTGCAGTTCCTCGTGAACGGCGACAACGCCAACACGGCGACGACCGTGGTGGGTTATGCCATGGGCCTGATCAATGCCCAGTCGCAGCGTTACGAGCTGCAAGCGCGCATCGGTTCGATGACCGGCCCCATCCTGAACGTCGAGCCGCGGGTGTGGTACAACCCCGAGCTGCGCAGCACGCTCTTCCTCGTTCCCGGTCTCATCGCATACATCGCGATGCTGACGGCCGTGGTTTCGACCGCGCTCTCGATCGTGCGCGAAAAAGAAGCCGGGACGATGGAGCAGGTGCGGATGTCGCCGATTGGGCCTGTGCCGTACGTGCTCGGCAAGACCGCACCGTACTTCGTTGTCTCGCTGATCTCGTCGATGAGCATCGTCGTCGCAGCGATCTTGCTGTTCGACATGCCGATGCGCGGTTCCTGGATGGTGCTCCTCGGCATCGTGTCGTTGTTTCTCGTGGGCGCGCTTGCATTTGGTCTGCTGATCTCCAGCATTGCGGACAGCCAGCAGGTGGCGTTTCAGCTCGCTCTGCTCACGTCGTTTCTGCCGACGCTGATGCTCTCTGGCTTCATCTTTCCGATTTCGAGCATGCCGACCTTCCTCCAGGTCGTCACGCGCATCGTGCCGGCGCGCTACTTTCTCGTCGCGCTACGAGGCATCGTGCTCAAGGGCGTCGGTCCATCGGATTTCTGGCCGGACGTTGTGGCGCTCATCGTCTACGCCGTTGCGATTCTTGGATTGGCCTCCGTTCGAGTCAGGAGGCAATGGGCCTGATGGGGAGACTGGGCCATATCATCCGCAAAGAGTTCCTGGAGCTGCGACAGGACCCGCGCCTGTTCGGCATCGTGATCATCGCGCCGATCATTCAGCTCACGATGCTCGGATATGCCGCGACGACGGACGTGCGCAACGTTCCTCTTGTCGTGCTCGATCAAGATCGCTCGAGCGAGAGCCGAGAGCTCGTGAATCGCTTCGACGCGTCGCCCAGCTTTGACGTGATCGATGGACTCACATCCGCCGCCGACGTGGATGGCTATCTGAACACCGGCAAGGCGTGGATGGCCCTCGACATTCCGAATGGCTACGGCGAACAGATTCGAGCGGGCCGCCCGACGACAGTGCAGGTGGTCGCAGACGGCACAGACGCCAACTCGACAAACGTCGCGCTCGGCTACGCGAGCACGCTCGTCGCGTCCTACGCCCGCGAGCTTGCTTCGCCGTCGGGTCAGCCCCGGCCACCGCTGGTTTCCGCGGACGTGCGTGTGTGGTTCAACCCGCAGCTCGAGAGCAAGGATTTCATGATTCCCGGCATCCTCGCCCTGCTGCTGCTCGTTGTCACCACGAACTTGTCCTCGATGTCGATCGTGCGCGAGAAAGAGCTGGGCACGCTGGAGCAATTGAATGTGACGCCCATTGCGCGCTGGGAGCTGATCGTCGGCAAGCTGCTGCCGTACGGGTTCATCGGTGTCATCGACGTGTTGCTGGTCACGCTCGTGGCTTTGTGGTGGTTCGAGGTGCCGCTGCGGGGAAGCTTCCTGCTGTTATTCACGATGAGCGTGGTTTACCTGATGACGACGCTCGGTCTGGGACTCTTCGTATCGACGATCTCGGCAACGCAGCAGCAGGCGATGATGACGGCGTCGTTCTTCTTCCTCATCCCGATGGTGTTCCTCTCGGGCTTCGTGTTTCCGATCGAGAACATGCCGGCTGCTATTCAGCCGTTCACCTACCTGATTCCTCTGCGGTACTTCCTCGTGATCCTGCGTGGCATATTCCTGAAGGGAGTCGGCCTCGAGATTCTCTGGCCGGACGCGCTGGCTTTGCTTGCGTGGGGCGTCGGGATTCTCGTGCTCGCGACGCTGCGATCGAGCAAGCGGCTCGCTTGATGGTCCTTGGTTCTTCGTCCTGGGTCCTTGGTCCGTCCTTGGACCAAGAACCAAGCACCAAGGACCAAGGACTAAGAAGCGGGAACGATCCGGAGGATCTTGTCGTCGCCCGACATCGGGCTGCCGCGGCCATCGCGGTTGTTCGTGCAGAAATAGAGATAGCCGTCAGGGCCGCTGATGACGTCGCGAATGCGCCCGTAGGTCCCGTCAAGCAGGCGTTCCTGAGTGACGACACGGCGTCCATCGATCGTCGCGCGCGTGAGGTGCGTGCCGCGCAGCGCAGCCACGAAGAGATTGTTGGCGAACTGCGGAATCCGTTGACCGCGGTAGAACGAGAGCCCTGAGGGCGCGATCGTCGACGAGTAGAAAACGATCGGAGTCGTCATGCCGGCCGCTGTCGCAGAGGCCTGAATCACTGGCCAGCCGTAGTTCGATCCCAACTGAATGACGTTGATCTCGTCGTTGCCAGTTGGTCCGTGCTCGGCTTCCCACAGATCGCCGGTGACTGGGCTCCAGTCGATACCTTGGGGGTTGCGGTGACCGAACGTGAACACGGGCGAACTGAATCGGTTGCCTGGCGCTGACGTGCCCGTCGGCGTGATACGAAGAATCTTCCCCGCGAGCGACGCGACGTCCTGAGCGAAGTCTGTGTTCGACGCATCACCGGCGGTCGCATACAGGAAACCGTCGGGGCCAAACTTCAATCTGCCGCCGTCGTGAATGGTCGATGCCGGAATGCCATCGAGCAGAATAGCGCGCTCACCAAGGCGTCCTGCCACCTCGCGGTAGCGTTCGATCCGATTGACCGCTCCTCCCCCTGAGGGAGCGGAGTAGTAGAGATACACGAAGTTGTTCTGAGTGAACCCGGGATCGAGCGCGATGCCGAGCAGGCCGGCCTCGCCCTGCGCGAAGACGTTGAGGGTGAGCGCGACTTCTGACGTGAAGGTTGAGAGGTTGACGATGCGAACGCGGCCGGGACGTTCGGTGACGAAGAGTCGTCCATCAGGAGCAAAGGCGAGCGACCAGGGGATCTCCAGCCCGGTGAGAACCGTTTCCACCTGGAAGCGCGCGCCATCGCGCGTCGTGAAGACGCCACTCGGTGGAACTGGCGACGGAGACGGAGTCGGCGTCGTGCCCGGTGACTCGGGATCGGGCGAGCAGGCCTGTGCCCCGACCGCCTGGCTGACGAGGATGATGGACAGAACCGCGCCGCCAACGAACGTCCACATGACGGGTCCCTCGCCAACCGGCGGGCCTAAAGGCCCGCCGCTACATCGAAACGAAATCGACTCTAGTGGAGGCGGGTCTTTAGACCCGCCTGAGAGCGGCCACCTAAAACGCGTACTCGATGCCGACGAGTGGGGAGACCTTGTCGCGCAACCCAGTGTTGTTCAACCGGAACAGGAGATTGGTATTCACCAGCAACCGGCCGGCCACGTTGATCTTAAGGCCCGCGGCGCTGCTGAGCTCATTGATCGAGCCGGTCTCGAAGGTGATGTTTGGAAACACGGAGCGGCCATCGAGTGCGTGAAAGTCGGTGAGCTGAACGCGAGGGGTGTCGATGATGTATCGACCGAGCACGTCGAGCGCCAGGGTGACACGCGGGTGAACCGCGACCACGGCGCCGAGCGCATAGACCGCGACGTCCGGCAGATCTTCCGACACACCGGCTTCGATGTCGCCCGCGAGGATGCTCGAGCCGTTCCATTGGTATCCAACGTTGATGTGCGGCGCCAGGGCGCCGTAGGAAGCTGACCATGCAAGGAACGGCTGGACGGCCGGTGCACCGGTGCCGAGCAGGTTCTTCTCGTCGCCTGTCGGCAGCCGCAGGTCGAGCCCGAGCGCGAACCCGCTCTTCTGCGATCTCTTGATCCCCTGCTTCATGCGAATCGTGATGTCGCCGATTCCGCTCGCATGTCCGAACGCCGTGAAGATTCGACGACTGCCGATGCTGTCATCGGCGGCACGAAAGAAGTGAATCTCGGGGATGGTCGTGCCGATGCGCTGGATGGTCGCATCGGACGTGACGACGATGTCGGTCGAGATGTACGGCACGGCGATCGACACATCCAGGCTGTTCGTCACGCCGTAGGTCATGAACGCTGCCGAGCGAGTGACTTCGGAGTCGATCGAATTGACGGTTGTGATCACGTCCTCTCGACCGCCGCGCAGTTCGGCGTTGTCATGGGTGAACACGGCCGGGACGTTCTGCAGGTCGATGTTCTCGATCGAATCGAACGCGAGTCGCTGATAGGCAAAGCCCATCGACACGCGGCGCGCACCGATCGTGTCGGCGCGTTCGGCGAGAATCGGACCGAAGCTCGACGTCGATCGAGTGAATACACCGAGTCCGGGATCGAACTGATAGGTGAAACCGGATGCGGGTGCCGGGAGCGGCAGCGAGACGATCTGGCCGGTCAGCGCCGTTCCGAACTGAGAGAACTCGCTCTCGAAGGCGCTGTTGAAGTGCGCCGAGTGCGAGACACCGCCGGCGAGCGATGCGAGGCTGTTCACAACCAGCCCCTGAGGGCCATAGAGCTCCGTGAATATACGCGAGAGCTCGGTCACGTTGACCGTGACGTTGTAGGGGTCCTGCGCATGCGCAGGGCTCGCGCCAGCGAGTAGTGCCAACACCGTGATGACAGTCGAGACGCGCATCTATCCTCCCAGAGGTGTGCGGAAGCCTTGGAATCCGAGGCCGCTCACTCGGCGATGAACCAGCCGGTGTCGGTCTTCTGGAACCGTAGGATCTGAGTACTGTTCTGGACCTGGCGGCGACCGGACGTGATGAGCGTATCGCGTCGTACGATCTGAGCGGACGCGGTTCGGCCGTCGATTCTGAGATTCTCCACACGCAGATCGATCTGCTGCGAGTCGATCTGCTTGAAGCTGTTCATCAACACTGTTTCCGCAGCCGCATTCAGGTTCGGCCGCACGGAACGATACAGCGCGATGTCTTTTGTCTCGATCGCCCGCCGGTAGGTCTGAATCACGCGCCGAATGGCTGCGTCATCGGACTCGGCGACGCTGGGTGCCGCTTGCGTTTGCGGCGGCGGCGTCGCTGCGGGTGGCGTCGGTTCCGGTGCTGCGGCGCGTGGTGACGGCGCAGGTTGAGCCGGTGCAGGTTGAACCGGCGCAGGTGGCGGTGTCGCTGCCTGCTCGGGAACCGGGACTGGCTTTGCGGTTTCCGCTGCCGGCGTTGCCGGTGGCGTGGGCACTGGCGCGGGCGGTGTTGGTATCGCCGCACCGGCCGCCGCTGATTGAGTTGCGGGTGCCGGCGCGGGCGTCACTGCGGGCGGCGGTGGCAACGCAGCACGCGGGCTCGGTGTTTCCACGGGTGTTGTGGCTCGCGGCTGCGGTTGTCGCGGTGCCGGTGCTGCTGGCTCGATGGCAGCAGGTGGTTCCTGCGCGGGCGCAACGGGTTCTACGGCCGGCGCTGGCGTCGTCGCTACGGGAGCAGCTGGCGGCGGCGTAGAGGCCGCTGGGGGTTGCGCGGATGGCGTCGCGATCGACACCTCGCCCCGCTGCGTGCGCCAGAAGAGGCCGGCGGCGATGAGCACGGCAAGAAACGCGATGACGATCGACGCGCGTTCCAGCTTGTGCATCGCCGTTCTGGCCGGAAACGTCGATGTCGTCGTCGGCGGTGGAGGTGCCGTCGGACGCGAACCGGTCACGATGGTCTGGCTCGTGACGAGACTCGAGTCGAGATCGCGGCGAATGCGCCGCAACTCCGCCTGGAGATCCGAGGCGTGCTGATACCGGAGATCGCGTTCCTTCTCGAGCGCCGTCGCGATGACGGTTTCAAGTCGAGGCGGGACGAGCGGATTCAGATGCGCGATCGGACGCGGTGCGCGATTGAGGATCAGGTCGTACACGACCGCCGTCGTGCTGCCACCGAACGCCTGGCTGCCGGTGACCATTTCATACAGCACGGCACCGAGAGAGAAGAGATCGGTTCGTGAATCGATCGGCTCTCCACGCGCCTGCTCTGGCGACATGTACGACACGGTTCCGAGCGCCGTCCCGGGTTGCGTGATCTGATTGTCCTGCGTGCGATCGAGCGGCGATGTATCGGCACTGCTCGAGAGCGACGAAGGCGAGGAAGGCGACGAGGTGAGCTTTGCCAGCCCGAAGTCGAGCACCTTCACCCGGTTTCGATCGCCGAGAAAAATGTTGGCCGGCTTGATATCGCGATGGATGATGCCCTGGGTGTGTGCCGCTTCGAGTGCGTCGGCGAGCTGAACGCCGATGTCGAGCACGTCGGCTACCTTCAGCGGGCCCTTCGCAATGCGCTCCCGCAGCGTCTCGCCCTTGAGCGCCTCCATGACGATGAAGGGCGTGTTGCCATCCTGGCCGATGTCGTAGATCGCGCAGATGGCAGGGTGGCTGAGCGAGCTCGCCGCACGCGCCTCGACGCGGAACCGCTCGAGTGCCTTTGTCTCCTGCGAGAAGCTCGTGGGCAGGAACTTCAGCGCAACCTGGCGTCCGAGCCGTGAGTCTTCGGCCAGATACACCACCCCCATGCCGCCCGAGCCGAGCGTGCTGAGGATCCGGTAGTGCGAGACAGTTCGCCCAATCATGCCTGCGCCCTTGTGGCGGCCTCTTCGGCCTGCGCGTGCGCCTCACCTGCGGCCACGTCCACCCGGGTCAAGACAATGGCTCCCAGCACGAAGAACATCAATACTGACAATACCGCGGCCCGACTCGAATGGAACAGCGTTACTGATGCCGCAAAGAGGGCCGGCCCGGCAATACCGGCGAACTTCTCGAACACGGCGAAGAAGCCAAAATACTCAGAAGATTTGTGTTTCGGGATCATCCGGGCGAAGAGCGACCGGCTCAGCGCCTGACTTCCGCCCTGCACCGTGCCAACAAGAGCGGCCAACGCGAAGAATTGCCAGGCCGATGTCATGAAGTATCCGAGCAGGCTGATCCCGGCGTAGATCGCCAGCGCCAGGAAGACGCCTCGCTTGGCGCCAATGCGGCTGGCCA
>Ga0315912_10004644_pt1 | contig 12929 bp, 11 predicted proteins | sample VfabasoilMG_FD_204469 | JGI IMG/M metagenome (GOLD analysis project Ga0315912, IMG submission 204469) | Garden soil microbial communities collected in Santa Monica, California, United States - V. faba soil | ecosystem: Environmental > Terrestrial > Soil > Garden | place: USA: California... | reverse complement strand
CTCGCAGAGTCTCGATCGCAGAAGCAATGGATAGTAGCGGCGTGGCATTCGGCACGAGCGGCGCACGCGGGCTCGTCACGGCCATGACCGACCAGGTCTGTTACACGTACACGCGTGGCTTCCTCCAGTATCTGGAGCGTGAGGGGGAAATTCAACGCGGTGGGCGCGTGGCGGTGGCGGGCGATCTGCGTTCGAGCACGCCGCGCATCATGCGCGCGGTGATGAAGGCGATCGCCGATCACGGAAGCCTACCAGTCAACGGTGGGCGCGTGCCCACTCCGGCGGTGGCGCTGTTCGGCTTTGCTCAGAAGATCCCGTCGATCATGGTCACGGGCAGCCACATCCCCGACGATCGCAACGGAATCAAGTTCTATCGCCCCAAGAGTGAGTTGCTGAAGCGCGACGAGCCGGGCATGAAAGAGCAGGTCATCGAGCTGCCGCCGGATTTCGACGAAAACGGCGCCACGCTGGCTAGCGCGCAGCGCATCGAACCGGCAGTGCTGCCAGAGATCGAGCGCCGTTACGTTCAGCGCTATTTCGATGCTTTCGGCAAAGGTGCGCTGCTCGGCACTCACATCGGCCTGTTCGAGCATTCCGCAGTGGGAAGGGACGTCCTTTTCGAGGTGCTGACTGGCCTCGGCGCCAAGGTGACGCGGCTCGGACGCGCGGAGGCGTTCATCCCCGTCGACACGGAGGCGATCCGCCCCGAGGATGTGGCCTCTGCTGCGCGTTGGGCACGCGAACACGAGTTCGATACCATCGTTTCCACCGACGGCGACAGCGATCGCCCGCTGGTCAGCGACGAGCACGGAAAGTGGTTGCGCGGAGACGTCGCGGGCATCCTGACCGCGAAATTCTTGCAAGCCACGTTCGTGGCCACGCCCGTGAGCTGCAACACCGCGGTCGAGAAGAGCGCTGCTTTCGGGCGCGTCGTTCGCACGCGCATCGGCTCGCCGTACGTGATCGAAGCCATGAATGGCGCGCCAGTCGGCGAAAAGGTCGTGGGCTACGAGGCCAATGGCGGTTTCCTGACCGCGAGTGACTTCACGCTCGCTGGCCCATTGCCTGCGCTGCCCACGCGCGACGCGCTGCTGGTGCCGCTCTCGGTGCTGCTCAGCGCGCGCGCGAGCGGCACGAGCATTTCGCGCCTGCTCGCGAGCTTGCCGCAGCGTTTCACCGCTAGCGATCGTCTGGAAGATTTTCCGACGGCCCTCTCCAAGGAACGGCTCGGCGCTTTGGCCCAAGGCGGACCTACGGCGATCGCGGCGGCATTCCCCCGCTTCGGCGAGGTGACTGACGTATCCATGGTGGACGGTCTGCGCGTGACCTTCGCTTCGGACGAGGTCGTTCACCTGCGCGCGTCGGGCAATGCGCCGGAGTTGCGTTGCTACACCGAGGCCGCGAGCGAACCGCGCGCGGTACGGTTGAACGAAGAGGCGTTGACGGTGCTGCGCGGTTGGCGCTGACCGCTCAGCCGCGCCCGAAACGCGTGACGAAGCCGCGATGCGCGTCGAGCGCCGGGTCCTCGACGGTGGCCAGCACCTGCGGGCGGTGTCCGGTCTGAAACTCGAGCACGGTGATGGTGCGCTCGCTGGCCACGAAGCGCGCACGCCAATCTTTCACGGCGATTTGGTAGCCCGCGCCATCCTTGCGGATCCGGCGAAATGCCTGCGGTTCCGGCCCGAGCCGCAGCGCTGCCACGAAGCGCTCCGCAAGTTCGAGCGAAAAGCCCGCGCTCAGAAAATTCAGCTGCTCGGTGGCCAGCGGCGCAAACTCCACGGCGTAGTCCGGTTGCGGGTCGCTCGGTGCCTCGAGCCAGCCGCTGCTCGCGTCGGGGACGCTGTCGGTGTACGCGATGTACGGCTTCAAATCGAGCACCGGTGAGCCGTCCAAAATGTCTAGGTTCTGCACCGACAGCGTGAGCCCCTCGACCTTGCACAGCTCGACCACGCTCATCCCGATCGGGTTCGGACGATAGGGGGAGCGGGTCGCGAACACGCCGCGCCGCAGGCCGCTGCGCGGCGGTGAGACCTTGGGCTTCCAGGTCGTGTTGAGGTGAAACCAGAACAGCACCCAGATGAAATTGAAGCCTTGGATGTCCTCCAGCGCTTGATCCAAATTTCGCCCAGAAAATAGCTCGATCGTGCCTTGCACGCCGCGCGCCAAAATCGGCTGGCGTGGCGCATCGACGCGCTCCTTGAAGGGTGAGTGCACCACGCCGATTGGACGTAGATTGAGAGACTCGGTCACGATGCTGGAAGCTCGAGCTCAGAGTGCCGAAAGCACTTGCGCTGCGTGGCCTTCGGGTTTCACCTGGGTGAACACGCGCGCGATCTTTCCGCTGCGGATCACGAAGGTGGTGCGGTGGATGCCTTCCGAGCCGTTGCTCTTCAATGCCCACACGCCGAACTGGCTCGCAACCTGGTGTCCGGGGTCCGAGAGCAGCGGAAAATTGAGCGCGTATTTGTCGCGAAAGGCTTGATGGCTGGCTACGTCGTCGGGGCTGATGCCGAACACGTGCGCTTTGGCTTCGAACGCGGCGCGCGCGTCGCGGAATTCCTTGCACTCGATGGTGCAGCCGGGGGTGTCGTCCTTGGGATAGAAGAACAGCACTAGCGGCTTGTCTTGCAGAGCCGACAACGTGACCGTCGTGCCTTGGTCGGTTTGCAAGCTGAAGTTCGGGGCGCTCTCGCCTTCGCTCAGGATGGGCATGCTCGGGTCTCCTTCGGGGGGCGCTGACTTTACGAGGTCTTCCGCCCGAATCCCAAAGGGTTTGAGCGGGCTGGGGGGCGGCGCGGTGATTTTTTTTGTGGCGACTCCCTTGTCAGCCCCGACTGCGATGGACACCTTGCTTTCGTCCCCGGAAAAAGCACGGTTCGCCGCAGTTGGCTCCTCTCAGTCTGCTGGTCGGCGCTGCTCCTCCCGGGTGAGAGGTCGTCCATTTTCAAAGGAGGATTCGTCATGCTCGTTCGTTTCAATGACCGCAGTGGTTTCCCAGTTTTTGGCACGTCTCGAGGCCTGCCCGTGTCGTCGCTGCGCCGGGAGCTCGATCGCTTGTTCGGGGATTTGGAGCGCGCTCCGACCTTTGCGGCGCTGAGCACACCCAGCGTCAGCTTCGCCGACAGCGGTGAGGCGCTGACTCTGCGCGCAGAGTTGCCGGGGCTGAGCGAAAAAGAGATCGAGATTAGCGTCACGGCCAACGTGCTGACCGTCAAGGCCGCGCGCAAAGTCGAGGCGCCCGAAGGTTACGCGGTACATCGCCGCGAGCGTCAAGGTTTCTCGTTTACCCAGAGTTACGAGCTGCCCGCGCGCATCGACCCCGACAAGGTTCAGGCATCGCTCAAGCAAGGTGTACTCACGCTGACGTTGCCCAAGGCTGTCGAAGCGCAACCCAAACGCGTGTCCGTCTCGGCCACGGCCTGAGCCCGCACGTTTTCAAGGAACTGGAGCAAGGAGAAGAAACCATGCACAAGCAAAACCAAGAGAAGACCCGCCCGGCGCGTGAAGTGACGCCGAACGTGGACATCTTCGAGAATGATACGGAGCTACTGGTCGTCGCAGACGTGCCCGGGCTCGACCCGAACGACATCGGCGTCCACGTGGACCTGCCGGAGTTTCGCATCGAGGCCAAGGTGCAAGGGTCCCCAGACAAGCCAGTCGTGTACACGCGCACTTTCCGCATCGATGAACGCATCGATGCCGAGCGTGTGAGGGCAGAATACAACAACGGCGTTCTGCGCGTACATTTGGCAAAGAGTGCTGCGTTTCGTCCGCGCCGGATCGAAGTTCAGAGTTCGTAGTCCCTTCGGTTTCGCGTGCGTGGCGATTGGGAGTCGGGGTTGCGCTGGCTTTTCTCGAGCCTGAACGCGCGGCCCCGCTTCCAAAATCGCGCCACTCGGGGCTACTCTGCTCGGTGATGACTCTTCACCCCCTGGCCGGAAAAGCCGCCCCCGCCGAGATCCTCATCAATCCGGAAAAGCTCGTCGCCGCGTACTACGCGGTGCGCCCCAACCTCGAAAATCCGGAGCAGTTGGTGAGCTTCGGTACGAGCGGGCACCGGGGTTCGCCGGAAGACGGCAGCTTCAACGAAGCCCACATTTGGGCCACTACGCAGGCCATCTGCGAGTACCGCGCTGCGCAGGGCATCACGGGGCCGCTGTATATGGGGCGAGATACGCACGCGGCTTCGGAGCCTGCCGAACGCAGCGCGCTCGAGGTGCTGGCGGCCAATGGGGTAGAGACCATCCTGCAAGCTGGCGGCGGCTACACGGCTACGCCCGGGATCTCGCACGCGATCTTGGCCTTCAATCGCGGAGGCCCGGCGCGACTTGCGGACGGAATCGTGATTACTCCGTCGCACAATCCACCGCGCGATGGCGGCTTCAAATACAACCCGCCGCACGGTGGTCCCGCCGACGCGGACGTCACGGGCTGGGTGCAGGATCGCGCCAATGCGCTCCTGCGCGAGAACAACGCCGGGGTGAAGCGCGTGAGCTACGAGACGGCGAAGCGCGCAAGTACGACGCACGAGCAGGACTTTGCCGCGGCTTACGTCGCGGATCTGAAGAACGTGGTCGATCTCGGCGCGATTGCCGCGCGCAAGCTGCGGCTCGGTGCCGATCCATTGGGTGGGGCGAGCATCGCCTATTGGGCGCGCATTGCCGAGCACTACGGGCTCGATATCAGCGTGGTCAATCCCGTAGTCGACCCGCGTTTTTCGTTCATGACCGTCGACCACGACGGCAAGATCCGCATGGACTGTTCGAGCCCGTACGCGATGGCCAAGCTCGTGGGGCTGAAAGACAAATACGACATCGCGTTTGGCAACGATCCGGACTCGGACCGACACGGTATCGTCACGCCCTCCGCTGGCTTGATGAATCCGAACCACTACCTGGCGGTGGCGATTCGCTACCTGTTCACGCACCGTGAGCGTTGGTCACCGAACGCCGCGGTCGGGAAAACCTTGGTTTCTAGCTCGCTGATCGACCGCGTCGTGAAATCGATCGGGCGGCCGCTGAAGGAAGTACCCGTTGGCTTCAAGTGGTTCGTCGACGGCTTGGTCGACGGGTCATTCGGCTTCGGCGGGGAGGAGAGCGCGGGCGCCAGTTTCCTGCGCATGGATGGCGGCGCGTGGACTACGGACAAGGACGGCATCATCCTCAATCTGCTCGCGGCCGAGATCACGGCGGTGACCGGTAAGGATCCGGGCCAGCACTACCAGGAGCTGCGCACCGAGTTCGGCACGCCGTACTACACGCGCGTCGATCAAGCGGCGACGCCGGCGCAAAAGTCGCTGCTGAAAAAGTTGTCTCCGGAGTCGGTCAGCGCAAGTGTTCTCGGCGGCGAACCCATTTTGCACAAGCTCACGCGCGCGCCGGCCAATGACGCGGCCATCGGCGGCTTGAAGGTCGTCACCGAGAACGGTTGGTTTGCGGCGCGCCCCTCTGGCACCGAAAACGTTTACAAGATCTACGCCGAGAGCTTCAAAGGCGCAGCGCACCTGGACGTCATCTTGGACGAAGCGCGAAAGATCGTGAGCGCCGCCCTGGGTGCTTGAGAACATCCGAAGCGAGCCGAGAAAAACCGGCTGAGCGAAAAAAGACGCTGACGCTGGTGGTTCGAGTCGAGACGACCCCACAATTGTGGTCGCGGACGACAACCAGCGATTGGCGCGCCTCCGGAACTAGCTAGAGTTTGCGGCGACGCTTGCTCTTTTGGAGGTTTTCGATGCGCTCGTCCGTGCTGATTTTGGCCGTTTCGTTGCTTGCGCTGCCCAAGGCGGCCCTGGCACATTTCACTCTGCTCGCCCCACCGCCAGCGTCGAACTCGACGGACGGCGGCAAAGGCGATCCTCCGTGCGGCCCGACGAGCATGCCTTCGAATGTCGTCACACCGGTCATGGGTGGCAGCAAGTTGATGCTGAAGGTCAGCGAGACCATCTATCACCCTGGCTTTTACCGCGTCGCGCTGTCCATCAAGTCACGCGCCGAATTGCCGCTCGACAACGTGGTCAAGGACGCGAATGGCATGGTCTTGGCGCCGGACAGCAAAGGCATGGCTGCTTCGGCCGAGTATCAGGCGAACCCGGTGTTCCCGGTGCTCGCCGACAACTTGTGGCCGCACACCAGCGACATGAAGATGTTCTCGACCGAGATCACGTTGCCGAACGTGAACTGCGACAAGTGCACGCTGCAGGTGATCGAGTTCATGGCTCAGCATGGCTCGAACGGTCCCAAAGCGGGCTTTTTCTACCATCACTGCGCGGATCTGAAGATCACCGCCGACACGAGCAAACCGATCTTCGATCCGACGGCGGGCAGCGGCGCGGGCGGCGGTTCCAGCGGTGGAGCTGCCGGGACCCCAGGCGCTGCGGGTGCTTCGGTTGCTGGTTCGGGCGGCGCTCCGGGCAGTAGCGGCGGCACCGGCGGCGCGAGCGGTGGTAGCGCTCCAGTCGGCGGCGCCAGCACCAGCGGCGGCGCGCCGGCTGCAGGTGGCGCACCCGCCGTGGCTGGTGCACCCGGCAGTAGCAGCGCGGGCAAAGCCGCGGTCGCGGGCGCCCCAGGCACACCGAGCTCGGGCGACGGCGCCGATTCGGGAGGCTGCACGATGAGCAAACGTGGCGCTGACTCGAAACCGCTGCTCGCGGCCTTGCTCGGCTTGCTCGTGCTTGGCCGAAGGCGCAATCGTCGCCGCTAAGGGGTCGGCTTTTTCGCCGTTCAGGCACTCATGCTAGATGGTCGAGCCATGGCCGAGACCATTTTTGACAAGATCCTGCGCGGCGAAATCCCCTGCCACAAGTTGTACGAGGACGACTTGGTGCTGGCGTTCTTGGATATCGCGCCGCTCAGTTTTGGCCACGCGCTGGTGATTCCGAAGGAGCGCGCGAAAACGCTCGATCTGCTGTCCGACGAGTCGAGCGCGGCCATCGGTCGCGTGCTGCCGCGCTTGTGTCGCGCGATCAAACGCCTGACCGGCGCCAGCGCGTTCAACGTCTTGGAGAACAACGAACCGCTGGCGCACCAGGCCGTCTTTCACGTCCATTTCCACATCATCCCCAAGCCCGACGAGAAGTCGGGCCTGGGCATCTCTTGGCCCGCCGGCAAGCTCGACCCCGCGCGGGGGGCCGAGCTGGCAGCGCAGATCGTGAAAGAGCTTGCGGGCTGAGCCGGCTCTACGCGCGCGCTGCGCGATAGCGTTTGATCAGCGCGTTCGTCGAGCTATCGTGCGTGAGCGCGGGTTCGCTCTCGGCCGAGAGCTCGTTGCCGATGCGCTTGGCCAAGACCTTGCCGAGCTCCACGCCCCATTGATCGAACGAATTGATTTGCCAGATCACGCCTTGCACGAACACCTTGTGCTCGTACAGGGCGACTAGCTTTCCGAGCATGCTCGGCGTCAAGCGGTCACAGAGCAGCGTGTTGGTCGGGCGGTTACCGGGGAAGCTCTTGTGCGTGGTGAGCTCGGGGGCAACGCCTTCTTTGGCGACTTCTGCGCTGGTCTTGCCGAAGGCGAGCGCCTCGGTTTGAGCGAAGAAATTGGCCATCAGCAGATCATGGTGCGAGCCGATTGGATTCAGGCTGTGGATGAAGCCGATGAAGTCACAGGGCACGAGCTTCGTGCCCTGATGGATCAGTTGGTAGAACGCGTGCTGTCCGTTCGTGCCGGGTTGCCCCCACAGGATCGGCCCGGTCTGATAGTCCACGATGTCACCCTTTAGGGTGACACGTTTGCCGTTCGACTCCATGTCCAGCTGCTGCAGATACGCGCTGAAACGAGCCAAATATTGATCGTAGGGCAAGACCGCGTACGTCTCGGCGCCGTGGAAGTTGTTGTACCAGACGCCGAGCAAGCCGAGCAGGACGGGCATGTTTTGCGCGAACGGCGCCGTGCGGAAATGCTCATCCATGGCGTGGAAGCCGGACAACATGTCGTTGAAGCCATCACCGCCGATCGCGAGCATCAGCGACAGCCCCACCGCGGAATCGTAGGAGTAGCGCCCGCCGACCCAATCCCAGAAGCCGAACATGTTGGCGGTGTCGATGCCGAACTTGGCGACTTCCTCGGCGTTGGTCGACACCGCGACGAAGTGCTTCTTGACCGCGGCCGGGTCCTTCAATTTGGCGAGCAAAAAATCGCGCGCGGTCTTGGCGTTGCCTAGCGTCTCGAGCGTGGTGAAGGTCTTGGAGCAGACGATGAACAGCGTCTCTTCCGGATCGAGGTCGTGCGTTGCTTCGGCGAAGTCCGTAGCATCGACATTGGAGACGAAGCGAAAGGTGAGGTGCCTCGCGCTGTAGAAGCGCAGCGCTTCGGTCGCCATGTACGGGCCGAGATCCGAGCCACCGATGCCGATATTGACGATGTTCTTGATCGCCTTGCCGGTGTGCCCCTTCCAGGCGCCGCTGCGCACGCGCTCGGAAAACTCCGCCATTTTTGTGAGCACGGCGTGTACTTCGGGCACCACGTTCTTGCCGTCGACCAAGATCGACGCGCCGGCAGGTGCACGCAGCGCGGTGTGCAAGACCGCGCGACCTTCGGTGGTGTTGATCTTTTCGCCCGCGAACATGCGATCGATCTTCGAGCGTAGACCGGATGCCTCGGCCAACGCCAAGAGCCCTTTCACGGTTTCGTCCGTGATGCGGTTCTTCGAGTAATCCAGATAGATGCCGAGGGCCTCCACCTGAAAGCGCTGTGCGCGCGTCGAGTCCTTAGCGAACAGCTCGCGCAGCTCGAGTTCGTGAGTCGCCCGATAGTGTGCCTCGAGGGCCTGCCACTCGGGGCTCCGAGTGAGTTCAGTAGATTTCGTCATGGCCGCGCGAGGCTACCATGGCCGACTTGGACGGGGGGATCGTGAGGGGCTCGCCACCCGGGCTTGCGCAGCCATCGGGCCGAAACCGAAAGGCGCAGCGCTCAGGCTTCCAGCCCCACCAAATTCATATCCGCTACCAAAGGCAGGTGATCGGACGCCTGTTTGGCCAGCTTGGTCTTCGGGACGCTGATGCCGCGCGCCTGGAGATCGCCGCGCAAGAAGACGGCGTCGAGCGGTCGCACCGGCAAGTAGGCAGGGAAGGTGTTCAGCAGCGATCCGCAACGGCCAAAGCCCGCCGGTTGCAGATAGCGCGGCCCGAGCGAGCCCCAAACGTCGTTCAGATCGCCGCCCAAGACGATCGGCGTACGTTTCTGCAGGTGCGCGAACGGATGCGACGCGAGGAAGCGTTCCAACTGCAACCCGCGCTCCGAACCCGCCAAGCCGAGGTGCATGTTGACGAGCACCAGGCTGCGTTCGTGTCCGAGGCCATGCACGTGCGTGCGCGCCGTGAGCGCGCCACGCTTCTTTCGCGTGCCGATGGTCAGATCGACGCGACTGATATCGGTCAGGGGCCAGCGACTCAAGATGGCGTTGCCATAGCCGCCCATGCGAAAGCGGTGCTCGGGTCCGAACGCGAGGTGCTTGATCTCGAGCGCCTCCGCGAGCGCCGAGGGCTGATCGTGGAAGCGCGAGCGCGGCATGTCCTCCGCGACTTCTTGGAGCATGGCGACATCAGGGGCGAGGGACTTGAGGACCTCGATGATTCGCTCGAGTCGGTAGCGGCGGTCGGCGCCACCGATGCCTTTGTGGATGTTCCAGCTGACGACACGAATTTGCATGCAAGGCTCGTTTTTGAGGCAGACCGTGGGGCTAGGTTCCCTGACCCTAGCCTTGTTTGCTGGGAAATTCCGAAACCTGCCGCGAGCTAGGCTAAGCTTGGGGTCTGCTCCCGCCACGAACCCGCCGATGACCACCTCGCCGCCTCCCGACTTCCAGGGCAAAACGATCGCTGGTCGCTACCTAGTCGAACGCTTGATTGGCCAAGGGGGCATGGGCACGGTGTGGGCCGGTCGCCACGTCAGTCTGGATCAGCTGGTGGCGATCAAATTCGTGCATCCCAAATTGGTGGGCAGCGCGGAGGCACTGAGGCGTTTCGACACGGAGGCGAAGGCGGCCGCGCGCATCAAGAGCCGCCATGCCGTAGCGGTTTACGATCACGGGGTCAGTGAGGGGGGCCAACCCTACATCGTGATGGAGTACTTGGAGGGAGAATCCCTCGAGCAATCCATCCATAGGCGCGGCAAATTGCCGCTGCACGAGGTTGCCGAGATCGTGCAGCAAGCGGCGCGAGCTCTGCATGCCGCCCACCAAGCCGGGATCGTGCATCGCGATCTGAAGCCGGACAATATCTTCTTGGCCCGCGATGGGGAGGCCGGGTCGCGGGGCTACTCGGTCAAGCTGCTCGATTTCGGAATTGCCAAGATGGTGCACGAGGACGCGGCTGGAGGCGCTTCGTCCACTCAGGCTGGCATGGTGCTGGGCACGCCGCACTACATGAGCCCGGAAGCCTTGACCGCGAGTGCACCGGTGAGTGCCGCGTCCGATGTCTGGTCTTTGGGTGCCTGTGCCTTCTCGGCAGCGTGTGGCCGCGTGCCCTTCGAGGGTGACGCGATCGGCGACGTGGTGCTCAAGGTGTGCGCGGCACCGATGCCCGTGCCTTCGCACTTGCAACCGTCGCTGCCCAAGGCGTTCGATGCTTGGTTCGAGCGCGCGTGCTCACGCGATCCCAAGCGCCGTTTCACCTCGGTGGTCGAACTTGCCGACGCATTGGTGCGGCTCGACGAGTGGGCCCGCGCCCAGCGCGAGCAGGTGCTGTACGAGATCCGCCCGATGGCGCCGAGCATCGTCGACACTGGGGAGCTCGAGCTGCAGCCGTCCGGGCGGGGACGCCTGCTCGCAGGCCTACTGGTGGGCGCCTCGCTGATGCTCGGCATTTTGGGGCTGTACGTGTTCAAGCGGACGCGTGAAGCAGATGAAGCGGTGCGCCAGGCTACCGCGCGTGCTGCCGCGGTCGTCGAGGCCGATAATCAACGCAAGTTGCGTGAGGCGGAAAAGCAATTCTGGGTGCCGGATGCCGGCTCGGCGGCCCACGATGCCGGCGCTGCCAAGCCGCCCGCTGTTCAGCGCGGAGCGCCCAAAAAAAAGCGCCCCTGAACGGCGCGCCGGTGAGCACTTGGCGCGGAAGAACGAAATTGGCGAACGCCGCTAGGGGACAGGATAAGCGACCCCCTCGCCCGAGTTTCCCGCTGGTGATATAGAACCGGCTCCGCTCCATCAGAGGTACGCAGATGATCGACGATGTTTTGAACGAACTGCGGCAGGCAATCGAGAAGTCGAAGGATGCCCTGCGTCGCGAGACCGCCAAGCTTCGAACCGGGCGCGCGCATCCGTCGATGCTCGACTCGATCCGCGTCGATTATTACGGACAGACCACGCCGCTCGGCCAAATGGCGACGGTGAGCGTGCCGGAGCCGCGCTTGCTCACGGTCAAGCCGTGGGACAAATCACAGGTGAAGGCCGCCGAAAAAGCGCTGCGCGAGTCTGATTTGGGCCTCAACCCGCAAGTCGATGGTGACCTGATTCGCATTCCCATCCCGCCACTCAGCGAGGAGCGCCGCAAGGACTTGGTGAAGATCGCCAAGAAGGACGGCGAAGAGTGCAAAGTCAGCGTGCGCAAGGCCCGACACGAGGCGCTCGACATGCTGGCAGAAGTCAAAGACGGCGGGGGCGCGAGCGAAGACGACGTCGAGCGCGCCAAGAAGAAGGTCGAAGAGATCATGTCCGAAGCCGGGCAGGCCATCGACCACATCATTCAGGTCAAAGAAAAGGAGATCCTGGCTATTTGAGCCGGCCCGCGCCGGCAATCGCGCAATCGCGTCCCGTCGGGTCATCGGTCCGACGGGCGTTTGCTTTTGTCTTTTTGTCAGGCGCGAGCGCCGCGCGAAACTGCAGCAGCCCTTCGTTTGCGCGCGCGTTGCTCGCGAAACGGGCTTCCGAACGGCGCCCAAATTCGAAAAAGCCGAGCCCCGTGCGGGAGCCCTGCCGTCGTGCCCGACGCCCCAACTTGACACACCCCGTAGGCCATGAAACCTTGCGGATCGCTCTCAGCGAGGGTCTGGCCGCATGGCTAATCGATCAACGATTCAGGGAAGTTATCCGTGCGTGCAGTAGCGGCCGGCGTCACCGACGTGGGTCTGCAGCGCGACCACAACGAGGATAGCTTTGCCATCCTCGAAGACCACACGCTGTACATCGTCGCCGACGGTATGGGGGGCCATCGCGCCGGTGATGTCGCCAGCAAGCTCGCCACCGAAGCGATTGTCGACTTCTTCCGTGCCACCGCCACGGAGGATTTCACGTGGCCCTTCCATTTCGACGCCCGGCTGTCGGAGGAGGAGAACCGACTACTGACGGGGATCCGAATTGCCAATCGGCAGATCGTCGATCGCAGCGCGCGCTCGCGTGAGTTCCACGGCATGGGCACGACCGTGGTCGGTTGCTTGTTCAGCTCGCGCAAGAAGAAGATGTACATCGGTCACGTCGGCGACAGCCGCGCGTACCGCGTGCGTGGCGGCCAGATCAAGCAGATGACCCGCGATCATTCGCTGGTCAACGATTACCTGCTGGCGATGCCCGAGCTCACCGAGGAGCAACGCAGCGAGTTGCCCAAGAACGTGATTACGCGCGCGCTCGGCATGCAAGAGCACGTCTCGGTCGATCTGCAAGCGGACGACGCGCAGGTGGGAGATTCCTACATCCTGTGCTCCGACGGCCTGAGCGGCATGATCGAAGACGATGAGATTTTGGCGCTGGTGCAGTCTTCGCCCGAGCTGCCTGACGTGTGTCGCAAGTTGATCGCGCTCGCCAATGAGCACGGTGGTGAGGACAACATCACCGCCGTGGTCGTGCGCATCGACCCGGGCGCTGAAGACAGTCCGAGCCTGTCCGATACCTTGCCCACGCCGGGCGCCGTTCCCCGTGATCCGCAAGCATCTTTGCCGGACGTAACCGCCGACACGCCACCCGCGGGCGCGGTCGCTCCAAAGGTCGGCCCCAAAGGCTG
>Ga0315912_10004643_pt1 | contig 12930 bp, 5 predicted proteins | sample VfabasoilMG_FD_204469 | JGI IMG/M metagenome (GOLD analysis project Ga0315912, IMG submission 204469) | Garden soil microbial communities collected in Santa Monica, California, United States - V. faba soil | ecosystem: Environmental > Terrestrial > Soil > Garden | place: USA: California... | reverse complement strand
CCCGTTCTTTTCCGTGAACTTCATCTCTCCCAACCCCACCCTCCGGTTGAAGGAGGAAAGGTCCGCGATATAGGGCCAAAGCTTCTGGACCGGCACCGGAAGGTCGAACTTCCAGAAGAAATGCATGGGTTTTCCCTTTTGAAGCCAATCGGCGGGCCAAGGGTAACGGGCCAGGAATTCTTGGAGGGTCAGGTCTTTTGGAACCGTCGGATCAGGCATCAGGGTACCTCAAGGGATCTTTTTGACCGCTAGGACCTTCGTGATCAGACCTTCAGCAGTCTTTCCACCTTCGCGGCACAGATGAAGTCGTTCTCGGACAATCCCCCGATGGCGTGCGTCACGTAGAGGACCCGACAGGTCTTGTAGGAAATGGCCAGGTCCGGGTGATGGTCTTCCTGGTGGGAGATCCAAGCGGTGGCGTTCACGAAAGCCATGGTTTGGTGGTAGTTCTTGAAGGGGAAGGTCTTGGCGATGCCGTTCCCGGAGAGTTCCCAACCCGGCAGGTCCGCCAGGAACCCCTGGACCATCACGGGGTTCATGGGCTTCGTCCCCCCCTCGCAGGGCTTGCACTTGCGCGACGCCAGGTCCGGTTCGGTCATGGGGATCGTCAGGGAGCGGGAACGACGGTCCGGGCGAGCTTCTTGCTCATCTTGCCCTCCGCGTCCACGGTGGCGATGGCGAACCAGTACTTCTTGCCGTTGGTCAATTTCTTCAAGGTCACCTGGGTGCTCGTCAGGGGGGCCGTCTTGGTCAAGCGCTTGTACTGCTTGCCCGTTTGGGACATGAAAACGTGGTAACCGGCCGCGCCCTCGGCGGCCTCCCAAGAGAGCTTCACTTGTCGGTCCCCCGCCTCCGCCGTGAAGCCGGCCGGGGGCAAGAGACCCGCCAAGGCCTTTTGCCTCATCTCCGAGAGCCGCACCGTCAAGGGCGGCTGGGTGGGGGCCGTCTCCCGGCCCGCCTTGGAGACAGCGGTCAGCACGAAGCGGTAGGTCTTGTCCGCGTTCAGTTTCTTCAAAGTGATCCGGTTCTCAGCCAAGGGGGTGGCCGTCAACTTCTTGCCCGGCCCGTCGCCCACATCCATCCGATAGAGGTTGTAACCGGCCAGGTCGGGGGATCCCGACGCGTCCCAGGTGAGTTCCACGCCTTCCCCCTTCGGGACCGCCTTGAGGCCGGTGGGGGGGCCCAGGGTCCCTTCGGGGCTCGTGGCGACCTGGGCGACAGCGCCCTCCTTAGGGATGGCCGCTACCTGCACCAGCGGGCTTTCCTTGCCGGAGGCCGAGACGGCGGCCACCGCGAAGGTATAGGGGTTCCCGTTCTTGAGCTTGGTGAACTTGGCCGTCGTGTCCGTGGTGGGGCGTTGGGTCAACCGCGCGAAGGCCCCCGAGGTCTTCTTCAGGTACAGGTTGTAACCCACCACGTCGCCACCCGATTGCTTCCAGGAGAGGGCCACGGAGGAATCGTATCCTGTCGCGGTCACGCCCGAGGGGGTCCCCAAGCCTCCCGTGACCTCGGACCCGATCTTGAAGAGCAACGACATGCGGTGCGTGTTCCCGAGGCTCCCCACGGGAGAGAAGGCGTAATCCAGCTGGGCCACCTTCAGGTTGACGCCCACCCCGGCGGTCCAGTTGTTCACGTCCGTGTTCCCCCGATAGCCCGCCCTCACCGCCAAGACCTGGTCGTACCAATATTCCGCCCCCGCGGCGGCCTCCCAGACACCCGCGTTGAACTGGAAACCGAAGTCGCCCGAGAGCATCACGGAATGTTGGGGAGCATCGAACACCCGGCCCGCGATCCCCAATCGGACCATCATGGGAAGTTGGTCGGCGGCCGAGACGAACAAAACCTCCTGCCCCAGGTTGAAGACCCCCGCCCCGATGCGCACTCCCGATCCCGGCGGCGTGACCAGGACACCGACGTCCCCTCCAAAGGCGCTTCCCTGGTAACCCGCGATGTCGCGCATGATGTATTTGCCCGTCACCCCGAAGGACACCAGGTCCTTCAAGCGATAGGCGGCGGAGAGGAAGAAGGCATTCTCCCCCGTCGTGACGGAGGGCTGCAGGCCGTTGGTGGAGTCGAAAGTGGCCCCCAGGTTGATGATCCCGGCTCCGAGGCCCAAGGTGTTCTCGCCCAGGGGCACGGGAACGGCCGCGCCGCCGAAGTTATAGGCGATATCGGACAGGTACAACATGCGCAGGTACCCGAACTGGGGATCGGTCAAGAGCGCCAGCCCCGCGGGATTCCAGGTGAGGGCGTTCACGTCATCGGCCACCGCGGTGAAGGCCCCACCCATGCCTTGGCTACGGGCACCGGAATCGATCTTGAGGAAATCCGCGCCGGAAGTGAGCGCTTGGGCGCAAAGGCTTCCCGGAAAGGCGAAGCCCAGCAGAAGGGCCAGTTTTTTCAAGGTCGATCCGGTCATTTGACCACCGCCACTTTCTTGACCTGATGGAACTTACCGGCCGTGGCCTCGATGAGATAGAGGCCGGAAGCCACCGGCGAACCGTTGGCGTCCAGGCCGTCCCAGATCACGGAGCCCTGGGCTCCTGCCAAGCCCGCGCCGCCGTCCAAGATGCGGATCGGCTGACCCGAGATGGTGTAGATCTTCACCGTCACCTGGGCGGATTCCGAGGGGATGACATTGATGGTCAAGCTCTCGGCGTTGAAGAGCAGGAGCACGTTACGGTCGAGGAAGAGATCGCCCGTGACGGCCCCTCCCCCGCCCGTGGCGGGAAGGGTCGTGGCATAGGCGTGGTTGGAGAAGCTACTGGTGACGCTGGTGTTCCTTTCGAAGGCCTGCATGCGGAAGTAATAAGTACTGTTGGCGGAAAGGCCCGTCACGGTCACCGAGACCTGCGGCGGGAAGAGGTCCGCGTCGATGATGATGGGGTTCCCGTAGGTGCCGCTGAAGGAACCGGAACGCGTGATCTCATAACGATCGATGTCCATCCCCTGGTCAGCGGAGGGCGTCCAGTTCAAGCGGATGGAGTTCGTGGAGAGGGAAACGGCGGTGAGGCCGGTCGGGGGATTGAGGATGGTATCGAGGGGCGCCGCGGACCCGACCGCCGGAAGAGCGCTGAAATGCGCAGCCGAGGAGAACTGGCCCGTGGCGTCCACGGCCACGAGGGTGTAATTCACCGTCACACCATTGCTGGCGGCCGTGTCCAGGTACCAGGTCTGGGTGGCTGGCAAGGTCACGGGGCCGCCCGAGGTGCGGGTCAGGATATAGAACGAGACGGGGAGGGTCCCGGCCGGCGGCGTGGCCGGGGCAGGGGCCCAATCGATGAGGTTCTGGTCATTGCCCGCCAAATAGGAAACGGGCGTGGGCGCGGGCGGCGGTGTGGAAATGCCATCCGTTACCGGCGCGGAAGCCGTTCCCAGGTGCCCCTTGTCATCCACTCCTTGGACCGTATAAGCATGGAGCTGCCCAAGGATCAACCCGGTGTTGTCCAGGTAGGGGGAACCCGTATCCGTGAAGGTCACAGGGGTGCCGCCCCCGAGGGGCGTCCGCACGATCGAATAGGACAGCACTGGATAGGAAGAAGCGGGACCATCCGTCCAGTTCAGGGTGATGGCCGTGCCGGTCGAGGTGCTCCCGACCCCCCCTGGGGCCGCCATGATGTAGGGGAACCCCGTGACGGGGGCAGAGAGGGCCCCTTCCTGGAAGTTCGAGTTCTTGGCCGAGATGTAGTACTCCATGTCGGTGCCTGCCGCCAGGCCGGTATCGGTGAAGGTCGTCTGGGGACCCTGACTGATCCCGATGGAGACGGCCCCGGCGCCCGTCCCGTTGGGCGGGGCCACCCGGTAGATCACATAATGGAGGATGGTCACGGCCCCTGTCCCCGCCGAAGCTCCCCAGTTCAAGGTGACGCGATCGCTCCCATCCACATGGGTCAAGGGCGTGGGCGGGGCGGGAGGGGGGACCGGGATACCGGTGACGATGGCGCTATTGACGCTGATGCTCACGGGCAAAGTATTGGCCACGGAATGCACGTAATACCAATACCTCGTCCCAGGAACGACCGTGGTGTCCTCGTGGGAGTAGGGCCCGGCACCCGCCGCGATCGTCACCACCGCGCTATAGGGCCCCGCTGAAGCGGTGGCCCGGTTGAGGACATAACCGCTCAAAGGAGGACCGGGAGGGGCGTTGCTCCAAAAGATGGTCACCGAAGACGCCCCGAAGGAACCAGTGACCAGGTCGGGGGGGTTGATGATCTGGGCTTGGGGTTGGACCGTGACCGCGGCTGACAATCCGCTCCCATGGGGCGGCATGGAGACTCCCGCCGAATCCAAGGCTTGGACCCAATAGACATAAGTGGTCAGATTGGTGACCGAAGTATCGATGTATCCGGTGAAACTCACCCCGACGGTCGCGACGGCGGTGGTGACCGGACTTCCCGGCGGATCGACCCGATAGATCCTGTAGCCGCCCAAGGGAAGGGTCCCGGCCGTGGAAGCGTTCCAGGTCACCTGAACGGCGTTGTCCCCGTCATCCGCGTTAACGTTCGTTGGGACCGACGGCGGCACCACCGGCATCGCGCTCACTTGGCCGGCCAAGGGACCGGCGTGGCCTTGATTGTCGACAGCCTGGGCCATGAAGTAATAGGTCGTCCCATTGGTGAGGCCGGTGATGTTCGCGACCGTGACGGCCGCCGTCACGGTGACGACCGCCGATCCCGTCACCCCCGCCGAGGTGGACTGATAGACCCTGTAGCTTTGGATGGGGTAAGTGTTGGCCACCCCCGCGCTGTTCCAAGTCACGGCCACTTGGCCTGTTCCGGCGATGGCCGCCAGGGCCACCGGCGGGTTCGGGAGGGCGTAGGCCGTGACCGACACGGCGTTCGCGACATCCAAACCGCTATCGGCCACGAAGGTGTTCGAGTGGGCTTTCACGAGATAGTAGTAAAGGGTCCCACCCGTCACGGTCGTGTCCGAATAGGTGGTTCCAGCGATGGAAACGACCTGGGAATAGGCCGCGGTCGTGGCATTGCTGAGGCTTCGATAAAGCGTATAGCCTTGGACGTTCTCGACCCCCGGATTGGCCACCCAGGAAATGTCCACTTGCGTCACGGCGTTATCGGTGCCGGAAACGGCCGTCAGGCCGACCGGGACCGAGGGCGGGATATTGATCGCTTGAGTGTTGGAATCCTGCCCCTCTCCCGTGGGATTGATGGCCCTCACCCGATAGTAATAGATCTGTCCCGGCTGGATGGAAGCGCTCAAGGTCACGGGCATGGTCGGGGAGGCCCCCAAGATGGTCTGGACCGGGTTGTAAGGGCCCGAGCTGTTCTGGCTCCGGTAGACGCGATAAGCCGTGACAGGAGCGGTCAAAGTGCTCCAGCTCACGATCCTGGCCCCCGTTCCAGGGTCAAGGGTGATGGGATTCAAGGTGACGGCAGGGGGGAAGGTGGTGACCGTTACGGGGGTGGTCAAGGGGCTGGAGCCGAAACTATTGTGGGTCCTCAATGAGAAATAGTAGGTCGTATTGGCGAGATTGCCGGTGACCGTGGTGGAGGTCGCGCTGGCCGGTGTGATGGTGAAGGTGGTCGGGCTCGTGGGGGTCAAGTCGCGGATCACGCTCAGGCTCACCGCGTTGGCGTTGGCCGTGATCACGCTGGTCCAATCCACATCGATGTCGTTGGAGGCGCTGCTCAGGACCGAGACCGCTAGGCCGGTCGGGACCGTGGGTCGAAGGGCGGTGGTCACGGCGGCCAGGGGGCCGGTGACAGGCTGGTTATCCACCGCCTCGATCTCATAGACATAATCCGTCCCCACCGACAGGCCGCTGCTATTCAGGAAGGAAGTGGGGCTGGCCCCTGTCTGCGTCAGGAAAACGGAATTCCGATAGATGTTGTAATTGACCACGTTCTCCGGCACCGGATTCGGATTCCAGGTCAAGGTCACGGCGGTCCCGGTGGGCAACGAGGGGGAAGCCGTGAATCCCGTCGGCGCGGAAGGTCCGACCCGGCCCGTGACCCCGGCGGAAGGATTGGACAGGATCCCGGCGCTGTCGAAGGCCGAGATACGGTAAACATAGAAATTCCCGGCGGCGACACCTGTATCGTCGTAAGGACCGGCGGCCACGGTGGTGTAAGCGCTGAAAACGAGGTTGTTGATGGCCCTTTCGATCTGATAACCCGTCACGGGGGAATTCAGGACCCCGGTGGGCGCCGTCCAAGCGACCTGGATGTCGGGGGTCGGTGAAACGCTCACCAGCGAGGCGCTGGGATTCGTGGGTGGGTTCCCCGGGGGAAAGCCGTTCACCACAGGGGTGGACACGGTGCTGATATGGGCATCCGTTCCTGGCAGACCCGACACGAACTGGGTGTCCAGCGAAGCGATGGTGTAATACCAAGTCGTCCCGTTGGTGGCGGTCGCGTCGTCATAGGTCGTCACCAGCCCCGTCGTGGTCACGGTGGTCGCTGAGGACATGGAGGGCGAGGTGGACCGGAAGATGCGGAACCCTCCCAAAGGATATCCCCCCGTCACCGGGGTCGGGGTCGCCCAATTGAGCCGGACCGTCCCGTTCCCCGTCAAGGCCGTGACCCCGGTGGGAGGACCGGGATTGGCGAAGGCCGTCACGGGGACCGAGGCCACGGGAGCCGAGACCGCGACTGGGTTCTTGGTGCGGATGATGTACTCATAAGGAGCGAGGTTGACGGCGGTCGTGTCCTGGAAGCTCGTCGTAGCGTTGGAGACGATGGTCTGGATGGTCGCGGGGGATCCCGCCGGATAATCCCGGCGCATGAGGATGTAGCCATTGGCGGCCTGGAGGGTCACCTGGGGCCAAGAAAGGTCGATCCGATTCCCCGCGCTCAGGAAATTGGCGGGAGAGGGGGTGATCGAACCGGGCGCCGGGGGCACGTCCAGGGTCTGGATATTCTTGGCGCTATTGGGGTCGGGAAGGGCGGTGCCAGGCTCCACGGCGAGGAAGCCGAAATCCCAGGTCGAGCTCAGGAACGAAGACGTGGTCGAGAAGTTAAGGGTCACCGTCACGCTCGACCCGTTCGGGATGGCGGGGTTCCAGAAGATGTCCACTTCTCCATCCGCAGTGCCGGAGGGGTCCGTGTAGGAGATGCTGCCGCTCGTGGCGGGGTTGGTGGTGGGCGTGGCTTGGAAGGTCCAATTGGTGCCGGGCGTGCTGGGATTGCCCGGAACCTTGAACCGGGTGCGGGTCACGCCGATCCCCGAGAAGTTGGAGATCCGATATTCCATGACGGTCGGGTTGGAGGAGAGGACCTGGTCGGGGACCACTTCCGCCTGCACTGGGGAAACGTTCGAATCGGAGAAGGGGACACTGATGAAAGAGGAAAGGTCCGCCGTGGCGGCCTTGATCTTCATCTGGGACGGCGAGCCAGCCGAGATGGCCCAGACCCTCAGGATGACCTTGCCGTTGATGAACTCTTGGGTCTCATCCACCGGCGTCGAGGAAATAAGCGTGGGCGCTGATGCGCCTTGCCCCAGGGTAACGAAACTACCCGGCACCCCGATCGAGGCCGAAGGTTCCAGGACCGCGTCATCAGTATCCGGATTGTCGTAATCCGTCAGGTCCCCGTCATAGTCCAAGATGATCCGATAAAAGATATTGGTGGCTCCGGAGCCGGAGAGACGCCGGACCACGAGGTTCGGCACCACGGCCGCGCCGCCGAAAGCGTACCTTCCGTTCACCCCTGTGATCACATAGGCCGGTGCCCCGATACCAGCGGGGCCGAGCGAAGGGATCGACAAAAGATGATCGGGAGAGTCCTCAACATCCGCTGTGGTGGTTGTCAATTGATCGGTGGCAGTGGGATAGACCGCTGGGGTTGTGTTGTCGTTGGCGTCCTTGGCGTAATAGACCTCGCTGAACCCCCGGACGTGATAGACGCCACCTTGGCTGTTGATGAGGGAGACGGCCGGGTCGTTCCTCACCACGATGAGGGCTTCATCGGACCCTGTCTGGAAGGTCACCCGGAAAGTGGCCGCGCCAGCGGTAAAGTTCAGGACCGCCGTACCGATGCCCAGGGATGTTGGAGTGACGGTGGTCGTCTCGAACTCGGCCTGGGGGTCGGCCAACACCAAGGACCCGGGGAAGAGGCTGTTCTTATAGAACCCGACGGTAGCGGGGCCCGTGTAGCCCGTGTCCAAGGAACCGCTTTGACGGGCATTCACGACGAAGGTGATGGGGGAGGAATTCACCACGTAAGTCACGGCCGTGGAAGGGGGGCTCACGTAAACGAACTGGTCGGCGGCGAGGACCGGAAGGGCGGTCAGGAAGACCCCCAGGAAAAGGGCTGGGAGGGCTCGGTGGGCGTGGGTCCGGCTGACGGACATGGTATCGCTATCCCTTCTCGGGAGGGCTCCCCCTCCCTGGACTGACCCTGCTTCCCTCATGCTCGATCCACCCTCAAAGCTTGGGCGGACTGAGGACCTCTTGCCAACTGGTGACCGAGGTCCCCGAGGGGATGATGGACGAAATGTTGTACTTCATGTTCGGGTCGTAGTAACGGTAATAGCCGTTGCAACTGGGAAGATACCCGGAGGTCTCCACCACGATGGCGCCCAGGAAGGTGAACTGCTCGATGTCGTTCTCGCCCCCGGCCTTATAGGATTGGTTCCCCCGGCTCGAGCCGGACCCTGGCGTACCGTCGTTCCCACCCGTCACTCCCCTAGGCGCGTAGAGGAAGGCCTGCAGCCTCATGTCGGCATCGCAGTCGCTGGTGGACTCCTTCACGAAAAAGCTGTCGTCCCCCCTCCGCCAGGGGTTCACGTAGACGTTCCCGCCCGAGAGGATGGCGATGGCGTCCTGGTTCGGGTTGTCGATGGTGGGGTTCGGGTCCACGTTATTGGAGGCGATCGTGGTGGTCACGTACCGGCTCTTGGAACAAAGCACGTCCCCGATGATCTGGGCGTTCCCCGTGCAGATAATGGTCACTTTCTTGTTCTTGTTGATCGGATTGGTCGTCGGGTTGGTGGTCTCTGGGAGTTGGCCCCAGATGGCCGCGTCCCCATCCACGTAGATGACGATCCCGTACTGGCTGGCCAGGGCCGTCTCATAGTTGTTGGTGGCGTCGGTGGCTGTCTTCCCCAGGAGCCCGTCCCCAATGTCGTAATCGCCGATCGTGCCTCCGTTCAAGGACCCGGTCACGGGCTTGTTCAAGGCGCTCAGGTTGATCCTTACGGGATAGTCCTGGGCCTGGACCCCGTTGATCCCAGCGTCGATGAGATGGTCATTGGCGAGGGTCACGGATCCGGCCCCCGCCAAGCTTCCCTGGAGGTTGTAGGTGGGGGTCGGAGCGTTCAGGAGGCTCTTTTGCAACACCACATGGGACAGGGCCGCCATCTGGGCGTAGGGGATGTCCGTTAGGTTGACAGCGAACCCGCCCCTGGCCCCGTCGATCCAGGTACCGTCCGTCTTGACCGAGTTCGTCAGGATGTTGTAGCTCCCGTTGTTCGAGGGAAGGGCGTTCTGGTTGGCCTGGCTGTTGTAATCCATGCTCCCGCTATCCACGAAGGCGCCGCCGACCACGGTCGTGTAGCTTTTGTCGTAGAAGGGGTTCGACACGCCGCTGGCGAAAGAAAGGACGCTGTTGTTCCAATCGCAATTCCCCGACATGGTCACCGATTTATTGCAATGGTAGGGCCCGTTGAAAGACCCACCCCCGAAGCTCTTGTTGTCGTTCTCGAAAGCGAAGGACATGTAGCGGCCGAAGTTCACCACCACGAAGAGGGCCCGGATGCCCCGGCTGATCTCCAACTTCGTGTTGGTCCCGATCCCCCTTCCCTTGGACACCACCGCGTCCATCTGGTACTTCAGGTTCCCCTCGATATCCCGGATCGGCTGGGGGGTCGGGGAAGCGTCCCACACGAAATCGATCTTGGCCTTGGCCTGCGTGTTATAACCCCCGACCCCGACCGAGATGGCGACCGTCACAGGGATCTGGATCCCGGGCGTGGGGGTCCCCGCGGGCGTGGGGGTCGCGGTCCAGGATGAGGAGTATTCCAAGGGAAGGAGGACCTCGCGGTTGCGGATCTTGCTCAAGACCTGGTCCATCATGGAATCGGCCAATTGAAGGTTGATGCTCTGGTCCCGGTGACCGGCCGCCACCCGGTGCTGGTTCTTCACGATGTTCATGAAGACACCGAAGATCCCCAAGGTGAAGAAGAAGAACATGAAGACGAGCAGGAAGGGGGAGCCGCCGCCCCTCGTCCCAAGGCCGAGGGAACGCCGGATCGCCTGCCAGGACCGTCCTTTGGATCGTGATCGATTCATGGTCCCCTCCTTTATTGGCTTCGACGCAGGGCGATCGAGTTGGTCAAGGTCAGGCGCCGCCGGTTCTGGGTGCTGGGAAGCCAGCTGAGGCTCTTACTGCGAAGGGACATGGTCAATCCGACCGACAGGATACCGTTCGGGCTATCGAAATAGAACGCCACGTCATCGAAATTATAGTCCTTGTTCTGGTAGATACCGGGCATACGTCCCGGCTTGTTGTTGAAGATGGGCGTGGGGGTGTTGGCCGCGCTCGGCGTGGGGGTCGCGACGCCGACCGTTGGTTCCGGCGTGGCCATGGCGGACCCTCTTCGGTATTGGTCCATCAAAGCCAGCACGGGAAAGGCCTCGGTCCGGGTGCCCTGGTAATAAGTGAGACGCTGGTAAAGCTTGACCGAGCCATCCGGCATGGTCCTGAGGAAATAAGTGAGGGTGGCGTCGTTGACCGTCTGGAGGGGATTGAGCAGATGGGGGATCTTCAAGTCGACCCTCTTCGTCCCGGCCGCATCCAAGTGGAGGGTGGTGACCGGCATGACCGCCACGGGGGTGTTCGCGGGATAGGTCACCCCCAGCAAGGTGACGTTCGCGGAGGGGGTGATGGGCCCCAGGAGGGCCACCGATCGGGCCTGGCGGATGTCCTGCATGATCTGCTCCATGGAGTAGATCAGGATCCTCTCCAGCTTGCTCTTTTCCTCCACCTGCCAAAAAGCGCGGGTGACGAGCCGGTAAACGCCCAAGGTGGCCAGGATAACGGTCCCCACGATGGAAAGGGCCACCACCATCTCGATGGCGGTATAACCGCCCGCGGCGGGCCTTGTTCTCAACTTTTTCGCCAAGGACCTTAGGGGGAGCATCGGGCAAGACCGCCTTTCATGGTTCCAACACCCTCATCGAGGGACTAGGGACTGATGGAATTGATGATCGTCACCGGGGGGAATTTCCCGGTCGGGAGGGCGTAAGGCACGGGCGTGAGCTGGTTCACCCCCGTGCCGGGGGTCGGCGTCACCATTCCAAGGTATTTCCCGTTATGCACGACGATCTTGACCTGATAGCCCTTGGCGGCCCCGACGACCTCCATGGGCTGGACATAGGAATCCACGATGTAATTGGGGCGATGGGTCCAAACGTCCCGTTTGAAGTCCATGGCCGAGAAGGAAGCCCAGGTCATTACGGCGTTGGGATTGAGGATCGTGTCATAGATCACCCGGATGGAGTCCACCCCGATGCGATTGGTGGTCGTGGTGCTCAATCCCGTCCCGGTGAATTCCATGTTCATGCTCGTGATGGTCACCCCGGCCGGCAGGCTCGCGACGGTGACCGCCTGCCAGCTGGGGGACCCGGTGTTGGAATAGCCCCCCGTGTAAGTGACCGGGACCCCCGGGGTCGCTTGCACGCCCACCACCCGAAGGGTCACCGCTGAGGTCGTCGGGATGTAGACGTTGGCGACCACGATCCCGGTGACGTCCGTAGGACCCACGGTCATGGGCCCGCTATAAAGCCGGACGGTCTTGAACGTATCGGTGAGGCCTTCCACGGTCAAGAAGGAGCCGATCCCCAATTGGTTATCGCAACCGAACTGGCCCCAGCCGGGTGTGGACAGATAGTTAGGGGAAAGGTTCGATTGGGTGCGGGGCGTGGGCTTCGCCGGGAAGGTGCAAACGATAGCGGAGGTCGGCGTGGGCGAAGGGGTGTTCGTGGGGCTGAAGGTCGCCGTACGGGTGAAGGTGCTGGTCCCGGCCGGCACGGGGGTGTTGGTCCGGGTGGGGGTGGAGGTGAGACAAGGCGGCTCCCCGACCTTGATGAGCTCGAACCAGTCCATGCGCGCCGAGTTCCCGCCCGACTCTTCCAAACCATACCAAACGACCGTAACGGCGCCGGCGGAAAGTTGCCAATTCCGGGTCACGGTCGAGGGACCGGCCAAGAGGGCGTTCACGTCCTGGGTGTTCACATTGTCATCCAAGTCGGTGACGAGACAGGTCGCTGGGCCACGGCCGGCCGTGTCGTTGACCCCGACGATCGAGACCCCCCAAGTGTCCCTCAAGGTGCTGTTCGCACGCAGACCCGCGCTGATCTTATAGGTCCCGCACACGACCGTGGTGACGAAGTTCTTGGACCCGGAGTTGGCCACATTGGCCCGGATACAGGTATTGCTACAGGCCTCCACGATGGCCCCCGACTCCGTCCCAGCCTCTCCCTCCATGTGGTAGAGCGCGGTGGTGGCGGTCGGGGTGAAGGTGGCAGTGGCGGCGGGCACGGGGGTCGAGGTCGGCACGCTCCCGGTATCCCCCACCCGGGTCAAGCAGAACCAATTGATCCTCGGATAAAAGGTGACGTTCCCATAGTAAAAATGGAGGGTCACGGGGCCCGCCGTGGTCACTTCCCATTGGGCCGGCACCACGGTGGAGTTGGAGTAGTTGCTCCCGGTCCCGATGTGGCGGACCTCCATGGGGTCATAATCGTCGCACACGGCCCCCGTGGGGTCCGGGTACCAGACCGCGGTCACTCCATTGGTCGCGTCGGTCCAAAGAGGGGTCACGGCGCTCCCCGTCAAGGTCACCTTCAGGCTGTTGTTCTCCCCGGAGTTGTCGTTGGTGCAGGCATAGACTTGGACCTTGAAGACCCCCGTGCAGGTCAGGTTGAAGATGTACCTAGCGTACCCGCTGGTCCCCTCCGGACGGATATGG
>Ga0315912_10004642_pt1 | contig 12930 bp, 10 predicted proteins | sample VfabasoilMG_FD_204469 | JGI IMG/M metagenome (GOLD analysis project Ga0315912, IMG submission 204469) | Garden soil microbial communities collected in Santa Monica, California, United States - V. faba soil | ecosystem: Environmental > Terrestrial > Soil > Garden | place: USA: California... | reverse complement strand
GCCAGCCGCACGCTGCGCGACAGGCGCGGCTCGAGGCGCAGGCGCCCCTCGGCGCTCGCCGACCACGTCTGATGCTGTCCCTCGATGCCGTCCACGGCGCGCGCGTCCGGAAAGTCGAACACTCCGACGCTCACCCCGACGCCCCCGTCGAGGCTAAGGGCGCGCGAGAGCGCACGGCGACGTGCGGCGCCGAGCGACACGACCGCACCCTGCGCGGGGTGTTGCGCGTCGAGCGCGCCGCCGAGCCACGCCGCGCCGAGATCGAGACGCAAGCTCCGATGAACGTGGAGCTCCCCGACGAGCTCCGGCCCCACGAGGGCGAGCTCGCTGGCCCACCAGCCGACGAACCCCGAGCGCAACGCGCGCGGCCCCTCGCGCGTGCGCGTGCGTGCGACGCGTGCGGCCTCGAGCGCCCGCTTTCGCTGCTGCTCCGCCCGGACGGCTTCGTCGTCGCGCTCGTCGCCGAGCTCACGGGCGAGCTCGGCCGCAGCCAGGGCGACACGCCGGGCGACCAGCTGAGCGGAGCCGGTCGTCCCCGCGACGACCCGCGAGCCGTAAGCGGTGCCGCGTTCCCAAAGCTCGACGCGCAGCTGGCCGGCGCCGTCCCCGAGCACCCGGACGAACAGCGCGGTGGCGAGCTGGCCCGGGGCGGGTCGCACGGCCACGTCCGCGAGCTCGAGCTGGACCAGCCGACGCACGGCGCGCGAATCGATCAGCGCCTCGGCGCGGGCGTCGATTTCGATCGCCGCCACGGCGTGGGCCGCCAGGGCCGCGCTCGGCGTGCCGAGCAGTGTCACCAGCAGGGCAAGGGCGAGGACGCCGAGGCTACTTCGGAGCGACCTTGGCCGACGCGGCCGGCTCGTCGGAGCGCAGCTTGGTCGGAGCCGGCTCGGCGCGCGCGGGCTCGGAGCCCGGAGCCGGCTCGTCGTCGGCGCCCGGCGTCCCTTCGGCAACGGCAGTCCCGAGCGCGCGCTCGGAGCGCCGCGCGAGCTCGGAGCGGAACTCCTCCAAGCTACGGCCGTTGGGGAACTCATTTTCATATTGGGCGATGAGGCGCGCCGAAAGCTCGAGGTTGCCTTGCGACAGCGCCGAGTCGACCTCCCGAGCCAGAGCATCTTCGGCGAAGTCACCGCCGGGAGACAAGCGCCGGTAGAGGGCGTAGGCCTCCGAGGCGCCGTTCTCGTCCCCGGCCTGATCGAGCAGGTTGCCGAGCGTCCACGCCGCCAGCGGGGCCTCGGGCGCGTCGCGGAAGACCCCGAGCACACGCTTGAGGGCCGCGACCGCGCGCTCGCGACTGCCCGAAGCGCGCGCGATGTCCACGAGGGTCATCAGCTCGGGCGCCGAGGCCATCCCGAGCACGGAGTCGAAGCCTCCCTTCGCCTCGAGCGCCACGCGAGCCGCTTCGAAGTCACCCGCCTCCGCCAGGCGCTCCCACTCCGGAGGCGGAGAGGCCGCCACGACCGACGACACGGGAGGGGCGAGCTTCACCACGGGTGCCAGAGTGAGCGACGGAGCGGCGACCGTATTGCGCCGATGCGAGGGCTGCGTGCGCGGCGGCACGTTCGGAGTGCCCGAAGCCGTGGGCCGCGGCGTGAGCTGACCCCCGGCGGGCTCGACGAGCGCCGGTCGTTCCGCGCTGAGCACGGGCGTCGCGTCGGGCCGCAGCCAGCGTGCGCCGACGAACACACCTGCACCGAACACGGCGACCAGCGCAGCCGGCGCCCAGAAGGCCTGCGGTCGCGCCAGGAACGAGCGCGCGCCGACCTCGGGTGCGAGCCGACGCCAGATGCGCTCCACCCGATCCGGCGAGCCGTGATCGCGGAGCGGAAAACGTGGCAGGTCGCGCAGGCGCGTCTTCACGCTTCCTCCTCCGCGAACGGCGACACGAAATGCTCCTCCAGGAAGCCTTGTGCGCGCGCGATGCGTCGTTTGGCCGTCGCGAGCGAGCAGCCGACGAGCTCGGCGACGCTCTCCAGCCGGTGGCGCTCGACGTAGCGCAGCGTCCACGCGATACGCTCGTCGGCGGGCAGCGTCTGCAAGAGGGCGTACACCTGCGCGAGGAGCACGCGCGCCTCCGGATCCACGCCCGGCGCGGCGACGGCGTCGAGGTCGACCGGCTCGGGCGAGGCGAGACCGAGCATCGCCACCAGGCGACGCCGGCGGAGCCGCGAGCGCACGAGGTGCACGACGATGCTGCCGAGCCAGGAGCGGAATGCCGCGGGGTCGCGCAGCTCGGCCAGGCGCCCGTGCGCCCGAACGAACGCGTCGTGCACGATGTCCTCGACGTCGGCCGTGCTGCCCTGGATGCGCACGGCCAGGTTCAGCGCGGTACCGGCGTGGCGGCGATAGAGCGTCTCGAACGCGTTCGTCGCCCCGGCATCGCCTTCGCGAGCGCGCAGCACGAGCGTCTCGTCCGAAGGCCCCAGCGCCGGGTCGGAGCTCGCCGCACCGCCAATCAGGCGCAGGCGGGTCGCGGCGGAGGGGGATCGAGGCAAAGCAGGGGCCCAGGGTAGGACGCCAAGCCTACCCTTTTCGGCTCACCCGAGCCCGAACGGCCCGCCGTCCGCACCGTTCCACCGCACGTCGCCGACGGCGGTTGCCGCGCAGGCCGCGACACCGGCCGCCGCGCAGGCCCCAAAACCGCGCCCCAACCCCGCGAAGCCCCGCGAGGCTCCTTAACGAACTGCCGAAAATCTTTCTATTTTTTCAATTTTCTTCCCTCTTCATGAGCTGGTTCGGCTAGATCCGGCGTCTGTAACGTGGTCCGAGCGCACCCCGGTGATTGCTCGGCAAGGAAGGATTCATCCACATGTCGAAGATGATTGCTCTGATCCCGGTTGCGCTCCTTGCGTTTGCTTGCGGTGGTGGCGAGGCCACTCCTGAGGCTGCTGCTCCGACGGCTGAGGCCACTCCGCCGGCTGGCGAAGCTGCTCCGGCTGAAGGCGACAAGCCGGCCGACGCGCCCGCGGGCGACGCGAAGCCGGCCGAAGGCGGCGACGCGAAGCCGGCCGACGCTCCGAAGTGAGCTGAGACTGGACTGGTCGAAACGGCCGAGGCGCCTTGAGCTCCTCGGCCGTTCGCTTTTTGTGCGCTCGGCGCCGAGGGCGCGCCCGGTCGGGAAGGCTCGCTAGGCGGCGCGACTCGGCAGGTCGAGCACGAGGCGCGTGCGGCCGACGAGGAGCTCGTCCCCGTGCACCAGCTCCTGCGCGCCCCGCACCCGCACGAACACGCCCGTGCGCGAGCCCAGATCCGTGAGAACGACGATACCGGCTTGCTCCTCGATCAGGCAGTGCTGCGGCCCGACCAGTGGATCGTCCGGAAAGATCAGGTCACCCACCGCGGAACCTATCTGCAGCGAGTTGCCCCGCGCGACCACGCAGCAGCCGAGTGCCCCGCCCTCGAACACCTGAACGATGCGGAACGAGGACGGCCACTTGGGAGACGAGTAGAAGTACGTCGGATCCGGATCGGGCCCGTCGTCGGCCACGGGGTTGCGCTCGATGCGGAGCAGCTGGTCGCCGATCACGAATTCGTCGCCCATCTCGAGCTCGACGGGCGTGCGCAGGCGGAGGAACACGCCGTTGCCACCTTCGAGATCCTCGAGCAAGACGTGCCCGTCTTGAAAGCTGAGAGCGGCCTCACGCGGATGACAGAAATGCTCCCCGGGAAGGTTCACGGCACCGTCGGCACCGATGAGCGAGGCGCTGCCCGGTAGGTCGTAACGCTCGGGGCCCCCCGAGAGGCTGCGCAAGACGTGCAACGTGTAGATGGTGGGCTCGCTCGGTGCGGAAGGCACCTTGCCGACGGGGGCCGGGGCCGCGGGCTGCGACGGGGGCGGCGGCACGACCGACGCACCGCCTTCCTTCTTTTTCGCGAGCTTCTTGATGTTGTCGAGCTTCGGTGGCTCGGTGAAGAGCTCGATGCCCCCGACTTCCTTGCCGGCGATCACGCGATCGAAGCCGCCCTCGCGCAGCTTCATCACCATTTCGAGGTGCTGGGCCTTCATCAGCGAACGCACGAATTCGGCCACGTCGGGCCGGCGCGCCTCGGTTGCGTACGAGCGCTTGTGGCTCTTGATCACGCGACCACCGTCCGCAAAAAGGTGCGTGATGATGTGCGGCTGGTCGAGGCCGGAGTCCTCGGTCTGGACGTGGAAGACCTGCGCCTGGAACTTGATGTTGTTGTTGAAGCCCATCTGCGCGCGCCGAAAGCTCGGCCGCTTCATCTCGGCTTCGAGCTTGGCGAGCTCGGGCGGCGCGTAGCGCAGGATGATCGCGTCGAGCTCGCCGTGCTCGCCCGGCACGCCCTCCATGCGCTCGAAGGCCATCTGCGAGACGCGCGCCGACGGATCGACCCGCAGCGCCTCGGCCAGGAGCTCTTGCCCCTCGCTGTCGTTCGGACCGTTCGCGGCCCAGGCGGCCAGGAGCGCCACGCCCTCGTCAGGGCGATCCTTCTCAATCAGCCATTTGGCGACGCGCAGCGCGATGGCACGCTGCGAAGACGTATCCACGGCCATGAGGCGCCGAGCTTAGCCCAAGCCCGTGCCTGGATGCACGCGCCCGAGCGGGCGATCGCCCGGGCGCGGCACGCGATGGGAACCGCTTTAGAGGGGGAGGGGGCCGATGCCGCCGAAGCTCGAACCGCCGGAGCCCGGGAACCCGCCCGTGCCGGATGACCCGCCGGCGCCCATGCCGCCCGCGCCGGACGTGCGGCAATCCACGAAGCAGCTGCCCCACTCGTTGACGCCGCAGGTGCCGTCGCCGCAGTAGCCGCAGTCGTACTTGCAGCCCGTCGACGTTTCGTCGGAATCGCAGCTGCCGTTACCGCACCAGCAGTCGTTCTGGCAGGTCTTCTGCGTTTCCCGACCGTAGCTGCAGATGCCGTCGTAGCAGGTCGTGCAGTCTTCGGGGCAATAGTACGCGCTCTCCCAGATGTACGAGCAGTACCCGTCGCCGCACACCGGGCAGTCGTCGACGCAGGACTCTCCGGAGCTGCAGGTGTAGTCGCCGCAATAGCAATCCCAGTAGCAGGTGTCGGGATTCTCGTTGTAATTGCAGTAACCGTCGCCGCACGTGTTGCAGTCGCTCGGGCACTGCCAGTAGTCGCTCGCGCCGCACACGCCGTCGCCGCAGTAGCCGCAGTCGTAGGCGCAGGTCGTTTCCTCACCGAGCGAGCAGATATTGTCGGTGCAGTAGCAATCCGTCGGGCACGTCTTCGGCGTCTCGTTGAAGTCGCAGATGTAGTTGCCGCAGGTGAGCGGGCACTCGTAGCCGCAGCCGTTCATGGAGTCGGCCTTGTCGCAGGTGCCGTTGCCGCAGGTGTAGCCGCACTCCGCGGGGCAGTAGTAGTAGTCGTTGCCTTCGCAGGTGCCGTTGCCGCAGCTGTACGGGCACTCCTCCGGGCAGGCCCGGAAGTCCGCGCTGTCGCAGCGCCCGTTGTAGCAAGTGTCCATCTGGCATTCCCAGGGGCACTGCGTGTCGAGTTCGGGCTCGCAGAAGTCGTTCCCGCAGCCGCCCGGCGTGCATTCGTCGGGGCAGTTCTGGTCGGTGGGATCGCACTTGCCGTTGCCGCAGCTCTGGCACTCCGCCGGGCAGCCTTGCTCGGCGTCCGTCTTGTCGCAGCGCAGGTTGCCGCAGGTCTGGCCCTTGCACTCCCAGGGGCAGCTGGCCATGTCCTCCGGGTCGCACTTCCCGTTCATGCACGTGTTGCTGCACTCCTCGGGGCATGCGAAAGCGTCGGACGGGTCGCAACCGCCGTTGCCGCAGGTGCACTCCCAGGCGCACGTCGTGTAGTCCTCGTCGTCACACTGGCCGTTGCCGCAGGTACGGCCCGTGCACTCCCAGGGGCAGAGGCGCTCGTCGCCCGCTTCGCAGCTCATGTTGCCGCACGTCTTATTGTCGCACTCCCACGCGCAGCTCGCGTAGTCCGTGTACTCGCAGGAGCCGTTGCCGCACGTGTCGATGCCGCACTCGAGGGGGCACTGCTGCAGGTCGGAAGGCTGGCACAGCCCGTCGCCGCAGTTGGTGGTGTTGCATTCCCACGGGCAACCCGCGTCCTGATCGAGCCCGTCGCACAAGAGGTTGCCGCAGGTCGTGACCGGGCACTCCCAGGGGCAGGCGATGTAGTCGGCCTGATCGCAGATGCCGTTGTAGCAGGTGTAAATCCCGCATTCCCACGGGCACAGGGCAAAGTCGGCGCTGCCGTCGCAGCGTCCGTTGTTGCACGTGATCGACGCGCACTCGGGGCAGATGCCCTCCTCGCCCGCCTGACAGCGGCCGTCGTTGCAGCGACCACCACAGTCGGAGCACCAGCCCACCTCGTAGTTCTCGCAGAAGCCGTCGCCGCAAGCGCTCCCGGGGCAGTCCTGGTTGCAGCTCTGGTACGACTCGCCGGACGCGGCGTCGCAGAAGCCGTCACCACAGACCACGAAGCTCGGGCAGTCGAAGGGACAGGTTTGCCACGACTCGCCGAGTTGTCCGTCGCAGACGCTGTCGCCGCAGTGCGGCGTGCCACAGTCGGAGGAGCACGTGTAGTATTCGTTGACGCCGCAGAAGCCGTCGCCGCACACGTTCGGGGAGCCGCCCGTGCCGCCACCGCCGGTGCCACCACCCCCGGTACCGCCGAGGCTGCCGCCGGTGCCGCCACCGCCCTTGCCGCCCTTGCCGCCCTTGCCGCCCTTGCCGCCCTTGCCGCCGCCCGACTCTCCGCCCTCACCCGCGCCGTGGAAATTCGCCGTCAGCTCTTCGCGGCCACAGGCCGTGACCAACAGGGACAGGCCGAAGCCCGCCAGGACGACGAGCGCGTGAGCCCTGATTTTCGCTAGCGAAGTGTTCATCCACCAACTCCCGAGCCAGAGGCAGCAAAAACCGGACCGATACTCACCACCACCACAACGCCCAATTGTGCCCTGAAAACCGTCAGCTGTGCCAACGGACCTGCAAACATTTGGCACACACCACGACATTGCCTGGGTGGCCGGGGGCCCCTCGGGCGGCTCAACTGAACGGGCGTGGAGCGGTCAAAGGCGACGGCAGCTTGAACGGCGCCCGATCAGCAGCTAGGTTCCGCCCCCCCGAAAAAAAGCCGGGACGTCGAGGAGTCGCAGATGAAGGACGGCATTCACCCCGAGTACGAGTTCGTGAGCGTCACGTGCGCTTGCGGCAACGCGTTCCAAACGCGCTCCACCAGGAAAGAGTTCACCGTGGACGTGTGCGCCGCCTGCCACCCGTTCTACACGGGCAAGCAGAGGCTCATCGACACGCAGGGCCGCGTCGATCGCTTCCGCAAAAAGTACGGCACCCCAGCCCAGAAGTAGGCCGACCGCTCGCTGTGCGCCGGCAAACCCTGCCGGCGCATACCTTCGGCACTATACTGATTCGGATGTCCAATCAGCCGGCTGTCATTGGTCCCGACGGGGTCGCGCGCCCGTACATCGGGGGGCAGGCGCTGATCGAAGGCGTCATGATGCGCTCGCCGCATGCCTTCGCCGCCGTGGTGCGCCGCCGCGACGGCAGCCTGCTCGTGCGTGAGGAGCCGATGCAGGATCTGCGCAAGGGTGCGCGGGCACTACCGCTCGTCCGCGGTGTCGTCGCGCTGGTCGAAGCGCTGAAGCTCGGCTCGCGCGCCTTGCGCTTCTCGGCCGAGGTCTTCGAGAAGGACCTCGAGGACGGTGACAAGCCGAGCTCCAAGCCGAGCCTGCTCGCCGTGCTGTCGCTCCCGATCATCGCGCTGCTCACGAACGAGCCCGAGCTGCCCGGCGCGGCGCCGAGCGATGCCGGCAAGAAATCCGGCCTCGTCACCTGGCTCTCCGTGCTGTTCGCGCTCGGGCTTTTCGTGGCGCTGCCGCAAGCGTTCGCCCAGGGGGTGAGCTCCGGGCTCGGGCTCGGGCTCGACGTACGGAGCGCGCGCTTCCAGCTCCTCACGGGTGGCGCGAAGCTCACCATCGTGGTCGGCTACATGTTGCTCATTCGCCGCATCCCCGAGATCTACCGGGTGTTTCAGTATCACGGGGCGGAGCACAAATCGATTTACGCCTACGAGTCGGGGCGCGAGCTCGGTATCGCCTCCGCACGACCGCAGACCACGCTACACCCACGCTGCGGCACGACGTTCATCGTGATGGTCGCCATCGTGTCGATCTTCGCGTTCACGCTGCTCGGGCCCTTCGTGCCGAACTTCGGCCTGGGCCGCGTTGCCGACAACGTCACGCTGTTCCTGATGAAGCTGCCGTTCTTGCCGCTGATCGCGGCGGTCACCTTCGAGCTCCAGCGCCTGCTCGCTCGTTTCGCGACGCAGGGGCCGCTGCGCCTGCTCCTCTGGCCGGGCTTCCTGGTGCAGAAGATCACCACGATCGAGCCGGACGACGCCCAGCTCGAGGTCGCGCTGGCGGCGCTCTCCGTGGCTGCCCGGCGCGAGCAAGCGCCGGACGCGCCGCCCACGGGGGAGCGCGCGTTCACCGATTTCGGCGCCGTGGTCGCCGGCTGAGATGCTTCCTCGCCAGAAGCTCGAGGGGCTCGCGCGCCGCCACGCGGAGCTCGAGCAGCTCCTCTGCGAGCCGGCGGTGCTCTCCGACGTGAAGCGGATGAACAGCCTGAACCGCGAGCGCGGGCAGCTGACGCAGATCGTCGAGTCGTTCGGGCGCTACCAGGCGCTCGAGCGCTCCATCGCCGACGACCGCGAGGCGCTGAACGATCCCGAGCTCGGCGAGCTTGCCCGCGAGGAGCTGCCGGGCCTCGAGGCGAACCTGGCGGCGCTCGAGGAGCAACTCCGGCTCCTGCTCTTGCCGCAGGATCCGCACGACGAGAAGAACACCATCCTCGAGATCCGGGCTGGAACGGGCGGAGACGAGGCCGCCTTGTTCGCGGCCGACCTGTTCCGCATGTACGCGCGGTACGCGGAGCGTCGCGGCTGGCGCGTCGAAATCATGAGCCAGAGCGAGGGTGCCGCGGGCGGACTCAAGGAGATGGTCGCCCTCGTGAGCGGGCAGCGCGTCTACTCGAGCCTGAAGCACGAGGGCGGGGTGCATCGCGTGCAGCGCGTGCCGGCCACCGAGGCCCAGGGCCGAATCCACACGTCGACGGCGACGGTCGCCGTCCTGCCGGAGGCGGAGGAGGTCGATTTCGAGCTCGACGAGAAAGACCTGCGCTTCGACATCGCGGCCTCCGGGGGCCCCGGCGGCCAGGGCGTGAACACCACGAACAGCGCCGTGCAGATCACCCACCTGCCGAGCGGCATGATCGTCAAATGCCAGGACGAGCGCAGCCAGCTCAAGAACCGCGCCAAGGCGCTCAAGATCCTGCGCAGCCGGCTGCTCGACATCGAGCGCGAGAAGCAGGACATGGCGGTGCGCGACGAGCGGCGCGGTATGGTGAAGTCCGGCGATCGCTCGGACAAGATCCGGACCTACAATTTCCCGCAGAATCGCATCACCGACCACCGCATCGGGCTCACGCTGCACGAGCTCGACCGCGTGATGGAAGGCAACATCGAGCCGCTCGTGAATGCGCTCACCTCGCACCACCAGGCCGAGCTCCTCGCGCAGAGCCAGGCGGAAACGGGCGCCAGGGACTTTTCGTGAGCCCGAACGCCGACGACCGCGCCGCGAGCGTCCGGACCCCGGACCACGACGCGCTCCTCTGCGCGCTCGTGCTCGCGCCGAATGCGTTCTCGCGCAATCGCTTTTTCGAGCTTTTCGAGCAGCCCGACCTCAAGCGCCTGCGACGCAGGGCCACGCGCGTGCGCGGCATCCTGCGCCAGCTCTCGGCGGGCGCCGAGGTCACGGGTGAGCTCGAGCTCGCCGACGGACGCCGGCTGCTCCGCTACCACGTGGCGTCGCTCGGCCTGTCGCGCACCGCGGCGCTGTCACCGCTCGAAGCCGCGGCCCTGCGCTTCTCCCTCGCGCGCGCACGGCACGCCCCCGTGGACCCGGGCGATCGCGCCATCGTCGAAACGGCGCTCGCGCGGCTGGCGGAGCGCACGGGCGCGACGGTACCGCTCGGCGACTAGGCTGCGCTGCCGCTTCACGAGCCGTCGAGCTCCCGCGAAAGCGCCTCGAGCGCGCTCGCCTCGCCGCTCGTGAGGGGTGGGGCGGGGTCGCCGCGGAACGCGAGCTGGCGCGCCGGGTCGGCGGCGCGCGAGCGGGCCCGCAGCCACGCGTGCTCGACACGTCCGAAGCGCCCCTCGGCGCCGACGAACAGCGCAGAGAGAGCGGGGCCGGTCGCGCGGCGGGGGGCGGGGCGGACGGCGAGCTCGATACCCCCGGGTGTTCTTGCCCCGAGGCCTGCCACACGCTGGTCGACGGGATCCTCGAAGGCGTCCGGCAGCCCGGGCAGTCCACGCGCCACGTAGCCGTTCACGTCGAGATCCGGCGGCGGTCCCTCGAGGCCGAGCGTGCGACCTTCGGCGTCGAGCGCACGCTCCACGAGAGAGAGCGGCATGTCGCCCGGCGCACGCGCGAGCCCCGACGTCACGTCCACGTGCCAGCCTTCGGGAGGTGTACGCGCAGGTTCGACCGGGGAAAGGCCCGCCCGCAGCCGCCCGCGCGCCCCGAGGGGAGGCCCGAGCGGTGAGCCCGGGCACAAGAGTCCGTCGGGGTCGAAGGCGTGCTTCACGCGCGAGAGCAGGTCGAGCCCACCCGGGCCGAGCTCGTCGCCGAGCGCCTCGGCACGGAGCCGGCCCACGCCGTGATGATGCCCGATCGTCCCGCCCGCTTCGCGTACGGCGGAGAGTGCCTCACGCCACAGGCTCGCGTGCAGGCGCACGACCTCGGGCGCCGGCGACGGAGCGACGAAGGTGAAGTAGATGCTGCAGCCGTCCGGGTAGGCGTGGCTCAGGTGGGCCATCACGAGTGCCTTCTGCCCGAGCGCGCGGCGAACACCTTCGTACAGCGCCTCGATGCGTGACCACGGCGCGGCCACCTCCATCGTGTCGCTGAACGCTCCCTTCCGGAAAACGAGCGACTGGTCGTAGCTCACGGCGTAGCGCCGTTCGAACCAGCGCTCGGCAGGCTCCGGCCCGAGCGAGCGGCCACCCGCCTCGCGAGCGATGACGAGCGCCCTTTCGGCGTCTTCGTGAGCCTCCCCGCGCTCGCCCTCGAACACGAGCACGAGCTTCACGCGCCGCATGAAGGTCTTCTCGGCGAGACCGAGGCCGAACGCGATCCAGGCGGGCTTGGCGAGCCAACGCGCGAGGCTCTCGTAGCGATGCGCATCCCACGGCTCGAGCGCCGACGAGGGCGCGTGCTCGTGCCGGTGTCGGCCGAGGAGCAACGAGTCGAGCGGGTCGTACAGGCGCGCGACGGCGGGCCTTAGCCCGGACTGGTACACGCGGCGCAGCGTCTCGATGCCCGCCTGGGTGGTCGGCAGCTCGAACGCGGCGAAGGCGCGCTCGGCGGGAACGGCATGCAGCCTGAGCTCGAGCTCGGTGAAGATCCCGAGCGTACCCTCGCTCCCGACGAGCAGCGGCAGGAGATCGAGACCCACGCGCCGCCGTTTGAACGTGGCGGCTTCGCCCGTGCCGAGCACGGTGCTCGCCGACACGAGCATGTCCTCGATCTTTCCGTAGCGCCCCGAGCACTGCCCGGCTCCGCGCGCCGCCACCCAGCCGCCGACCGTGGAGCACAGGATACTGGAGGGGAAATGCCCGATCGTGAGGCCCCGGCGTGCGAGCGTCTCCTCGAGCGCGATGCCGAGCGCCCCGGGGCCGACGCGCACGGTGCCCGCGTCCGTCACGCTGAAGGCTCGCAGGCGCTTCGTGTCGACCACGAGCGTGCGCGGCCCGCATTCGATGGCCCCACACACGCCGCTGCCGGCCCCGTAAGGCACGAGCCCGAGCCCTTCGCGCCGCGAAAGCGCCACGATCTCCTGGACCTCGGCGGTCGACTCGGGCCGCAGCACGGCTCCCGGGAGCCGCTCGGGAACGACGGCCTTGCCGTGCTGAACCTCGAGCAGGCGACGCTGCCAGAGGTCACGCGCCCCGGCGACGCGGTCGGGCAGCGTCGTGCTCGAACGCGCGCGCAGCGGACGCGAGAGCGCTTGGAGCAGGCGCTGGATGCCGCTCAAGTGAGTGCCCGCTCTGCCAGTGCACGCTCGATGGCGGCGAGCAAACGTTCGGTGTCGTACGGCTTCTCGAGCAGACCGAGCCCGCGCCGCTCGAGCTCCGCGGGATCGACCTGGTACCCGCTGCTCATCAGGATGCGGGTGCCCGGGCGCAGCGCCGCGATGCGATCGGCCGCCTCGAAGCCATTCATCCCCGGCATATCGACGTCCATCAGCACCAGCGAGACGTCGGTTTGGTGCTGTTCGAACAGGCGCACGCCCTCGGCACCGTCCGCGGCCTGGACGGTGCGGTAGCCGCGCTGCGCGAGCGTGCGGTGGACGAGCGTGCGCACGGCCTCGTTGTCGTCGACGACGAGCACGGTGCCACTCGTTCCGCCGGCGGCAACGGGGATCCGCGAGCCACGCTCCGAGCGTGCCGGAAACAGCACGACGGTGCGCGTCCCCACGCCCTCGCTACTCTCGACGCGAATTCCGCCCCGATGCCCGCGCACGATCCCGAGCACGGTGGCCATGCCGAGCCCGCGACCCTTGAACTTCGTGGTGAAGAAGGGGTCGAAGATGCGCGCGCGCGTCTCCTCGTCCATGCCGATGCCGGCATCCGACACTTCGAGCACGACGAAGCTGCCGGGGAGAGGATCGCCCAGGAACGCCTCGAGCTCCTCGCGCGACAAGCGCCGGTGCTCGACGGCGATCAGGATGCGCCCCGGGCGCTCGGTCATGGCTTCGGAAGCGTTGGTGATGAGGTTCATCACGACCTGACGGAGCTGTGCGGGATCGGCCGGTAGAGCCGGAACGCCCTCCTGCAGCTGGTAGTGGATCTCGGCATGCGCGGGGATGACGGCCTTCAGGAGCCTCACCATCTCGCGCACGATGG
>Ga0315912_10004641_pt1 | contig 12930 bp, 12 predicted proteins | sample VfabasoilMG_FD_204469 | JGI IMG/M metagenome (GOLD analysis project Ga0315912, IMG submission 204469) | Garden soil microbial communities collected in Santa Monica, California, United States - V. faba soil | ecosystem: Environmental > Terrestrial > Soil > Garden | place: USA: California... | reverse complement strand
AATCGCAGCGCTGATCCCGATGGGCGCCGCCGTGGCCGGTGACAAGGACAAGGCGGGTTACGGCGCGAGCTTCGATACACTCGACACCAATCGCGACGGCAGGATCTCGCAGGGCGAAGCCAGCGTGGATTCGACCATCGTCTTCTCGACCGTCGACGCCAACGGCGACGGTTACCTCGACAAGACGGAATGGAAGAACCGCACGAAAGGCTCGAGCAACCCGATGCCCCAGTCGTCGCCCGATACGGAAACTCCGCGGCAATAGGCTGTTGCGTCGGCCAGGTTCGCGCGGCGCCCCCGAGGCCGCGCGGACCTCCTCCCGGGGCGGCCGGCCTCCGGGAATTCACTAAGGGACGTGACGACCGTCGCACATCCTTTTCACATCCCCGACCCCCGCTTCAGTTTCGAATCCGGCCGCCGTTACGCCGGGTTGGAGTAATTGGAGTGCCCGGTGGCTGACGATTCCAAAACTGCCGATGACGGTACGGCGCTGGTCCGCATCAGCGCGGCCCTTCAGGCTGCCGATTCGCAGCGACAGGACCTGGCGACCGCGCTCGCGCACGAACGCACGCTTCTGCGCACGATGATCGACCTGATCCCCGCATTCATCTACGCCAAGGATGTGGGCAGTCGCTTCATTGCGATGAACACCGCGCTCGCGCGCAACATGGGCACGGCGGCCGCCGATGCCATCGGCAAGACCGATTTCGATTTCCACAAACCCGAACTCGCGAAGAAGTTCTATTCCGACGAGCAGGCGCTCATCAAATCCGGCACGGCCATCATCGATCTCGAGGAACCGGGGTTCGATGCGCAGACCGGCATGGCGCGCACCGTGCGCACCTCGAAGGTTCCACTGCGAGATGAAAACGGCGAAGTGATCGGCATCATCGGTGTCGGCTTCGACATCACCGAACGCAAGGTAGCCGAGCAGCGTCTCGCCGCCAGCGAACATCTCGAGTCCATCGGCCGGCTCGCCGCGGGTGTCGCGCACGAGATCAACACGCCGATCCAGTACCTGAACGACAGCGTGTATTTCATCCGCGACGCCATGCAGGACCTGCTGGCGCACAACGCGAAACTCGCCGCGATGTTGCCCGAGCCTCCCGAGCCGGACGAAGACATCGAGGATCTCAAGAAGGATCTGCCGCCCGCGCTCGATCGCGTCGTCGAAGGCCTCGCGCGCATCGCGGAGATCGTGCGCTCGATGAAGGAATTCTCACATGTCGACCAGCGCGAGATGGCGCGCGTCGACCTGAACCGGGCGATCAACAGCACGCTGATCATCGCTCGCACGGAATACAAGTACATCGCCGAGCTCGAGACGGAGTTCGCCGACCTGCCGCTCGTGACCTGTCACGGCGGGCAGATCAACCAGGTGGTGCTGAACCTGGTGGTGAACGCCGCGCATGCGATCGCGGACCGGAACAAGGCGCTGGGGACTACGGAGAAAGGCCGCATCACCGTGAAGACCCGTGTCGAAGACGGATTCGCGGTCATCAGCATCGGTGACACCGGCGGTGGCATTCCGGAAGCCATCCGCAAGCGGATCTTCGAGCCGTTCTTCACGACGAAGGAAGTGGGGCGAGGAACCGGCCAGGGCCTGTCCATCGCCCACAACGTGATCAACGCTCACGGCGGCAAACTCGATTTCGTCACCGAGATGGGCAAGGGCACGACGTTCAACGTGTGCCTGCCGCTCGACAAGGAAGAGTCGGAATCCGCCGTCGCCTGACGATGATCGTCTGACGGGGCGATCAGGTAATCCGCGAGAAGCCGCCGCCGTTTCCGTTGCCGGACTGGCCGCCGCCACTGCGACCGCCGCCCGAACGCGCGCCGCGCGCGAATCCGCCGCTCCGACTACCCGAATGGCCGCCAGGCTTGCCGCGACCGCCACCGTGACCGCCGCGACGATCGCCGCCGCCACCCTGGCCGCCGTGACGCTGACCACCGCGATGACCACCATGCTGGTGTCCACGATTTTGCCCACCGCTACGATCGCCGAGCGGGCGTGAGTCGGCCGGCGCGTCGCTGCGCGGCGCATCCGAACGCGGGCTCTCGCCTCGAGGCGCGCCGAAGTCCGCGGAGTAGGCAGCGTGATCGGCTTGCCCCGCGCCGCCAGGCCTGCCACCGCCATGACGTCCGCCGCCGTGGCGTCCACCCTGGTTGTTAGGCCGGCCGCGTCCGCCACCACCACCACCGTTGCGCCGATGCTCGGGACGGCGCCGCGGATCCTGGTGCGGCTGGTACTCGCCCGCCTCTCGCGATTCGGAGCGCGGCGTGTGGGTACCTTCCTTGATCTCGAACTTCGGCGGCTCGACCAGATCGATCTTCCGCTTGAGCAGCTTCTCGATGTCGCGCAGGTAGCTGATCTCGTCCGGTGACACCAGCGAGACGGCAGCGCCGGTCGAGCCCGCGCGCGCCGTACGGCCGATGCGGTGCACGTAATCTTCCGGCACGTTCGGCAGCTCGTAGTTCACGACGTGCGGCAGCTCCTTGATGTCGAGGCCGCGCGCCGCGACCTCGGTGGCCACCAGCGCCGTGATGCGGTTTTCCTTGAAGTCCTGCAGCGCCTTCACGCGCGCGTTCTGGCTCTTGTTGCCATGGATGGCCATCGCGTTGATGCCCGCGCGCTCGAGCTGCTGCGTGAGACGGTTGGCGCCGTGCTTGGTGCGCGTGAACACCAGCACCTGGTGCCAGTTGCCCTCGTTGATGAGGTGCGCGAGCAGGTGGCGCTTGTGGTCCTTCGGCACGCGATAGGCGCTCTGCTCCACCTTGTCGGCGGTGGCATTGCTCGGCGTCACCTGGAGCGCCGTGGGCTTGCGCAGGAACTGGTTCGCGAGCTGGCGGATGTCGTCGGAGTAGGTAGCCGAGAACATGAGGTTCTGGCGTTGCTGCGGCAGCATCTTGAGGATGCGCTTGATGTCGCGGATGAAGCCCATGTCGAGCATGCGGTCCGCTTCGTCGAGGATGAAGATCTGCACTTCGGCGAGCGAGACGGCGCGCTGTTCACAGAGGTCGAGCAGGCGGCCGGGCGTCGCGACGAGGATGTCGCAGCCGTGACGCGCGCGATCGATCTGCGGTTTCTCGGAGACACCGCCGAAGATGACCTGCGTGCGCAAGTCGCCGTACTTGCCGTAATCCTGGACGCTCTGCGCAACCTGCGCTGCGAGTTCACGCGTCGGCGTCAGCACCAGCGCGCGCGGATTGCGGCCGCCGCGGGCGCCGAGCCGCTGCAACAGCGGCAGCGTGAACCCGGCCGTCTTGCCGGTGCCGGTCTGCGCGCCGGCGAGAACGTCGCCGCCTGCGAGAACCGCGGGAATGGCCTGGGCCTGGATGGGAGTGGGAACCGTATAACCCTTATCGGCAACGGCACGGAGCAACTCGGGCTTGAGCCCGAGATTTTCAAATGACATTTATTTGGTACCTGAGGAGCTTGAAAGACTCGCAGTCCGTAACGCCAAAGGCGTTCGAAGCGGTCATTAGCGAGAGAGAGTTTTGCGAATCAATTGGTCCGTCATGCGGACTTTCGACTTGCGTGCTTTAGGGGGCGATGACCGCGCGACCCTGGATAAGCGGGCGCGACTATACATGGGCACACCGTCGCGTTCCAGCGAAGGACCTCACAAAGCGGGAAACAGGCTTTTCGGCCCTCCGGCGCGCGCTTTTTTCACGCGTTTCGCCGCTGGTGGGTACAGTGGCCGCCCCATGTCGAAGAAAATCCCCTGCTCCGGAGCGCGTGCATGAAATGGGTAGTCATCATCCTGGTCGTGGTGGTGGTCGGCGCCGTCGGCGCGTACTGGTACGAGGGTTATCGCGCCGAATCGACGCTGCTCGAACAGCCGGTGTACCGCGTGCTCAAGAAACACGAGCGCGCGGTCTACGACAAGATCGTGGCCGAGTACAAGACGTTCCAGCGCGACGAAACCACGCGCGAAGCGTTCATCAACTTCGCGAACAACGAAATCAATCTCGCGGCCACGCAGCGCCTTGCGCACGCCTCACAAGGCGCGGTGCTCGCGCTCATCCAGGACATGCTGGCCACGGCGCGCAAGCTGCAGAAGGCACCGGACGATACCTGCTTCCGCTACTGGTTCCCGCTGATCTCCGGACCGCCTGACGTGGCAAAGTACATCGAGCCCGAAGCGCAGGCACATACGCTCGACCTCATGGGCGAAGTGATCCGTTCGGCGGCGGAGGCGCCGGTCCCGCTGCCCGAGCCCGATGCAGTGAAGGACAATCTCGCGAAGGTCATCAACGAAACCTACGAGCAGTACGGCGCCGACGCGCAGATGATCGCGCATGCCGATGACCCTAAGGTCGATCGCGCGAAGGTGTGCACGATCACGATGTCGGTGTACGACCGCATCCTGGGCCTGCCGCCGTCCGACAGCAGCGCGCTGATCCGGTCGATGACCCAGATCCGATGATTGGCGGGAATTCACGCACCGTAAGCGTTAAGTATTCGTAAGCAAGGCAATCCGGAATGCCGTGCTAACTTTATGCGCCAAATGCACCTTCTGCTGATCGAGGACGACGCCGAAGCGGCCAAATTCCTGGCCAAGGGCCTGCGCGAAAGCGGCTACGTCGTGGATATCGCCGCCGATGGCCGTGAAGGGTTGTTCCGCGCCACCGAAGGCAGCTACGACGCAATCATCGCGGACCGGCAGCTGCCACACTTCGACGGCCTGTCCATCGTCGCGATGCTGCGCAAGAACGGCAAACACACGCCGGTGCTCATCCTGTCGGCGCTGGGATCCGTCGACGACCGCATCGAGGGCCTGCGAGCCGGTGGCGACGACTACCTCACCAAGCCTTTTGCATTCGGCGAATTGCTCGCGCGCATCGAAGCACTGCTCCGTCGCGGCAACCTGCCCGAAGTCACCACGCGCATCCGCATCGCCGACCTGGAACTCGACTTGTTAGGCCGCAAGGTGTCGCGCGCGGGCGAGTCCATCGACGTGACCTCGAAGGAATTCCAGCTGCTCGAGTTCCTGGCCCGCCGCGCCGGGCAGGTGGTCACGCGAACGATGCTGCTCGAGGCCGTGTGGGACCTCCACTTCGACCCGCAGACGAACGTCATCGACGTCCACATCAGCCGGCTTCGTGCGGCCATCGACAAGGGCTTCGACCGGCCCTTGCTGCACACGGTGCGCGGCGCGGGCTACGTGCTGCGCGATGGCGGCTGACCTCCTCACGGGGAACATGCGCATGTCATCGGCGCGGCTGGCGCTGGTGTACGCGGCGCTGGTCACCGTCTTCACCAGCGCACTGCTGCTGACCGTCTACCTGTTGACGAGGAGCTCGCTCGAGCGGGAGATCGCCGCGGTGGTGCGAGCGGAGGTCGACGATTTGTCGGATGACCTTCGCCTGGGCGGCATCGCGCAGGTGGCGGCCACGCTGCGGCTGCGCGCCGACAGCTGGGGGCGCACGGGCGCGGTCTTCCTGCTGGCAGACGAACAGTTCCGGCCTGTCGCCGGAAATCTCACATCCTGGCCGCGTGACATCGTGCCGCGCGAATCAGCGATGGTGGAGTTCGACATCGCCGCGCATGAACGCGGCGAGTCGGTGTTGCATCCGGTGGAGGCGCGCATCGAGCATCTCGCGAACGGCTACTGGCTGCTGGTCGGCGCCGACACCAGCGAGCGCGCGAGCCTGCTGCGGAGTTTCGGGATCGCGACGGCGTGGGGCATCGCGTTCACGGCGCTCGGAGTGTGGCTGCTCGGCGCGGCCTACGCCCGTCGCACCGCCCGGCGCGTGCGTGACTACGCGACAACCTGCGAGACCATCATCCAGGGCGACCTCACGCAGCGTCTGCGCGTCGACGGATCACGCGACGAGTTCGATGCGCTCGCGGTGGCCGTGAACGCCATGCTCGATCGCATCGAGCAGCAGACCTCGACGTTGCGCGCCGCGTTCGACAGCATCGCCCACGATCTGCGCACGCCGTTGTATCGCCTGCGCGTGCGGCTCGAGGAGGCGCAGCTGCGCGCCGATCTTCCGACCGAGGCGCACGAACTCATCACCCCGGCTCTGGAAGAACTCGACCGCGTGCAGCGCACGCTGGCCACGCTGCTGCAGATCTCGCGCGCGGAGGCGAGCGGCGTCACCACGCACGGCGATTCCGTCGACCTCGCCGCGCTGGCTGCGAACATGGTGGAGCTGTACGCGCCGGGAATGCGTGCCGCGGGCCTCGAAGTCGTTTTGAACGCGCCCGAGCCCGCGCAGCTCACGGGCAATCGACAGTTGCTGGCCCAGCTCATCACGAACCTGCTCGAGAACGCACTGAAGTACGTGCCGGCCGGGGGGCGCGTCGAAGTGCGCGTCCGGAACACGCCTGAAGCCGTTTCATTGAGCGTGGCGGACAACGGACCCGGCATTCCCGCGGGAGACCGTGAGGCCGCGCTGCGGCCCTTCGTCCGTGTCGGCGATGCTGCCAGCAAGGCCACCGGCAGTGGACTCGGGTTGAGTCTCGCCGCGGCGGTGGCGCGACTGCATCGCGCCCAGCTCACGCTCGGCGACAACGCGCCCGGGCTCGTCGTTCACTGCGGGTTTCCAGCCGCCACCCGGCGCGACGCGCCAGGGGGCGTCGCACAGGTCTCTTGATACGCCGCCCGGCCAGGGAGGGAACCGGGTCGCATCGCGCCGAGTGCAGCATGAAACCTCGGGTAGTTAGCTTTCCTTGCCTTCCTTGCACTCCTTGACGAACTTCTTCTCCTCGCTCCCCATCAGCTTCTTTTCCTTCGCGAGCTTCTCGCAGTGCTGGGCGGTGTTGTGCTTCTGGGCGGGCGCAACGGTGGCGGCAGGCGTGGCGGTCGGCGTGCTGGCGGCGAAAGCGCTGCCGGCACTCATGAGCGCGGCCAGGGTCAGGGCGGTGAACAGTTTCATGGCGATGTCCGGAAGAGTCGCTGCCGATTGCAGCGAGGGAGATTCTGGAAGACCGCGCGTGAGCCACCGATGGCGCGAATGTTAAGAAGATGACAGGGTGCAATCGCCTCAAATCCGCTCCACGGACGAACAAACCTGACAGCACGTCAATGGAGCATCTGAATAAGAACATGCAGTTACGCCATTTCCGGTCGTGGCACGCGGCTTGCTTTACTCCCGGCATCGCAGCTTTTTCGCTGAGCTCTTGGGTGATCCAATGGGATGCGTACTCCATCACTGAAGGCCATAAAGACCTTTCAGATTGCCGCCAAGCATTCGAGCTTCGCCGTCGCGGCGGATGAGCTCTGCATAACGCCTTCGGCAGTCAGTCATCAGATCAAGACGCTGGAAACGCAGCTGGGCCTGCCGCTGTTTTCGCGTAGCGCTCGAGCCCTCGCTCTCACCGATGCCGGTGCGCGTTATCTCGAGCAGATAGACGATCTGTTCATGCGGCTGGAATCCGTCACGGAGCAGCTTCGCGCCCGCTACGGACGCAACAGCGTGCGGCTGCACGTGCCCGCGTATTTCGCGAGCGAGATGTTGCTGCCGCGCCTGTCGGAGTTCTCGAAGCTGCATGAAGGCATCGACCTGCGCATCGAGACACAGGGCGTGCACGGGCGCACGCATGCCGCGGAAGCCGATATCTCCATCGTGGTCGGATCGGGCCCGTGGAACGGACTCATCGCGCACAAGCTGTTTGCACAGACCATGGTGCCCGCGTGTGCGCCCGAGCTGTTGCTAGAGCGGCCCGTGAATCGCTACGAAGATCTCAACCAGCACACGCTGCTCGTGCACGAAGCGCGGCGCGACGACTGGGATCGCTGGGCCGCGGGCGTGGGCATCAAGACGCTGCAGCCCGCGCAGATCGTGCGCATCGACTCCATGTCCGCGGCCACGCGCGCAGCGGAAAAGAGCATCGGCATCGCGTTGCTGCCCGCGGAACTCTCGCGCCGCAAGTTCGAGAGCGGCCGCCTGGTACGCGTGTTCGATGACGAGCTCGTGACACACGAGGAGTACACCTTGTTAGTCCGAACCGAAGACGAAAACCGTGACGACATTCGCGCTTTGTGCGCGTGGCTCATGGAACTCGCCGCGCCGATGAACCGCGTGATGAACAAAATTGTTGCTCGCGACGAATCTTCTCGTTTGTTGAAGCAGGCCTGACCCGGTAGTTTGACACTCGTGGATTTTATTCATCAGGAGTGCAACATGATTCGCAAGACCTCGAAATATTTCGTGATGGCCGCCATGGTCGCCTTCGCTTCGTATGGCAACGCCGGCACCGCCGCCGTGACGCCCGCGCTGGCCGCGTGCAGCAAGGCGTTGATCGAGACCATCGCCAAGTCCGAAACGCTTCCGGCGTACTCGGTGAAGCCGGCCAGCGCCTTCGTGTCCGACATCGTCGACCCGAACGCCTTCACGGTGATCGCACGTCACACCAAGACGAACGAGATGCTGGCGAAGGCCTCGTGCAAGGCGACGCCCAAGGGCGAGATCGTTTCGTTCAAGTCGATTCCGCTGAAGAGCTGAGAGAACTGCCGAGGAGCTAACTATCGACCGCACTCTCGTACACGGCGAGGCGCGGGCACCGGTTCCCCTATCCCCCCTCTAAGGGGAAACGGTGTCCGCCTCTCGACCGCCTTCCTCCCGGGAGTTGCGGGCTCCGGCATCGCCCGGGCGGTCATATCGGCTACCATCGCCGGGCATGACTGGCCAAGCCGACCCTTCCTCCGATACCAATCCTTCACCGGGCTTTCCCAAGCTTCCCCCGCTGGCTCCCCAGAGCCCGGCGCGCTGGCGGCGCTACCTCGGGGTTTTGCTCATGCGCATCTCGGGATGGCGCATCGACGGCAACATTCCCAACGTCCCCAAATATGTCCTGATCGTCGCGCCGCACACGTCGAACTGGGATTTCTTCCACGGCTTCTGCGCCTTCCTGGTTCTGCGCCTCGACAACACCTGGCTGGCGAAGCACACGGTGTTCTTCTGGCCGCTGGGGATACTCGCGCGACGATTCGGCGGCATGCCCATCGACCGCTCCAAGGGCGGCAACGTGGTGCGTATCTGCGTCGCGGAATTCGCGAAGCGTGAAAGGATGTCGATCACCATCACCCCCGAGGGCACCCGCGGCAAGGTGAAGGACTGGAAGCTCGGGTTCTATTACATCGCGACCGAGGCCAACGTTCCGATTGTTCCCGTCGCGCTCGACTATTCGAGGAAGCGCGTGGTCATCATGGCGCCGTTCCACGTCACCGGCGATGCGGATGCCGACGTGCCGAAGATCCGCGCGCTGTATTCGGCCCGGATGGCCAGACATCCTGCCAACTTCGGATGAACCCTTTCTGTTGATGGATCCCCGATGACCTCCCTGCTAGTCCTCTCGGTGTCCGCGGGCGCGGGCCACGTGCGCGCGGCCGACGCCATCGTCAAGGCCGCCGAAGCCGCGAATCCCCCGATTCGCGCCGCGCACATCGACCTGCTGTCGATCGTGCCGAAGGACTTCAAGAGGCTCTACGGCGAGCAGTACATCAAGCTCGTGGAGAAACTGCCGCAGCTGTGGTCGTTCCTCTACACGAAGAGCGACCGACCGAGCCGCGATTCACTCGTGGGCAAACTCAAGCGGGCCGCCGAGAAAATCAACACGCGCAAGCTGAGCGCGGAAATCGAGCGCCTCGCGCCGGACGCGATCGTCTGCACGCATTTCCTGCCAGCGGAGTTGTTGTCCCGGCAGCGTGCGAAACTGAAGAAGGGTTCCGGCAAAGCCCTGCCTCCACTGTGGGTGCAGGTGACCGACTTCGACGTCCATGCCCTGTGGGTGCATCCGCACGTCGACCGCTACTGCGTCGCGAGCGAAGAAGTCGCATTCCGCCTCGCCGACCGTGGCGTACCCCGCGAAAAGATCTCGGTCACCGGCATTCCCGTGATGCCACAGTTCAGCGCGCCGCTCGAACGAGCCGTGTGCGCGCGGGAACTCGGACTGGCGCCTGACAAGTTCACCGTGCTGATGATGGCGGGCGGCGCGGGTGTGGGCAGTCTCGACGAAATGGCGCAACGAGTCCTTCGGCTGCCAGGCGATCTGCAGATCGTGGCGCTCGCCGGTCGCAATGCGGACCTGCTGAAACGTTTGCAGGCGCTGGCGAAGCAGCATCCCGGAAAACTGTTCCCGCTGGGCTTCACGACCACGGTCGAACGCGTGATGACCGCGGCAGACCTCGTGCTGACCAAACCCGGCGGACTGTCGGTGTCCGAGTGCCTCGCGAAGCAGCGGCCGATGCTGCTGGTCTCGCCGATCCCGGGACAGGAAGAGCGCAACGCGGACTATCTACTGGAGTGCGGAGCTGCCATCAAGGCCGTGGATGCCGCCACGCTCGAATTCAAGCTGGCGCGCCTGCTTGCGGATCGCGGTCGCCTCGCGGCCATGAGTGCAGCGGCGAAGCAGGTTTCCCGACCGCGTGCCGCCGCGGACGTCGTGGATCTCATTTCGAAATCCCTGAAGGAACTCCCATGAAAGCGCCACTGATTCTGCTCGCAGTGCTTGCGGCTCCAGTCATGGCACAGACCCCGGCGGAATCGCCGCCTCCGGCGACTCCTCCCGCCGAAACTCGACCCGCACACTGGGCGGAACCCATCGCGCTCGAGGGTGTTCCCAACCTGCATCGCATCACCGAGGGTCTGTATCGCAGCGAGCAGCCCACGGCGCTCGGCATGAAAAACCTGGAGAAACTCGGCATCCGCACGGTGATCAACCTGCGGTACTTCAACGACGACGAGGACGAGGTGAAAGGGACGTCGCTGCGCACGGAGCGTACGAAGATCCTGACGTGGCGTATCGGTGACAAACACGTCGTCGAAGTCATGAACATGCTCTCCAGGAAGGAGAACGGGCCATTCCTCATCCACTGCCAGCACGGCGCGGACCGCACCGGCCTCATGACGGCGATGTATCGCATCCTCGAGCAGGACTGGACGCCGGATGATGCGCTGAAAGAACTGACCGACGGCGGCTTCGGCTACCACTCGATGTGGAAGAACATCATCAAGTACGTGAAGAACGTGGACGTTCCCACGCTCAAGGCTGAGATCGCGTCGGCGGCGGACTAGGTTTCCGTTTCCTCTCGCAACCTGTTCATTGGCTCGCCTTGCGGCGAGACTCGCACCGTCACCGACAACTGGTGATCCGCGCCGCCGAGGATCACGCCTCGCAGCGGCGACACATCGCCGAAGTCACGGCCCCAGGCCACCGCGATGTGGTCCGTTCCCGCGAAGCAGCCGTTGGTCGGGTCGAATTCGATCCAGCCATACGGCGGACTCCACACCGAGACCCAGGCATGCGAGGCCGCATCGCCGACGAGCTTTTCACCGCTCTCGCCCTGCGTCGCGTTCGTGCGCAGATAGCCGCTGACGTATCGCGCAGGAAGCCCGCGCGAGCGCAGGCAGGAAATCATGAGGTGCGCAAAGTCCTGGCAGACGCCACGGCGCGTCTCCAGGACCTCGGTGGGCGAAGTGCTGATGGTGGTGACACCCGGCGCGTATTCGATGTCGTCGTGCAGCTTCGTACTCAACGCTTCGGCGGCCGCGAGGATCGGACGTCCTTCTGTAAAACACGCCGCGGAATAGTCGGTGAAGGATTGCTTTACCCGGACATGCGGAGACTCGTGGCGGAATCGCGCGGCCTCGAGTTGGTCGCGTGAAGGCCACGCGCCGTGATAGGCAAACGAATCGCGAACCTTTTCCCAGGGCGCGGTGGTCTCGGGAGACACCGCGGGGCGCGCGTACACCTCGATCTGCATCTGGGAGATCACGCGCAGTTCGCGATGAGGCTGGGCGAGTTCGAGTCGGATCAGCGGATTGCCGAAGGCATCGAGCCCATCGACGCGGCGATGACTCGCGGGCTCGATCTGCAGTTCATGCTCCAGGCACTCCTGGTATGGCGCGGGCCGCGGCACCAGGTGCAACAGGTGATGCGAGTGCATCACGTCGGCGGCATACCGATACGTGGTCTCGTGGCGGACGCTGTATTTTCTGCTCATCCTGGCCTGCTCATGTCGCGATCGCCTGCGCGTCGGATTCGATGAGCGCGAAGTAGCGCCGGGATACGCGATCCGAGAGTTCTCCCGACCGCGTCGAGAGTTCGTCGAGTTGTTCGGCCAGCGCGGCTCGCGCGGCGTCGCCCTGCTCGCCCTGCGCGTCCAGCAATTCGGCCGACCCTTGCGGCAGCAACGGCACGTCGGGCACGCCGCGTTCGCGCTCGCCGCCGAGGCTGCGCGCCAGCTCTTCGAGATCGCGGTCGAGGGACCGGCGGTGGAATGCCAGGGCCATCGGGTGCCCGTCGTCGTACAACAGCAGGTTCAGCATCTGCGAAAGGCGGGTCACGCCGAGGTACCGCGCACGGTAGATAGGTGTGCTGTCGCAGACGTCGAGCAGCCACTCGACGGTCTCGGCACGAGTGGCATGCCGGCTTCGCAACTGGCGCGCGAGGATATTGGCCACGAACTGCATGCGCTCGAGCCGGCGGCCCAGGCGCATCATTCGCCAGCCTTCGTCGTGCGTCATGTCTTCCTCGCAGAACCCGGTGAGGGCCGCGAGTGACAGCAGCACGCGCTCATAGACCTCGCGGCTGCTTCCGCGGGTGGCCATGGCTTCCTGCATCTGGCGCTGCAATCCGACGACGCCGCGCCAGTATCGCGCCGACAACCGGTTGCGGACCTGCGAAGCGCACCACGCGAGATGTTTGACGTCCGCCTGGATGCCCTGCGACTCGCGGGTGCGCAGCGCGTCGAATACCTCGCCATCCGGTGTCACGGCGCCGAGGTCGCGGCAGATCTGCCGTGCATGCGCCCACACACGCGCGTCGGCACGCGCGCCGAGCGTGCGCAACAGCAGGCGCGAGGTGTTTTCGCATCGCACGGTGTAACGACCCAGCCAGAACAGGTTTTCGACGAGGCGCGACGGGATGTAGTCCTGGCGCTGGAGATTCGACCACTTGCCGGAATACGCGGAGGC
>Ga0315912_10004640_pt1 | contig 12936 bp, 14 predicted proteins | sample VfabasoilMG_FD_204469 | JGI IMG/M metagenome (GOLD analysis project Ga0315912, IMG submission 204469) | Garden soil microbial communities collected in Santa Monica, California, United States - V. faba soil | ecosystem: Environmental > Terrestrial > Soil > Garden | place: USA: California... | reverse complement strand
TGGCCTGCGCAGCTATTTCAACGCCGTGTATGGAAGTGAGTTCGATGGAACGTGTTCGGACAAAAGGGAGCTCATTGCGCATATCCTGGACGAGGAAGCATTGTCTCCCCACTCGACAGTCATGGTCGGCGATCGTTCGCACGATGTAGTGGGTGCGAAGGCGAATGGCGTTTTTCCGATCGGCGTCCTGTGGGGGTACGGCTCGCTCGCTGAACTGGCTGCCGCGGGCGCCACGGCCTTCTGCGAGCGACCGGACGGATTGAGCCAGGCGCTACGTTCCGTCTGAGCGTTCGCGGCCATGTCAATTCTGATCTCGATCAAAGGCGTGCTGCTCGTCGGCGGCAAAGTCGTCCAGGTCGGGAATGACCGAAAAGAATGTGAGCCCCGGGCGGGCTATGCGCGATCAATCGAATCATGGGGCACGCATGCCGAGCCGTGAACGCGTGGCCACGCTGGTGGCGATGGTCGAGGCCGGCAAGTTCGTCGAGGCGATCGAGGCGTTCTATGCCGAGGACGCCACGATGCAGGAGAACCAGCAGCCGCCGCGCGGGCCGAGGACGAAGCTGGTGGAGGGCGAGCGGAAGATGCTCGCGGCGCACAAGGCGGCGCGCACGGAGCCGGGATCGACGTTCCTGGTGGAAGGTGACGTCGTCGTGATCCGCTGGACCTTTGTCTTCACCCGCAAGGACGGCACGAGTTTCCGCATGGAAGAGCTCGCGCTGCAGCGCTGGCGCGGCGACCGGATCGCGGAGGAGCGCTTCTTCTACGATCCGGCGCAGCTCACGGCCAGGCTTACGACCGGGTCTGCTACTTCTTCATCGGCATGATCTTGCTGCTGTAGGCATTGGTGAACACGTCCGCGGCCTTCACCGGCTTGTCCGGCTTGTTCTGCGCGAAGGTGATGTCGATCGTGCGCTGCATCAGGTCCTGCTCGATCCAGCCGATGCCGTGCTTGCGCGAGCGCTCGGTGATGCAAAGGTCGTAGATCTGCGGGGTGGTGTTGAATAGGGCGTCGCCGTCGAGGCCCGGCACCACCGCGGTCATGGCGTCAATCGCTTCGCGCGGATTCATCTGCGCGTCGCGCCAGCCCTTGTGCGTGGCGCGCAGGAAACGCTCGATCAGCTTGGGATTGCGCTTTTCCAGCTCGGTGTTGACGAAGTAGGTGTGGCCGTAGATCGGCAGCCCGTAGTCGGCCCAGAGCAGGTGCCCGACGTTGCCCTTGCCGAGCACCTTCTCCCAGATCGCGTAGCTGGTGTAGAGGTCGAAGGACGCGTCGACTTCGCCCGCGGCGACGATCGCCTGCTTGCCCTCGGGCTTGACGTTGACCAGGGTCACGCCATTCGCATCGAGCTTGTTGATGGCGGCGAAGGCGGGCCAGAGTACGCGGTGCGAGTCCGCGGGCGGCACGGCGATCTTTTTGCCGACCAGGTCCTGCGGCTTGGTGATGTTGGCGCTCTTCTTGAAGAAGGCGTTGTTGCCGGCCTTGTCGAAGACCACCGCCACCATCTTCAGGTCCGCGCCCTTGGAAATCGCCGTGATCACCGTGGGCGCATCCGAGATGCCGAGGTCGGCCTGCTTGAGATCCACCTTCTTTGCGCTGTCGGCCGAGCCCGAACCGCGCACGATGGTGAGATCGATGTTCTCTTCCTTGTAGTAGCCCTTCTTGAGCGCGAGGTAGATCGGCGAATGGTCCGCGAGCTGGAACCAGTTGAGCTGCAGCGTGAACTTGTCCTGCGCCGCCGCGGAAAACGATACTCCGAGCGTCAATGCCAAAAGAAACCTGATCATGGCGACTCCCTCCCTTTTAGTTGGCGGCTTCGGCCCGGTAGGCCCACGGCGCGACCACCTGCTCGACGGCGACGACGATGCCGTAGAGCACGAGTCCGAGCAGCGAGATGAGCCCGAGCGAAGCGAAAATCGACGGCGTCTGTAGCGTGACGCCTCCGGTGATGATCAGCGCACCCAGCCCGCGCTCGGAGGCGACGAACTCGCCGACGATGGCGCCGATCACGCTCATGGTCGCGTTCAGCTTGAGCCCGGTGAAGATGTAGGGCAGGGCGTTGGGAAAGCGGATTTTCATGAAGACCTGCCAGCGGCTGGCGCGCAGGCTGCGCACCAGTTCGAGCATTTCAGGCTCTGCGGTGGCCAGGCCCACGGCGGTATTCACGACCATCGGGAAGAAGGCGATCGTGGTGCCGATGACGATGTTCGGCCACACCCCGTAGCCGAGCCAGACGACGAACAGCGGCGCGAGCGCGATCTTGGGCAGGGTATTGAACAGCACCAGCACCGGCATGATGGTGCGCATTAATGTGCCGTTCCAGACGATGATCACCGCGAGCACGACGCCGAGCACCGCCGAGAGCGCGAAGGCGCCGAGCACCGCATAAAGCGTGGCGAGGAAGTTCGCGGTCCACTGGTAGTTCGGCTTCGCCAGCGTCTGCAGGGCGGCCCACGGCGAGGGCAGGATGTACTCCTTGACCTGCCAGAACTCGACGGCCAGCTGCCATGCGACCAGCAGGCCCAGCATGACCAGCGCGCTCGGCACGTAATACCACAGCTTCTGCTGCCAGCCTTGACTCGCCATCCGTGCTCCGCCGAGAATGTAACGAACTGGTTAAATCATGGAACGCGCCGCGCAAGCCGTCAAGCTGAGAATTGCCTCGATCGATTTTCTCGAGCGCGATGTCAGGCTGCGCATGCCGTTCCGCTTCGGCGTCGTGACGCTCACCGAGTCGCCGCAGGCCTTCGTGCGCTGCCGCATCGTCACCGAGGATGGCCGTGAAGCCGAGGGCGCGGCCGCAGAGCTGCTCGCGCCCAAGTGGTTCGACAAGAACCCCGCGCTCTCGAACGAGGACAACTACGACCAGCTGCGCGCTTCGCTGCGCGCGGCGCGCGCCAAGTACCTCGCGCACGGCATGGATACGGCCTGGCGGCACGCCTCGCCCGCGAAAGGCCTGGTCGAGAACTACGGCCCGGCCCTTGTGGACCGCGCGCTGCTGGATGCCTTGTGTCGCGCGGTGGGGGTGTCGTTTTTCGATGCAGTGAGAAAAAATCTCATCGGCGCGGAAACCTTCGAGGGAATGGATCTGGCTGGGATTTTTTCAAAACTGCAATTCAGAAAAACAATCGCTGCCCGCCACACTGTCGGTCTGGTCGATCCCATCACCGCGGCCGACCAGAAGGAGAAGGTCGGCGACGGCCTGCCCGAGACCCTGGAGGAAGTCGTCGCGCGCTACGGCCAGACGTACTTCAAGCTGAAGGTGGCGGGCGATGCGCGCGCCGACGTCGAGCGCCTTGCGGCCATCGCCTCGGTGCTCGACCGCATCGGCGAACGCTATTACGCGTCGCTCGACGGCAACGAGCAGTACGAGGACATGGCGGGCGTGGCCGAACTCTGGGCGAAGATGAAGGCCGAACCGCGCCTGCGGCGCATGGTGGAGAGCATCATTTTTATCGAGCAGCCGGTGAAGCGGCAGAAGGCGCTGCAGACGAAGATCCCGCCGATCGACAAGCCGGTGATCATCGACGAATCGGACGATTCGCTGGAGGCGTTCCCGCGCGCAAAGGCGCTCGGCTACAAGGGCGTGTCCTCGAAGACCTGCAAGGGCCTGTACAAATCGCTCATCAACCGCGCGCGCTGCGAGACCTGGGGGCCAGCGTACTTCATGTCGGGCGAAGACCTGACGATCCAGCCGGGCCTCGCGCTGCAGCAGGACGCCGCGCTGGTGTCGCTGCTGGGACTCACGCACCTGGAGCGCAACGGCCATCATTACGTGAACGGCATGGCGAGCCTGTCGCAGGCCGAGCAGGACGCTTTCCTTGCCGCGCATCCGGACCTTTACGAGCGCAGCCACGGCGCGGTGCGTCTTCGTATCACCAAAGGCGAGCTCGCCATCGGCTCGCTTGACTGCAAGGGCTACGCGAGCGCAGCGATGCCGGACTGGAATTCCATGAGGAGCATGAAATGAGGCGAGTTATTCTTGTTTTTTTTCTTACGGTATTTTTCATTGCTGAAGTAAATGCTCAAACATTTCCCGCGCGACCGGTCACGCTGCTGATCACTTTCCCCGCGGGCGGGCCGACCGACATCGCCGGACGCGCGCTTGCGGAGGCGACCTCCAAGTACCTCGGCCAGCCGGTGGTGGTCGAGAACCGCCCCGGGGCCACCGGCACTTTGGGCGCCGCGGCTCTGGTGAACGCCAGGCCCGACGGCTACACGGTAAGCATGATCCCGATCACCGTGCTGCGGCTGCCGCACATGGAAAACGTCGCCTACGATCCTATGAAGGACATCCGCTACGTCATGGGCGTATCGGGCTACGTGTTCGCCTACGTGGTGCGCGCGGACGCGCCCTGGAAGACGATGGCCGAGCTGGTCGCCGGCGCCAAGGCGAATCCCGGGAAGATCAGCTTCGGCTCGCACGGCATCGGCGGCACGGTCCACCTCGCCACCGAGGAGCTGTCGGCCGCGCAGGGCGTGAAACTCAATCACATTCCCTACAAGGGTAGCGCGGACATGCTGACTGCAATGCTGGGCGGGCACCTGGATGTCGCGGTGGACTCGACCGGCGCGGTCCCGCACGTTGCCGCCGGCAAGGCGCGCGTGCTCGCGGTGCTGACCGAGAAGCGCACACCGGTGTGGCCCGAGGTGCCGACGCTCGCCGAGCTCGGCTACGGCATCGTCTCGACGAGCCCCTACGGCATCGGCGTGCCCGCGGCGACGCTGCCCGCGGTGGTGAAGACGCTGCACGACGCGTTCAAGAAGGGCCTCGAGGATCCGATCCACACCAAGACGCTGGAGAAGTACAACCAGCCGGTCTGGTACCTCTCGACCGACGACTACACGAAGTGGGCGAAGGAACAGTTCGAGAAGGAACGCAAGCTCATCAACAGCCTCGGACTGGCGAAGAAACAATAAGGAACGCAATGGCACAAAAGCGCATCGGCATCATCATGCACGGCGTCACCGGGCGCATGGGCATGAACCAGCACCTCATCCGCTCGATCCTGGAGATCCGCAAGCAGGGCGGCGTGGCGTTGAAGGACGGCACGCGCCTCATGCCTGACCCGATACTGATTGGCAGGAATCCGGAGAAAGTGAAGGAACTGGCGGCGAAGTACGGTGTGGCGCGCTGGTCCGCCGATCTGGATGAAGCGCTGAAGAACAAGGACGACACGGTGTTCTTCGATGCTGCCTCCACGCAGCTGCGCCCGAAACTGCTGAAGCAGGCGATCAAGGCGGGCAAGCACGTGTACTGCGAGAAGCCCGTCTCGACGTCGCTCGCTGAGGCGATGGACCTCTACAAGGCAGCGAAAAAGGCGAAGGTGAAGCACGGCGTGGTGCAGGACAAGCTCTGGCTACCGGGCATGCTCAAGCTGGCCAAGCTGCGCGACGAGGGCTTCTTCGGGAAAATTCTCTCGGTGCGCGGCGAATTCGGCTACTGGGTGTTCGAGGGCGACAAGGCGAACGGCCAGCCCGCCGCGCAACGCCCATCCTGGAATTACCGCAAGCAGGACGGCGGCGGGATCATCCTCGACATGCTGTGCCACTGGCGCTACGTGCTCGACAACCTGTTTGGCGAGGTGAAGGCGGTGTCCTGCCTCGGCGCGACCCACATCCCGTTCCGCTGGGACGAAGCCGGAAAGAAGTACAAGGCGACTTCCGACGATGCCGCCTACGCGACCTTTCAGCTCGCAGGTGGTGCGATCGCGCACTTCAACTCGTCCTGGACGGTGCGCGTGCGGCGCGACGACCTGCTCACGCTGCAGGTGGACGGCACCAAGGGCAGCGCGGTAGCCGGATTAAGGCGTTGTCTTTTTCAGTCGTATGAAAAAACCCCCAAACCGGTCTGGAACCCGGATATCCCTCAGCCCATCAATTTCTTCGAGGGCTGGCAGGAACTGGAGGGCGACAACTACGACAACGCCTTCAAGGTGCAGTGGGAAATGTTCCTCAAGCACGTCGCGGGCGAAGGCCCGTTCCGCTGGGGGCTGCTCGAAGGCGCGAAGGGCGTGCAGCTTGCCGAGCTCGGCCTTAAGAGCTGGAAGCAGAAGAAGTGGCTGAGCGTGCCGAGGATCAAGGCGTGAAGCGCGACGCGATTCACACGATCGGCCTGCCGTCTGCCCAAGGGACGGTGGAGCCGTACCAGGTGAGGGCGCCCAAGGCCTTCCGCAAACCCGACAGGCCGTTCACGCGCGTCGCCTATGCGGCGGCGCACGTGGTGGCCGATCCGTGTTCGACGAAGGAGCCCTGGCTCGAGGCGGCCATCGACTGGGAGGCGACCATCGCCTACCGGCGCCACCTTGCTTCCTGGGGCTTTGGCATTGCCGAGGCCATGGATACGGCGCAGCGCGGTATGGGCCTGGATTGGGCGAATTCGCTGGAGTTGATACGTCGCACTCTGCAATCCGTGCCCGAGGCCGTCGTGGCTTCCGGGGCGGGCACCGATCATCTTTCCCAAGGCGAAAAACACTCCATAGAAAAGATAGAAAAAGCCTATGAGGAGCAGTGCGCGGCCATCGAGAAGCTTGGCGGCCGCATCATCCTGATGGCGAGCCGCGCGCTTGCCGCGGGCGCAAACTCACCGGACGACTACGCCAGGGTCTACGACCGCATCCTCGGCCAGGTGAAGCAGCCGGTGATCATCCACTGGCTGGGGGAAATGTTCGACCCCGCGCTCGAGGGTTACTGGGGAAGGAAGGAGCACTACCAGGCGATGGATGTTTGTCTTTCTGTCATCGAAAAAAACAAGGAAAAGGTCGATGGCATAAAGATCTCCCTGCTCGACAAGGACAAGGAAATCGCCATGCGCCGCAAGCTGCCCAAGGGCGTGCGCATGTACACCGGCGATGACTTCAACTTCGCCGAGCTCATCGAGGGCGATGCGCAGGGCTACTCGGACGCGTTGCTGGGGATATTCGATTCGATCGCGCCAGCGGCGTCCCAGGCCCTGAGCTATTTAAGTTCAAAAGAAAACGCGAAATTCAACGAAGTGCTTGCGCCCACCGTGCCGCTGTCGCGCCACATCTTCAAGGCGCCGACGCGCTTCTACAAGACGGGCGTGGTGTTCATGGCCTGGCTGAACGGCCACCAGGAACATTTCGTCATGGTGGGCGGCCAGCAAAGCGCGCGCAGCATCCTGCACCTGGCCGAGCTGTTCCGGCTCGCCGACGAAGCCGGGCTGCTGGAACAGCCCGAGCTCGCCTGCCGGCGCATGAAGCAGCTCCTTGCGGTGAATGGAATTTCGTAAGCTCAGCGACGGCTTCGGGATGGAGGTCAGGGGTGCCGACCTGGCTTCTCTGGATGAAAATGCGTTTCAAGAAATAAAAAACGCGTTCTACAAGCATCAGGTTCTGGTCGCCAGGGCACAGCAGCTCACGCCTTCCCAGTTCCTGCAATTCGCGCGGCGCATCGGGCCGCCCGAGCCGCACGTCATCGACCAGTTCCACCATCCCGAGCACGCCGACATCCTGATCCTCTCCAACGTGGAGAAGGACGGCAAGCCGACGGGTCTCGCCGACGCGGGCACGTATTTCCACACCGATTATTCGTACCTCGAGGTGCCGGCGCGGGCGACGATGCTGTACTCGATCCAGGTGCCGAAAAAGGGCGGCGACACCTTGTTCGCGGATCAATATGCGGCGTATGAAGATTTACCGTCGGAACAAAAAGCAAAAATCCAAAATCTTGTCGCACTGCACCATTACGGCAACCGCGACGATCTGGACAAGCGGTCGCGCACCGTCGCCTCGGTGCTTTCCGAAGAGCAGGAAAACAAGGTGACCTGGGTGAAGCACCGCGTCGCGCGGCCGCACCCGGTCACCGGCCGGACCGCCCTGTATTCGGTGTCGGGCAGCGCCTTCGGCATCGAGGGCATGCCCAGGGACGAGGCGGTCGCGCTGCTCGACCAATTGAAGCGGCACTCGACGCAGGAAAAATACCAGCTGCGCCTGAAATACGGCGTCGGCGATGTCGTAATCTGGGACAATGCGTCGCTGTTGCACTCGGCGACGCTGACCGATCCAGGAGATCCGCGCACGCTGTGGCGCATTACCGTCAAGGAGGAAGGGAAACCATGAAAGTGCGATTGTTTGTTGCGGTGGTTGCATCCGCGTTTTCGCTGCAGACCGGGGCGCAGGGCCTCACGCTGCACGGCGCGTCCCAGTTCAACGACGACCATGCCTTCACCAAGGCGCTGGTGCGCTTCCAGGAGCTGGTGGACAAGTATTCCGGGAAGAAGACCACCTGGGTGCTGCACAAGAACTCGGAACTCGGCCTGGAGAAGCAGTACTTCGAGTACATGTCGCAGGGCAAGGCGGTCGATTACGCGATCGTGTCGCCGGCGCATATGTCGACGTTCTCGAAGGCGGCGCCATTCATCGATGCGCCCTTCCTGTTCCGCGACCTCGCGCACTGGAACAAGGTGCTGGACGCCGACCTGCTCAAGCCGGTCGCCGACGAGGTCAACCAGAAGGCCGAGGTGATGCTGATCGGCTACGCCGGCGGCGGCACGCGCAACATCTTCGTCAACAAGCCGGTGCGCAACCTCCAGGAGATGAAGGGCCTCAAGGTCCGCGTGCAGGGCGCGCCGATCTGGTCGAAAACCTTCGCCGCGATCGGCATGGCGCCCACCGTGATCGCCTACAACGAGGTCTACAACGCGATCCAGAACAACGTCATCGCAGCGGGCGAGAACGAGGCCGCCGGCGTCGAGGCGATGAAGTTCTACGAAGTCGCGCCGCAGCTGTCGATGACGCAGCACGCCATCACGATCCGACCGCTGTGCTTCTCGACCAAGTCCTTCAGCAAGCTCGACAAGAACATGCAGGCCGCGGTGCTCAAGGCGGGCAAAGAAGCAGGCGCCTACGGCCGGCAGGTGGAATCCTCGGAGGACAGCGCCAAGCTGGACGCGATGGAGAAGGCGGGCAAGCTCAAGCGCGTGCCGTTCGCCGACCGCGACCAGATGAAGAAGCTCGCCGACCCGGTGATGGCGGACTATGCCAAGGAGATCGGCGCGGACGCGATCTACCAGAAGATCAACGCCCTCAAATAAGCTGACACGAAAGGGACGGCGGCCCTAGGGCCCGGGAGACGAGTCTCCCGCACCCTTACCGCCGTTTTTTTATGTATCGAAAATTCACCGCCTGGTATGCGCGCCTGCTGTCCTGGATCCTGGTCGGCTCGATCGCGATCCTGATCATCCCGGTCAGCATGCAGATCTTCTCGCGCACCATCCCGCTCATCCCGGCCTACATCTGGACCGAGGAGCTGGCGCGCCTGATGTTCGTCTGGTCGATCATGATCGGCGCCATGATCGGCATCCGCGAGGGCACGCATTTCGAGGTGGATGTCTGGCCCGACATGGGCCCGCGCGCGACGGCGGCGCTCAAGCTTGTCGCGGGGTTGTTCGTCCTGATGTTCGCGCTGGTCTTCGTCTGGTGGGGCTGGGAATTCACCTGGAACGCGCGCAATCGCATCTCGGAACTGGCCGAGCTGCCGCTGTGGATGATCCACCTCGCCTGGCCGCTTGCCGGCTTCACCTGGGCGGTGTTCCAGGCCGAACACCTCTACGACAACGCGCGCACGGTCTTCGCGAACGAACCATGACCGGGGCAGCGCTGACGCCGGGCGAAGCGAGCCTAATCCTGTTCGGCCTGTTCTTCGGCCTGATGCTGCTGCGCGTGCCGGTGGCCGTCGCGCTCGGCCTCGCCTGCCTGCCGGTGCTGGTCCTCGAAGACCGGCTGTCGCCGATGACGCTGGTGCAGGAGACCTTCAATGCCTACAACTCGTTCATCCTGCTGGCGGTGCCGTTTTTCCTGCTGACCGCAAACCTGATGAACGTGGGCGGCATCACCGACCGCCTGGTGCGGCTGTCGCGCGACCTGGTGGGGCATTTCCCGGGCGGGCTGGCGCAGGTCAACGTGGTGCTGTCGATTTTTTTCGCCGGCATCTCGGGCTCGTCGACCGCGGATGCGGCGAGCCAGTCGAAGCTGTTCATCGACGCCCAGCGCAAGGAAGGCTACGACGACAGCTTTTCGGTGGCGATCACCGCGGTGTCGGCGGTGCTGGCAGTGATCATTCCGCCCTCCATCCTGATGATCGTCTGGGGCGGGCTGCTCACGGTGTCGATCGGCGGGCTGTTTCTCGCCGGCATCCTGCCGGGCCTGGCGATCGGCCTCGTGCAGATGGCGACGGTGCATGCCTATGCCAAGCGGCGCAAATACCCGACTTACGCGCGCGCGACGCTCGTCGAGACGATCAAGGCGATCGGCGTTGCGTTGCCCGCGCTGATGACGCCGGTGATCATCATCGGCGGCAAGATCTTCGGCTGGTTCACGGCCACCGAATCGGCCTGCATCGCGGTGCTCTACGCCGGCGTGCTGTCGATCATCGTCTACCGCGAGATGGACCTGAGAGGCCTCAACAGCGCGCTGCTCGATACCGGCAAGCTGGCGGGAATCGCGCTTTTCTGCGTCGGCACCGCCTCGGCGTTCGGCTGGCTGCTGGCGTACTACCAGATCCCGAAGGCCCTGCTCTCCGGCGTGGCCGCCTGGGGGATGGGCGCGACGCAGACCGGCTTCTTCATTGCCGCGGTGTTCCTGGTGGTCGGCTGCTTTCTTGATGCGATTCCCGCGATCATCATCGTCGGCACCATCCTGGAGCCCATGACCAAGGCGGTCGGCATGGATCCGATCCATTTCGCGATGATCGGCATCGTCTCGCTCGCCTTCGGGCTGGTGACGCCGCCCTACGGGCTGTGCCTGATGATCTCCTGCTCCATCGCCGGCATCCGCATGCGCGATGCGCTCAAGGACACCTTCATCATGCTGCTGCCGATGCTCGCGGTGCTGGCGCTGGTCATCATGTGGCCGTCGTTCTCGCTGTTCCTGCCGCGGCTGTTCCCGCCCGGGACGCTGTGACGTGAAGATCGCCGCCGTCCGCGCTCATTGCCTTGCGAGCGACCTGGAGACGCCATTTGCCTTCTCGCAGGGCTGGGTGAAGCGGCGCGGCGCATGCGTTGTCGAAGTGCAGACCGACGACGGGCTCACCGGCTGGGGCGAGGCGCTCTGCCAGGGATTGCAGCCGCCGCAGATCGCCGCCGCCGCCATCGAGTCGGCGCTCAAGCCTCTGCTGATCGGGGCCGATCCTCTGCAAATCGAGCCGCTCTGGCACCGGATGTACATGCACACGCGCGACTACGGCATGAAGGGCGCGTTGATCGCGGCGATCAGCGGCGTGGACATCGCGCTCTGGGATATCGCCGGGAAATGCCTTGGCCAGCCGGTCTGGCGACTGCTCGGCGGCGCGCACCGCAACCGCGTGCAGGTCTATGCGACAGGCTTCTATCGCGTCTCGGGCCAGGGCGAGGCGCCGCGCCTGGCCGACGAGGCCCGGCAACGCGCCGCGGAAGGATTCCGGTTCCTGAAGATCAAGCTAGGCTTCGGGGTTGCGGACGATATCGTGGTGATGGAGGCAGTGGCGCGGGCCGTGGAGGGCCGCGGGCTGCGCATGATGATCGACACCAATCACGCCTACGGGGTGGCCGACGCGGCGCGCCTCGGGCGAGCGCTTGCGCCGCACGACCTGCGCTGGTACGAGGAGCCGGTCGCGGCGGAAGACCTCGCCGGGTATCGCGAGCTGCGCGCAAAGCTCAACGTGCCGATCGCGGGCGGCGAGAACGAGTTCACCGCGTTCGGCTTTCGCGGCCTGCTCGATGCGCGCGCCGTGGACATTGCGCAGCCCGATGTCTGCGCGGCGGGAGGATTCACCGCATGCCGCCACATCGCGGCGCTCACCCTCGCCCACGGCGTGCAGGTCAATCCGCACGTCTGGGGCTCTTCCGTGGGCCAGGCGGCATCGCTGCATCTGATCTGTGCGCTGCCGCTCGCCAACCCCTCGCTGCACGCGGACGAGCCTGTGTTCGAGTACGACTGCTCCGCGCATCCGTTCCGGCAGCAACTCGTCGACCGGCCGCTCAGGCAGCGCGACGGCTGGCTGGAGTTGACCGATGCACCCGGTCTCGGCATCGAGGTCGACCACCGCATGCTGGAGTGCTACCGTGCCTAGTGCGGTCGATCCGGCCAGGCTGTCGCTCAATACTGCGACGGTCAAACAGCAGTGGAACCTCGCGCAGGCGATCGAGGGCTGCGCGCGCCACGGCATCCGCGGCATCGCGCCCTGGCGCGACAAGGTTGCGGAGCTTGGCCTTAGAAAATCCGTTTCTTTGATAAAAGATCACGGCTTGACCGTGACAGGCCTGTGCCGTGGCGGTTTCTTCACCGCCAAGGACTGGCTGGATGACAACCGGCGCGCGATCGAGGAAGCGCACGCGCTGGAGGCCGATTGCCTGGTGCTCGTCGTCGGCGGGTTGCCGGCGGGCTCGAAGGATCTCGCGCATGCCCGGGATCGCGTGCGCGAATGCATTGCCAGGATTCTGCCCGAGGCGCGCCAGGCGGGTGTGCCGCTCGCCATCGAACCGCTGCACCCGATGCAGGCGGCCGACCGCGCCTGCGTGAACACGCTGGAGCAGGCGCTGGACATCTGCGACGTCCTGGGCGAGGGCATCGGAATCGCGGTGGACGTCTACCACGTCTGGTGGGATCCGAAGCTCGAGCAGCAGATCAGGCGCGCGGGCAGGCAGCGCATCCTCGGCTATCACATCTGCGACTGGCTCGTTCCCACGCGCGACCTGCTGAATGACCGCGGCATGATGGGCGACGGCGTGATAGACCTGCCGCGCATCCGCGGCTGGATCGAAGCAGCCGGCTATGCGGGCATGCACGAAGTGGAGATCTTCTCCGAATCCGACTGGTGGAAGCGCGATCCGGATGAAGTCCTGCAGACCTGCGTCCGGCGCCATGGGAGCCATACCTAGCGCCGTGAAGCTCGGCTACTTCACCATGCCGCTGCATCCCGTCGGGCGCGACTGGCGC
>Ga0315912_10004639_pt1 | contig 12939 bp, 13 predicted proteins | sample VfabasoilMG_FD_204469 | JGI IMG/M metagenome (GOLD analysis project Ga0315912, IMG submission 204469) | Garden soil microbial communities collected in Santa Monica, California, United States - V. faba soil | ecosystem: Environmental > Terrestrial > Soil > Garden | place: USA: California... | reverse complement strand
ATGCTCTGCCGTGTCATTGACTCCATCCAACATCACATACTCAAATGTCACAAAATCGCGTGGCGCTTTCACCAAATAGCGCTCACAAGCCGCCATAAGGTTTTTAATCGGATATTTCTTGTTGATAGGGACTAGTACATCACGCAGCGCATCATTTGGTGCATGTAGCGAAACCGCAAGCGCTACCGGGCAATCATCCTTCAGCTTATCCATCGCATTCACAAGTCCACTGGTAGAAAGCGTCACACGGCGGCGACTTAAGCCATAGGCACTGTCATCTAGCATAATCTGCATGGCAGTAATGACGTTATCATAATTGGCAAGCGGCTCACCCATGCCCATCATCACCACATTACTAATGATACGTTCACTTGTCGGCAACATGTTATAGCCGTCCGCCTGCCTTAATGAATGATTTGCAACCCATAGCTGGCCGATAATTTCTGCCACACTTAAATTGCGATTAAACCCTTGCCGTCCTGTACTGCAAAACGTGCATTCCAGCGCACAACCCACTTGGCTGGAAACGCACAAAGTCCCTCGGTCATCCTCGGGAATAAACACGGTCTCGATACTATTTGCCGTATCTGTACCTATCAACCATTTACGTGTTCCATCATCAGACACCTGCTCAAGCTGCACTGTAGGTGGCGTTATCTCAGCTTCAACTTGCAACTTTTCGCGCAATATTTTTGCAATATCAGTCATCTGGGTAAAATCATTCACCCCAAAATGATGCATCCAGCGCATTAATTGTTTAGCGCGAAATGGCTTCTCGCCAAGACCTAAAAAATATTCGGCGAGTTGTGGTTGATTAAAATTGAGCAGGTTTTGCAAAGTGAGTAATTAACCGAAGAAATACTTAATTTCAATTGCTGCGTTTTCAGCTGAATCACTACCATGCACAGCATTTGCATCAATGCTTTCAGCAAAGTCAGCACGAATAGTGCCTGCAGCAGCTTCTTTAGGATTTGTCGCCCCCATTAATTCACGGTTTTTTAATACTGCATTTTCGCCTTCCAGCGCTTGAATCATCACTGGGCCAGAAATCATGAATTTAACTAAATCATTAAAAAACGGGCGCTCTTTGTGCACTGCATAAAAGCCTTCCGCTTCTGCTTTGCTTAAGTGCGCCATTTTTGCTGCGACAACTTTTAAACCTGCATTTTCAAACCGTGTATAAATTTTACCAATCACGTTTTTAGCAACTGCATCTGGCTTGATAATGGAAAGGGTACGTTCTACTGCCATGTTAACTCCACAAAAAAATAAAAATTAAATATTAAAATGAACTACTTAGAAAGCGTTATTCTAGCATTTTTTAGACCGCTTTATAAACTGGAAATTAGCGTAAACTACAAAATAGCGATACTAATCACCCCTTAATTAGGTTCGCATTAACTAAAACACTGTGGCAGAATCTTAATTATATGAATCAACGACCTAGCCCAGCTCAGCTCAGCCTTGCCACTTGCCCCGCCTGCGGGTTAGTGTGTGATGACGTTCAGCCCAAAAACCTCAATTGCAGTAAAGGTGTCGCATTCTTCCAGCAAGCCAGTGGCGATGCGCAAGCAAAAATCAAAGGTAAAAATGTAAGTCTGGTGGAAGCCGTTGAAGCAGCAACTAAAATTCTCAAGCAGTCCAAACAGCCTTTGTTTTCTGGCTTAAGCACTGATATTGAAGGGTTCAGGGCTATTTATCATTTGGCAGAAAAAACGAACGCCTCGCTCTCACACACCAACAGTACTAGCATTGCGCGCAATATGCGCGTACTACAAAGTGCGGGCTGGCAAACTACCACGCTAACTGAAGTCAAAAATCGTGCAGATTTGATTGTTTGCATTGGTACCGATATCGTGACGCACAACCCGCGCTTTTTTGAGCGTTTTGTTTGGGTGAAAGAAGCAATGTTTACCGATGTCAACACACGCGAAGTTGTGTATTTAGGCGGTGAAACTCTTAAAAAAGATGAAAAAACACCTGCCCGAAAAGCCGCTCTGGTATTGCCTTGCAGGCCAGAACATTTACCGGAAGTTTTAGCTGTTTTACATGCACTCGTACTCGGCAAATCACTCAAAATCAGCGAGGTTGCAGGCATTGCCATAAAAGATTTGGAGGCACTCGCAGCCAAACTTAAAGCAGCTAAGTACGCCGTGCTGGCTTGGGTGGCGAAAGATTTGGACTTTCCTCATGCAGAATTAACGATACTGCAAATCACGCAGACTATCGCCGCTTTAAATCAAGCTACACGCGCCGCAGGCCTGCCATTGGGCGGCAGTGATGGCGACACCGGCGTCAATTATGCACACACTTGGCTAAGCGGTTTAACGCTTAATGCTGAAACTCCGAAACAGTGTGACGCACAAGTTTGGGTAAACAGCTTCAATGCCGAAAAATTACCGCAGAAAAGCAGCCTGCCGCTAATTGTGCTTGGTAACACCAACACACATTTTGAACATGAACCGGATGTGTTTATCCCCGTTGCCACACCAGGCTTGGATTGCAGCGGTACATTGTTTCGCGTTGATGGTTCGGTTACATTGCCACTCAAAAAAATACGCGAAACACAATTACCCACTCTGAATGAAATCGTTCGTCAAATCGAGGCGAAACTCTCATGATTACCTTGCTTAAGAATGGTAAGGTTATCGACCCTGCGCAAAACAAAAACGGCGTAGTTGAAGATATCTATATTCGCGATGGTCGCATTATTGCAAAGCCCAATGCTGCCGAGAAAATCAATCAGACAATTGATTTGGCTGGAAAAATTGTTATGGCAGGCGCCATTGATATGCACAGTCACATTGGTGGCGGTAAAGTCAATATTGCACGTATGATGCTGCCAGAGTTCCAGGAAGCAAAAAAACTAAGCGAGCCGGAAGCTCATATCTGCACACCGAGCTGTAGTCACCATGCCACGCCAAGCGCCACTGACACTGGCTTCCGTTATATCGAGATGGGCTATACCGCCGCTTTCGAGCCCGCCATGATGCCGATTAATGCTCGCCAAACGCATTTAGAGATGGCCGACACGCCCATGATAGACAAAGGTGGCTATGCCATGCTTGGCAATGACGACTACTTCTTGCGCATGCTCACAGCCAAAAAAGATCAAAAAGCCATTAACGACTATGTCGCATGGATACTGAACGCTACACAGGCGATTGGCATCAAAGTGGTTAACCCCGGTGGGATTTCGGCGTTCAAGTTTAATCAGCGCAAACTTGATTTAGACGAAAACAATGCGCATTACCAAGTCACACCGCGTGAAATCCTAAAAAGTTTAAGTCGTGCCGTACACGAATTAGGCATTGCCAAGCCGCTGCATGTACATTGCAACAACTTAGGTGCAGCCGGCAACTTTGAAACCACGCTCAACACTATGAGCGCAAGTGATGGTGTGCCTATGCACCTCACACATATTCAATTCCACAGTTACGGCACAGAAGGCGATAAAAAGTTTTCATCTGCTGCCGCGCAAATCTCTGAAGCACTCAACAAAAATAAACATATCACAGCCGATGTCGGGCAAATTTTATTTGGTCAAACTGTCACCGCCTCGGGCGACAGTATGGTGCAACACCTAAACAGCAAGCATGCCAACCCTAAAAAGTCGGTGATTATGGACATTGAGTGCGACGCCGGTTGCGGAGTGGTGCCATTTAAATATCGCGACCAAAACTATGTCAATGCTTTGCAATGGGCGATTGGTCTGGAAATATTCTTAAGCGTGGATGATCCTTGGCGCATCTTCTTAACCACCGACCACCCTAACGGGGCACCTTTTACCTGCTACCCGCATCTTATTCGTTTACTTATGGATAAAAGTTTTAGAAATAACGCTTTTTCCAAGTTAAGTCTTGATGCTCAAGCAATGAGTAATTTAGCCAATATCGACCGTGAGTATAGTTTGTACGAAATCGCTACCATGACGCGGGCGGGAGCTGCCAAGCTGATTGGCCTGAATGACCGTGGACACTTGGCTGTTGGCGCAGCAGCAGACATTACCATCTATGCCGATCAAGCCGATCGCGAGGCCATGTTCGGTAAACCGGCTTATGTCTTTAAAGATGGTGAATTGGTAGTAAAAGATGGCAAGGTCGTTAAAGTTACATGGGGTAAGACTCACACGGCCAAACCTGCATTTGATATTAGCGTGGAAAAAGACTTAAAAGAATACTTTGATAAATATCATACGATTCAATTGGATAATTTTAAAATATCGAATGATGAAATTGCACAGGATGGACGAGGCGCAGTCGTTACTCACCAGCATAAACAATGATTCTTAACGGCGTACAAATAGACGACACCTTTGCCGAAGCATTTAATATGCGCGGTACTCGAGTCATTATCACCGCGCAAAATCTGAAATGGGCGTATCACGCAGCAAGCGCAATGACAGGCTTTGCCACCAGCGTAATCGGTTGCGGTGTGGAAGCTGGCATTGAGCGCGAATTATCTGCTGAAGAAACACCGGATAATCGTCCCGGAGTAAGCATTTTGATGTTCGCCATGGGTAGTAAAGTACTCATGCAACAGCTTGAGACTCGCATGGGGCAGTGCATCCTCACCTGCCCGACCGCCGCTGCATTTAGCGGTGTAGAGAGTGACGAGAAAATTAGCTTGGGCAAACATTTGCGCTATTTTGGCGATGGGTATCAAACCTCTAAATTAATCGCCGGAAAAAGATATTGGCGCATCCCCGTGATGGATGGAGAGTTTCTCACAGAAGAGACTACTGGCATGGTACGTGCGATTGGCGGCGGCAACTTTTTAGTGTTAGCGACTTCACAACAGCAAGCTTTAGCCGCATGTGAAGCAGCAATTGAAGCAATGAAACAAGTGCCAAATGTGATTATGCCCTTCCCCGGTGGCGTTGTACGGAGTGGCTCTAAAGTGGGCAGCAAATATCCGAAATTATTCGCAAGCAGTAATGATGCATTTTGCCCAACACTTAAAGGTATTGTCAAAACTGCACTCAGTGATGATATTGAAAGCGTGATGGAAATTGTGATTGATGGCATGACATTCGAAGACATTGCCAATTCTATGAAAGTGGGTATCGAGGCTGCTTGTAGCTTAGGTGCAAAAGGTGGTATCAAGCGTATTTCAGCAGGCAATTATGGTGGGAAACTAGGGCCACATCATTTTAAATTGCACGAGATATTGAAATGACAGCACTCACTTTTACACTTAAAGCCAAACCACAATTTAAGCTAAACTGTGGTGGACTTACGCCTAATAAGCTAGCGGATTTATCGATTACACAAATTAAAACACTCGCACTTTCTTCCAATAGCAATGCGCCTAAAGTCTCAGATTTTTTCGAAGTTTCTGGCGAAGATGCGAGCCATATCATCTTTAAAAACACCTGTGCAGAATGTGATTACATCGGTCATCATATGAAAAACGGCCAAATCACCGTTGAAGGTAATGCAGGAGACTTTTTAGGTGCAAATATGCGCGGTGGGCAAATTATTTGCCAAGGCAACGTGGGCGACAGGCTTGGCGATATGATGCGTCGCGGCCTGATTCTAATTGATGGCGATGCTGGCGCGTACTGTGGTAGCCGTATGATTGCAGGCACCATCGGTGTTTATGGCAAACTTGGTGCGTACGTCGGCTTTGGTTTAAGGCGCGGTACATTATTGCTTACCCAAACTCCTGATACGCAAGCCACTTGGCTGGATTGTGGTACACATAGCTTGCCGTTCTTAAGCTTAATGTTCAATTCTTTCAAATCTCTCAAATCAAAATTCGCCAAACTAAGTAGCACGCGCGTTCAACGCTGGATGGGCGATGCAAGTCAAAACGGAACCGGTGAAATTTTAATAATTCACCGTTAGTGTCAAACACAAAAATGCTAAAATAGCGTTTTTGGTTTTGTTGTTATCACATGTCAAAGTACCTGACTGCCGCATTATATAAGTTCGTTCACCTGCCTAATTATGCAGCCCTGCAAACGCCTATTCATGCGGCTTGCGAGGCATATCATATTAAAGGCACGATTTTACTGGCCACAGAAGGTATCAACGGCACCATTGCCGGCTTGCCGGAAAATATGCATAAAGTGCTACATTTTTTGCGCACTGACACAATTTTTACAGGTGCATTTGCTGACCTGGAACACAAAGAATCGTTTGCAAACGAGCACCCTTTTTATCGCATGAAAGTACGTCTAAAAAAAGAAATTGTGACTTTGGGTGTTTCAGGGGTAAGCCCTACCAAGCAAGTGGGTACTTATGTGAAACCGGAAAATTGGAATGCACTGATTAGCGATCCTGATGTGATTTTGATTGATACGCGTAACGATTACGAAGTGGATATTGGCACGTTCAAAGGCGCGATTGACCCAAAAACCACCACATTCCGCGAGTTTCCAAGCTTCGTTAAAAAACTGGACCCGGCCAAAAACAAAAAAATTGCGATGTTTTGCACCGGTGGAATTCGTTGCGAAAAAGCTTCATCCTATATGCTTAGTCAAGGCTTCGATGAGGTTTATCACTTGCAAGGCGGTATCTTAAAATACCTCGAGAACATCCCCGAAGCCGAAAGCCTATGGCAGGGTGAATGCTTTGTGTTTGATCAGCGTGTGGCAGTAAAACACGGGCTAGATGTGGGCGAATTTGACCAGTGTTATGCTTGTCGCCATCCGCTTTCGCCCGCAGAGCTAAAAAGCCCGCAATACACACCTGGGATTTCATGCCCATACTGTTACAGCAGTTTATCCGAACAAAAAAAGAGAAGCCTGACTGAACGGCAAAAACAAGTGATTTTAGCTAAACAGCGTGGTGAGAATCATATTGGCGAAAAGCAAAAAAAGGCGCCGAAAGCCTCTAGCACTTAAAACCTATTCAACCACCATTCTGCCATTCAATGCCTGCAGAGGGCGGTTGTTATCATGATGCATTACATTCTTAAATGCTTCGATTTGCTCCTTGGAAGCAGTCATAGGCATTTTCATAACAACCCAGCTAACACCCTCACTACATGGTGGAGTAGTTAACGAACCGCTAAACCGATAATAACCACTATTTTTCGGTGTTAGCTCGCTCGCTAGTATCCGACCCTTTAATGGCCTTGCAATATTTATCTCGCCAGACATCTGCTGCCATAACCTTGTAAGCGCCTCATTTGTTTTACCTTCTTCAAACATTACTGCCAGCACTGCTAAATTGCCTGTGGCGTCTTCGTGCACAAAGTGCGCTTCTAGCGGGTAAGACTTGCCATGAATCGTATTTTCACTTGGCGCATGAAAGTGCACCTGACGCATGTGATAAAGAACGCTATCCAGCACCACCATATTGCCTGGCTTAAAATTAACTTGAATTGTATAGCCGTTATTCACCATATCGTAAGCCGGAAACCTTTGAAAGGTTTTGAGTGGTTTTAAAATTGCTTGCACTGTTTTATCAATGTTAATGGGTGATTGATTACGCCCCAAATCACACGTAGCGTATTCAGGGTTCAGTTTGCCCCAAAACTCGGGACCTTCCTTGCCCTCATAACTCCAACGCTTATTCGTAGCAGTTTTAGTCTCAGCCTTGGGCTTAGCCTCGGTTAAAGGTTTGATTGCAATCTTGCTGGATTTATTAGCAGCCGCAGTTAATGTTTCTGCAATTTTCGCCTTACTAAGTTCAGGTTTCTCGGCAACAACTTCTTTTTTCTCAACTTTCGCTTCTTTTGCATCCGTTTTTGGCGTATCGGGTTTGCTTGGCGCAACCACAGGCTTCTCAGGAGCGATTTCAGCCGGTACATCTATCCCGCACACATAGCGCATCGCGACATCTATATCTGTTTCTGGTACTGGCTCAATAAATTTGGCCCTGCTTGAATCAACTGCGGCTGAATAGATTAGCTCGTCACCGGAAAACTGGAACACTTGTGATGTCGCTGCTTTTTGTGTCGCACAATCAAATAGCCACAGCAATTTGGACAAGTTGTAGGTTTTTTCTGCCACTTCAATATTGGTTTGTGGTTCTTTATAAGCAATTTTAACCCAAGCCTTTTTGAGCTTATTTGTCTCTAAGACAGATTGCTTATCAAGCATCAGCTTTGCACCGTTATTATCTTGCAGCTTCACCCAAACAGCCGCATAGCTATTGGTGATTGCCGCAAAGCTTAACAGTACTATTGCAATGATTTTATTCATTTAAACCCCACAACTTCAAAAATCTCATATAAATTAGGCAGATAGCCCGAGCCATTCCACAACCTAATTATCCATGAATCAATTATTTTTTAACTGAGGAGCAATCATGCTTTTATTGCTTTATTTACCCTATTAAAAATGTTTTAAGTTCTCTAGAATATGCTCAATTCAACTAGCTCCAATGGATATCACTAACATTGGTACGTGAAAATAAAATGAATAACAAACGTGAAAAAGAAGCAGTTAATGCTTACTTAAAATTTTTGCAAACCAAAGGCGCTGCCAGCGGCACGCTGTATAAGCGTTCGCTCTTTTTAGATAGGCTAACCGAGCATCTTGTTGGAAAAGCGCTCGAACGCTCAAGCTACGGTCATGCCCTTGATAAGGCAATCGAAACCGTTTCTCAAATTGATAAATACGATTGTCAAAATACTGCCCGTGAATTTTATCCGTTCTGGATGAATGACATTAAAGCCATTGCAGCGTTTGACTTGCACTACGGCTTTGATATTCAATCCATTAAGTGGAGACCATTGACCTCCTCTCTAGATGCGCTTACTAAAAAGTTAGACACGGAAGTGTTTGATAGAAGCGAAAGTTTATCTCTAAATAATTATGCACAGGCTTTGCGCAAGCACAACGCAGAAAATCTTGTGGTGGATACGCGTGTCAAATTAGCGAAGGTAATATTAATACGTCTAAGAGACGCGCCAGCCAAGAACAATAAGACCTACCGCATGGCCGTTGATGTTACCTTGCCATTGTTTACAGTTAAAGAAATCAAACAGTTATTCTTAACCGTTGTGCGCGAGTTTTATTATTTTTGGGATAGAGGAGCTTCAACAAAAAATTAGCTTATTTTTCTGCAATCGCCTTCAAATTGGCCAAACCTGTCTCAAAATCTTTACCAACCATATCGTTACAATTAATAAACAGCCCTACTACTTTCATCATCAGATTTTGCGTACCTGCCATCGCCCAAGTCACGTTTGTATCCTCACCCTGCTGTTCCAAGGTAAATTCCACTCTGTTTTCCGCTTTCATCGGTTTCAGCATTTCCAACCGCGACACAAGTTTGTTCGGTGGTACAGTTTCAATAATGGTAACCCGCCCGGAGCCCGCTTTACTATTGCCTTCCCACTCATAACTAGCTCCTACTCCGCTACTTGGTTCGCTAAATGATTTTTTCATATTTGGGTCAAGCTTATCCCATGGCGACCAATCCGCCCAATTGCGATGATCGTTAATGATGGCAAATATCTTATCGGGTGAAGCTTTAATACTGGCGGAGCGCTGAACACGGAACGTGCTAGGCCGTGTTGAAGCATAAACCAGCAACACCACAATCGCGAGTAAAACAAGAAGTAAAATTAATCTCCACATGATGCTCTCCTTATTTTTAAGTTTTCAAACTCTCTACATACGCACTCAAGCGGTTTGCCGTCTGCGTGCCACCCTCGTCCGCATGATAATTTTCAATCACATATTGCAACGCTTCTGGCTTATCAAATTTCAAATGCATTGTAAACTTTGTCACATTTTCCTTCAGCGAATCAAAAGTTACAATCGTCTGAAACAGTACTGGCACTGTATCTTCGCCTACATGTTCATGCACAATACGTTGAGGCGCCTTAATCTCAAGGTATTTAATCGCGTTTTTATAATCTTTTCCATCCGGCCCATGCATGATAAAACGCCAGAATCCGCCCTCGCTAAAATCCATTTCATGCGTGGTCAGTGTAAATCCATCGGGTCCATACCAATGTGCCAAATGTTTGGGATCGCTCCACGCCATAAACACTAACTCACGTGGCGCATTAATGATACGCGTGAATATTATTTCGCGATCAGATGGTCTGCTAAACTCCGCTTTTCTAGCATTCATGGCACTCATACTTAGGACTCTTTAAATTGATGGCTCTGCAAACCAATATCCATGCTGGTTACAGGGCAGTATTTTCACGTGTTTTACCAGGTTTTGACCATTGCAACCAATTGATCAAGACAGGTACCCCAGCCTTCTTCAAAACCCATTTCCTGGTGTCTCACTTTAGCTGCATTGTCTCGATGCTTGGCGATTGCGGTATATTTTGTGCCCTTGTCATGCTTCTCTAACATAATGGTCGCAGTGAACAAAAACTCAGCACATTCGTGGCCGGGAGACGCTTCAGGCTCTTTAACGGGACGAAAGCCAGGCTCAAGTGCATTGGTCCAAGTAAGTTTTGTATTTTCCACCACCTCCAAATAGCAGCCAATATTAGGGAATTTTTGCCCCTCAGGCGATTGCATCACCGTGTAAAACTTCCCACCCGGGCGCAAATCAACCTCGACTTCCACAGTTTTCCAAGGTAACGGGCAAAACCATGGCAGCATGTGTTCAGGTACTGTCCAAGCCTTCCAAACCAAAGCTGGCGGCACATCCACAACTCGCTCAAAGAAAAGGTCTAGTTCAGGGTTAATGTTCAAGTTATTCATCGTTTTATCCTTTTGTCTGATTTGTTTGATTGGCCTGTAATGTTTGTAAATAGGCGTCCAGTTGGTCTAGGCGCAGTTCCCAAAATCTGCGATATTGCTCAATCCAGTCAACCGCTTCCTGCAATGGTTTGGCTTCCAGCTTACAAGGGCGCGATTGCGCCTGTCGCCCTTGCGAAATTAAGCCGGCGCGCTGCAATACCTTAAGATGTTTGGTCACGGCAGGCATGCTCATTTCAAAAGGCTCCGCAAGCTCTTTTACCGATGCCTCTCCTGTGGAAAGGCGTGCCAATATTGCCCTACGAGTCGGGTCAGCCAGTGCTGCAAAAGTGGTATCTAGTTGGTTGGATGACAGCATATAAAACCATTAAGTTAATTAACCAAATGGTTTTATACTCTTAAGAATTTAACGTGTCAAGTGTAGAGATAAAAACTTCAGAACAAATATAAACTTTCGCTATTCATTCTATTTGTCATCACCAAATAAGCCTTTCAGCTTATCCGCAGCTTCAAGCCCGAGCCCTGCGCCTGCCGGCCCTAACACGGCTGCACCTGCTGCGGCACCAGCGATAGCAGCCTTAGTAGGTAACACCATAGGGCTGCTTAGGGTGCCTGAAACTTGCAACGGAATTGCACCAACCTTCATATCGTTTTTAGCTTCAACTTTTACCTCACCATCCAAGCTTTTATTCGGGTTGATTTTTACCTCACCAGTGGCTGACATAAGGCCAGACCTTATGTTTAGATTGCGAAATCGATAGGTTTTGCCTGAAATACCCAGCAATCCGGAAAATTCGTCAAACTTGGTTTCACCGCCCTTGCCCTGCCCTAGCAACATCAAAGGTGCTTTTGCCAAATCAAAACCATAAAGTACGCCGTCATTCACATTAAATTTAATGTCAGCGTGTAAATTATCTGCCAATTGAGCAGGCTCTTTGGCTGTTGCATTAAATTGACCGCTACTAAAAAGCTGTCCACTGACCCGGGTGGATTTGCTCATTAGGCTTGCAGGCTCGCGTACCGCGAGATTATCCAGCTTTGTTTTTCCGCTAAGTTTATATACCTTGCCCCAAGTTAAATTGGCATCACCAGTTAATTTTCCGCCGTAGAGCGCACCATCAATTTTAGAAATATCCAGTTTATTTTCGGTTAACACCATATCCATACTTAACGCATCGATAAGTAATGGTGGCCCTGCAGGGACAGTCCAAGCTTTTGCAGTGAGCGTGATAAGCTGCCGATTTTCCTCAGGAGTTAAATCGAGCTTTAGCTTACCATCCACGGTCTCTATTTCTGCCGATTCCGGCTTATTATCGTCTGTTAAAGTAATATCGGCGTTGATTTCCGGAAGTTTCATGTCGGGCCAGACTAGTTTTGCATCTTTAATATTAATCTGCCGAACACTAACCGTTGTGGTGCTAGGTTCGCTCTTTGGCTGCTTTGAAAGGTTGCCAAGAATATCCAGAGCAGCTTTTTTAATCACCGGTTTTTTTACTTTTACGCTGGAGATTACTTTGGCATCTGAAAATAAAGATGTAAGCGCAGGCACCACTGAAACATGCGCCACTGTGAATTCCTTATCGTTACCTATTACAACGTCGCTCACACTAAGGCGCGGACTTGGCAGCAATGCAATGCGCAGCGAGCCAATGGTCACGGGTACACCTAGCGCTTCGGCTGCCAAATCCTCTGCTTGCTTGGTATAAGTGCTCATAGGAATGAAAAATGGCACGATTAGCAGAAAAGCAAGTACGGCCCCCACCCAAATTAACTTTTGTTTCCACTTATGCATGATGCGCCCCCACTTTAAAACAGGTTTTAATTATAGTGACCTAAAATTCATACTCATAGTTTATTTTTAAAACTCAGCCAATAAATTGCTGGTGCATACGCACAATAACTGTGCATAGAAATTATTCTACTCCTTAAGATTTATTCTGTAAGTTAAATAAATCGTCAATTATTTCAATGTGTTATTTGATATTAAAAACTCTGGCACAGCAATTGCTGATAACGCTAACAAATGGTTTTTTTAAAGTTTCCATGCTCAAAGTGATGATTGTAGATAATGATTTAAAGCGCACAACCCCGTTAAAGCAATCGTTGCTTGATAGTGGTTATGATGTGATTGCGCATTTAAAAGATACTGCTAACTTTGATGCTGCGTGCTGTGAGTTGCAACCGGATATTGTGATTATAGATACTGACTCCCCTAGCCGCGATACGTTAGAAAATATTTGTGTGATGACAATGCATGAGCCGCGGCCAATCGTGATGTTCACACATGATGGTGATAAGGAAAAAATTAAGGC
>Ga0315912_10004638_pt1 | contig 12943 bp, 12 predicted proteins | sample VfabasoilMG_FD_204469 | JGI IMG/M metagenome (GOLD analysis project Ga0315912, IMG submission 204469) | Garden soil microbial communities collected in Santa Monica, California, United States - V. faba soil | ecosystem: Environmental > Terrestrial > Soil > Garden | place: USA: California... | reverse complement strand
GCTTGGGTGAACGTGCAGGCAATGCGAGTTTGGAAGAGATTGTGATGGCGATTAAAACGCGTCACGACTTTTTTAACTTGGAAACGCGTATCGATACGACCCAAATCGTACCTGCCAGTAAGTTAGTTTCCACTATCACTGGTTACCCTGTTCAGCCTAATAAAGCCATTGTCGGGGCTAATGCGTTTGCCCATGAGTCGGGCATCCATCAAGACGGCGTTTTGAAGCATCGTGAGACTTACGAAATCATGCGCGCAGAAGACGTGGGCTGGAATACCAATAAATTAACACTTGGTAAATTGTCTGGTCGCAACGCATTCAGAACGCGTTTGACTGAGCTTGGCATTCAGTTGGAAAGCGATGATGCGGTCAACGCCGCGTTTGCGCGCTTTAAGAATTTGGCCGATAAAAAGTCGGAAATTTTTGACGAAGATTTGCATGCGCTTGTGAGTGATGAATTTGTATCTGAAACCAGCGAAAATTATAAACTTGTGTATTTGCAAGTGGCTTCGCAAACTGGCGAAACACCACATGCACATATTACGATTAGTGATTCAGGCACAGAGAAAAAAGCCGAATCTGACGGTGGTGGGCCGGTAGATGCCAGCTTTAAAGCAATTGAAACCATTATCAACAGCGGCGCAGAGTTGCAGCTTTATTCCGTCAACAACATTACCAGTGGCACTGATGCACAAGGCGAGGTAACCGTGCGTTTGGCTAAAGGCGGGCGCATTGTCAACGGGCAGGGCGCAGATACGGATATTGTGATTGCCTCGGCTAAAGCGTATTTAAATGGGTTGAACAAGCTTTACGCGAAATCCGAGAAATTGAATCCGCAAGTTTAACTGTTAAAATACATGCCCTAGAGCCCAATATCCATGCGGGTGCTGGGCATGCATATTGTAATGCTGTATTTGCATATATTTAACCTTCTGTTTTTTCTTCATCCGGCGGATTGCGTAAACTTATCCGCCCTGCGCTTGCTCCATCCTTCAGCAGTTTCGGGAGTATAAAATGCAAAAAATCAGCAACACTGCCTTTAGTTAGGATTATAGGAACTCCTAGAATAGAAGCGGAGGCTTTGTTGATAAGAAAATTTCTCAGACTAATGATATTGCTATAATTCATCTCCTAATTTTTATTGATGATATATAGTTACTAAAACAATACCTATTAAAAATGCATACACAATATAGCTCTGTATTTTGTCTATCAGTGTTTCTGCATCTTTTTTATTTGTACCAATTATTCTTAACAAGAAATAAAACAAAATAGAAGTTGCAATAAATAAAAACCAAAAATTCATACCACCCCTTTATTTAACAGCGGAATCTACGAATAATAGAGGACAGCCCGTAGGGCGGATGAGCGTAGCGTTATCCGCCGGAGGAGGTTTTGGTAAAAATCTGAGAGTATGTGTCATGGTTTCATCCGGCGGATTGCGTAAACTTATCCGCCCTACGCTTGCTATCCGATTTCTCTCTGACGCATCATAAACATTTAACGAAAACTTCATGTACTCTAATGTAGTAGTCATTGCTTCCTCCAGCCTAAATTATTAAATTTGAAAAATTTTATTCGCCGCATACTTTGATGCTGGGCCCAACTTGCTTGAGAGCTTTTCTATACCCTGGCTGATCATTTCTTTTATATTTTTCTTGAAAATTAATCAGGTTAGGCGCATCTTTGTAGCTCCCAAATAACAGATTTGTTGTGTGTTTCTCAAACTGTTCAGGAAGCTTTTTCTCTGTCCATATGCCATTCTGATAAACGTATTTTGAATAAACACCGCAAGTAGGCGAAACTGAAAGCAACGTAAAAACAGTCGGCTTCCCTTCCTCTATATCGAATACCAAAGGAACCTCAGGATAACGTCGTGGCGATACTTTTGTAGTTTTCCACTCAATCATTTTTCCCGACCCGTCTGGATTTGGAAATCGTATATGAAATGCCTTGATTTTAACGCCGCTACGATTGGATGCCCATTCATCTCCGCCACTCTCATATATCGACTCTCGGTCAACAACAATTACCTTACCATCGCTTAGCTGCACCTCCTCTTTCCACTTGATTGGCCCTGAGCAGGCAGTCATGCTTAGCCCAATCATTAATAAAATCCCAAGTTTTGTGATTTTCTTAAAAATTGTGTTGTGTGTTTTCATGCTGCTTGTCTCCTGTTGTTCTTGCTCAGTTGCTTTATTCCTGTTGTTTTACTTCAAAATCAGTCTTATGTTGATTAAATTCTTGTTGCTGTTGTTTGTTAGTTTCTACTACGTCTCTCCCCAACACTATCGCTTCATCTACCTGCAAGCCTTTGGGCAGTTGGTGGGTGATGAAGAGAATGGTTACTTTGCCTTTGAGCAGGTTGATGGTGTGGGCAAATTGTTCAGCAGTAGTTTGATCCAGATTACTCGCTGCTTCATCGAAGATGAGGATTTGCGGTTGCCGCAGCAAGGCTCTGGCAATGGCAAGGCGTTGCTTTTGCCCGCCACTCAAGCCAGTGCCGTGTTCACCGATTGGGGTTTGGTAGCCTTGCGGGTTATGCATTTTTGGTGAGCTTCTTATTGTTTGATTATATAATGCCACAAATCTTGCATTATGAATTCAAGCCGCACATCATTGCTGGTTATCGCCGCGCTTTTTTGCACCTATTTTATCTGGGGTTCGACTTACCTCGCCATCAAGTTTGGTGTGGAGAGTTTTCCACCATTTTTGCTGGGCGCAGTGCGGTTTACCGTCGCAGGTTCTTTATTCTATGTGGCTCTCAGGGCAATTGGTGCGCCAAATCCGAGTTGGCGCGAGTGGCGTGGAGCTGCTATTGTAGGGGTGTTGGCGCCCGCGTTTGGCAACGGCGTGGTGTGTTATGTGCAGCAAACGGTTTCTTCCAGCGTAGCGGCGCTTTCCATCGCAACTGCAGCCATTTGGATGGCGATTTTCTCCACATTTTGGGGGCATAAAATCACCAAGCAAGAATGGCTGGGCATTGCGGTGGGTTTTGCCGGAATTGTTTTGCTTAACACGCGCGGCAGCTTGCAGGGTGACTGGCTAAGCGCGTTGTTATTGACGTTTGCGGCAGCGAGTTGGGCATTTGGCTCTACTTGGGGTCAATATCTCAAGCAACCAGCCGGCCTAATGGCGCCAGCTGTGCAGATGCTGGGCGGAGGAGTGGCGCTGATTATCATGAGTACACTCGCCGGCGAGAGCTGGCCATCACAAATTAGTGCAAAGTCTTGGGGCGCGATGGTGTTTTTAATTGTGCTTGGCTCGTGGGTGACTTATACCGCGTTTCAGTACTTGCTTAAAACCGTGCGGCCACTGGTAGCGACGAGTAACACATTTGTGAATCCAATCGTTGCGTTTGTTGTTGGTATTTGGCTGGCAGGTGAAACGATACATGGTACGGAGTATGTTGCGCTGGCTATAATTCTGGCCGGTGTGTTATTGATTTTATTGGCAGACAATACAAATAAGTCGTGATCACGGTGTTGACTCTCCTTGCCGTACAATAGCGTACTGTCTGCGTCGAGTCGCCTTGTGCTCATCGCCTTATTTATATTGTTAATGATTTGGAGTAGGTATTGAACTTAGCTTTATTTGATTTAGATAACACGCTTCTGGCGGGCGATAGCGATTACAACTGGAGTCTGTTTTTGATTCGCCAAGGTTTGCTGGATGAAAAAACGCACCATGATCGTAACGAGAAATTTTACGCGGATTATAAAAATGGCAGTTTGAACATTGTTGAGTTTTTGAAATTTCAACTCATGCCTTTAAGTCAGCATCCCAAAAAGTTTTTAGATAATCTGCACCTGAAGTATATGGACGAAGTAATTCGCCCCATGATGACGGACAAAGCTCAGGCGCTAGTAAATAAACACAAAGCTGAGGGGGATCTATGCGTGGTGATTACCGCGACAAATAGCTTTGTCACTAAACCCATTGCGACTGCTTATGGTATCGAGCATTTAATCGGCTCAGATCCTGAAATGGTGGATGGGGAATATACTGGCGGTGTTTCAGGCGTACCAAGCTTTCAAGAGGGCAAAGTGACCCGTATTAACCAGTGGCTAGCCGAACGAGGGAAGAAGCTGAGTGACTTTGGAAAGAGCTATTTTTATAGCGATTCCCACAATGATTTAGCCTTGATGAGGCTGGTGACAAATCCGGTAGCGGTGGATGCGGATGCAATATTGGCAGCCTATGCAGAAGAACATGCTTGGCCGCGTATAAGCTTACGTTAAGTACGTGAAGATTTACGCGGCTGGATAGGCCACAATAATCAAGCCTGTCTGTACTAAATCTACCCAAGGAGGCATTTTTAGATATACTAGCCCTAATAAAAATTCGAATGATAGGGACTTGCCATGGCTAAAAATATCATATTCTGCGCAGATGGTACTTGGAACAATCCTGACGACGAAGCGCTAGTAGGGCAGATTAAAATAGCAGATCCGCCTTCCAACGTTTTTAAAATTTTCAATCATTTAGAAGGTCGTATGACCTCTAAAACCAAAGTAACGGATATCACCGGTCAAATTCTGGAACGTGAGAAATGTACTCAGGGTGAACCTGTCCTTCAAATCGCAAAGTACATTAATGGTGTTGGCAATTCGGAAAATAAAGTTCAAGAATTGATAGGTGGCGGCTTTGGCGCCGGGCTCATTAAGCGCATTGTACGTGGCTATACTTTTATTTCGCGCAATTATCAAACAGGCGACAAAATCTATATTGTTGGGTTTAGCCGTGGTGCTTATACAGCACGTGCGTTGGCAGGCTTGATTGCGTCACAGGGGTTGCTCGTAAATAAGTTTGATCGTGGTGATGAAGAGTCTTATAAGCTTGGGGCGCAAGCTTGGTATCAGTATCGAAGAATAGGCGCAGAAAAACGTAATGTTTTTGCTACTCTGGCTGAAGCCATGCAAGATTTACCCAGCTTCATTAAAAGCGGAAAACCTAAAGAAGAAGATTTTGTGCGAAACGTACCGATTCATGCAGTAGCGGTTTGGGATACTGTCGGGTCGTTGGGTATTCCGGAATACGATGCCAAAAACAATACGATAAGTGATGCCTTTCGCTTTGCTGATGAAGTGTTAAGTAACAAAGTAACAAAAGGCATACATGCGATTGCTTTGGACGAACTGCGTCTGATGTTTACGCCAACGTTATGGAATAAGGCGCTCAACGTGAAGCAGTTTGTATTCGCCGGTGCACACTCTGATGTGGGTGGCGGTTATAAAGAAACAGGCTTATCTGATGGGGCTTTGCAATGGATGGTGGATGAGCTGAAGCTGGCAGGGGTGTTGTTCGCCGATACCATTCTGAATATCAAGCCAGACCCCTTAGGGCCCGCACATAAACCATGGGCTACGCTTACAACTGTGACAGGTGGGTTGGGTATGAGGAAATTCAAGCCGGACAGTGGAATTGAGGCACATAGCTCAATATTAATACGCAAAAACGCACTTTCTGTGTTGCATAATATTGGTGAAGTCGCTAAGAAATACTCACCAAGTAACTGGCTAAATTAGCTTACAAAAGTTTATTTGCCTAGAACCACTTGAAGTACAAACCGCGATCCGACATAAGCCAGTAATAACAAGGCGAAACCTATCAATGTCCAGCGAATGGCCTTTTTGCCGCGCCAGCCATACTGGTAGCGCCCAAATAATAACCAGCCGTATATCAGCCAACTTGCAATGGAGAAAATCACTTTATGGTTAAACTGCAAGGCCTTACCAAAAATCTCCTCTGAAAATAGCATACCGCTTACTAACGTAAATGTTAGTAACACAAAGCCAGTGGCAATTACTTTGAATAACAAGCTCTCCATCACCATCAGCGGCGGAAAGCTCGGTAATTTAATGGGTGTGGGTTTGTTGTGTAAACCGCGTTCGGCAATAGCCATCAACAAAGCGTGTAGCGCCGCAAATGTGAATAGACTATAGGCTAGCAGCGCAATGGTAATGTGTACTATAAACAGTTTGGCGCTTACTTCCGGCATAAAATGACTTTGCTTATAAAATGCAGGTAATAGTGCAAAAATGGCTGCTGGCGGCAGCACAAATGCTTGTAGGCTGTGCAAGTGATGCTTTAGGTCTGCAAGCCAATAAATGAGTACCGTTAGCCAAAAAATGCTCGATAGTGCGTTTGCCAAGCCAAAATTGAAGCCTTGCGCGAAAACATCTTGATACAGCAGCCAAGCGTGCAACAAAAGCCCAAGTGCAATCATCGCTGAATGTAATTTAAGTATTGATGCTTCTGATTTTTTGTTACGCCAAAAATCGATCGCTACAGCCACATAAATGAAGGCGACAATGAGATATAAAATTAAACTGTGCATACAGCCATTATGGCAAAAGTCGTCTTAATCGCATAGCTTCATGTAAAATTAAGGCTATTAGATAAAGGTGTTCCAAAAAAGGTAATAAAGCATGTTAGAAAATTTAACCGGTCGCTTACAAGGCGTTATCAAAACCCTGCGTGGTCAAGCGAGGCTCACAGAAGATAACATTGCCGATGCCATGCGCGAGGTACGTATGGCCTTGCTGGAAGCCGATGTTGCATTACCGGTGGTAAAAGATTTTATCGCGCGCGTTAAAGAACGTGCACAGGGTCGTGAGGTGCTACAAAGCTTAACACCAGGCCAAGCGGTGATTGAGGTAGTGAATGAAGAGCTGACCACGCTGATGGGTAAAGCGAATGTCGCGCTTAATCTTGCTGCCGTACCGCCTGCGATTATTCTCATGGCAGGTTTGCAAGGCTCTGGTAAAACTACTACATCCGCCAAGCTCGGTAAGCTTTTAAAAGAGCAAAAAAAGAAAGTGTTGCTTGCAAGCGCAGACGTGTATCGTCCCGCAGCGATTGCGCAATTGCAAACTTTAGGCAAACAGCTAGAGATTGATTGCTTTGATAGCAATGCCTCGCAGAAGCCCGCCGATATTGCCTCGCAGGCACTCGATTTTGCCAAAAAGAATTATTACGATGTGGTGATATTTGACACTGCGGGTCGCTTGGGTATTGATGAAGCGATGATGGCGGAAATCAAAGCGTTGTACGCGCAACTTAAGCCGATTGAAACTCTATTTGTAGTCGATGCGATGCAAGGTCAGGATGCCGTGAACACCGCCAAAGCTTTCGGTGAAGCGTTGCCGCTCACAGGCGTAGTGCTCACCAAACTGGATGGTGATGCACGTGGTGGCGCGGCGCTTTCGGTACGGCATGTCACAGGTCAGCCTATTAAGTTTATCGGTGTGAGCGAGAAGGTAGATGGTTTAGAGCCATTTTACCCGGACCGCATGGCAGGGCGTATCCTAGGCATGGGTGACGTGCTGGGCTTGATTGAGCAAGCACACAAAAATGTGGACATGGCAGAGGCGCAAAAAGTCGCCGATAAAATCAAATCCGGCAGCAAGTTTGATTTGGAAGACTTTAAAGTGCAAATGAGTCAGATGCGCAAAATGGGTGGCATGGGCGCGCTCATGGATAAAATGCCCGCACAAATGGCTAACATGGCGGCCAAAGTGAATAATGAAGATGCTGATAAATCATTGCGTCGCATAGAAGGCATTATCAATAGCATGACACCCCTGGAGCGCCGTAAACCGGAGTTGATTAAAGCTACGCGCAAAAAGCGCATAGCGGCGGGCAGTGGCGTACAAGTACAAGAGGTGAACCGCTTGCTCAACCAATTTGAAGAAACGCAAAAAATGATGAAGATGTTTAGTAAAGGTGGCATGGCAAAATTGATGCGCGGTATGGGTGGACTGATGGGTGGCAAGTTTCCGGGTATGCGGTAATTGCTTGATTTCGCCAAACTCTTTTGAAAATACAGCACACAAACTTGCTAAAAAACTCGAAACAACATTGACCAAACCCCTGCTTTCCAGCATAATCGCGGTCTTGCATTTTTGGGCTCGCTCAACAAGCAAAGTTTTAATGGGGTGTTAGCTCAGCTGGTAGAGCAGCGGACTTTTAATCCGTTTGTCGTGGGTTCGATCCCCGCACACCCTACCAAATACAAAGCCTAGTCAGTAATGACTAGGCTTTTTCTTTTGGAATTGATCATCTATATTTTGAGGTGAGGTTATCTCGGCAAAATTGCTAATTAAAATCTGTATAACCAAGCTAAAATAGGCGTCAGCCTCAAGTTATACGCCAAAATGGCGTAATATTTACTGCAGAAGGATAATTCTGCCAGAAGGGCTTTTATTAAAGCTTGGCAGATACTGTTTTTGTAGATTAAACTTAAGCACCGGGGGGACGCAGAAGGGCGTTGGAAGTAAATGATGGATGAGAATAAATTACCAGATGACGAACAGTTTACTGTGCATCATCCAAAAGAAGTCAGCCAGATACTTGCTGAGCTGAGTAAAAATAAGGCGATACTCAATGTGTCGTTTAACCATGGCAATGATCAATGCCTGACGACGATTATCGGTGTCGATAGTGAAAAGCGTGCTGTTTATTTAGATATTGGGCTGGATGCCGGGTTTAACAAAAAGTTGTTAGAAAGTAATCACATGGTTATTTCTAAAAACGATGGTATTAGGATACGATGGACGAGCGCCAAAATTACTTTAGTTAAGCTTAAAGACGGTGAAGCGCTTAAGATTGCCTTACCCAGAAGCATGATTCGTCTGCAACGCCGAGAGTTCTTCCGCAGTCCCACCCCGTTAGTACATCCGCTCATTTGTTACGTGCCTTATCATCATCCGATAAACAAAAGTGAAAATACAGTGTTTGAGTTGATGCTGATAGATGCGAGTTTAGGCGGTATTGGCACGGTACTATCCGGCCCGTTGCCTCCTGTGATGGAAGTTGGAACGGTTTTTGAGGATTGCAAACTCAAGCTACCAAATTATGGAGAGCTGAATATTTCCTTATGCGTTCGAAATGTCAAAGAAATCATATCGAAGAGCGGTGCACTCAGGCACCGCATCGGGTTGCAATTTACGGATGTGTCCAAAGTTGATGAGCGTCTGATTCAACGCTACGTATTTAATCTTGAACGCGAAGCTTTGGTGCTTGCCAAAGGCGATTAGTTAGGTTTTTTCACAGTACGCAATTTTCCCCAGCCATCCAAATTTGTTTGGTATCATTGAATCGGTTATTTTAAGTTCGGTTGTTTGAGTCTCTCGATTTAATGAAATGGCAGGTTTAGTTGTCTTTAGATATCAACCCACTTTTTAGCGCACTTATGTCGGGCATTTCGGAAGAGGCATTCTTAATTGATGCCATATCCATGCGCCTGATTGCAGCAAGCGATTCCGCCAGAAGGCGCATGGATATTGGTCTGCAGGGCATGCAAAAGAAGGGTTTGCATAAGCTCTTGGGTGTGAGTAAAGAAGAGCTGGCAGCAATTATAGATTCTCAGAAGCAAACCAAGCCAACAAAAAAAACATTAGCCAAGCCTGCTTTTTTTGAGCTTGGTCATTTAAATTTAGCGTTAATACATTCAAATAATCACCAATATCTTTTGGCTATTAAAAATGGTCAATCTTCAACAAACGAGACAGAATCTCGATTTAAAGCTTTAGTCACTAATACGCCGGGTTTGGTTTTTGAATTTCAGCGTAATGCAAAAGATGAGGTTATTTTTGGCTATTTAAGTGATGGCTGTAAAGCTTTGTTGGGCATCGAAGCAGAGGCACTCAAAAAATCACCGAAGAAGTTTTATAAGTTGATAGATAAGAATGATCTTGCTTTGTTAAAAGTCAATATCCAGCTTTCGGCTGCCAAGTTGAGCATGCTCAACTGGGAAGGCCGCATTTGGATTGAGGAGTGGCAAGATACCAAGTGGGTGAACTTAAGAGCGATTCCCAGAAAGCTTGCCAATGGCATGGTGCAGTGGGAAGGTATCATGACCAACATCACTCAAAGTAAACATGAGAAGCATGAGCTTGAGCAATCCCGGCAACGTTTAGCCGAGTTATCTGCGCATTTAACCCAAGTTAAAGAAGAAGAGCGTAGCCGTATTGCGCGCGAGATTCATGATGACTTGGGCGGAAATTTAACCGTAATTAAAATCGGTCTAGCTTCAATTCTTAAGCGGTTGCCGGCAGATCAACAAGTACTGATTGATAAAGCTCAATACTTAGAAACGATTGTAGACAATACGTTTGAGGCAGCACATAGGATTTCCGGTGATTTACGGCCTAATATACTTGAGCTGGGCATCGTGGCTGCGCTTGAATGGCAGGCTAAAGAATTTGAGAAGCAAATGGATATTGCCTGCTATTTCACCACTAATCATTCAAAAGCGGCAGAGACAGAAGATCAGGCTACTGCCTTATTTAGAATTTGCCAAGAGGCGATGTCTAACATTGCAAAATATGCAAAAGCGCAGCGAGTGGATGTGGCTTTATTTTTTGACCAAGAAAATATTAAAATGTACATAACAGATGACGGTATAGGCATTGATGCAAGCGACATGCTGAAGCCTAACTCGTTTGGATTACGCGGTATGGCCGAGCGTGTGGCTGCGCTTGGCGGAAAATTCTCTATTGAAAAAGGAACTGATAAAGGTACTAACATAACGGTTATACTGCCTATTCGAACAAACGGTGGAGTCTAATTGGACAAAACAATAAAAGTAATTATTGCCGATGACCATGCTATTTTGAGGGCAGGGCTAAAGCAGGTATTGGCTGAAACAGACGATATTACGGTGATTGCAGAAGCGCAAACTGCGAACGAAGCGATAAAACATAGCAGGAACCCGGAAGCGCAAGTGCTGCTACTGGATATCTCACTCCCGGATCGTAGCGGAATTGATGCGCTCAAATATATCAAGAAAGAGAACCCGCACGTTGCCGTGCTGATGCTTTCTATGCATCGTGAAGACCAATATGCGGTAAGAGCCTTGAAAGCAGGCGCTTCGGGCTATTTATGCAAGCAAAGCGCATCGGCAGAATTGGTGAATGCAATCCATGCCGTGGCAAAAGGCAAAAAATATATTACTGCGACAGTGGCCGAGATATTGGCCGATCAAGTAAATGCTGCGACCGAAAAAGCGCCACATGAAACGCTTTCTGACAGAGAGTATCAGACCTTGACACTTATCGCGTCGGGACTTTCGGTCGGCGAGATTGCCGATAAGCTATCGCTTTCGGTCAAAACAATCAGCATGTATCGCACGAGGCTGCTTGAAAAAATGCAACTCAAACATAATGCTGAACTTACACATTATGCAATTAAAAATAACCTCGTTGAATAACCCAACATTCTGAATTAAGAGCCTTTCCCAGCTTTATTTCCAGCATCAATCCCCCCTTAGTTTTCTGATAATAGAACATTCTGAAACTGAATGTAATTTTAACAGGGTGCATACAGCACAAAACAAGGGGTAATTAATGATTGCAACTCAACAAGATGCTAGCAAAGAAGCGTTGGCAGTAATTCCAGCAGCCAATACTTCAGCCACTCAGCTTGCTGAAATCTTTACGCAAGCAATTAACTATCAACAAGCAGGGCAGGTATTAGAAGCTGAAGAGCTATATCTGCAAATACTGGAAGTAGAACCCTTTGAGCCTAACGTTAACCACAATTTAGGTGTGCTTTATCTGGAATCTAACCGAGCAGATATCAGCTTGGCTTATTTTAAGGCTGCATTAGAGGCAGATCAGAACGAGCCGCAATATTGGGTTAGTTATATAGATGCGCTTATAAAAGCCGGTCAGAAAAACCTTGCAAGCGAGCTACTGATGAAGGGGCTTGAGCTTGGCTTACATGGCGATGCAGTGAATGCGCTTGTCGATCAACTTACTAAGCCAGCAGCGCCGGTGCAGCAAGCACCAAATGCGTCGCCACAATACATAAGCAATCCGCAGATACAACAAGCGCTTGCTTTACAACAATCCGGTAAGCTAAACGAGGCAAAAGCGAGATATAAAAAACTACTCAAAACTTACCCTAAACATCCGCAGTTATTAACAGGGCTAGGCACGATTGCTTTACAGCAGGGCAATACTGCGGAGGGTACTCAGTTACTTGAAAATGCTTTGGCTAGCGATGCCAACCATGTGCTAGCGCTTGGTAATCTGGCGATAGGGTATACAGCACTTAAGCGTTTCAGCGAAGCGATTGAGCTTTGCGACCGTGCAATTGCGTTAAATCCTAATTATGCGGGTGCGCATGTTAACCGTGGTAATGCGCTTAAAGCTTTGAAACGTTTTGATGAGGCAGTTTTGAGCTATGAAAAAGCTATTACGTTAAATTCTGATAATGCGAATAATTACTTCAACTTGGGAAGTGCGCTTAAAGAGTTAAAACGCTATAGAGAGGCAGCAGTGAGCTTTCAGCAAGCTATCGCTTTAAACCCGAACGATGTTGAGGCACATGAACATTGTGCAGCGATATTGCAAGAACTCAAAGAATACAATGATGCATACAGTCACTACACGCGTGCAATCAAGCTAAACAAAAATAATGCGGAGAACCACTACGGACGCGGGCTGGTAAATCTACAGCTAGGGAAATTAGAGGATGCGCATGCTGATTTTGAGCAAGCAGTTAAGCTGAATCCTAGCAATGCCGATGCACGCCTTAATTTAGGGGTGGCATTGCATAAGCTCGGATGCCTGGATGAGGCTCTAAGAGAAGATAGCCTTGCCATTGAACTTAATAAAACACTTACAGGTGCTTACAACAATCGAGGGCTTTTGTTTGTTGACATGATGCGCTTTGACGAGGCATCAATTGATTTTGATCAAGCAATTGCCATAAGCCCGGAAGCTAGCGAAGCATATTGGAATAAATCTATTCTTAACTTGCTTAAAGGTAATTTTGAACAGGGTTGGTCGCTTTATGAGCAGCGCTGGAAAACAACATTAAAAGATTTTAAGAGAGTATTCACGCAGCCATTATGGCTGGGAGAGCAATCTATTGCAGGTAAAACGCTCCTTATTTACCCTGAACAGGGTTTTGGCGACTTTATCCAGTTTTG
>Ga0315912_10004637_pt1 | contig 12944 bp, 9 predicted proteins | sample VfabasoilMG_FD_204469 | JGI IMG/M metagenome (GOLD analysis project Ga0315912, IMG submission 204469) | Garden soil microbial communities collected in Santa Monica, California, United States - V. faba soil | ecosystem: Environmental > Terrestrial > Soil > Garden | place: USA: California... | reverse complement strand
GTCGTACATCCGGCGCCAGGCCTTGACCAGCCCGGTCAGGCTCATCAGGTCGCCGAAGCCGGTGTTGTGGATGAGGTGCGAGAGGTTGTGCTGCACCCGGTAGGGGTCCGCGATCTGGTGCATCATGATCGGGGCCTGGAGGAGCGGGACGTCCATCTTCCCGAACAGCATCTCGGTGTTGCCCACGTCCCGGGTGGCATAGAGGACCTGGTGACCCTTGGCGAGCAGGCCCTTCACGAGGGGCACGTAGCGGGTCAGGTGGCCGAAACCCTTGCCCAGCTCCCAGACAAACAGCACGCGTGCCACGAGATAGTTGCCTCACCGAACGGGGAGGCCATATTACTCGTATCCCCTAGGCCTGCCAACAAAAAAGCCGGGGTCAGGTCTCACATTCCTACATTTTGGTGCTAGACTGCGCGCATGGCAAGACCCCTGCGACTCGAGGTGCCCGGCGGCCTGTACCACGTCACCAGCCGCGGCAACCGGCGGGAACACATCTATCTGAGCGACGACGACCGCCGCCTGTTCCTGGCGCTCGTGGGACACGTCTGCGAGCGCTTCTCGTGGGGGGTACACGCCTGGTGCCTGATGAACAGCCACTACCACCTGCTCCTCGAAACCCGCCTGCCGAACCTGTCCCGGGGCATGCGCCACCTGAACGGCGTCTACACGCAGCGTTTCAACCGGCGCCACGGCAGGACCGGCCACGTATTCGAGGGACGCTACAAGGCGCAGCTGGTGCAGAAGGATCGCTACCTGCTGCCGGTGGCCCGGCAGATGGTGCTGGTGCCCGTGCGATCCGGCGCCGTGCGCGGACCGGCCGACTGGCCTTGGACGAGTTACCGCTTCACGCTGGGCAGCGAGACCGCGCCGGCCTGGGTACGCAGGGATGAACTGCTCGCGCTCGTGCCCGGCACCGAGGGCACGCCCGCGGAACGCTATGCGCGCTACGTCAGCGAAGGCATTGCGCAGGCCGAGCGGACCGAGACCGCGCCCGCGCAGGCCGAGCGCGCCGGGAACACGACCGAGAACACCACCGCGCAGCCCTATCTCGGCGAAGATCGCCTCGCGGGCCGGATCAAGTCCGCGCCGAAACGCGTGCGCACGCGCGAATTCCCGCGCGCCGAACGCCGGCCGCTGGCGCAGGAACTCGGCCACTATCGCCGCGCCTGCCGCACGCGCGACGAAGCCATGGCCCGCGCCTACCTGTCCGGCGTGTTCACCATGCGCGAGATCGGCGATTACTTCGGCGTGCACTACATGACCGTGAGCCGCGCCGTGCAGCAGTTCGAATCGGGACGCGGCAGTCCCCGGAATCAGCCCGCATGACGACCGCCGCCGGCAACGCCGCGATCTACTACGACCCGGAAGGGTTCGACACCAGCAAGCCGAAGCTCATGGGCCGGCACGCCGCGGGCGAAGGTTTCATCCAGGGTTTCGCGCGCCACGCCAATGCCGACGCGCTCTATGCCTTCACGGGCACGCGGCCCGAATACGATCATTTCCGCGGCATGGTCAGCGCCGCCACCGGCGCCGAGCGGCGCACGGAATGGCTGCCGCGGAACGCCGTGGAGCGACTCGCCGAACCGGGAGGGTTGTTCGTTCCCGGCCCGGATCTCGAGACCGGCGCGTGGCTGCGGCGCTGCCATGATCCCGCCGCCTGGAGCCTCACCGGCGTCACGCACACGATCTGCACCCACCGCGTCATGGACGCGATCGGCGGCCTGCTCACGGCGCCGGTCGAGGAATGGGACGCGCTGATCTGCACCTCGGATGCCGTGGTGCGCGGCGTGCAGCACCTGCTCGAAGGCCACGCCGCCTATCTCAAGGAACGGCTCGGCGCGACGCAGACCACGACGCGTGCCCAGTTGCCGGTGATCCCGCTCGGCGTTGACTGGCAGCGATTCCAGCCCGGCAAGGACGGCGCCGCGGTGCGCGCCCGGCTGCGCGAACGGCATCGCATCGGCGACGACGACATCTGCGTACTGTTCTTCGGCCGCCTCTCCTACCACGCGAAAGCGCACCCGCAGCCGATGTACCTGGCGCTGGAAGCGGCGGCGCGCGCCACGAAGCGCAAGATCCACCTGGTCCAGGCCGGCTGGTTCGCCACCGACGGGATCCGCGATGCCTTCCAGGACGGCGCGCGCGCGCTCTGCCCCTCGGTCCGGACGATTTACGTGGACGGCCGCAAGCCCGAGATCCGCGAGCGCATCTGGCTCGCCGCGGATATCTTCTGCTCGCTGTCCGACAACGTGCAGGAAACCTTCGGCCTGACGCCGGTCGAAGCGATGGCGGCGGGCCTGCCGGTCGTTGCCTCGGACTGGGACGGCTACCGCGGCACGGTGGAACCGGGCGTCACCGGCTTCCTCGTACCGACGGCGATGCCGCCGCCGGGCGCGGGCGACGAGATCGCGCGCCGACATTTCGCGGACGCGGACAACTACGATCATTACCTCGGCAACGTCTGCCAGTCGATCGCGGTCGATACGCCCGCATCGACCGCGGCGTTCAAAGAGCTGATCGAAAACGCCGATCTGCGACGCCGCATGGGCGAAGCCGGGCGCGAACGTGCCCGCAGCCTGTTCGACTGGTCGGTGATCGTCCGCCTCTACCAGGAACTGTGGACCGATCTCGCGGCCCGCCGCGCCGCGACCGCCGCCGCACTGCGCGGCCGCAAGCCCGTCGCGCTGCGCGCCGATCCGTTCGCGGTATTCGCGCACTACGCGACGCGCATGCTGGACGCCGAGTGCCGGGTCGAGGCGGCCGGGCAGGACCCGGGCGAGCGCTTCCGGAGAATGAGCCGGCTGCGCATGAACCGCATCGGCCGGCAATTGCTGGCCAGCGACGAAGACATTGCCGCGCTGCTCGACCGCGTGCGCCGGAACGGCGCCTCGCGCGTGGCGGACCTGATTCAGGGAACGGAAGAACGCGATCGCTGGCTGCTGACGCTCGGCTGGCTCGCCAAGATGGACGTACTGAGGGTGGTGCCGTGACGCACGGCCGCCGCCCATAACGGAGAACCCCATGCGTGAATTTCTGAGACAGTGCCGCGTGTACTTTGTGTACGCCGGCTTCTTCAGCCTGTTTGCCAACCTGCTGATGCTGTCACTGCCGATCTACATGCTCCAGCTGTTCGACCGCGTGATGACCAGCAGGTCGGAAGAGACACTGGTCATGTTGTCGATCGCGGCGCTCGGCGCGTTCGCCTTCCACGGCGTTCTCGACATCCTGCGCTCGCGGCTCCTGCTCGGCGCCGGCATCGCGCTCGACGGACTGGCCGGCCCGCCGGTGCTCGCGGGCGCGCTGGCCAATGCGGCACGGCCCGGCAGCAACGAGTTCGCGGCCGGGCTCGGTGACGTCGGCACGGTACGCTCCTTCCTCACCGGCAGCGGCATCACCTCGCTGTTCGACGCGCCGTGGATGCCGATCTACCTGTTCGTCATCTATGTCTTCCACCCGCTGATGGGATTCCTCGCCACGCTGGGCGCGATCGCGCTGTTCGGGATCGCGGTCATCAACGAGCGCATCACGCGCGGGCCGCTGGACGAGGTTTCGGATCGCTCGCGCCGCGCCGGCAAGTACATCGACGCGGGCATGCGCAACGCCGAGGTCGTCAGCGGCCTCGGCATGCTCGAGAACCTGCGCCGGCGCTGGCAGAAGCTGAATTCCGAGGTCATCGATTCGCAGGTGCTGGCCAGCCGCCGCCTCGGCCTGCTGAACGGCCTGACGCGCATGACGCGCCTGTCGCTGCAGATCCTCATGCTTGGCGTCGGCGCCAGCCTTGTGATCCAGCAGCACGTATCGCCCGGCATCATGATCGCGGGCACGCTGCTGCTGTCGCGGGCACTGTCCCCCGTCGAGGGCAGCATCCAGACCTGGAAGGGACTGATCGCCGCGCGCGAGGCCTACGCGCGGCTGACCGAACTGCTGACGGACAACCCGCCCGAGGAAGCGCGGACGCCGCTGCCCGCGCCCGCCGGCCGTCTCGACCTCGAACGCGTGACCTTCATCATCCCCGGCATGGACCGGCAGGTCATCAAGGGCATCTCGCTCACCATCGAGCCCGGCCAGGCGGTCGGCCTGATCGGCCCGAGCGCCGCGGGCAAGTCGACGCTCGCGCGCCTGATCCTCGGGATCTGGCGGCCGACTTCCGGCACGGTGCGCCTCGACGGCGCGGACATCTCCGCCTGGCCGCGGAAGTTCCTCGGCCCGCACATCGGCTACCTGCCGCAGGACGTCGAACTCTTCTCCGGCACGGTCGCGGAAAACATCGCGCGGCTGTCGGACGCCCCGCCCGAGCAGATCATCGAGGCCGCGCAACGTGCCCGCGCGCACGACATGATCCTGCGCCTGCCGAATGCCTACGACACGGAAATCGGCTTCAGCGGCGCGCGACTGTCCGCCGGCCAGCGCCAGCGCATCGCGCTGGCCCGCGCCGTGTTCGGGAACCCGCGCCTCGTGGTGCTCGACGAGCCCAACTCGAACCTCGACACCGAGGGCGAGGACGCGCTGATCCAGACCATGCGCACGCTCACGGCGGAGGGCGTGACGGTCATCACCATCAGCCACCGCCCTTCCCTGCTCGCCAGCGTCGACAAGCTAATCGTGCTCCGCGACGGCGCCGTGGAAATGTACGGACCGCGCGCGGAAGTGCTGGCGCGCGTCACGCAGCGCGGCACCGCCGCCAAACCCGAAACGCCGCAGGTCATCGCCGGCGGGAGACCCATCTGACATGAACCTCGCCCAGTTCCAGGACATTCTCCACCCGCTGAAGGCGCGGACGGAGGCGCCGCCCGCGCCGCCGCCGCCGTGGACCGGCCTGCACCCGGCCGCGAACGTACACCGGATCATGAAGGCCGGCGTGATCGCCATCCTGTCGGTGTTCGGCACCTTCTTCATCTGGGCCACGTTGGCGCCGCTGTCCGGCGCGGTGATCGGCAACGGCTTCGTCAAGGTCGATCTCAACCGCAAGACCGTGCAGCATCTCGAGGGCGGCATCGTCAAGGAGATCCGCGTGCGCGACGGCGACAAGGTCGTGGCCGGGCAGACGCTGATCCTGATCGAGGACGAGCGCGTGGACGCGAGCGTGGACGTCGTGCAGAACCTGCTGGATGCGGAACTGGCGAAGGCGGCGCGACTGGAGGCCGAACGCGACGGCCTGGACGCGGTCACCTTTCCGGCGTCGGTCATGGCACGCGCCACGGATTCGAAGGTGGCGGAGCTGATCCGCACCGAGACGAATTTCTTCAACACGCGCCGGGATTCCATGAAGCAGCAGATATTCCTGCTCGAACAGCAGATGGGCGAGGCGCGCACGGAGATCCGCAGCCTCGATCAGCGCGCGGCGGCCGAGCAGGCCGCCTCGAACCTGCTGGCGGAGGAGATCGCCGCGAACGAGGCGCTGGAGGCGAAGCAGTACGTGCAGAAGACGCACCTGCTCGACCTCAGGCGCGGCATCGAGGACTACAAGGCCCGCCGCGGCGAGCACCTGGCAGACATGGCGCGCGCCGGGCAGAAGATCACGGACCTCGAGTTGCGCATGGCGAACGTGCGCGACAGCTACCTCAAGGAAGCGACCGAGGGTCTCACCGCCTCGCAGTCCCGGATCTTCGATCTCCAGGAGCGGCTGCGGCCGTCCGTGGACCAGCAGAAGCGCCAGCATATCGTCGCGCCGATTTCCGGCACCGTCGTGGACCTGAAGGTGTTCACCGTCGGCGGCGTGATCGGACCGCGCGAGCCGCTCATGGACATCGTGCCGGAGGAGAACGACCTGATCGTCGAGACGCAGATCGCGCTCGACGACATCGACGATATTCACGTGGGGCAGGAAGCGGACGTGCGGCTCAGCGCCTACAAGCGCCGCACCACGCCGCTGGTGGTCGGCTCGGTCACCTACGTCTCGGCCGACCGCCTGACCAGCCCGGACAAAGAGCAGACCTACTACCTCACCCGCATCACGGTCACGCGGGAATCACTGGCCGAGGCGGGTAACATCGTGATGTACCCGGGCATGCCGGCGGAAGTGTTCATCAGGACGGCCGAGCGCACGGCACTGGATTACATGCTTGCGCCGATCACGAACGTGCTGCGCCGGTCGTTCCGCGAGCCCTGAGCACGGCGGACGCGACATGATTTTCGACGCGGCGGTCATCATCCCCACCACGCTGTCGCGGGACATCGGGCCGACGCTGCGCTCGGTGTTCGCGCAGAACCTCGACGGCAAGGTGCAGATCATGATCGGCATCGACTTCGCGGCCGGCACGCGCGACGGCATCGAGGCAGTGCGGCGCGAGTGCCCATCGAACATGGAGATCCAGATCGTGGAGCCGGGCTATTCCACGTCTAGGAAGCGCGGCGGCTTCTACAACGTCTGGTCCGGCGGTGCCATCCGCACGATCCTGAGCTACGCCGCCAACAGCCGCTACCTGGCTTACCTCGACGACGACAACTGGTGGGACCCGTCGCACCTCTCCGACCTGCTGAACGCGGTCGACGGCGTCGACTGGGCTTATACCTACCGCTGGTACGTCGAACCGGGCTCGATGGAAGTGATGTGCGTGGACGATTGGGAGTCGGTGGGCCCCGACCGCGGCATGTACGCGAAGAAGTTCGGCGGCTTCGTCGACACGAACTGCCTGTTGATCGACAAGCAGAAGTGCCACTGGGTGCTGCCTGGCTGGTGCCTGCCGAAGGATCGCAAGGGCTCCGCGCCGGAGCGCATCGTCTTCGACCACCTGCACCCCAAGCATCCCTCGCGTTGCACCGAACGCGCAACCGCCTACTACGTCGTCCGCGACGAGGACGTGAAACGCATCAGGCGCCTCATGGCACGGCGCGAAGAACGGCGCGCAACGCGGCAAAAGGCGGCCAGCCGCGCCTGAGGCCGCGGCCGCGCCGATCCCGATGGCGACCGCCCACATGCTGGTGCTGAGCCTCGGCGTGCCCCGTTCGGGCACGACCTTCGTGTTCAACGTGCTGCGCGAACTGTGGACCGCGCGCCGCGTGAAATTCAGCTCCGTCAACACCAACTACCCGGAAACGGCGTCGTTCCTGAAAGGTCACGACTTCAAGGGCAACGTGCTGCTGCACGCGCACAACGTGCTGCCCGAAGTGCAACGGGTGCTGTCGCGGCCCGACGTGCGTGCCTTCTTCAATTACCGCGATCCACGCGACGTCGTGGTGTCGATGATGAAACTGCATGAATACACCTTCGAGAAGTGCATGGAACTCGTCGAGATTTCCTTTGCCCAATACCGCACGGCCAGGAAATTCCCCTCGATCATGTTCATCCCCTATTCCGCCGTCGTCGGCGAACCTCTGAAGGTCATCGGCGATCTCGCCGCGCGGCTGGACATCGCCGTGGACGCCCGCGAGATCGCGCGGATCGGCAAGGCCACCGACATCGAGGCGCACCGCGACGTGATGCGGGCCGTCGGCCGGAGCCAGATCCCGGTGCAGGTCCGGCGCAACCCGCGGCGTGTGCTGAAGGAGAGCAAGAGGCACTTCATCAACGATCGCCACATCCAGTCCGGCGCCGAGGGACGCTGGCGCGAGGAACTGGACGCGGGACAACAGGATATCGCGCGGCGCCGGTTCGGACCGCTGCTGGTCGAACTGGGCTACGAACAGGAGCTCCCCGCATGAATCGGTACGTCGCGCTCTGTCTCGCCGCACTGTTCGCGGTACCCGCCCCGGCCGCGCCCGAAGAAGACGCGCCGCCGCCGAAACTCGGCTTCCCGGCGAAATGCACGCGCGGCGAGGACTGCTGGATCGTCAACTACGTGGACGTGCTCGAGAACAAGGGCGAAATTTCCGACTTCCAGTGCGGGGCGCGGACCTACGACGACCACAAGGGCACGGACATCGCGATCCGCGATCTGAAAGCCATGGAAGCCGGCGTGGACGTGATCGCCGCGGCGCCCGGCAAGGTCCTGCGCGTGCGCGACGGCGAGACCGACAAGGTGCGGACGCGCGAGGAACTCACGGAGATCCAGAAGTCCGGCCGAGAGTGCGGCAACGGCGTGCTGGTCGGCCACGGCGGCGGCTGGCAGACGATCTACTGCCACATGCGCCAGGGCAGCATCGTCGTGAAACCCGGCCAGCAGGTCGAGGCCGGTACGAAGCTGGGACTCGTCGGCCACTCCGGATTCGTCGAATTCCCGCACGTGCACATCGGGCTCACCCATCGCGGCAAGGCGGTCGATCCCTTCACCGGGCTCGAACGCGGCAAGGCATGCGGCACGGCCGGCACCTCGCTGTGGCGCGACGGCGTGGACTATGAGCCCGTGTCGATTTACGCGGCCGGATTCCGGAACGGCGAGCCGAAATTCGAGGACGTCCGGCTCGACACGTCGAGCCCGGAGCGGCTCGCGGCAGAACCCGCGGAACTCACGTTCTGGACATTGATCTATGGTGCGGCGAAGGACGACGCCATCCGGCTCGAGATCCGCGCCCCGGACGGCAGCGTGGTCGCCGCCCAGGACCTCGTGCAGGAACGCACGCGCGCCCGGCAGTTCTACTTCACCGGCAAGCGCCTGCCGGACCTGAAGAAGGGCGTTTACGCCGGAACGGTGCGGCTGACGCGCAAGACCGCGGACGGCGGCACGCTGACGCGCGAGCTGGAACGGAAGATCACGGTGGAGTGACCCGCGGCGGATCGCCGCCGCTCAGAGTCGCAGCAGTTGAATTCCGGCGGGCGCGGATTCCCGGGACAGCACGCCGCGAACGTCGAACACGACGCCCCGCCCGCCCCGCAGCAGTCCGGCCACGAACTTCCAGCCACCCTCCGCGAACTCCCGGTGTGCGACCGCGAGCAACACCGCGTCCGCGGGCGCCAGCGTTCCGGCGTCTTTCAACTCCACGCCGTACATCCGTTGCGCCGCCGCGCGATCCGCGCGCGGATCGTGGACCTGCACCGTGAGCCCGGACTGGCGCAACTCGCCGACGATGTCGATGACGCGGCTGTTGCGGATGTCGGCGACGTTCTCCTTGAAGGTGAGACCGAGCACGGTCACGACGCCGCCCTGCTTCGCCGCGCCGGACTGGATCATCGCCCGCACCAGTTGCCCGGCTACGTGTTCCGCCATGCCGTCGTTGATGGCGCGCGCATCGAGAATGAGATCCGGGATGAAACCGGTCGCCGTGGCCTTGTACGTCAGGTAGTAGGGATCGACGCCGATGCAGTGCCCGCCGACCAGCCCCGGCGTGAACGGCAGGAAATTCCACTTGGTGCGCGCGGCGGCCAGCACGTCGCCGGAATCGATGCCGAGCTTGCGGAAGATCATGGCGAGTTCGTTCATCAGCGCGATGTTCACGTCGCGCTGCGCGTTCTCGACGATCTTGCAGGCCTCCGCGACTCGCACCGACGGCGCCCGGTGCACGCCGGCCTGCACCACCTTCGAATAGGTCTCCGCGACGAGGTCGAGGATCTCCGCGTTCTGGCCGGACACAACCTTCATGATGTTGGTGAACGTGTGCTGCCGGTCGCCCGGATTGATGCGCTCCGGCGAGTAGCCGTAGAAGAAATCCCTGCCGGCCTTGAGACCGGACACGCGCTCGAGGACAGGCACGCACTCCTCTTCCGTGGCGCCCGGATACACCGTCGATTCGTAGACCACGACGTCGCCGCGCTTCAGTTGCCCGGCGAGGATCTCCGAGGCTTGCAACAGCGGCGCCATGTTCGGGTGCTTCGCCGCCGTGATCGGCGTCGGCACCGCGACGATGTGGAAGTCTGCGCGCTTCAGATCCGCCGGATCGGACGTGAAATGGACTTTCGCGGCGCGCAGGTCCGCGTCGGGGACTTCGCCCGTGCGATCGCGTCCCTCCCGGAGCGACGCGACGCGCGCCGGGTCGATGTCGAAACCGATCACTTCACCGATCCGGCCGAAGGCCGCCGCCACCGGCAGGCCGACGTAACCCATGCCGATGACGGAAATTTTCCGATCGCGGCTCAAGGGTTCGCCTCCCGGTACGGCAGGTACCATTTGACCAGCGCCGCGAGGCCGTCCTCGATGCGGGTGGCGGGCGCGAAACCGAAATCCCGCCTCAGCGCCCCGGCGTCGCACCACGTGGCATCCATGTCGCCGGGCTGCGCCCCGGTGTCCTGCCGCACGGCCTTGCGGCCGAGATGCTGTTCCAGGATCTCCACGAACCGGGAGACTTCGACCGGCTGGCCATTGCCGACGTTGTAGACGCGGAACGGCCCGGTCCCTTCCGCCGGCGAGTCCGCGGCGCGCGACGGCGCGGCGGGCGGACGATCCAGGATCTGCACCGTCGCCGTCACGGCGTCGTCGATGAAGGTGAAATCGCGGCGGTTGCGGCCGTTGTTGAACATCCGCAGCGGGCGGCCGGCAAGAATGGCATCCGTGAACAGCATCGGCGCCATGTCCGGCCGGCCCCAGGGACCGTAGACCGTGAAATAGCGGAGGCCGGTGGCAGGCAGCGCGAACAGGTGGCTGTAGCTGTGCGCGAGCAGTTCGTTGGCGCGCTTGGTCGCACCGTACATCGACACCGGGTGATCGGCAGCGTCGCGTTCCGAGAACGGCTGCTTCGTGTTGGCGCCGTACACCGCGCTCGAGGAGGCATACAGGAAGTGCTCGACTCCCGCGTGGCGCGAAGCGTCCAGCACGTTCATGAAACCGAGCAGGTTCGCGTCCACGTAGGCTTCCGGGTGCTCGATCGAATAACGCACGCCGGGCTGGGCGGCGAGATGCGCCACGCGTTGCGGCCGCGCATCGCGGAACAGTGCCGCCACCGTGTCCCGGTCGGCGAGATCGCCGGGCACGAATTCGAAATTCGGAAGCGGCGCGAGTTGCGAGAGGCGCGCCTGTTTCAGGCGGACGTCGTAGTAGGGACTGAGGTTGTCGATGCCGACGACTTCGTCGCCGCGTTCGAGAAGCCGCCGGCTGAGCGCGGCGCCGATGAATCCCGCAGCGCCCGTGACGAGGATCTTCATCTCACACCGAAAATCGGGGACAGTCCCCGATTTCGGTCCCCAACGGGGTGGACTCGCTGCAGTCCTGCCGAATTGTCGAACCCTACGGGTTCAAATCCTGCTCGAAACTCCAACAGGACTGACTCGCGGCATCCCTGCCGCTCGCCCTGCGGGCGCCGCTGAACAACGCGGCGTCCAATTCGGCAGTCCTGCCGAATTGTCGAACCCTGCGGGTTCGACTCCTGCCGCGATGCGGCGTACTTCGGCAGGGCCGCATCGGCGGCCCTGCCGAAGTACGTTGGCGTCCCCAACGGGATTCGAACCCGTGTCGTCACCTTGAAAGGGTGATGTCCTAGGCCTCTAGACGATGGGGACACGATCTGTCGTCGACCAACGGGGAGGAACGCGCGTCCATCCCCGGGATTGACTGCATTTGGTGGAGCCAGGCGGGATCGAACCGCCGACCTCTTGCATGCCATGCAAGCGCTCTCCCAGCTGAGCTATGGCCCCGGAATACTGCTCCGTCAGTCGGGCGGGCGTCTCGCGCCCTGCGTCAGGAGACTGCGGAAAGGCGAATGATTCTAGCCGCTTCGGAGCTTCGTACCGACAGTCCTTTTCTCAGTCGAATCAAAGGCTTCCAGAACACAAATCCGGCGCAGACTGTACGTGACAGCCACCGTGGGTGTCAAGCCGCCGAACCGCCGTCGATGCGCCGCAGGGCGCGATCGATCGACGCCAGGCTCCGATCGCGCCCGAGCAGGCGCAGCGTGTGATCGATGGACGGAGAAACCGCGGTGCCGGTCAGCGCGACGCGCAACGGTTGAGCCAGCTTGCCGATCTTGAGTCCGGCCTCCGCGGCTGTTTCTTCGAGTACCGCGTGCAGCACCGGACTGCTGCTCCAGTCCGGCAACGTGGCAAGGCGCTCCCGCAGCCGGGCGAGCGGCGCCCGAATGGCCGGCACAAGCTGCTTGTCCGCCGCCGCGGCGTCGAATTCCGCGTAATCCTCGTAGAAGATCCGGCTCTGCTCGGCCATCTCGCGGAGCGTACGCGTCCGCTCGCGCTGCACCAGCGCCACGTCCCGTGGTGCCGGTCCCCGCACCGGATCCAGCCCCGCGTTCCGCAACTCATCCGCCAGCAGCGCGCCCAGTCGATCCGGATCGCCCGACTTCAGGTAATGCTGGTTCAGCCACAACAGCTTGTCGGGATTGATCGCGGCAGCGGCCTTGTTGACGGCACCGATGTCGAACAGCGCCACCATCTCCTCGCGCGAGAAGATCTCCTGGTCGCCGTGCGACCAGCCGAGGCGCACCAAGTAATTGAGCAGCGCCTCGGGCAGGAAACCCTGCTCGCGGTATTCGAGGACACTGACCGTGCCGTGGCGCTTCGACAGCTTCTGCCCGTCCGGCCCCAGGATCAGCGGGATGTGCCCATAGGCGGGCGGCGGCGCATCGAACGCATTGAAGATGTGGATCTGCCGCGGCGCGTTGTTCAGATGATCGTCGCCGCGGATCACGTGCGTGATCTTCATGTCGAGATCGTCGACGACGACCGTGAAGTTATACGTCGGCGTGCCGTCGCTGCGCGCGATCACGAGATCGTCCAGTTCCTCGTTCCGGTAGACGACGCGGCCCTGTATCAGGTCATCCACCGCGATCTCGCCGTCCAGCGGACTCTTGAAGCGCACGACCGAAGGACCGGCGCCCGGCGGCGGGCTCGTGCGCTCGCGGCAACGGCCGTCGTATTTCGGTTTCTCGCCGCGCTCGCGCTGGGCGGCGCGCATGGTTTCGAGCTCCTGCACGCTGCAATAGCAGTAGTAGGCGCGCTTCGCCGCAAGCAGCTGCCCGATCGCGGCCCGGTAACGATCCATGCGCTCGGACTGGTAGACCGGACCTTCGTCGGCCCCGAGGTCCAGCCAGCGCATGCCGTCGAGAATGACGTCCACCGCTTCCTTCGTGGAACGCTGGCGGTCCGTGTCCTCGATGCGCAGGACGAAGGTTCCGCCGTGGTGGCG
>Ga0315912_10004636_pt1 | contig 12946 bp, 16 predicted proteins | sample VfabasoilMG_FD_204469 | JGI IMG/M metagenome (GOLD analysis project Ga0315912, IMG submission 204469) | Garden soil microbial communities collected in Santa Monica, California, United States - V. faba soil | ecosystem: Environmental > Terrestrial > Soil > Garden | place: USA: California... | reverse complement strand
TGGGGCTCGTGCCCGCGGCGACCGGCAGCGTGCGCTTCGGGGAGCGCGACCTCACAACCGCGGCGCCGTACGAGCGGGCGCGCAGCGGCATCGGTTACGTGCCGCAGGGCCGGGAGATCTTCCCGCGACTCACCGTGGCCGAGAATCTGGAAATGGGGCTCGCGACGCGGGGACGCGGTGCGCGTCTCCCCGGGCGAATCTTCGAGATGTTTCCGGTGCTGCAGCAGATGCTGCACCGGCGCGGCGGCGACCTTTCGGGCGGTCAGCAGCAGCAGCTCGCGATCGGGCGCGCACTCGCCATGCAGCCCACCCTGCTGATCCTCGACGAGCCGACCGAGGGCATACAGCCCTCGATCATCAAGGACATCGAGCGCGTCATCCGTTCGCTGGCGGCCGGCGGCGAGATGGCGATATTGCTGGTCGAGCAGTATTACGATTTCGCGCGTTCGCTGGCCGACCAGTACCTCGTCATGGAGCGCGGCGAGATCATCGCGCGCGGGCACGGCATGGACATGGACAGTGAAGGCGTGAAGAACCTGCTGGCAGTATGATTGGCATTGCATGCGTATTGCGGATCCTGTTCATCTTCGCGGCTGGCGGGCCGAGCTCGGGCTCGGCTTCGAGCGCCTGGCGGGAAAAACCGTCCTCGCCCGGCGCAGGCACGACGGGCCCCTGGTGGTGCAGAAGCCGCTCTACCCGGAAGGCGACGAGGTCTGCCATGCCATCATCGTGCATCCGCCCGCCGGCATCGCGGGCGGCGACGAACTCGAGATCGAGGCACGCGCCGCCCAAGGCTCGCACGCGCTGCTGACGACACCCGGTGCGACGCGGTGGTATCGCTCGTCCGGTCCCTGGGCGAAACAGCGTCTCGTGTTCGAAGCGGCAGCCGGCGCCTGCGTCGAGTGGCTGCCCCAGGAAACCATCCTGTTCGACGGCGCTCTCGCCGGGATGGAAACGGAGATGAGACTCGAGGGAAATGCGGTGTTTCTCGGCTGGGAGGTGCTGTGCCTCGGGCGCACGGGTTCCGGCGAACGTTTCGCACGCGGCGAGTGCCGCTCGCGCACGCGCGTCTGGCGCGACGGGCGCCCGCTCTGGCTCGAGCGCGGGCGAATCGAGGCCGGCGGCAGGCTGATGCAATCGCCGGCAGGACTGGGCGGCCATCCGGTCTGTGGCACGTTGCTGGCCGCGTCTCCCCGAGCCGACGCGGAATTGCTGGCCGCCTGTCGCGGAGAGAAGCCTTCTGCCGGCGCCGGCGCGGTAACGTTGCTGCCGGGTTTGCTCGTTGCCCGTTACCTCGGCGGCTCCAGCGAGGCAGCGCGCGCCTATTTCGCCGGCTTGTGGCGGCTATTGCGGCCGGCGCTGCTGGAGCGCGCCGCATCGGACCCGCGCATCTGGAGCACCTGAAAGCGGGACCGCGACCATGGAACTGACGCCACGGGAGAAGGACAAGCTCCTCATTTTCACCGCCGCGCTGCTGGCGGAGCGGAGGAAAGCGAAGGGTCTCAAGCTGAATTACCCCGAAGCGGTCGCGTTCATCACCGCCGCGATCCTCGAAGGCGCGCGCGAGGGCCGGAGTGTTTCCGAGCTCATGGGATGGGGTGCGACGCTGCTCAAGCGTGACGAGGTGATGGAAGGCGTGCCGGAAATGATCCCCGACATCCAGGTCGAGGCGACGTTTCCCGACGGCACCAAGCTCGTGACCGTGCACAACCCCATTGTCTAGGACCAGAATTGGCCGCAAAGACGCAGAGGCACAGAGAATTCAAATGGCAATGAACGGTAATCCTTCGCGGCTTTGCGGCTATTTAAAGGGATTTTTCACGTGATTCCGGGTGAAATGAAGATTGCCACAGGCGAGATCGAGCTCAACGAAGGGCGCAGGACAGTCAAGCTCGCGATAACGAACACCGGCGACCGGCCGATCCAGGTGGGCTCGCACTACCACTTCTACGAGACGAACGAGGCGCTCCGCTTCGACCGCGACGCGGCGTACGGCTTCCGGCTCAACATCGCGGCCGGTACGGCGGTGCGCTTCGAACCGGGGCAGACGCGCACGGTGGAACTCGTCGCGCTCGCCGGTTTGAGGAAAGTCTACGGCTTCAACGGCAAGGTCATGGGAGCCCTGAAATGAGCGACTGGCATCCGTTGAGGGGTTGCAAGGAGGGCGGGAAGGCCCCGGGCGGTTACACCGGAAGGGGCGCGCGCCCCTTGCTCCCATGAAGATCGGGCGCCAGGCCTACGCCGAGATCTTCGGGCCGACGGTCGGCGACCGGGTACGGCTCGCCGACACCGAGCTGTGGATCCAGGTGGAAAAGGACTACACCATCTACGGCGAGGAAGTGAAGTTCGGCGGCGGCAAGGTGATCCGCGACGGCATGGGGCAGAGTCAGCTCGGCGCGAAGCACGTCGCCGACACGGTCATCACCAACGCGCTCATCGTCGACCACTGGGGAATCGTCAAGGCTGACATCGGCATCAAGGACGGGCGCATCTGGCGCATCGGCAAGGCGGGCAACCCCGACATCCAGCCGGGCGTCACCATTCCCATCGGCGCCGGCACGGAGATCATCGCCGGCGAAGGCTCGATCGTCACCGCGGGGGGAATCGACTCCCACATCCACTTCATCTGCCCGCAGCAGATCGAGGAAGCGCTGATGTCCGGCGTCACCACCATGATCGGCGGCGGCACCGGCCCGGCGCACGGCACCTATGCCACGACCTGCACGCCCGGCCCCTGGCACCTCTACTCGATGCTGTCCGCGGCCGAGGCTTTTCCGATGAACCTCGGCTTCCTCGGCAAGGGCAACGCGAGCCTGCCGGGGCCGCTGCGCGAGCAGATTCGCGCGGGCGCCATCGGGCTGAAGCTGCATGAGGACTGGGGCACTACGCCGGCGGCGATCGACAACTGCCTGTCAGTTGCCGAGGAAATGGACGTCCAGGTGGCGATCCATACCGACACCCTCAACGAGTCGGGCTTCGTCGAAGCCTCGGTCAGGGCATTCAAGGGGCGCACCATCCACACCTATCACACCGAGGGAGCGGGCGGCGGCCACGCCCCCGACATCATCAAGGTGTGCGGCGAACCGAACGTGCTGCCCTCCTCCACCAACCCGACGCGGCCGTACACGGTCAACACCATCGCCGAGCACCTGGACATGCTGATGGTCTGCCACCACCTCGATCCTGCGATCGCAGAGGACGTCGCGTTCGCGGAATCGCGCATCCGCAAGGAGACCATCGCCGCCGAGGACATCCTGCACGACCTCGGCGCCTTCAGCATGATGTCCTCGGACTCGCAGGCGATGGGACGCGTCGGGGAGGTGATCATCCGCACCTGGCAGACGGCGCACAAGATGAAGGTGCAGCGCGGGTCGCTGAAGGGCGATCCCTCATCCGCCAAATCGGCGCACGACAATGCCCGCGTGAAGCGCTACGTCGCGAAGTACACCATCAATCCTGCGATCGCCCACGGCATCGCGCATGCCGTGGGCTCCGTCGAGCCCGGCAAGCTCGCCGACCTGGTGCTGTGGAAGCCGGCCTTCTTCGGCGTCAAGCCCACGACCGTGATCAAGGGCGGCATGATCGCCGCGGCGGCGATGGGCGACCCGAACGCCTCCATACCGACGCCGCAGCCGGTGCACTATCGCCCGATGTTCGGCAGCTTTGGTCGGGCGGTGCGTACCGCGGTGACCTTCGTGTCGCAGGCGGCGCTGCGCAACCCCGCCGTCAAGCAGCTCGGCCTCGGGCGACCGCTGGTGGCGGTACGCGACGTACGCGGCGTAGGCAAGAAGGACATGGTGCACAACAACCTGCAGCCGCGGATCGAGGTCGATCCCGAAACCTACGAAGTGCGCGCGGATGGCGAGCTGCTCGCCTGCGAACCGGCGAAGGAGCTGCCGATGGCGCAGCGTTACTTCCTGTTCTGAGGATGCGCCGATGATCGAGATCAGCAGCCGCCTCGGCAACCCGCCGCCGCCGCGAAACGTGCAGGCGAAGTCGCGCCTCGTGCTGCCGTTCGACCTGCGGCAGAAGAGCCGCCTGCGCGCGCGGCTCGAATCGGGCGAGGAGGTCGCGCTGATGCTGCCGCGCGGGGAGATCCTGCGCGGCGGAGACCTGCTGGCGGCTTCCGACGGGCGGGTGGTCGAGGTGGTCGCGCAAGCGGAGAACGTGCTGCACGTGGAATGCGACGGCGCGCAGGCGCTCGCGCGCGCCGCCTACCATCTCGGCAACCGGCACGTGCCGGTACAGGTGGGGGACGGATACCTGCGGCTTGCCGCGGACCACGTCCTGGAAGCGATGTTGGAAGGGCTCGGCGCGCGGATCACCGCGATGCGGGCGCCGTTCGAGCCCGAGGCCGGCGCGTACGGCGGCGGACACTATCATCATCACGGCGCCGCCGGCCACGGCCCGCGCATACACGAGTACGGCGTCCACGGGCGCGGCGAAGAAGTCCACTACCTCCCGCAGCGCCGCGAATGAAACCGGCACCCGACATCGCCCTTGCGCGGCTGCTCCAGCTCGCCAGCCCCGCGCTACCGGTGGGCGCGTACAGCTATTCCCAGGGGCTCGAGGCCGCGGTCGAAGCGGGGCTCGTCGCCGACGCCACGTCAGCGGGACGCTGGGTCGAGGACGTCATGGAATTGGCGATGGCGCGCATGGAGCTGCCGGTGCTGCTGCGCCTGCACGCGGCATGGCGCGCGAACGACAAAGCGGTGGTGGCGCATTGGAACGCCCTGTTTCTCGCGAGCCGCGAGAGCGCGGAGCTGCGCGCGGAAACCCTGCAGATGGGCTATTCGCTCGCCCGGCTCCTGCCCCAAATTGATGATAAAATAGTTAATAAAAACAAATACTTAATAGAAACCGATGAAATCGCATTTCCGACGGCCTTCGCTTGTGCCGCCGCGTACTGGGAGATCGAGCCCGAGCAGGCTGCGGTGGCTTACCTCTGGTCCTGGCTCGAGAACCAGGTGATGGCGGCGATCAAGGCCGTGCCGCTCGGCCAGACGGATGGCCAGAGAATACTTGCCCGCCTCGGCGCGCGCCTCGCGTCGGTCGCCGCCGAAGCCGCGCAACGGCAGGACGAGGAGCTGGGCGCATTCGTTCCTGGCCTCGCTCTGCTGTCCAGCCGCCACGAGACCCAGTACAGCCGGATCTTCCGCTCATGAAACACACCCAGCCCCTGCGCGTCGGGATCGGCGGGCCCGTCGGATCGGGCAAGACCGCCCTCACCCTGTCCCTGTGCCGCGCGTTGCGCGACAAGTACAACGTCGCGGTGGTCACGAACGACATCTACACTGAGGAGGACGCCCAGTTCCTGGTGCGCAACGAGGCGCTCGCGCCCGAGCGCATCATCGGCGTGGAAACCGGCGGTTGCCCGCACACGGCCATCCGCGAAGACGCCTCGATCAACCTCGAGGCGGTCGCGCGCCTGAATCGCCGTTTCGACGATCTCGACCTCGTCATCATCGAGTCCGGCGGCGACAACCTCGCCGCCACCTTCAGCCCCGAGCTCTCCGACCTCACGCTCTACGTCATCGACGTCGCGGCGGGCGACAAGATTCCGCGCAAGGGCGGGCCGGGCATCACCAAGAGCGACCTCCTCGTCATCAACAAGATCGACCTCGCGCCGATGGTGGGGGCATCGCTCGATGTCATGGACCGCGACGCGAAAAAGATGCGCAGCGAACGGCCTTTCGTATTCACCAATCTCAAGACCGGGCACGGCCTCGACACGGTCGTGCGCTTCATCGAAACCCAGGGCCTGCTGCCGGCAGCGTCCCGCCAATCCTGAACTGGAGCGTCCGAGATGAAATTCCGCTACCGCGCCTTCCTCGCCAGCCTGCTCTCCGCGCTCGCCTTTCCCGCGGCTGCGCATCCTTTTCACGGCGCGGGGGAAGGCTTCGCTGCCGGGCTCGCGCACCCGTTCTTCGGGCTCGACCACCTGCTTGCCATGGTTGCCGTCGGCGTGTGGGCCGCGCAGATCGGTGGCCGCGCGGCCTGGATCGTCCCCGCTGCCTTCGTGGCCGCCATGCTCGGCGGCGCCGGCGCCGCGCTCGCGGGGCTCGGCGTGCAGCACGTCGAACCGATGGTCGCCGCGTCCGTGCTTGTCCTGGGATTGCTGATATCGCTCAAGTGGAAATCGGGCGCATTGCCCGGTGCGCTGCTGGTGGCATTCTTCGCCGTGTTCCACGGCCTGGCGCATGGCGCGGAGCTGCCGGCGGGAAGCTCCGCCGCTACCTACATGGCGGGTTTTGCGCTGGCGACCGCGGTGCTGCATGGCTGCGGAATCGCCCTGGGCAGAATGATGTGCGAGCGCGCGATGAATCCGCATCTTGCCGGCATGCCGGTCGCGCTCGCCGGTTGCTGGCTGCTTTTCGCCGCTATCTGACGGCGTTCAGCGGCTCGCGCATTTCTGCGCGTATTTCTCGCCGGGCGCGAGCGACTCGGCGCAGCGCAGCGCGTTCACCATGTTCTGGTGGTTGTGCTTGGCCGCCAGTTCCGCCGCGGTGTGGCCGAGGTAGACGCGCACCCTCGCGTCGGCGCCGGCGCGCAGCAGCCAGACGGCGGTATCGAAGTGCCCCTGGATCGCGGCCATCATCAGCGGCGTATTGACGTAGATCACGCCATCCTCGGCGTCCGCGTCCACGCGCGCGCCGCGCTCGAGCAGGTAGCGCACGATGCGGTCGTGCCCTTTGTAGGCGGCATAGGCCAGCGGCGTGTAGTTGTGGGATTCGTTTTCCAGGCTCGCGCCGGCCTCGACCAGGATCCTGACCGCCTGGTCCTGCCGTTGGCCAGCCTCGCCGGCGTCGTCGCCGCCGAAGTATGACGCGATCATCAACGCCGTCTCGCCGGTGGGCGCTCGGGCATTGATGTTCGCGCCGGCCGTAATCAGGTAGCGCAGGGTGCGCAACGAGCCGTAGCGCGCCGCGATCACGATCAACGGCGCGCCTTCGGGGAATCCCGGCGTCGCGCTGTAATGGTTTACGCCGATGCTGCCCGACTTCACCACGTCCTGGACGAAGCCGACGTCGTCGAGGGCAATTGCGTTGTGCAGGCGCTCGGCATTCGAACTGCCCGTCGGAACCTGCGCGCATCCTGCTACCAGCAGCAACATGACCGAACAGACCGCGAGCGCTTTTCTCATCCCGGTATCCCCTCTCATACCCGCACTTTTGTGATGTTTTCTTGTCGCGTAAGTGTATTACCGGCGGCGCAAGGTTGGAAGCCGCCGGACGGCGGTTGGAGACGGGTTACCCCGGATAGTTCGACGGGCGGGTCCGCACTATGGGCGCCAAAGGGCGCGAGGAGTCCGGCGGCGGTGGCGACGCGCACACGCTGTTCGTGCCGACGCGTGGTGTGCGCAGGCCGTCAGACGTTGAAGCGGAAGTAAATCACGTCGCCGTCGGCCACCACGTAGTCCTTGCCCTCGAGGCGCATCTTGCCGGCCTCCTTCGCGCCCTGCTCTCCGCCACAGGCGACGTAGTCCTGGTACGAGATGACTTCGGCGCGGATGAAGCCGCGCTCGAAATCGGTGTGGATCGCGCCCGCGGCCTGCGGTGCAGTGTCGCCGCGATGGATGGTCCAGGCACGCACTTCCTTGGGCCCGGCGGTGAAGTAGGTTTGCAGGCCCAGCAGGCCGTAGGCCGCCCGGATCAGGCGGTCGAGGCCCGGTTCCGCGAGTCCGAGGTCGGCCAGGAAGACGTGCTTGTCCTCGTCGCTCATTTCCGCCATCTCTGCCTCGATCGCGGCGCAGATCGCCACCACGGGCGCGCCTTCCCGTGCAGCATGCGCCTCCAGCTTTTCCAGGAGCTTGTTGTTCTTGAATCCCTTTTCGTCGACGTTCGCCACATAGATCGCGGGCTTATCGGTCAGCAGGCACTGCGGCTTCAACAGTACGCGCTCCTCGCGCTCGAGCTTAAGCGCACGCACCGGCCGGCCTTCGTCCAGCTGAGCTCGCGCTTTCGCGAGCAGCGCCTCGAGCCGCACCGCTTCCTTGTCGCCCGCCTTCACGCGCGAGGCATTGCGCGCCTGTGCTTTCTCGACCGATGCGAGATCAGCGAGCGCAAGCTCGGTGTTGATGGTTTCGATATCGGCGACGGGATCGACACGGCCGGAGACGTGGACCACGTTCTCGTTCTCGAAGCAGCGCACCATGTTGACCACGCCGTCGGTCTCGCGAATGTGCGCGAGGAACTGGTTGCCCAGCCCCTCGCCTTTCGACGCGCCCGCCACCAGTCCCGCGATGTCCACGAACTCCACCACCGCCGGCGTGATTTTCTCCGGCTTCGCGATCGCGGCGATGCGCCGCAGCCGCGGGTCCGGCACCGGCACGATGCCGACGTTGGGCTCGATGGTGCAAAACGGGTAGTTTTCGGCCGGGATCGCGGCCTTGGTGAGCGCGTTGAAGAGGGTGGACTTGCCGACGTTCGGCAGGCCCACGATGCCGCATTTGAGGCTCATTTGTTGGGCTTGTCGCCGGAACCCGGTACGAGCTTCCTGAAGAACGAGCCGAGCCCACCCGGTTTCTCCGCCGGCTCCGGCTGCTTCACCGCCGGCGCCGACTCCGCCTTCGCGACTTTCTTCTCCGGTTTCAGCTGCTCCGCCGGCTGGATCTGCGCCGGCTTCTTCGGCTTCTCGGGCTTCGGCTCCGATGCCGCGCGCACGGGATCGGGCCGGCTGTGGAGCTTCAGCATCGCGCCCTGCATGTCTCCCCCGAGCACCAGCGGCATGATCTCGAGCGCGGCCGCGAGCGCGGCGTCGATTGCGGCGCGATCCTCCTGAGCGGGCTTGCCCAGCACATAGTTGCTGACCGCGTCGCGGTCACCGGGATGCCCGATGCCGATACGCAGGCGCCAGTAGTCGTGCGTGGCAAGTCGCGCCGAGATGTCCTTCAGCCCATTGTGCCCGGCCGCGCCGCCGCCCTGCTTCATGCGCACCGTGCCGGGCGGGAAATCGAGCTCGTCGTGCGCGACCAGGATGTCGCCGGGAGCGATCTTGAAGAAAGCGCAGAGCATCTGCACCGGCCGGCCGCTGAGGTTCATGTGGCTCTGCGGCAGCATGAGCCAGGCGCCGCTTGCCTCGTGGCGGCCGACCAGCGCCTGGAACTTGGCGTCCTTGCGCAGCGCTGTGCGGCTCTCGGCGGCGAACCGCTCGACCAGCCAGAAACCCGCGTTGTGGCGCGTGCCCTGGTAACGGTCGCCGGGGTTGCCCAGCCCTACAATCAGCTTCATCGCGATCGGTCTCTATAAAAAAGCCCGCCAAGCCGTAAGGGCCGGCGGGCTTTCCCGCAGGGTCGCCTGCGAGGTTACTTGCCCTTTTCCTTCTTCTCCGCGGCAGGAGCGGCGGCTTCCTTCTTCTCGCCGGCAGCGCCTTCCTTCTTCTCGCCCTCGCCGGCAGCGGCAGCGGCTTCCTCCCCTTCGGCCGGCACCTGGCCGATGATCTCGGTGACCGGCGCGGCGGCCTCTTCCTCGATCACGATTTCCTTCGGCACGTGCACCGATACGACCGACGGGTTCTCTTTCTTGAGCTTGGCGACCGGCTCGACGCCCTTCGGCATGGCGAGCTCCATGACGTGCAACGTATCGTTCAGCTCCATGTCCTTGAGGTCGACCTCGATGAACGCCGGCAGGTCGTCGGGCAGGCACTGGATGTCGATAGCGTTCATCGTGTGCTGGACCACGCCGCCGCCGGTCTTCACCCCCGGTGCGATCTCGGCGTTCAGGAAGTGCAGCGGCACGAGCATGTGGATCTTGCGGTTCTTGTCCACGCGCTGAAAGTCCACGTGCAGCACCTGCTTCTTCCACGGGTGCATCTGGTAGTCGCGCAGCAGCGCCTGGAACTTCTCGCCGCCGAGGCTCATTTCCAGAATCGAGGCGTGGAAAGTTTCCAGCCCCAGGTTGCGCAGCAGCGCCTTGTGGTCGAGCTCGATGTTCTGGCTCGCCTTGTCGGCGCCGTAAACGATTCCCGGCACCCGCCCCGCGACGCGCAGGCGGCGGCTCGCACCCGATCCCTGTTGCGCGCGCGGGAATGCAGCTACTTCGATCTTCATATGCACTCTCCTGTCAAATTACCGGAGCGTCCGCGACCAGACTAACTCTCCGGGGTTTAGAAAACTTTTGCCCGATACCCGTTGCCCGTTGCCGGCCTATTCGACGAACAGCGAGCTGACGGAATCTTCGTTGCTGATGCGGCGCATGGTCTCGGCGAGCAGCCCCGATACCGTGAGCACGCGGATTTTCTTGCAGGCCTTCGCGTCCTCGTGCAGTGGAATAGTGTCCGTCACGACGATCTCGTCGAGCGCGGAGCCGGCGATGCGCTCCACCGCCTTGCCCGAGAGCACCGCGTGCGTGCAGTACGCCAGCACCCGCTTCGCGCCGCGCTCCTTCAGCGCCCCGGCCGCTTCGCACAGCGTGTTGGCGGTGTCCACCATGTCGTCGATGATGACGCAGGAGCGGCCCTCGATCTCGCCGATGATGTTCATCACCGTGGCCACGTTCGGCCGCGGGCGGCGCTTGTCGATAATCGCGAGGTCGGACTCGAGGCGCTTGGCAAGCGCGCGAGCCCGCACCACGCCGCCGACGTCGGGCGAAACCACCACCAGGTCATTGAAACCGCGCTTCCAGACGTCGCCCAGCAGGATCGGTCCCGAATAAATGTTGTCCACGGGAATGTCGAAGAAGCCCTGGATCTGCTCGGAGTGCAGGTCCATCGTGAGCACGCGGTCCACGCCCACGCTGCTCATCATGTTGGCGACGACCTTGGCGGTGATCGGCACGCGCGCCGAGCTGGGGCGCCGGTCCTGCCGCGCGTAGCCCATGTACGGGATAGCCGCGGTGACCCGCCCCGCCGAGGCGCGTTTCAGCGCGTCCACCATCACCAGCAATTCCATCAAATTGTCGTTGGTCGGCGAGCAGATGGTCTGCAGCACGAATACGTCGCGCCCGCGCACGTTCTCGAGAATCTCGACCATCACCTCGCCGTCGCTGAAGCGACCGACCTTGGCGCGACCCAGCTGAATATTGAGATGACGCACGACGTCCTCGGCAAGCCGTGGATGGGCATTGCCGGTGAACACCATCAGGCGGTCGAAGTCCGCGCTCTCCGCGTTGCGTGCTCGCTGCATCTCGTTCTCGGTTATGCCGTTTCCGTCAACGTTGGCAGGGGAGGAAGGATTCGAACCTTCGCGTGCCGGAATCAAAATCCGGTGCCTTAACCAACTTGGCGACTCCCCTATGTAATTCCGGGTCCGTCCCGGCGCTGGAGGTCGCGCAGCGGATGCCGCGCCAGACCCCGTGCAATGAATCCCTGCATGCCACGGGGTGCCTGTTCCCACACCTGGCGGGCCGCGCTTTCGGACGGGAACGCGGCAAATACGCATGCCCCGCTGCCGGAAACCCAGGCCGGCGCCGCCTGCCTGAGCCAATCCAGGTGACGGGCCACTTCCGGGTATTCCCGGCACACGACGGGTTCCAGGTCGTTACCCGCCAGCCCCGACGAAAAGGCCGTGATTTTAATAGGTTTTGAGTCCCGTTTCAAATCCCTGTCGCCAAAAATGCGGGCGGTTGGCACCGCTACCGGGGGCACCAGCACCAGATACCAGTCCGCGGGCACTGCAAGGGGCGTCAGGCGCTCCCCTATGCCCTCGGCCAGGGCATTCTCACCACCCACGAATACCGGCACATCGGCCCCAAGATCGAGGGCCAGGGCGAGCAATCGCACCTGCGGCAGCCTCGCCCCCCACAGTTCGTTCAGCGCGATCAGGACGGTCGCTGCATCGGAGCTCCCGCCCCCCAGCCCGCCGCCCACGGGCAGTCGCTTGTGCAGCGCGATATCGGCGCCCAGGCGCGTACCGCAGGCGGCCCGAAGGCTGCGCGCCGCGCGCAACGTCAGGTCTTCGTTTTCCGGCACGCCGGCAACCGGGTTGGCACGCGAAATAGCGCCGTCCTCGCGCACGCGAAAAGTCAGGGTGTCGCCATAATCGATGAAGCGGATCACCGTTTGCAGCAGGTGGTAGCCGTCGGCCCGGCGCCCCACCACGCGCAACATCAGGTTGAGCTTCGCCGGGGCGGGATAGGAATGCGAATCGCTCATGCAGAAGAATCCTGCCGGGTGCCCGGCTCAATCCTAGCGCCAGTTGTCTATCACCAGCCGGATCTGGTTCTTGTCCCGGGCCAGCTCGAGCCTTTGCGGCCGGCCGTTACCCTCGGGCGGGTGGGTAAAGACGATCTGCCAGCCGTCCTGGGCGAGGCGCACCAGCCGCCCCTGCTGATCGCGCGTTACCTCGCCGACCGCGCCGCCGGGCACGATCTCGCCCTGCACCCACCATGCCAGCCGCGACAGTGGAAGCTCCCAGCCCAGGCCGCGCCGCGTAAGGCTTTCGACGTCGCCTGCCTGCAACTGCTTGCGGTCTGCCCCGGTCAACGTGGCGCCGCCCGCGTCGGCCTCAATATGCGCGAGCGCCTGCCCCACCGGCGTCAACAGCCAGATCTCGTCGCGCTCCGCGAGGTGCTCCCAGCGTACGCCCGACGAAAAAGCCCGCCCGTCGTAGCTCACGGCCACGCGTCCGAGAAGATCGAAGGCCCGCGCGCGCTGCGCCGGCCGGTCCGGCAGCTCCGCGCAGGCGGCGAGCATCGCTACTGCCGTCAGCGCCAGGCAAGTTCGCGAAATGGACATGTAGGGAGAAATTCACCGGGTTTGCACCCGGCGAAACTCACGGGGCAAGACGCTTCAAAGTGCCCTGCAGCACCTCGTTGTTGGGAGAGGCTTTCAACGCGCGGCCCCAGATTGCCTTCGCCTGTTCATGCTCGCCCAATGCCCATAACACCTCGCCGAGGTGCGCCGCGATCTCGGCGTCAGGACGCAGCTTGAAGGCCTTCTGGAGGTAGCCGAGACCCTCCTGGTTGCGACCCATGCGATAGAGCACCCAGCCCATGCTGTCCATGATGAA
>Ga0315912_10004635_pt1 | contig 12950 bp, 15 predicted proteins | sample VfabasoilMG_FD_204469 | JGI IMG/M metagenome (GOLD analysis project Ga0315912, IMG submission 204469) | Garden soil microbial communities collected in Santa Monica, California, United States - V. faba soil | ecosystem: Environmental > Terrestrial > Soil > Garden | place: USA: California... | reverse complement strand
AAGCGCTTTCCTCTGCTCAGGTATCCACCCTGGGGGACATATCGTCCTCGACGATGGCCTTGAGCGTTTTCGACCTGAATTCACGGTGATAGAGGACGAAGATCACCCACGCCGTCGCGACCATCATCAACCACGGATGCAGAAACCAGCCCATCGCGGCAACCGAGAAATAATACGCGCGCAACCCGTGGTTGAAATTAGACCCCGCATACGAGGCGATGCGTGTGATGCGGTTGATATGTGGCGCGTACTGCTCGGGATTCTCCTTCGGCTGCTTGGGTGCGGCAGCAACGAGGATGGATGTGAAATTCAGTTGCCGGATCGCCCACGAAAACTTGAAGAACGCATAGACAAAAATCACCACCATCACCAGCACCTTGATTTCCAGCAGCCGCCGCGTTGCGATCACCGTGAATGGCAGGCCGGATACCACGTCCTGCGCCTGCTGCACATAGCCCAGCAGCGCAATCAGCGCGCCAAGTATCAACATGGTGGTAGAGGCAAAAAATTGCGAACTTCGTGTGACGTTGCGCATCACATTGACGTCAACCATGCGGTTGTCGCGTCCGATCATCTGCACCATCCACTCGCGACGATAGCGGTCCATGCTGCTGTGCAGGCTGGGTACGCGGCGCCCGTACCACGCCGCGAACCATGCATAGGTCATCCAGCCACCGACGAAAAACAAAATCGCCGCCACGTCTATCCACGACGCATTGAGTTCGGTCAGCAATTTGGCCATGCAGTTGCCTTCCTATACGAACAGCGTAAGCACGCCGGTATAGCCATAGAGTCGGTTATGCGAGATTTCGCCGTTGCAGAAAAACCCGGCAAGCGGAATATCGCCGAATGCGTCCTTAATCATTTTCAGTTCGCCGGAATCGGCGCCAAACAGCGGCGCACCCCGCCCGAGGCACGAGTAATAAACGCCCGCCGACGGTTTGGAATACAGCCCCTGCCGGATGCTGTCGATCATGCGCGCCATGTCCTCGCGCGCGGTCTTGCCGTCGCGCCGCAGGAACATCACCTGCGCGCCGGGCTTGACGATTTCGCCGATGGCAATCAGCTTGCTTTGTGTATCGATGCCGACAAGATTGCGGGCGAGATAGTCGCCGGTGTCGCTGCCTTTCACCGCGATGCCGGCAAACACGTGGCCACCGACTCGATTGAGATCGCGCGCGAGTTTCTCGCCGATATCTTCGAGAAAAACATCGAATGCGGGCCGGCTGTCGAGACTGACCAGCACGTTGCGCTGACTCGCCGTAACCGTGCGGCGCGGCCCGATTGGCGAGCACCCCTGCGTGAGCCGCGTGGCTATCACCACGCTGTCGGTGAATGCGACACCCGACAATCCGCCCTCAATCACGTCACCGGCAATTTGCAGATTGCGACCGCGTGAACTGGTCAACCCTCCGACGAGAAAGCCGCTTTCCACGCGACGCGCTAGCGTCCGTACCAGCTTGTCCATACCCTGCGTGTTCGGATCGGCATGCACGATCGCGAAATTTGCTTCCGCGCCGCTATCCGATAACACCGCGCTTTTCGCGGTCTCTTCATCCGATACGCCGGAAAAAACCCTGAAACTGCCGGGATCGAACATGCCCGTCAGTGCGACTACCGCCGGCTCATCGAGATACTCCGCACCCGACGCGCATACGCCGATGCCGACCGCGCCCACCCAATTTACGACACCCGTCCCCGCGCGAAACATCTTGAGCACATCCTCGAGATGATCGGCAATCGCATCCGTAACATAGAGAAATCCGAGATTGCCCGCGCCCGGCCCCACCTGCTCAAGGCACGCCTGCGCTGCGGCACGCCAATCGGCGCCGCGCGCATGTCCGCAGCGGAATTCCTGCTTCACTGTCGCAACTCCCGTGTATGAATCGAGAGTGCAATCCTAGCATGACACAGCTTGGTGCGCTGGAGTGACCTGCTATTTACGCGGCGTGTTTACGCAGCAACTGCACGCGGCGCAGCCCATGGAAAAACGCGGAACGTCGTGCGCGCGTAAAGTCGTCGCTGTAGAGCGTGCGAGTCAACGCGTGAAAGCCGCGACGCAGCTCAGCAACACTCATACCGCGAGGCTTGAAGTTGATATCGAATAGAGTGCATTTTTCCCATGCGCCGTCTTCAAGCAGGCGACCGTCCTTTTTCAGTTGTCGATACAGCGGCGTGCCGGGAAACGGCGTTGGCACCGTGATCTGCACATCGAACGGCAATGCGTCGCGCACAAAAGCGTACAACGCATTGAACACGTCCGGCCCGTGCCCATCGAGCCCCAGCACGAAGCATGCGTTGACCGTGATGCCGTGCGACTGAATGCGACGTATCGCCTCGCGGTAGTCCGCAAACCGCGCACGCTTGAAATCGCGGCGCGATTCCACGCCCGAGAGACCTTGCGCCACCGGACTTTCAAATCCGATCAGCACCTGCGCACAGCCCGCCGCGCGCATTTTTGCGAGCAGCGCATCGTCTTCGTAAACCGAAAGATCGGTCTCGGCGAACCATCGAATACGACGCTTCTGCAATTGTGGCAACAAGTCATGCCAGTATTCGCGATTCACGAACGAGTTGTCGTCGGCAAATTCGATGAACGGCCGTGGCCACAGCTCGCGTACGTGATCGATCTCCGCTAGCACTTTCGCTATCGGTTTTTGTTTGTACTTCCGCGTCAACAGTATCGAACTCGCGCAGAACGTACAGCGCCATGGACAGCCGCGGCTGGTCTGCACCGTAATTCGGTTGTAGCGGTCGATATCAAGCAGTTCATACGCGGGCATGGGCGCGTTACGAAGGTCGAACTCCTGTCCGAGCAAGTCATACACGGGCTCGAGCGCGCCACGCGCCGCGTCGCGCAGGATGAGCGGCCACGCCAGTTCGCCTTCTCCGCGCACTGCTATGATGCCAAGTGCTTCGGCCTCGCCCGGCGTGGATGTGACATGCAGGCCGCCCATCACTACCGGTATACCCAGCGCACGATAGTGCGCAGCAACCATGTAAGCATCTTTTACCTGCGCCGACAAGCTGGAAATCGCAACCAGATCCACGTCCACTGGTAGCGACGGCAGCGCCGAGATGTCGGGTGTCTCGTGATAAGTCACGCGATGCTCGCGCGGTGTCATGCCCGCAAGCGTAAGCAGGCCCAGACTCGGCAGCGACGCAATCTGCTTGCTGCGCTCGACAAAACCTGGCAGCGTGAGCCCGAGTTTGAGCAATTCTTCGTCGCACGCACGGATGCCGCTCATCGCTATCAGGGCGATTTTCACGTAATCATCCCCTCAGTTGCAGCGGCCGCGGAAACTCCACCGCGGTCTCCTGATTGTGCGTCGCATCGTTTGCGGCTGCACCAAGCAAACCTGCCGCAATCAACATCAGCAGCACTATCGGCAGCAGCGGCAGCGCCAGCGCGATCAGCGCATGCATAGTCCCCGCAGCAAGCGCGGCGAGTAAAACCGTTGCAAACCCAACCACTACGGCTACACGAAACAACGTGCGTCTCGCGGCCAATAAATCGCGCAAACGATCCGTAACATTCAAAGTTGTAATCATATTCACCTCAGAATCCCCGTCAAACGATCAGCATCACCGCAGCCACGAGACAAACCACCGGCAGCGGGAACAAATGACGCAACGGTTTCTTCCATGCTGCAAGTGCGCACACCGATGGCATCAAAATCGCGCCAGCGATAAGCAGCGGCGATGTCCATGCGTGCTGGGCTTGTGCGGCCACAAGCACCGTGACAGCAAACGCAAAATTAAGAAACGCGATGCCGAAAAAACTGATGTGGCCCAACCGCAGCATGCGGCGCGGCCATGAGTTGTAACCACCGAGCCAGTCGTCGCGGTGAAACCATAGACCCAGCACCGCTCCACTTAACATGCCCGCGAGCACGCCGGCCCACGCGCTCCATAGATGAAGTTCGCCTATTTTGAGCATCGATCACTCCGCTCAACCACCGAAGTGAACATGGATACGCTCCGGTTTACAGACCCATCGGAGCACCACTGCGCTCCCAGGGATTGCTGGTGGTATGGGGATACTCCACGGGCTCGACTTGCGTCGCGGCGGCTTTGGTGCACACCACGAGCCGTATCGCGTTGCCGGTAGCCGCCGCAAACGTCATTGCGCGGGTAAACAATTTGGCGGCCACGCAGGAAATCGGCGCCAGCGCCGCGATGGCGCCACCCATGCCCGCTATGACCGCGCTGTTAGCTGCCATGCCACGAAACTCCTTCATCATGACCATTTGAATCTCCATTCAAGTTATGTTTCTGAACACGTCGCGCAGTGTGCAGGTGATGCTTTAAAGTCTCAATATATGACTCCATAGTAGTTATTGGATAACATTAAGTATCGTTTTATAATACTATTATTAGATGCCGTCTCACGAAAGTAGGGAAGCAACATGAGCGCGAGCTATTTGTTTGAAGCGCTGAAGGCGCATTACCGCGCGCGCGGACTGACTTACCGCGACGTGGCAGCGGTGCTGAAGCTTTCGGAAGCGACGGTAAAGCGGATTTTTTCAACGCGCGATTGCACGCTCGCACGGCTCGAGCAGTTGTGCTCGGTAGCACAGGTCGAGCTCGCCGACATTGCACGCGGAGCGCCGCGGCGTTCGCGGCTGCTGACGCAGCTCACTGAAAAGCAGGAACAGGAACTCGTCGAAGACATGCGGCTGCTTATCGTTGCGGTGTGCACGATGAACAGCATGCGCTTCGAGGACATCGTCGCGAGTTACGACGTTACAGAAACGCAATGCATTGCGCTGCTCGCGCGGCTCGACAAAATCGGCTTTCTTGAGTTACTGCCGGCCAACCGCTACCGCATGTTGGTCGCACGCACGTTTCGCTGGATCACCGACGGCCCCATCATGCGCTGGACCAAGCAGTACTCGGCGGATTATTTCAACCACTCGTTTAACGGTCCCGGCGAAACGCTGCGCATGGTAAACGTGCATCTGTCCGCCGAATCGCGCGTTGCGCTGCTCGCACGCGTCGAGCAACTCGCGCAGGACTACGCCAATCAGCACAGCGCCGATGCTTCGTTGCCGCTCGGCCAGCGTTACAAGCTAAGCCTCACCTTGGCGGTGAGGGACTGGGAACCCAAACCGTTTTTGGCATTGCGAAAAAAGGATGCAAAAGCGTGAACGTAGGAACGAGTAAACGCGTACACGTCACTCCGGTCCAATCAAAGACTCAATGATGATTTGCCGGCACGTGATGGGTAAGTCGCTCGGTGTAGGCAATCGCCACCGCCGACAGCACGAATGTAAGATGAATGAGCGTCTGCGCGGTCAGTGTCTTCACATCGTACTGCGATGCATTGATAAATGTCTTGAGCAGGTGTATCGACGAGATACCGATGATTGCGGTAGCAAGTTTGACCTTCAAAACGCCGGCGTTCACATGCGACAGCCACTCCGGCTGGTCGGGATGGTCCTGCAGATCGAGCCGCGACACGAAAGTCTCCCAACCGCCGACGATCACCATCACCAGCAGATTCGAAATCATCACCACGTCGATCAGGCCCAGCACTATGAGCATGATCTCGGTTTCGGAAATGTTTGCAATGCTCATTTTCACAACCAGCCCGACCAGCTCGTGCCAGAACTGCCACACGTACAGCGCCTGCGCAACGATAAGGCCGATATAGAGCGGCGCCTGCAGCCAGCGGCTCATGAATATCCAGCGCGGCATCCCGCGCAAACGATCCTGCATAGCTGTAGCTGATTTTTGTTCCATGCTGTCGAGTCCTTTTTAGTGCGCCTGATTGTTCAAAACGCGCTATATTCTCTACACTTCCTGAAACAAAGCAAATGATTATGTTACGCATACGCACGTTGTTGTTTCTATTGCTGATATTCGCGGCCGTAACCAATGCGCCGGCGCAATCCTGGCCGGCCAAGCCGGTGCGTATCGTTTCACCGTTCCCGCCCGGTGGCGGCAACGACACGCTGTCGCGCATACTCGCCTTGTCTTTGACTACCCGCCTTGGGCAACAAGTCGTGGTCGAAAACCGGCCTGGCGCAAATACGATAGTCGGCACCGAGCATGTGGTGAAATCCGCGCCAGACGGCTACTCGCTGATCCTGCTGCCGAACGCGATCACCATCAACCCGCATTTGTATCGCAAGATACCGTTCGATGTGGCGAAAGATCTGATGCCGGTCACGCAGATTGGCACCAGTCCGCTGATACTGGTGGTTCACCCGTCACTGCCGGTACGCACCATGAAGGAATTCCTGGCACTTACACGCACGAAACCAAACGAGTTGACCAACGGTTCGTCGGGCAACGGTTCGCTCGGCCACCTTGCCGGCGCGCTGCTGGGTTTGATGACCGGCACGTCGGTGGTGCATGTGCCGTACAAGGGCACGGCGCTCGCGATTACTGAACTGATCGGCGGCCAGATCGTGATGTCGTTCGCATCCGCACTCACCGTAGTACCGCACATACGCAGCGGCCGGTTGCGCGCGGTCGGCGTCACCGGGCCGAAACGCTCACCCGCACTCCCTGAGGTGCCGGCGATAGCCGAAACGGTGCCGGGTTTTTCTGCGGAATTGTGGTACGCGATGTTCGCGCCCGCCAACACACCCGCCGACATCATCAATCGTCTGAATCGTGAAGTCGGCGCGATACTCGCGCAAAACGAGATCAAGGCCAAGCTCTCCGATCAGGGCGTTGATACGCTCACCGGCACACCGCAGGACATGATGAAACTGATTGCGGCCGATCTCGACAAGTGGGCTAAGGTGGTAAAGGCGACCGGAGCGCAGATTAACTAAAAACGATTGTAAAATTATTTTTAAAAACAAATACTTATGAAGAATCAATTATTGACAATCGTGTTTGCCGCCAGCGCGTTGCCCGCAATGACCACTTTTGCCGCCGATAATTATCCGTCGCGGCCGATACGGCTGCTCGTGCCGTATGCCGCGGGCGGCAATGCCGACATCATGGGGCGTTTGATCGGCCAGCGCCTTGCTGAAGCGCTTGGACAATCGGTCATCATCGATAACCGTCCCGGCGCAGGCGGACTGGTCGGCACCGAAATCGTCGCGCGCGCAGCGCCCGATGGACACACTCTGTTGTTCGTCGCCAACGGCCACGCCACCAACCCTGCGGTGATGAAAAAAATGCCGTACGACACACTGAAGGATTTCGCTCCAATCAGTCTCACCGGCTCGACGCCCATCGCCCTCGTCACCACCAACAGCCTGCCGGCCGATAACATCAAGGGTTTCATCGCACTGGCGAAATCGCGCCCCGGTCAGATCAATTACGCAACCTCAAGCAACGGCGGACCAGGTCATCTGGCGGGCGTGCTGTTTGGCATGATGGCGGGCATCAACTTTACTCATGTACCGTACAAAGCCACGTCACAGGCGACGACCGATGTGATGGCGGGACATATTCAGTCCGCATTGCCGAGCCTGACTTCCGTGCTGCCGCATGTGCGTTCCGGCAGGCTGAAGGCGCTGGGCATTACCGGGCCGCAGCGTTCGCCGCTGGCCCCCGATATTCCGACCATCGCTGAATCCGGTGTGCCCGGCTATCAGGCGATTATCTGGAACGGGCTGGTCGCGCCGGCCGCGGTGGCGCAAACCATCATTGCGAGGCTCAATCAGATAATGGTGCAGCAACTGAAACTGCCGGAAACGCGTGAACGTTACGCCACGCTCGGCGCCGACGTACTCACCAGCACGCCGCGGGAGTTTGACGCGTTCATCCGCTCGGAATTGCTGAAGTGGGAAAAAGTCATCAAAGCGAGCGGGATGCACACGAGTTGAGCATCCTTGACCGGTGCGCAATTGTGCATGGCCGAACCGGCCGCCCATCACGCCAGCGCCACCTCCCGTTCGCCCACCAGTTGCAACGCCAACCGCGCCACACGTTTGCCCAGGTGCTCGGCGGTCCTGAGATCGCTGTCAATGATGGCCTCCGCGCCCTGATCGTTGTTCGACTGCGTCAACGCGCCGCCGAATCCGCCGAGGCGATTTAGATCATTGACACTGCCTTTGCTCGTGTTGTTACCCGGCATCAGACCGAGTCCGGTCCACACCATGCCATGCTGCATGGCGAACGTGAACAATTGCGTGATGGTGTTGAATTTGTCGCCGTTCTGGCTGCCCGAATGCGTAAATCCGGCGGCAATTTTGTCTTTCCAGCCCTGCACAAACCACACCTTGGCGCTCGCATCCATGAACGCTTTGAACTGCGCCGACACGCCGCCCATGTAGGTCGGCGCGCCAAAAATAATCGCATCGGCATTCTTCAAATCATCCCAATGCTTGTCGATATCCGTTACTGAAATCAGCTTCGCATTGACCCCATCCACACGGGCTGCGCCGCGCGCAACCGCTTTCGCCACCGCCGCCGTATGCCCGTAACCGCTGTGATACACCACCGCTACTTTGCTCATGATATTTCCTTTCGTTGATTGAATAGTTGATTTGGTCAAGCCAAATCGAATAACAAAACTTCCGCCTTGCTCGCATCGCTCAATACGATGCTGTTTTCCTTACTGATGCGCGCGCCGTCACCACCGACAAGCTGCTGCCCATTGACCGTCACCGCACCACGCGCCACGTGCACGTATGCCCGGCGTCCAGTCGCCAGCGCATGCGTCACCGTGTCCGCACCATCGAGCAGCGCCGCATACACGCGTGCGTCCTGATGTATCGTCACCGAGCCATCGCGACCGTCGGAAGAGGCGATCAGTCGCAAACGTCCACGCTTCTCGTCGTCGCTGAAATTCTTTTCCTCGTAGCCGGGTTCGATACCAGTCACGTTGGGCTCGATCCAGATCTGCAACAAATGCACAGCATCGGTACGGGATGCATTAAATTCGCTGTGGCGCACGCCGCGCCCCGCGCTCATGCGCTGCACGTTGCCGGGACGGATCACCGAACCGTTGCCCATGCTGTCTTTGTGTTCCAGCGCGCCGTCGAGAACATAGGTAATGATCTCCATGTCGCGATGGCCGTGCGTGCCGAAACCCTGTCCGGGTTGCACACGATCGTCGTTGATCACGCGCAGGTCGCTGAAACCCATGTGCTCAGGGTCGTGATAATCGGCAAACGAAAACGTGTGCCAGGTATCCAACCAGCCGTGATTGGCATGGCCGCGGTCTGTGTTTTTGCGTAACGTCAACATGTCGTCTCCTTCAATGTTTTGTTGATAACCACTGAGTGCGTATCGGCATAATAGGGATTGGGCTTTGCCATTGATAGCGGAATAAACTGATATACTCGTGCAAATTTACTGAAATTAAATATTGTTTAAAAACAATATGTTATATATTTAATGAGCATGAAAATGAGACTTTCAATCGATGCTCTGCTGGCACTCGATGCTATCGACCGCAAGGGCAGTTTCGCGGCAGCGGCGCATGAGTTGCATCGCGTGCCATCCGCGCTCACTTACACCGTGCAGAAACTTGAAGAAGACCTCGACGTGCTGCTGTTCGACCGGCGTGGACATCGCGCGAAACTCACCGCAGCCGGGCGCGAATTACTTACCGAAGGCCGGCACATACTGCGTGCGGCGGGCGAACTCGAAGCCCATGTCAAACGCGTTGCCACCGGCTGGGAAGCCGAATTGCGCATCGCTTATGACGATATCATCCCGCTACGTGCCATCCTTGAGCTCGTGCAGGTTTTTCATCAACAGCAATGCGGCACGCGGTTGCGCATTGCCGCCGAAGTCTTTGGCGGCTGCTGGGATGCACTCGCCGCCAACCGTGCCGACCTGGTGATCGGTGCGTCCGGCGACGGCCCAGCCGGCGGCGGCTACACCACGCGGTCGATGGGAAACGTTGATTGGGTGTTCGCCGTCGCGCCCAATCACCCGCTCGCTGCCGCGCCCGAACCGTTGAAGCCCGACGATATACTCGCACACCGCGCCATCGCCGTCGCCGACAGCTCACGCAACCTGCCGCCCCGCACGGCGGGCTTGCTCACCGGGCAGGAAACACTTACCGTGCATGACATGGCGGCAAAACTGCTGGCACAGCATATGGGGCTGGGCGTCGGCCACCTGCCGCGTGCAGTGGCGGAACGCGACGCCGCACTCGGAAAATTAGTCATCAAGCAAACTGATGAGGGCCGTCTGCACTCACAGTTATACCTCGCGTGGCGCAGTGGCGCAAAGTACAAAGGAGGCAAAGCGCTGACGTGGTGGATAAAACAACTGGAAAGCAAGGACTGGCTGCAACAGGCGATGTCCCGGCCGTAATCGTCCCTTCGGCTATGCTGTCAAACACATTCAACAGGTTTTTCGACTCGGAAAAATCCGCAGGCAATCTGTTGATTCTGTGCACCGCGATCTCGCTGATCGTCGCAAACTCCACCATGGGTCCGGGCTATTTGATTTTTTGGCAGACGAAGGTTGGGGGTCTGAGCCTTGAACATTGGATAAACGACGCGCTGATGGCCGTGTTTTTCCTGCTCATAGGGCTCGAACTCGAACGCGAGCTCTATGTAGGCGAACTGTCGGATTTCAGGAACGCCCTGCTGCCGATGGTTGCCGCGATTGGCGGCATGGCCGCACCCGCGCTGATCCATTTCTCGCTCAATGCGGGCACACCCGCGCAAACCGGGTTTGGCATCCCGATGGCGACCGACATCGCGTTTGCAATGGGCGTGCTGGCACTGCTCGGAAAGCGTGTTCCCGGTTCGCTGAAAGTGTTTGTCGTGGCATTCGCTGTCATCGACGATCTGGGCGCCATTGTGCTCATCGCCATTTTTTACACGGCGCAATTTTCGACAGCGTATCTGGGTGGCGCACTGGCGGTCTGGACGCTGCTGCTGTTGCTGAATCGGTTTTTCCGCGTGATGTCGACGTACCCCTATCTGCTGGGCGGTGCATTAATGTGGTTCCTGATGCTTAAATCAGGTGTGCACGCGACGATTGCCGGTGTCATGCTTGCTTTTGCGATCCCCTTTACCGCTCGGGATGACGACCAGCATTCGCCTTCGCACAGACTTGAACATTTCCTGCACAAACCGGTTGCGTTTATTGTTCTGCCGATTTTTGCGCTCGCCAATACCGGCGTCGTGGTGGGCGCAGACTGGCTGCAGGGCTTGACCAGCGCCAGCAGCGTGGGCATAGCCGCGGGATTGATCGCGGGCAAACCGCTGGGCATCGTACTGTGTTGTTTCGCAGCAGTCGCCTTTGGCGTAAGCCGGCTGCCGCCCGACCTGAAATGGCTGCACATCATCGGCGCCGGAATTCTGGGCGGCATCGGATTTACGATGTCCATTTTTATTGCCAATCTCGCTTTTGCAGCAAATCCGGAAATCATCAATGCCGCAAAAATGGCGATCCTGCTGGCGTCTTTAACTGCCGGTGTATTCGGCTTTTTATGGCTGAGATTAATGGCCAGCCAGGAAGCTGCCGGCGGCTGACCTGCCCGAATGCACTGCGGCCGGCCTCGTTCCCGCCGGTTACATGTACCGAAGAGTAAAATTGCATTCCTTACCGAGAAATATTTCAGCTCATCCCATGTCCACCGCTCGCATCATTCTCGCTGGCGACATCAATCTGCTTGGCATTGAAGACCCGGCGGTTCCATTCCGCAAAGTGGCGCCCGTACTGCACGCCGCTGATGCCGTGTTTGCCAATCTTGAATGCTGCTTGTTCGAGCCGAACGAAAAGCGCGAGATGATGCGCGACGATCAATCGGGTTTTGAAGGTATTTATGCGTCACCGCACACGGGCGAAGCATTGCGGCTTGCCGGCATCAGTTGCATCGGCAATGCGAACAATCAGAATTACGGTGCTGATGCAATACTCGCTTCCAACCGCCGTCTCGATGAACTGGGCATCCCGCACGCGGGTACGGGCGCCAACTCGGCCGCGGCGCGAACGCCTGCGGTCGTCGAGCGCAACGGCGTGAAAATCGGGTTCATCCAGCGCACGTCGCAATACTGGCCCAACAATCACGAAGCCGGCGAGCGCGCTGCGGGGGTTGCCGCGATGAAGGCGTACACCGCCTACCAGCCGCCGTATTACAAGGACAACAGGATTCCGCCAAATCGTCCTGGCGCACCGGCAAAGGTGATTACCTGGGTCGATCCCGATTACCTCGCGCAACTAAAGGCGGATATTGCCGTATTAAAAAGCCAATGCGACATCGTGATTTCATCGCATCACTGGGGTTACGCTGAAGAAGTGTTGCAATACCAGCGCGAACTCGCGCACGCGGCCATCGATGCCGGTGCTGACATCATCATGGGGCACGGCCCGCACTTCCCGCTCGCTATTGAGTTTTATCGAGCGAAGCCGATTTATTACGGCCTCGGCATGTTGTGCTTTTTGCGTACCAACAAGAAAGTGCATCGCGGCTGGACCGGCATGAGCGCACATCTCACATTTGACAACATGGCGCTTACTGAAGCCGCGTTTTCCATCGTGCGTCAGAACGATACGGGTGAAGTGATGCTGTCTCCGGCGAAAGATGAGGCCGATGCGATTGCACGAGTGGAACGACTGTCGCAGATGTTCGGCACGACAGTGCGCGTGGATGGCCCATTGGTACGCGTGACATCCGCCTGAGAAAAAATGTCAATTAAAACAATTATTTACGTTCTGCTCACTGCGTTGGCCACAGCGCACGCGCACGCTGCGCAAACGACCGTGCCCTACCCCACCAAATCGATACGCTTCGTCGTAGGCTTTCCTCCCGGTGGCGGTAATGACGCCGTAGCGCGCCTGTTCGGACAAAAATTCGCCGAGCGTTTTGGACAATCGGTGGTGATCGACAACCGTCCCGGCGCCGGCGGCAATCTGGCGGCGGAACTCGTCGCGAAAACCGCGCCCGACGGTTATACGTTGCTGATGATTTCAAGCAGCCATCCGATTCAGGGCTTGCTCAAGAAACACCTGCCTTACGATCCGATCCGGGATTTCTCCAGCGTCGCTCAACTCGTGCACTACCGTTCGGT
>Ga0315912_10004634_pt1 | contig 12953 bp, 16 predicted proteins | sample VfabasoilMG_FD_204469 | JGI IMG/M metagenome (GOLD analysis project Ga0315912, IMG submission 204469) | Garden soil microbial communities collected in Santa Monica, California, United States - V. faba soil | ecosystem: Environmental > Terrestrial > Soil > Garden | place: USA: California... | reverse complement strand
GCTTGTCAAGCGTGGCATCCCATTCAATGAGGAGTTCCACGGCGTTGTCGGTCCGTGAAACAGTTGCTGGAGAAAGGTTCGATAGTCCGGCCCGGACAATATTGTTTCGACGTCCCGTGCGTACTGTGTGGCTTCATCAACCGTCCATTGAGGGAGGAGGCCGGCATGGACCATAAAGAACGTACCCTCACGATGATGGAGCGGGATGCGTCTCAGCCATTCGATCAGGTCAGCGCGATCATCTGCGGTGAGGATATCCTGAATCGTATCTTTGGGGCGGAGCGACACGATGCCTTCTGCGGCGGCCAGCAGGAAGAGGTCGTGATTGCCGAGGATGGGCTGGGCTGCGGCGCCGAGATGCTTGAGAAACCGCAAGGTGGCCAATGAGTCCGGGCCCCGGTTGACTAAGTCGCCGACGAGCCAGATCCGGTCGGTGTGAGACTGAAAGGAGATCCGATCAAGCAGATGGCGCAGAGGGGTTAAGCACCCTTGGACATCACCGATTGCGTAGGTGGCCATAGGGGAGGAATGTTATTGGTTGATCGCTATCCATCAACCGGTTATGTCTATAGAGGGACCAACGCATGGCGACTACTGATTCTTCAAGGGTATCGAGCTTCGATGACGCTGCGTAAGCCGCCGCGGGCGGCAAAGGTGCCGGTGACTTTGGCCCAGACCGGTCGGCAAGCTGTGACCACGTCCTGCAAAATACGGTTGACGGCATTTTCGTAAAAGATGCCAAGATTGCGGTAGGCGTGAATGTACATCTTGAGAGCCTTCAATTCGAGGCATTCCTTGTCAGGCATATAATGCAGTGTAATTGTGCCGAAGTCCGGCAGGTTGGTTTTCGGGCAGATCGCCGTGTATTCGGGAATCTCGATGGTGATCTCGTAGCCTTTGAACTGATTGGGAAATGTTTCAATGCCGGGCAGAGGCGAAGTTATGCCACTCTTCGCATGTCGCTCGTTGTAACCCAGGGTTGTCGTCTTTCGCTTACTCTTCATTTCACTTCTCCACTCTGGGCCGGCGGGGATGCCTCCTGACTGCGCGCATGCACCGAGCACCGCCCCTGATCTAAAAATCCAATCAATCTTGTGTGCCGCGGTGCGCGAGCACGGGAGGTGTCCCCACCGGCCCAATCACACTTGTTTCATCCACTCGGTCTGGCCGATTTTTTCCAGTTCGATGTACAGAGTGATCCAGGGGCATTTCATCTCCGGGTAGACTTCGCAGAACCCGCCTTTCCGAACGCCGCCGCAAGGACCGTGCGCCATAAACTTCGGGCATTCGGCCTTGAGCGAGTCGTCAGGGATCGGTGGCCGCTTATGCACGCCGCCAACATGAGTGCCTGTGTCATCTTCACCCGGTATGAGTACACGAAGAGGCATAGGGGGACAGTGTAAACGGATTGAGATGGATCGGCAATTACTCTCCCGAAATTTATCGCACAGAGTTTCAGGCGGCTTCTCGATCGATCCCCTCATCAAGAATCGGCTTGGGGCGAATGGCCTATTCGTCTGACCCGCCCTAGGCCTTCTTTCGGATATCCTGGGCCTTCTGAAAAGTTGTGTTGAATTTCAGGACGTTATAGTATCAACATGTCTATCGGGTCTGTAGTGGTCCAATCTGGGGGAAGATATATAAGATTGACAGTCTTTTTTCAGCTTTGCTAGGATGGCCAAGATGCAAGTGGCGGATTGATTCGGTCCACATCATCCATCCTCATCGTTTCCTGGTTTTCTTCGTTTCATGCGGTTGCGTTGAAATTGGATAATGACTGCCCCTGAAGTGACATAGGAGGTGCCTGATGAGTCTCGATTATGTGAAGTTTTCAAATGGTTTCGAGAAGTTCATGCCGAAAGAATATCGGGACATGGTTGAACATGGCCCATTTGGCAAGAAGGTCTCCGTCTCGCAGATGGGAAGCTTTAAGGAAGTGTTGGAAGAGCACCCCATGTGCGCCGGTTGTGCCATGACGCTTTTCATTCGCCTCGCTATTATTGCGTTCCCCAATCCAGAAGATACGATCACAGTCGGGACGGCCGGTTGCGGACGTCTGGCAATTTCTCAAGCGGCGATTCCCTTCGTCTACGGCAACTACGGCGACCAAAACGGCGTGGCGAGCGGGTTGTCCCGCGGCCTTCGTCTCCGGTTCGGCGACAAGCCGAAGGATGTGGTCGTGATGGCGGGGGATGGAGGTACAGCGGACATCGGGTTTCAGCAGGTGCTCCATTCCTGGTTCCGCAAGGAACGGTTTACGACGATCATGCTGGACAACGAAGTCTACGGGAATACCGGCGGTCAGGAGAGCGGTATGACCAACCGGGGCGCGGTGTTGAAGATGGCGCCGCTCGGCAAGAAGTTTGAGAAGATGGACATGCTGCAAATGGCGAAGGTCGCCGGGTGCGCCTATGTGGCCACGGTGGTTCCGAATAATCCGCGCCGCGTGGAAAGCGTCATCAAGAAAGCGGTGCTGATCGCGCGTGAGGTCGGGTCGACGTACATCCAGGCCTACACCTCCTGCAATATCGAGTATGCGATTCCGACCGACAAGGTCATGGAAGATGCAAAGACGGTCGAGAACGATCGGTATCAGTTTACGGAGTATGTCAGCGAGGAAGCCAAGCAGTACCTCACCGAGCGCTATGGCTATAAGGAATTTCTTGCGAAGCCGGCCGCTGCGATTCCAGGCAAAGCCTAAGCACTCACGAGGAGGTCAATCATGGCGAAGCGATTCAACATCCGGATGGCAGGCGTCGGTGGGCAGGGCGTCGTTACCGGCTCGCACATCCTCAGCACCGCCGTCATCAATGCCGGCGGCGAGAGCACAATCGTTCCGTTCTACGGATCGGAAAAGCGAATGGCGCCGGTTGAGAGTTACGTGCGGGTCTCGGATGAACCCATCTATGAAATCGGTGAAATTACATTTCCGCACATCATCATCATTTTTCATCCCCAAGTGATTACCCACGGCAAGTCGTACACAATGCCGTTTTACTTCGGCCTGAAGGAAGACGGGATTGCGCTGATCAATAACGATGGACCGATGAAACTGCATCGGGATCAGACGGCTGAATTGGCGGAGCGCCGCGCGAAGCTGTATTATTTCCCTGCGACGAAGATCTCGTTGGAAGTGGCGGGGATGGATTTGGCCACGAATATGGCATTGATGGGTTGCATCGGCGCAATCACGGGGCTGACAAATATGCTTGGCCTGGAGCAGGCCGTGAAAGACCGGTTCCTCGGCAAAGGGTTCGTCGTGTCCGGTGGAACCGCGGCTCTGGACAGTGTGGTCGAACGGAAATTCAAGAAAAAGCAGGAGCTGATCGATAAAAATGTCGCGGTCATGCGGGCCGGATGGAACTACGCCGTTGACCACGGCTGGGCCTCCCCCGATGTGAAGCGTGTAGAAGAGCCGGCCGCCGCAGCCACTGCGTAGCCGGGAGAGAAGGAGTTTCCATGTACCTTGTAGCCGATATCAGTGTTGAGATTTGTGCGGCGAAGAGTTGTAAGCTCTGCACGCAGTACTGCCCCGAAGCCAATACGATTCAGTACAGCGACGAAATGGGTAAGGATCGAGGGTTCAAGTACGGCTCGGCCTATGTGGCGGTGGACCGCTGCAAGGGGTGCGCGCAATGTGTGTGGGTATGCGACAACATGGCTAAGAACAATGCCATCAAGATGATCATGATCGATCAATTGCCGATGGCGGCTTTGACTGACAATATCACTTACGGTGAAAAGAGCACGACGGCCGTTTTGGCAAGTCCAGTCGTCGGATAAGTGCAGGAAAGGGGAATGGGCGTGGCAACAACACAGGACACCAGAGAGCGGATCATTGTTCCGGGGCCGGCCGGGTTTCATCCTCCGTCCGCGGCGCAGCTGGGCGTATCGCTCCCGGACCCGGGCCAGGGGTTGTTTTACGGATTGCTCGAACCGAATGAAGAAAAAGTCATCGAAGAGATGGCGCGTAAGATGCTGACCAGCCCGAATGCCACCATCTTCCCGGGACCGCTGTTGCTCTGGGCCTGGAATGATCACGCGGTCGAAAAGGCCAAGGCCACATTGGAGATCGCGGCACAGATTCCGCAAGTCATGATCATCCCGATGCCGGACTACCGGCCGAAGTATCCGAAAATCGACCCGGAAGAAGTCATCAACCCCAACCATCCGAATCTGACTATCTGGGGCAACAAGATCGAAGCCTGCATTTTCATCGGGGTGCATTGCCACTATGCGAACCTGACGCTCAAGATGATCCGGGCAGGGACGAATTGCTGCACCATGGCTATTTGCGCCGAACAAGGCCACGAAGATGCCATGCTTACCATCCGAGATTCCGATACCCTCAAGATCAAGCGTGTTGCGCAGATCTTCAAGAAGGTACGCGAGGAGATGGGGATCAAGCTGCCGGAAAACGGTGAGAACGTCCGGTTTACCGGAACGCAATCGAAAGTTCATGGCGGTAAGACGCATGCGAATCCAATGGAATTTGCGCCGACACCGGGAGGAGCCGGCAGCGCGGCGATGTTCGGGCACAGCGCCGAACAGATGAAACGCGAAGGATAAGACTGGCCGTGGACAGGCCCAAGCGAGCCAAGGGGTGCAATCATGAGCGAAACTGAAGTCAAAACCAATCCGCAAGGCGATCCGATTACCAGTGTGGCGGCTCCATCGAGTGCAGCCAAGAAAGATCCGCATGCCGACGCGAAGCGGCAAAAAATCGTGACGCCGGAATACATGTTTCACGAAGCGCCGCGGACGAAAGAATTCATCACCGGTAGTGAAGCGGCAAAAGAGGCCATCCGCCGCTCGAACGTGGATTTGGCCATCGCCTATCCGATAACTCCGCAGAGCGAAACGATGCAGCTTGTCGGGGTGCTCTATGGTGAAGGCTATGTGAAAGAATATTATCGCGGTGAAGAAGAAGTGGGCGTCATGGCGGCCATCGCGGGCGGCTCCCGTTCCGGTGTCCGTTGTTACACGGCCACGGCAGGCCCCGGCACGTTGCGCGGTCTCGAAGGCATCGCATCTTGGCCGGGACATCGGCTACCGGTTGTCGCAATGTTCACCTGCCGCGTGGTCAACGCGCCGCTCGCCATTCAGCCGGACAACATTGAAGTCTCCTACTTGCTCAACTGCGGCATGATTGTGTTCCACGCGGAAAACCAGCAAGACATGTTCGACTTCACGATGGCCGGCTTTACAATCAGTGAAATGAACGACGTGACCTTGCCGGTCGGCGTGTGCTGCGACGGTTTCTTCGTGACCCATGCGCGAGGCTATGTGCGCATGCAGGATCGCGGCATTAAGCTTCCACCGCGTGAAGCCTGGCGCGGAGCCGTGCCTGTGTTGGATGCGGAGAATCCTCCCGCGCGCCTGTCCCGCGACGCCCCGGTTCAGAAGTCCAATTTCATGGCGTACAACATCCATGCAGTTTGGCAGCAGGAAGTCTGGGCTGCGGTCGAGCGTTCGCGCAAGTACATCGATCGATATATGGGCGGATTGCTCACCGCGGAGAACGTTGATGATGCCGAAGTCATCATCATCGCCTCCGGGAGCGCTGCCGCGCAATCGCGTGAAGCTGTGCGCCTCTGCAAAGAAAAGGGTATGAAGGTCGGACTGATCAAGGTGCGCTCCCTCCGTCCGTTCCCGACGAAAGAACTGCGTGAACTCTGCGCGAAGGCCAAGCTCATTGTCGTCCCGGAGTTCAACTATGTCGGCTGGCTGGCGAAGGAAGTGGCGACCGCGATCTACGGGTTCTCCAAGGCAAAGATCATCGGCGGTCCGCGGGTGTACGGCGGTCAGTCCATGCCGGTGGAGTTGATTGTGGACGAAGTTGAGTCTGGAGTGAGCGGCAAGAAATCTACCAACGTGGCGATGTCGCAGATCATGGGCGGTGCCGTCAATCCTGACGAAGTCGCACACTTCATGCGCAGCATCTGATTGAGTGCTTGAAAACGAAAGAGCCCGTCAGACGGATATGTCTGACGGGCTCTTTCGTTTTTGGTTTGTTTCGTTTCTTTCGTTTACCTGGTTTATTTGGTGAACCAAATAGACCAAAGCAACCAGACCAACCAAACAACCAGATTACCCTTGAATCTCGTCCTCGACCATTTCCTCGCTCTCCGGCATGCCGTAGGCCACATATTTCGCATAGGACAGATAGATCGATGCGCTGTCCGTCATGGCTTTTGATCCGGCAGACATCCGCACGACCTTGTCGGAACCGGGCGGTTCCACGTTCTGCAACATCGTGACGTGCTCGTTCAGCAGGTTGATATAACGTTCCACGGCCGATTCGACTTCTTTATAGGCCTTCAAGATATCATCCGTCATAGTTGTCCTCCATGATGACGTGAGCATACACTAGGGCCATGCAACGTCACAACGCCACGGTTTCCCCTTTAGTTCTCGACGCCATTCGTCAGCTCCTTGAGAAAAAGGGGCTTCCACAATCACGGCTTGCGCAGGTCGTGAGTGATCTCTCACGCCTGTTCACGAAGGAGCGCCGAGACCTGAGCCGTTCTTATCTTGAAGACCCGACAGCGGCCATGGCATATCTCAGCTATTTCGTGCCGGTCAATCTAGCGAAGATTCAGGCCTTGCTCGATGAGATATCGACAGACCAGATCCAAGAGCGATTCTCGGTGTTGGACCTGGGCTCCGGGCCCGGTACCGGATCGTTGGCCGTGCTCGACTGGTGGCATCACCACAAGCATCGTGGTGCGTTGTCGGTCGTCGCCGTTGATAGCTCCCCAAGTGCGCTGACGTACGCGAGCCAGTTCTGGAACCGGTTCTGCCATACAGCTGGTATCACGACGGCAGGTTTCCAGCGCCACGAAGGAAATCTCGAACAGGCTGCCTGGTTGACGCAGGTCCGCCCCTGTGCTCCATTCGATATCATTATCCTGGCCAATAGCCTGAACGAGCTCTATGTGGGAGCGAAAGATCCCATTGCTGCTCGGACCAATTTCGTGGCGGAAGTGCTGGCGATCCTCGCCCCATCCGGCACGATGATGATTCTGGAACCGGCTTTGCGGGAGACCTCACGGGCGTTGCATCACGTGCGTGATCGGTTGCTCAAGGAGAAACGATGTACCGTCTTTAGTCCATGCCTGCATGAAAGCAGGTGCCCGGCTTTAGTGAACCCCTACGATTGGTGCCATGAAGAACGGGCCTGGGACCCGCCGGCAGTGATTCGGCAGATTGATGATGAGGTCGGTTTTATTAAAGACGCGTTGAAGTTTTCCTATCTGTTGTTACGCAAAGACGGCAGGACGATTGTTGAGCGGAGACCGGATGTGTATCGGGTCGTCAGTGAACTACGTGAGATGAAGGGGGAGAAGCGGGCCTGGTTGTGCAACGAACAGGGCCGGCATGAAGTGGGACGGCAGGATCGGCTCGCCTCTCCTCAGAATAAGGCCGTCGATGCCTGGCATCGCGGCGCCATCGTGCAGATTGAGCGGATCGTCAGAAAAGAAAAAAACGGAAAAGTGTCGACGCTGGGAAGAATCGAGCAGGAAGCAGCGGTCAAGATGGTGAAGCCGATCTGACTTAAACCTGATTGCCAGGTGACGAACGGTGGACGCATTTGGTGGGGCATCATGAAGACGGCGGAGGGGGCGACGGCCGGTTAATCTCCTTTGCTCGCGCACCGCGCACTCGGATTGAATCGAACTTTAAAGTTACGGGCTGTGCTCGGTGCATGCGCGCAGTAGGAGATCGACACGGCCGCTCCCCTAGGATGGAAGTGGCGGGCAGGGACAGATCGCCTACAGATCTGTCCCCGCTCGGAAATCATTCTCGGTGTGCATCCAATCCACCTGGACCCAAGGGGGGAGTGGGGATGGAAACGGGACTGATTGTTAATAGATCGGTCCCATTTTTCGGACAAGGGCGACAAGCCCGTTTCCCGGCGCAAATCGTTCCACACCGCATCCTTACCTTAAGCGCATGAGATCTTTTTGGCATGAAGTACTCGCCGGAACAAGTCGTGGAAATTCAACAGGGGTATAAGGAGGTTTTACAAGAGCTGGAGACCTTAACGAAATCACTCGTCCGTGATTCACCGCCATCGTTGAGCATCAAGAGGGCGCAAGAATATTTGGATCATGGGGTTTGCAGAAGATTTGGAACAATTCAGCGATGTATTCAAAATATCTTTTCGGTCTTTCCGCCAGACCGGATAGAGTTGTTAAATGAACAGGAACGTAGCGATGTAGAGATCAATCTGCACGCTTTTGTCCTCAATCTTTATGGAGTGACGGATAATCTTGCGTGGGTATATCTTCTTGAAAAAGGAATCGCGCTCAAGCCTTCTCGCGTTGGACTCTTCAACAGGGAGACTCAGAAGTATTTACCGCAAGAGGTTCGTGACTACCTAAGATCGAAGACGATTAAGGAGTGGCATGGGAAGTACGCCAAGGACTATCGAGATGCGCTTGCCCACAGAGTCCCTCTGTACGTTCCGCCTTGGACTTGTACGCCTGCACAAGGGGACAGATATCGAGAACTCGAGGCGATGATTTCAGCGGAAATATCAAAACACAACTTTGCTCAAGTGGAGAAGCTTACGAACGAGCAAGATGCACTTCGTGCTATTTGTCTTACCTTCCTACATTCCTTTTCGGATGACCATGCATTTCCGCCAGTGTATTTCCATCCACAGCTTATCGCTGATGCGAGAACTGCGATGGAAATAGTTCGTGTGTTCCAGCCACATCTGCGCAAAAATCCAGACAGGCAAATGGGAAGCCAGGAACGGATTGGTAGGGTATCTGGATTTGTCTGTTGGTTTCGTAAGTTGATCGAAAAGATTAGGCAATGGTTGTGCGTTTCCGACTAAGGCGACGGGTCTGGAAGCGACTCGTCGCTGTTTCATTTTTAAGCAGTAGTAAGCGGGAGCTGCCTGCCGACTTCACCGGAGGCGCGGGGACCCACTGAGGTTTCGGTGAGGAGGAAAGCTGGAACTGACTGAAGCCCTGCGATCGCATGATCGCAGCTGAAGGAATTCCAGAAGGCTTCCGCTCGCTGAAACCCAGAAGGGTCGCGTCGAGAGGTGTGGAGGCGGGAGGCTCCGCTTGCGGATGATTTCTGAAAGTCTTTGAGAAGCTAGTCTGCTTCCGGCTCGGAACTGCCGTGCTGGTGGGAGACTTTGTCTTCCTCGAACATCTCGGCCATTTCCTCGGCGATCATATCGCGATCGTCCGGGACGGAGATGATAGTGAGCTCTTTTCTCACCTTGGGTTTCTCTGCTGGCGGCGTTTGGTCCGGCTGTTTAGGTGTCTCAGTCATAAGATCAGTATACACTGGTATGCTGGGCTGTGCCGAGTTATTCAAAGGCTTCCAGCGATGATTTCTCAGGGAACTGCCGCTTACAGGTTTGGCAGGTCACGAAATAGTAGGCATCGCGTACGGACATCGTCGCCCGGAAATCCAGGCTTACCCCCCGATTGTCACAGGCGGTGCAGGAAATCTCTTTCAGTCGGTAGGGCACGTCAGGCTGCGTGCGCAGATAGAACTCCATGTCGGCATGGACAGGAAAAGTGTAGTAGCATTTCTTGCAGATGCCTCGCCATTCACCGTCCGTCCCCTTGACGCGTTCATCGATCCCGAAGCTGGACTCTTTGCAAATGGCGCAGGGTACTGTGCCGAGGCGCCGTTCCACTTCTTGCTGTGTGATAGTGACCATATTGGTGTGAGTATAGCGGGCGGAGAAATGGAATCGCAACAGCGCTGGGGAATGCCTTGACGCCTGTTGGTATGTCGGTATACTGACGCCCGATGCACCAGATCACCGATCGATTGTTTGTCGGTAATATCTACGACTCCGCGCAGCCTCCGGCGCAGATCGGCGTGTTGTTGCTGGTGGCCGAAGAGTATCAGCTCGAAGCTCCGAAATGGCTGATCAGCAGCAGGATCCCCTTCAAGGATTTCGGCGAAGCCGATCCGAACGTGTTAGCCGATGCCGTCAGTTGGGTTGAACGGCACATTGCAGACAACCGGGTTATGGTCTGTTGCCGTGCCGGGATGGGCCGATCAGTGTCCGTGGCCATGGCCTATCTGTGTTGTGTTGAAGGGATGGCCTATGCCGACGTGCTGAAACTGGTGTTGACCAAACGGCCTGGCGCTCTACCGCTTCCCAAGCTCGAAGAGGGTATCGAACAGGTTCGCTTGATTCGTCAGCCTGCCTGATTCTGTTGGCGTCCGCTGCAATAGGTCAAATCTATCTCCAAACGCGTCACGATCCTGTCTTTCCGGCGTTGCCTTTCCAATGATCTCCGTGGCTTAATCGGTCATCATGAGGAGTGACTGCTATGCCGGAATTGCCTGAGGCCGAAGTCGTCGCCGGTCAGATCCGTGCTGCGCTCATCGGCGCCCGGTTGACCAATTGTTGGGTAGGCCGGACCGATATTGTCCGCGAGGGGTTCGGGTCGATTTCCTGGTACTCCGGGGCTCTCGTGCAGCATGTGCAGCGACATGGAAAGAGCGTGGCCATTCGATTCGTCAAGGATCAGGCTGTGCGCTATGTCGTCGCCGAATTGGGCATGACGGGCCTGTTGTTGTTTCCGTCGGTGCAGATCAGACATCCACAGCACGTGCACGTGCGCATGACATTTTCCGGTGGCCGGGAACCGGAGGTGCGGTACTGGAATCCACGACGATTTGGAAGACTGTCTCTGCTGGACCAGGAGGGGCTCGATCGATATGTCGCCCGCCGGTTCGGCTGTGATCCCTTGACGGTCTCGTTGGAAGATTTTTGTCGGCTCATCAAGAGTCGGCGGGGCCGGTTGAAACCACTGCTCATGCACCAGCAGGCTGTTGCCGGGATTGGGAACATCTATGCGAATGAGATTCTCTTTCGCGCAGGATTGCACCCCAATGTCCCAGCTGATCGTCTTTCGGCCGCCAGAGTTGAAAGGCTTTTCCTTGTAACTCGAGAGGTGCTTCACAGCGCGATTGCCTGCGGCGGTTCGAGCGTGCGGGATTTTTTTGCCCCGGATGGAACAGAAGGGCGATACAAACAGTGCCATGTCGTGTATGGGAAGGAGGAGCAACTTTGTCCAAACTCATGCGGCCGGCGTATTCGTCGTGTGAGCGACGAACGCAGTTCCTTTTTCTGTCCACATTGTCAGGATCCGAGGAAGTGGAAATAACTTCCGGCTCAGCACGGGATCGAACAGACCAAAGATGCAAGATTACAATCACTTATGCGCGTTGATTCAAAGGCGGAGAATTCGGTAGGCCTTTTGATCTGTTTTGTCTTAGTTCCTCTGGCGTCTTGAGTCATGGGAATGATTTCGCTACAATCCTGCTCCCCTTGCAGCAGCGTTCACACTTTTGAAGGAGCGAGTCATGGCTAAGGTGTTGGAAGGTCCCGGAATGGGGCTGATGAAAAAGTGGGGCATCCACGTTCCCAATTATGTCGTTGTCACCTCCGCAGATGAACTCACCAAACTTGGGCAGGCCAACGAGTGGTTGAAGCAGTCCAAGCTTGTGGCGAAAGCGCACGAAGCGTTGGGTTCGCGATTCAAGCTCGGACTGGTCAAGGTCGGGTTGGATCTGAACGGTGCGATTGCCGCGACGAAGGAGATGATCGGCCGCCAGGTCGGCAGTATCACGGTGACGCAAGTCATCATCTCCGAAATGATCGCCCACAAAGAAGAATATTATTGTGCGGTGAAATCCACCCGCGAGGGCAGTGAAATCCTTGTCGCCAATTGCGGCGGGATCGAAGTGGAGTCGAATTGGGATCGGGTCAAGCGATTGACGCTGGAGATCGGGCAGCAGCCGTCGCCTGAAACCTTGGAAAAGGTAGTGAAGGAGGCGGGCTTTACCGGGCCGCTCGCCAAGAAGATGACGGACTTTGCCGGCAAGATGTTCACCTGTTTTGACAGCGAGGATGCGCAGTATCTCGAGGTGAACCCGGTCGTCACCCGCGAGAGCGACGGCGAATTGGTCGCCCTTGATGCCGTGACGTTGCTTGACGGCGACGCCAAGTTCCGCCACCCGGACTGGAATTTCCAGTTTGCCGCGGAGTTCGGCCGGGCCTACTCGAAAAACGAAATGGAAGTAATGGCAGTCGATTCCAAGATCAAGGGGTCGGTCAAGTTCATCGAAATCCCGGGCGGCGATACGGCCATGCTTCCGGCCGGCGGCGGGGCAAGCGTATATTATTCCGACGCCGTGGTCGCGCGCGGCGGCAAGTTGGCGAATTATGCCGAGTATTCCGGCGATCCGCCTGATTGGGCCGTCGAGGTCCTCACTGAAAAAGTCTGCTCCTTGCCCGGCATCAAGAACATCATCGTCGGCGGCGCCATCGCCAATTTTACGGATGTGAAGAAGACCTTCGGCGGCATCATCAACGGGTTCCGCAAGGCCAAGGCCGACGGCAAGATGAAGGATGTGAAAATCTGGGTGCGCCGCGGCGGTCCTCGTGAGAAGGAAGGGCTCGATGCGATGCGCGCCTTGAAGGACGAGGGCTTCGATATCAACGTCTTCGACCGCAACACGCCGCTGACGGATATTGTCGATAAAGCGCTGCAAGGGAAGTGAAGTGTGATGCGTAATGAGTGATGGGCTCGGAGCCACAGTCCAGCTCATCGTCGCTCATCACTGATCACCCATCACTTGTCACTGTTTGAAGAAGAGGAGATTCCGATGAGTATTTTGGCCACTAAAGACACCCGCGTTGTGATTCAGGGCGGGCAGGCCGGTGTCAATGCCGCGCGCCGCATGGCGGAATTCTGCTGCCTGATCAAGCGTCCACTTAACGTCGAAGCGTTCGTCTATCCGCCCGATGCAGGCAAGGCCAACGAGGTTCCCTACGGCAGCGGGCTGATCGCCATACCTATTTATAAGACCATTGCCGAGGCCACAAAGAATCATCCGGCCATCAATACCAGTCTTGTCTATATCGGCGCAGACCGAGCGATGAAGGGCGGGATGGA
>Ga0315912_10004632_pt1 | contig 12961 bp, 15 predicted proteins | sample VfabasoilMG_FD_204469 | JGI IMG/M metagenome (GOLD analysis project Ga0315912, IMG submission 204469) | Garden soil microbial communities collected in Santa Monica, California, United States - V. faba soil | ecosystem: Environmental > Terrestrial > Soil > Garden | place: USA: California... | reverse complement strand
TTTAACATGACCATGAACCGTTCAACTTTACTGGATAAAACCCCCGCTTCCCCCTCGACCTCAGACCTGCGTGCGCTTTTCAATGGCAGAGTCATCGCCCCTGATGACCCTCGCTACGAATCCGCACGGACAGTTTTCTACGGCGGCATTGACATTCACCCGTCGGCGATCATCCGTGTGGCGGATGCAGGCGACGTTTCACGACTTGTGAAACTGGCAAGCGAACATGGGTTTGAACTCGCGATCCGCAGTGGTGGTCACAGCACTGCGGGTCATAGCACGACTGAAAGCGGCATCGTGCTTGATCTCTCTGCGATGAAGGATTTGCAGATTAATTTCGAAGAAGGAACCGCCTGGGCAGAGACAGGCTTAACCGCTGGCGAATTTACAGCCGCCGTCGGCGCACATGGACTCGCAACAGGCTTCGGCGATACAGGTTCCGTTGGGTTGGGTGGAATTACGCTTGGAGGCGGAGTTGGCTATCTCGTCCGCAAATATGGACTGACGATTGACTCGTTGCTCGCCGCCGAAGTCGTCACCGCAGATGGTCAACTCCTGCACGTGGACGACAAATCGCATCCCGATCTCTTCTGGGCGATCCGTGGCGGTGGTGGCAACTTTGGTGTTGCAACACGTTTCAAATTCCAATTACGAAAAGTAGCCTCGGTCTTTGGCGGCATGTTGATCCTGCCTGCCACGGAGGATGTCATCGCAGGTTTTATAGCAGAAGCGGAAGCCGCTCCCGATGAACTCTCGACCATTGCCAACGTGATGACTGCGCCGCCGATGCCGTTCCTACCTGCGGAAGTCCACGGCAAGTTGATCATTATGGCAATGATGGTGTATGCAGGTGATCCTGTGGAGGGTGAGAGGGTAGTTGCGCCGTTGCGTGCGCTCGCTACACCGTATGCGGATATGCTTCGCCCCATGCACTACCCAGAGATGTATCCGCCTGAAGAAGGTGGCGGTGACTATCATCCTGTTGCCGCCTCACGCACAATGTTCATTGACCATGTTGACCGCTCTGTTGCCGAGACGATCCTGAATCATCTCAAGGCTTCGACCGGCTCAATGGCAGTGACCCAGCTTCGAGTGTTGGGCGGAGCGATGGGTCGAGTCCCCGCTGAAGCGACGGCGTTTGCCCATCGCCAATCCCGCATTATGGTGAACCTTGCGGCGTTGTATGAAAATCCCGCCGAGAAAGCGACGCATGAATCATGGGTCGCAAGTTTCGCAGATGCGATCCGCCAAAGTGACAACGGCGTGTATGTCAACTTTGTTGGTAACGAAGGCGAAGCGCAAGTCCGTGCGGCATACCCGAATGGGACGTGGGAGCGGTTGCGCAAGGTCAAGGCGAAATACGATCCTGATAACCTCTTCCGCCTCAATCAAAATATCCCTCCGGCGTGAGCAAGTTACCAACAAAAATGTTGCAACAACCTTTACTTGAGCGACGTCTTTTCACAAAAGAAGGAGAACCAACAGATGACAACCAATTCAACCAAGCTAGGCAAATCAGTCATACAGTGGCTGCTCGATTCTGACCCTTCGATCCGCTGGCAGGCATTGCGCGACCTGCAGCACGCACCCGCTGCCGAAGTCGCTGCCGAACGCGCCAAGGTTGCCACTGTAGGCTGGGGCGCGGCGCTGCTCTCTGCCCAAGCCGAAGGAGGCACTTGGTCTGGAGGCGAGCCTCGCTTCCCCGAGTACACCTCCCTGCGCACCTTGTTGTTACTGCACGACATGGGGCTCGACCCCGCCAGCGAACAAGCCAAAACGGCGGTTGCCCGCGTGCGCAAGAACGTGCAATGGCTGATGAACATCCCTAAAGAAGATCTGCCCAAAGACGAGGATATCAGCTGGTGGCACAAGCCTTTCTTCGAGGGCGAGGTGGAGCCCTGCATCAACGGGCGCGTGGTCACCATCGGCGCGTACTTTGGCGAAGATATGCAACCCATCGTCGAGCGGCTGTTGGGTGAGCAGATGGCGGACGGCGGCTGGAACTGCGATCAGGAACAAGGCTCTACCCGCGGCTCCTTCCACACCACCATCGACGTGCTCGAAGGCTTGCTGGAGTTCGAGCACGCAACAGGCGGCTCGCCCGCGGTGGAGGCTGCCCGCGAACGCGGGCAGGAATATCTGCTTGAACGCCGTCTCTTCAAAAGGCTGTCGACCGGTAAACCCATTGAGCATGATCACAATGATGGTCCGGTCTGGACTCAGTTCTCCTACCCAGCCGGATGGCGCTACGACATTCTGCGTGGATTGAACTATCTGCGCGCTGCGGGCGTCAAGCCGGATCCGCGTATGAAAGAAGCTATCGAGATCATCACATCGAAGCGCGACGTGTCCGGCCGTTGGGCGCTGGGCATCGTCCACCCCGATGAAGTGGTTGCTGAACCAGGCGTGACCGAGGGTCAACCGAGCCGCTGGAACACGTTGCGCGCCTTACGAGTGTTGGACTGGTACGATAGATCATTGGCGCGGGACTAGCTAGACATCGTGCCCATGTTGAATAGGCAGATTCGCCATGACTTACCAACTTGTTGATAAGAAAGGATGTATGAAATGTTAAACCTGAATTCCATCATGATCGGAACGAAACAACTCAAGGCGCTGGCGGACTTTTACGAAAAAGTGCTGGGTAAGCCAGCGGAGATGGTCGATGCTGAGAACGGTTTTTATGGCTGGCAGGTGGGAAGCGGATACTACTTTTCCATTCTGGAGCATTCCGAAATGGGAGGCAAGTCCAAGGACCCTGGACGAGTGATGTTGAACTTCGAGACCACCCAAGTTAAAGAAGAGTTCGAGCGAATCAAATCGCTTGGCGCAACTGTTATCCGTGAGCCTTATGAAATGGGAGGCGGATGGATCGCCACACTGGCTGACCCAGATGGTAACTACTTTCAACTGGTCACTCCGATGCCGTAGTAAAAAAGAAACCTATGGGAAAAGTGACCCTGGGCATGACCATGTCACTGGATGTCTTCATCAATGACCGTAAAACCCATCTAAAGTTTCGTGTCTTAAAGCAGAGGTCAGGAAATCATGACAAAAGTCGTTTTGGATATGTCAATGTCACTGGACGGTTTTATCGCAGGTGCGAATGTGAGTAAAGAATATCCCATGGGCGTGAATGGCGAGGACCTTCATACCTGGATATTCAGCACACCCAAGGATAAAGTGGATGCTGATGTGGAACGTGAGATGTTCGCGAAAACGGGAGCAGTGATCTTGGGGAACCGTACCTTCGAAATCGGTGTGGATCTGTGGGGAGATGTTCCTTTTCCCGTGCCGTCTTTTGTGCTTACCCACAAGAAGCACGAAAAGTTAATAAAGAAAAGCGGAACCTTTACCTTTGTAACCGACGGTATCGAAAGCGCACTTCAACAAGCTCAAGCAGTTGCGGGCGATAAAGATGTTCGTTTAATGGGAGCTGATATTGCTCAACAATTTCTCAGCGCAGGTCTGATCGATGAAATACAAATTAACCATGTGCCGATCCTCCTCGGTGATGGTGTGCGATTGTTTGAACATTTGGACATAAAAAATTGTCAGCTCGAAAAAGACAGAGTACTTGACTCTCCGCATGCAACTCATATTCACTATCGTGTCTTAAAGTAGTCGTTTTAGTACAAGGAAAAATTTTGTGAAAACCTTTTATCAAATACTCGCCAATACCTTGCTCGCCAACGTCACCAACATGACCGTCTGGTTTGCGATGATCTTCTTTATCTACCTTGAAACACACTCGGTCACAGCGACATCCATCGTATCAGGCATCTATCTCGTCGCTGTTGCTGTCTCGGGCATCTGGTTCGGTAGCCTCGTTGACCACAACAAGAAAAAGAATGTCATGATCGTTTCGGGCTTCGTTTCGTTTGTTATTTACGTGCTTGGCTTCGTAATGTATATCTCCACCCCAGCCGAAACATGGAAGAACGCTACAAGTCCCACACTGTGGACGTTCGTCCCGCTTCTTCTCCTCGGTGTGATCGCTGGCAACTTGCGTGGCATTGCCCTCCCGACACTGGTCACCATCCTCATCCCCGAAGATTCACGTGACAAGGCGAACGGTCTCGTCGGCACAACGACAGGCATCATCTTCCTCATTACATCCGCCATCAGCGGATTCCTCGTCGCACATTCGGGCATGTACCTCGTCCTGATCCTTGCGATGATCGTGATGGCTCTTTCGATCGTGCATCTCTTCGTCACGGACATTCCAGAAAAAGAGATCGTCCATCTCGAAGGTCAACCTCCCAAAGTGGATTTGCGTGGCACACTCGCAGTGGTCGTCGCCATACCTGGCATGATCGCCCTCATCTTCTTCAGCACCTTCAACAACTTTTTGGGCGGCGTCTTCATGGGCTTGATGGATGCCTACGGTCTGTCGCTGGTGTCGGTTCAAACATGGGGCGTGCTATGGGCAGTCATCAGTTGCGGCTTCATCGTCGGCGGTCTCCTCATCGCAAGATTCGGCTTGGGCAAAAATCCGCTCTTTGCCATGTTCTCCGCCAACATTGTCATCTGGATCATCTCCAGCGTCTTCACCATCCAGCCGTCCATTGTGTTGCTCAGCATCGGCATGTTCATCTATATCAGCGTTGTCCCGTTGATTGAAGCGGCGGAACATACCATCATCCAGAAAGTAGTCCCGCTCGAAAGGCAGGGACGTGTCTTCGGATTCGCCCAAAGCGTGGAGATGTCCGCCTCGCCTCTGACGACCTTTATGATTGGTCCTGTGACCGAGCTTTTCTTCATCCCCTTTATGACCACGGGAATGGGAGTCACCTTGATCGGCAATTGGTTCGGCACGGGAGCCGACCGTGGCATCGCCCTCGTCTTCACGGTAACGGGTATCATTGGTTTGATCGTGACATTGATTGCAATGAACACCAAATACTACGGCTTGCTCTCGAAGCGCTACATGGAAGAAAGCGAGTCCGCAGTTTTGCCCGAAGGAGAACCTGCATGACGAAAGACCCCCAAGCTAAGAGCGACCTCCCCAAGACCAGTGCTCCCGCCCAGCGTGCCATGGAAAGCGTCGGCATCACCACACTCAAACAACTAACCGATGTCACTGAAGCGGAATTGTTGATGTTGCACGGCATGGGTCAAAAAGCGGTTCGCATCCTGCGTGAGGAGTTGAAAGCAAAGGGATGGTCATTTCGGGAGTCAAAGGAATCATCTGCGGGGAAAATGGATAAAGCAATTCGCACACATTTGGACAACGTCCGCTCCACGGATGGGGAATTGCAAAACAAAGCCTATTATGCCCTCATGGAGAAAACCGAAAAGCCCGTTGACTGGGCATACGAAGCTTGGGACGAACTGGTCGAAGGCTTGACCCATAAAGACAACCACGTCCGTGCGATTTCATCGCAACTGCTTGCCAACCTCGCCAAGAGCGACCCGAAAGGCAGGATGTTCAAGGATTTCGACAAACTACTCAACGTGACAAAAGATGAAAAGTTCGTCACTGCACGGCATTGCCTCCAGTCCATTTGGAAGGTGGGGCTGGGTGGCAAGAATCAACAGATCATGGTTGTAAAAGGCTTGGAGAAACGGTATCAGGAATGCGTTAAGGAAAAGAACGGGTCTCTCATCCGCTATGACATTCTTGTTGATTTGAAAAATCTCTACGAAGCCACCACCTCAAGCGAGATCAAAGAGAAGGCTTTGGAGTTGATCGAGTTGGAGAAGGATTTGAAGTATAAGAAGAAGTATGCGGCAGTTTGGAAGAAGGCTTGAGGAAAAATCATGAGAAAAATTATTGTTCACGAGTTCATCACATTGGATGGTGTCATCCAGGCACCAGGCAGTCCGACCGAGGATACCGACGGCGGCTTCACTCACGGCGGCTGGACTCTTCCCTACTGGCACGACGACATCGGCGCGCACTTCGGTCCGATCTTTGCGGATGCCGATACTTTGTTGCTGGGACGAAAGACATGGCAGACTCACGGCGAAGCATTTGAGCCTGATCCTGCCAATGATCCGTTCAATGGCTTCAAAAAATATGTCGTTTCCACCACGTTGAAATCAGCAGACGCCTGGCGGGATTCAACCCTTATCAGTGGAAATGTGATCGATGAAATCCGCAAGTTGAAAAGCCAGCCCGGTAAAAATATCGTGATGGATGGGAGCAGTGTCCTCATGCATGCCTTGATCGAAAATGACCTGGTGGATGAATTTGCCCTGCATGTGTACCCGCTTGTGCTTGGCAGTGGCAAGCGACTGTTCCCGAATGGAAAACGTGTGAATCTGAAACTGGTCGAATCAGTTGCACTGCCAACCGGAGTTATCTATCAACGCTATCAACCTGCCGGATGAGACATACGCCAACGATTTATTCATAAAAAGGAGACCCAGATGAGCAGTGTACGAGTATTGGTTGGAACGCACAAAGGTGCATTCATTCTCACATCAGATGCCAAGCGCAAAAAATGGGAGATCAGCGGTCCGCACTTTGCAGGCTGGGAGATCTACCACATCAACGGTTCGACTGTGAACCCGGACCGGTTATATGCGTCGCAATCCACCGGCTGGTTCGGGCAGTTGATCCAACGCTCAGAGGATGGCGGCAAAACATGGAATCCGGTTGGCAACAAGTTTGCTTATGACGGGACTCCCGGTACACATCTGTGGTATGACGGTACCCAACATCCATGGGAATTCAAACGCGTTTGGCAACTCAAGCCGTCTTTGACAGATGCAGATACCGTCTATGCCGGAGTGGAGGATGCCGCCATGTTCCGCTCAACTGACGGCGGGCAGAATTGGAGCGAACTTTCCGGTCTCCGTTCAGCCAAAGGACATCTCTGGCAACCGGGCGCAGGCGGGATGTGCCTGCACACGATCCTTCTGGACCCGGGCAATCCACAGCGCATCTTCATCGCTATTTCTGCGGCAGGTGCCTTCCGCACAGAAGACGGCGGGCAGACGTGGCAACCCATCAACAAAGGTCTCAATTCTGGTGGTGAACTTCCCGATGCCGCCGCGGAAGTCGGTCATTGTGTCCATAATCTTGCCATGCATCCATCCAACCCGAATGTGTTGTTCATGCAAAAACATTGGGATGTGATGCACAGTGATAACGCCGGCGATTCATGGCATGAAGTCAGCGGAAATTTGCCGAGCGACTTTGGCTTTCCGATCGCTGTCCACGCCCATGAACCGAACACCATTTATGTTGTCCCGATCAAAAGTGATTCTGAACATTTTCCGCCGGACGGTAAACTGCGCGTCTATCGCAGCCGCAGTGGCGGCAATGAATGGGAAGCGCTCACCAAAGGCTTGCCGCAAAGCGATTGCTACGTGAATATCTTGCGCAGTGCCATGGCAGTTGACACGCTCGATTCATGCGGAATTTATTTTGGTACCACCGGTGGACAAGTCTACGCCTCCTCGGATTCAGGCGATAGCTGGATGCCGATCGTCAGCAACCTGCCTGCTGTTTTATCTGTAGAAGTTCAGACCCTGCCATGATCCGCGTCCTACTCCCGCATCACTTGCGGACGCTGGCACAAGTTAACAAAGAAATCGAGCTTCACGTGGACGGTAGTTCTGCAACCATCGGCTCACTATTGGATATGATCGAAGCTCAATATCCCATGCTGCGCGGGACGATCCGTGACTATGCAACCGGGCAGCGCCGACCGTTCATCCGCTTCTTTGCCTGCGGTGAAGATTTTTCTCTGGATGGCTTGGACATGCAGCTACCCGAAGCCGTGATACAAGGCGCCGAACCGTTTCGGATCGTTGGCGCCATGGCTGGCGGCTGAAAGAGGACACACATGAAAATCCACCTCGTTGACGGAACATACGAACTCTTCCGTGCTCACTTCGGTGCGCCGCCAAAGAAAACTCCAGAGGGATTGGAGATCGGCGCCACGCTTGGAATGATTCGCAGTATGATGCTTCTCCTCTCCGACCCCGAAGTGACGCATGTCGCCGTGGCATTCGACCATGTCATTGAGTCATTTCGCAACAAAATGTATGCGGGTTACAAATCCAGTGAAGGCGTGGACCCTGTCATCTTGAACCAATTCGAGCTCGCTGAAAAGATGGTGTCCGCTTTGGGGCTGGTGGTATGGTCAATGGTCAAATTTGAAGCGGACGATGCGATTGCGACGGCGGTGGAACGCTTCAAGAAGGTCAAGTCTGTGGAACAGATCGTGATTTGTTCCGTCGATAAAGATTTGACTCAAATGGTGGATGGAAATCGAGTAATATGTTGGGATCGGCGGCGTGAGATCACTCTGAATGATAAAGGCGTAACCGAAAAATTTGGCGTGGGTCCCGAATCGATCCCTGATTTTCTTGCACTGGTTGGCGATTCTGCGGATGGTTATCCGGGCATCAAAGGTTGGGGGGAGAAGTCAACTGCTACTGTGTTGGCAAAGTTCAAACACATCGAGTCCATTCCCAAAGACCCGAAGAAGATCCCGCTGAGTTTGGGGCGTGCAACGACTTTGGTCGAAAATTTACAAGCGAACTATAAGGATGTATTATTGTTTAGAGAATTATCTACTTTACGCAAAGATGTCCCGCTGAAAGAAACGCTCAATGACCTGAAATGGCAGGGAGCATATCCGCGCTTGAAGAAGCTATGTGAAGAAGTGGGAGAAAGTCGAATCCCTGAACGGGTGACGAAGTGGAGATGACTTTTAAACATCAAGATCGGTCAACACTTCAATAACATCTTCAAATTCGATGCCTCTGGCGTAATGGTTTTCTTTGCAATATCGTTCCCATCTTTGCTTCATGACTGTATCTGCCCGGATAGTTTGTACTATTGCTTCCTTATCTTGCAAAACCAAAAGCGATCCTCTTTTTTCAGCGGTGGCTTTCAATGCGGCGCTGAAAACTTTTCTGTTGATCGAAGACTGCTGGGTTTTCATGAGAATATAAACATCATATAAATCTCTTGGGCGGGTGTTAAGAACGCTTCTTCGCAAGATCGTCTCCACTTTCTCCGCTAAAATCGTTTCGCTGTTGTATGCCCATATTTTGATCTGTTTGTTCTCGAAGTTCGAATGAAGGGTGTAGCGAATGGCTCCAGGCGTCATAACATCTCCAGTGGTGATGTCCATTTGCAGGGGCGTGTTGATCGTTTCATAGGTCGCAGTAATCGACACTCGATAGCCACCGTATTCGTCGCTATCCCGAATCGGTGTGATCCGATCCATTGCCAGTGTTACTTTGTCATCCAATAAAATGGCGCAAATCTCGTCAACCACATTCTGGATCGCCCCTTCCGAAAGTGGATAATTACGCAGGGTTGCATCCATGTCCATGGTTGTCCTGCTCTCTATCCCAACCATGGATGCGATCAACATACCTCCCTTAAGCACGATCATGTCCTTGTACTTTGAAACCGAGATTCTCTCAAGCAAACGTTCCAGCATGAAGTTTTGTAAAACAGCCTGAGCAGGGACATGATTTTTCAGAGCGATGTTTCTTATCTGAGCCTTCAACTGCATTGCCTTACTCATAAAAGCACCTCGATGGTATCCCTGACGGTTTTTTCGACCCTGAATTTTTTTGCGTACTTGTAGAGCAGGTCAATGTTTCGATCTTTCCTGCCGACATAACGTTTCAATGGTTCGTTGACCTGTTGAACATCGATCTGGTTCCTGCTTCGCAAAAGGTCACAGATCGTTCTTTCGAGATCGAAGGTCTTGATGTCGTTTCCATGCGGAGATTTGACTGTAATCAACCCTGTCAGATATGCACTGCGGTTGACATAATATACCTTGACCCCGCTGGCTTTCAAGGCGGTGGCATTGTATCCCGTGGGGACGGTCACGGAATAAAACAACGGTGTTCGATCTGTGATGGCTAAAAGATAAGCGGCTGTTTCGTGCGAGAAGATGGCTCTTTGATATCTTGCCTGAAGTCCAGCCATTTCATCAGTAATGGAGCCGTTAGTCGAATATACCCCTCTGGAAACCCGCTGGATCTCACCGTTCTTTTCAAGGATGGAAAGATATGTCCTCGCTATACCGTGTTTGCGAAGGTCGGAGGTGAGCAGAATTCCGTTTTGAGCTTTTAGGATATTTCGAAGTGTTTCAATAGGGTGTGTTTTGTTTTTTACAACCATGCTTATATTATAATTAAAATAAGCATGGTTGTAAAGAGTTGTCCTAGCCTATCCACGCTTGAAGAAGCTATGTGACGAAGTGGCGGTGATGATCGTTTAGGGATGGAATTTCAAACCGTCCAGCGCTTTGTTTACCAATTTATTTTCGCCATAGATGACGATACCAACCAATATTTGGTCTTCATCTGAGAACCTGGAGATTTCAATATGGTTTTCATCCTCGTTCTTTATAGTGAACAAAGGCTCTGTGTAAATCCCGATTTGTAATTGTCTTTCTCTGGCACGTTGAAATGCACGATTGATCTCTGCCTGCGTATCTGCTTTATAAATGAGAATGGGGTGTTTGATGAATGGAAGATATTCGGAACCCGAAGCATTTATGAACTTCGCCCCGTGTGTTTCAGGAAATTGAATAGCAATTGAACTGGCTAGAAATGAAGCGACATTAAGCTTTTGCCAGCTTTGTAAGTCATCTCTAATTACAATGGCGATTTTGTTCTCGTAAAACAACGGGGGTACCTCTTTATCAAGAAATGATCAGTGAAATGGCTGAGTAAACCAGTAATAGCGATAATATAATATTGACCGCCATCCGTAAGCGGGGATTGTGCAGGTGCGATTTGATGGCGCTTCCGAACAACGCCCAGGTTGATGTGGCGACAAAGGAAATGAGTGCCAGGACGATGGGGAGAAGCGTCAGGGAGATCATGGTTTGGGGAATGGATGTTAGAAACCCAGTGAATAGTGTGAACGCATAAACGTACAGTTTGGGGTTTAGGATATTCAACATCAACCCATGTGTAAAGCTCAGCGGTTTGATTTCCTTTTCGTCAAAGGAGTAGCTTGCTTTGAGAATGACGAAGGCGAGATAGAGAATGTAAGCGGCGCCGACGTAGCGCAATATGGGTTCGAGCGAAGGGAAGCGATGCAGTAATGCTCCAGAAAACCATCCGCTTAGGAACATCAACAGGAATACGCCGATTGCCAACCCTGCCTGATATTTCAGCGTGTTTTTATATCCATGCAGGATCGCCATGGAGGCGCTGGAGATGTTGCTCAGACCTGGGGTGAAGGTGGAAATTAAAACGTAAGAGATGACCGATACTAAATTGAACATGATTAGGCTCGCAAATATCTGGCGTATTGACCTGGGGTGACACCGATAATTTTCTTGAAGCTGTTCGTCATATGGCTTTGACTGCTAAACCCCGTTTCGATTGCCGTTTCGATTAATGACCTGCCTGTTCCGATCAGCTTTTGGGCATGGCTGATGCGGACACTTTCTAGATAGGCATAGGGAGGCATCCCAACCTCGGCTCGAAAGACCCGCAGAAAATAGTAGGGACTCAAGCCGACGTGTCGTGCCAATTCGTGCAGGCGGACACCTCTCGAAAAGTGTTCTTCGATGTAAAGGCGTGCTTGTTGAATCGCTTTCTTTTCCTTCCATATCCTTTGTTCGGGGTGGGAGAGATCGGCATGATGTTTGATGAGTTGTGCGAGAGTCCAGATAAAACGTGACTCGTATTCCAGCGGGCTGACGTCCTCCAGCATGGCTTGGTGCAGGGAGGAGATGCTTTTTCGGATGGCGGGGTTATCCACTCGGACTTGTTTGAAGTAGGGCAGGGATTGGTGGCGACCTGTCAGCTGGTACACAGCCGTTTGCATATGATCAACTGTCGGGTAGAGAGAGCGGAGTTCAAATCCAGATTGATCTGCGGCTTCCCCTGTGTGGACTTCCTCTGGGTTAATGAGGATGATCCCGCCTGGCGGTGTGACGTGTCTGATGTTGTTGTGCGTAAACGATTGATAGCCCTGTGCGATCAGGCTGATGACGTAATAATCGTGGCTGTGACGGGGATAGGCGTGGTCAATGTAGTAGGCGTGCAAAAAACCAGCGTTGAGCTGTGTGTGATGCCGCAGTTGTGACCATTCTTTGCTTGCCATGTGCAAGTTGTATCATAGTCTGGCTGGCTCGTCTTGCAGAATATTGCCATGGGCAAGGAAGACAGAGTTATGCGCTTGAGGATGTCAGTTCACGAGTTAGGGATGAAGTGGTTCGCTGTAACAATCCGCCCAGGTTGAACGTGTTCTATTGTGTTCTTGTTTACCAGGAATATGGACCAACGTAGACTGGGTGGGTTTCAAAGTCCACTTGGTGCTTTTGGGCTCGCTCGGATAGGAAACGGATCATGGCGAAATCATCATAGACTTCTGGTGATGCCTGCGACCCTTTGAGCGTGCGGATTGCTGGATGATGCTCCCAGCCAAAGCGACCATAGAAGCGTTCTCGTTCGGGGGTGGTCCATAACAGAGCCACATCGAACGACCCAGTATTGAGGTGCTCGGTGGCAGCCTGCACCACTTGCGAAGCATAGCCCCGCTTACGAAAGGCTGGATAGGTCAGAACTGCGCTCAGCCCGCCACAGGAATAGGTTTGTCCATTACATTCCACAGATCGTGTCACGGCGGCGGCATGGCTGAACAAGGCAGGTTCTTCTGCCACAACGAAATAAACTGGCGCTAATTCGTCTGAAATGGTGAGGGCGTGAATGTCGTACTGAAATGCATCGTACCAGTGAATACGGATGAAATCCCGTATTTGATGGGCGAAATGGTCAGGGAGGTCGTTGTTGGTAAAGCGGCTTAAGTTGGGCATAAGTGGTTGATCGAAATTGTAACAGATGTTGCCCAACCAATTGGCACGCTTGTCTACAGTTCTTTGTCGATGAGATGATTCCAGAGTGATAACGAAGCGATGTCCAATGCTTATTGATCTATGTCCTTCTGGTAAAGATGCGCCTTCCATACGAACTGACCTAATTGAATATCCCTCACACCACATGACTTAAACCC
>Ga0315912_10004631_pt1 | contig 12962 bp, 11 predicted proteins | sample VfabasoilMG_FD_204469 | JGI IMG/M metagenome (GOLD analysis project Ga0315912, IMG submission 204469) | Garden soil microbial communities collected in Santa Monica, California, United States - V. faba soil | ecosystem: Environmental > Terrestrial > Soil > Garden | place: USA: California... | reverse complement strand
GGCAAAGGACAGCGCCCGCCCCCGACCGCGAACCGGCACGCGCTCGAGGGGCAGCCTTTCAACAGTATCGATTCGTTCAAGAAATCAGGAGAAACGTCATGAACAAGGGAACCGCAATCGTCGGGTTCTTGCTGAGCTTCATCGCCGGCATGTTCCTCATGTGGGGCGCCGATCGGCGCTCGGGCGTGGACATCCACGCGGAAGGTGCCTCGGGAGGCGCCGTCGATCAGAGCGCAGCGAGCGTGCCCGTCACGGCCGCCGACCCCCAGTGGGGCAAGGCGGACGCACCGGTCACGATCGTCGAGATCAGCGACTTCGAGTGCCCGTTCTGCAGCCGCGTCGTCCCGACGATCAAGCAGATCAAGCAGACCTACGGCCCCGACAAGGTGCGGTTCGTCTTCAAGCACAGCCCGCTTCCGTTCCACAAGAACGCCCGCCCCGCGGCTGAAGCCGCGGCGACGGTGATGGCTCTCGCCGGTAGCGATGCCTTCTGGAAGTTCCACGACCTGGCGTTCGAGGGGCAGAAGAACCTCAACGACGAGAGCTTCGAGAAGTGGGCCGTCGCCTCGGGCGCGGACGCGGCGAAGTTCAAGGCCGCCATGAGCGCGAAGAAGTACGCGAGCAAGGTGGACGACGACCTCGCCTTCTCCAAGAAGGTCGGCGCCAACGGCACCCCGGCCTTCCGCATCAACGGCGTGACCGTCAGCGGCGCGCAGCCGTTCGACAAGTTCAAGGAAGTGATCGACGCGCAGCTCGGCGAGGCTCAGAAGCTCGTGGCGAGCGGCGTGAAGGCCAAGGACGTCTACGTCCAGCTCACGAACAAGAACTTCACCGCCTCGGCCGACAACGCGGCCGACAAGGGCGACAAGAAGCCCAAGAAGGGCGAGGACGAGGAAGACGACAAGAGCGTCTGGAAGGTGCCGGTCGCCGCGGACGACCCGGTGCTCGGCCCGAAGGACGCGCTCGTCACCGTCATCGAGTTCTCGGACTACCAGTGCCCCTTCTGCAAGCGCGTGGAAGACACGATGAAGCAGGTGGTGAGCACCTACGGCAACGACCTGCGCGTGGTCTGGAAGGACAACCCGCTGCCGTTCCACCCGCGTGCCAAGCCTGCCGCTGCCGTGGCGCGCTTCGCGTACACCAAGAAGGGCGACAAGGGCTTCTGGGACGCGCACCACGCGCTGTTCGAGAGCGCCCCGAAGCTCGAAGACGACGACCTCAAGGGCATCTCCGAGAAGCTCGGCCTCCCCTGGGATCAGGTCAAGGCCGCCATCGACGGCAACAAGTTCGGCGAGCGCTTCGACGCCAGCATCGACCAGGCGTCGGACTTCCAGGCCCGCGGCACGCCGCACTTCTTCATCAATGGGGTGCGCCTGAGCGGCGCCCAGCCCATCGAGAAGTTCAAGGCCGTGATCGACGAGCAGCTGGCGAAGGCCAAGGCGCTCCTGCCGAAGGTCTCGCGCGCGAACATCTACCAGGAGCTCACCAAGGAAGGTAAGGAGCCCCCGCCGCCCGAGAAGAAGGAAGTGGCCGCGCCGGATGCTTCGTCCCCGTTCAAGGGCGGAGCGAAGGCCAAGGTCGTGATCCAGGAGTTCTCGGACTTCCAGTGCCCGTTCTGCAAGCGCGTCGAGCCGACGATGCAGGAGATCGAGAAGCAGTACGGCGACAAGGTCAAGATCGTGTGGCGCCACATGCCGCTCCCGTTCCACAAGGACGCTCCCCTCGCCTCCGAAGCGGCGCAGGAAGCGTTCGCGCAGAAGGGCAACGCGGGCTTCTGGGCGATGCACGGCAAGCTGTTCGAGGCGCAGGGCGGCTCGCCCGGCATCGAGCGCGCAGGCCTCGAGAAGATCGCGGCCGAGGTCGGCCTCGACATGGAGAAGTTCAAGGCCGCGCTCGACTCGCACAAGCACAAGGCCAAGGTCGACGCCGACAACGAGGTGGGCCAGAAGGCGCAAATCAGCGGGACGCCCGCGTTCGTCATCAACGGCTACTTCGTGAGCGGGGCGCAGCCCGCGTCTGCGTTCGTGAAGCTCATCAACAAAGCGCTGAAGGAAACCGGCGGTTGATAGCCAACGTGCTCGGGGTGGCCGCGCGAGCGGCCGCCCTGATGCTCGTCGTCGCCTGTGCCGGCGGTGCTCCACCGCCGGCCAGCGCCGCTACGACGGGCCCCTACGGGAGCGAGACCCCGTCGTTCGAGACCGGAACCCCGGCGGCGCTTTCGGCTACGGCGAACGCACCGGCGGAGCTCGCCGCCACGCGCGTGGACCCGCACAGCGTCCCCGTGCCTTCGGCCGACGCCCCCAGCCGCGGGCCCCTGAACGCCCCGGTCACCATCCAGGTATTCAGCGACTTCGAGTGCCCGTTCTGCGCGCTCGCCGCGCCCGTCGTGCGCGAGCTCGAAGCGGAGTTCGGTAGCTCCGTACGCGTCGTGTGGCGCAACCTGCCGCTGCCGATGCACGCGCACGCCGCGCTCGCGGCGGAGACGGCCCTCGAGGTGTACGCCGAGCGCGGAGGTGCCGCCTTCTGGCGCTTCCACGATGCCGCCTTCGCAGCAACTCAACGCGCGGGGCTCGACGAGACCGTCATCCTCTCCCTGGCCGAAGCCGAGGGCGTGGACCGCGCTCGCTGCCGAGCCGCCCTCGCCTCCCACACCCACGCCCCCAAGATCGAAGCCGATCTCGCAGCCGCCGACCAGGCAGGCATCAACGGCACCCCGGCCTTCTTCGTGAACGACTGGTACGCCGTCGGCGCGCTTCCGTACCCGGAGATGCGCGCGATCGTGGTGCGGGCTTTAAGAGATCTGGGTAGGTAGGACGGGGCATCAGAGTAGGGGCGTCCGTGGCGGAGTGCCGAGTCTTCGCCCAGACTCAAAGGGCGCTCGGACGAAAGTAGGGAGCACGCCGCACGCAAGCATCAAGGCTTGGCGGCGCGGGCGCTCACGGCTCGTCTGGTCTCCTCGAGCAGGGTGTCTTTCTTGAGGCACGGATACTTGTCGAGGTGCTCGTGGAAGAACTTCAGGTACGGGAGGCTCTGCTTGTCGCCGCCGATCTTCACCTCGGCGAGCAGGGCGCGCACCTCGGAGCAATTGCGCGCGCGGCGCATGGCGACGGCCAGCTGCAGGGCTGGTGGCGCCACGGCAGTGAAGCGAGGCGAGCCGAGCCAGGTCTCCGCGCGCTGCTGCGCCGCGCTGGCCTTCGGGGCGAAAACGGCGAGATCGTGGATGATGCCCGCACCCCGCTCCCCCATCGGACCTTCGAGCAGCTTGAATGCGGCAGCGAGCGTCGCCTTGTCCTGCGCCGCCTGGAACAGGGCGCTCGCCAACCGAGCGTCCTTCGCCGCCCGCGCGTCGAGGGTGAGCGCGCGTGAGGCCGCGTCCACGGCCCCGGCGTAGTCCTTCGCGTTCGCCCGCGCGTTCGCCCGCGCGAGCAGCGCTTCGAGCGCGGGCTCGAGCGGGGGCTCGCCGCTCCGTGCGGGCGCGACCGTCGGCGCGGTCGAAGGCCCGGGCGCCGCCGACGCCACCTCTGCCGACGCGGACGCGGCGGACGTTCGGCTCGGAGGCAGCGGGAGGCTCGGGGCCGAGCCCACCAGGGCGCCGACGACACCGACGAGCGCCAGGACGAGGACGAGCGCGCCGAACCCCACCACCACGGCGCCGAGCGTGCCCGACGAGACCTTCGCCAACCGCTCCGCGAGCGGCTTCGGCAAAAGAGCGCGCCGCGCCTCGAACCACGCGACCAGGCGCGCGAACCACGGCCGGCCGAGCGAGCGAAGGTCGCTCCAGCGCTGCGTGACCAGGCGCGTGAGCCGCGCGCCGAGCGAGCGTTCGTAGGGCGGAAACAAGCGCTGGGCGAGCAACCCCTCGATGCGCTTGACGACATCCTGCGCGTGCTCGGGACGCTCCGAAGCCGACTTCTTGAGGAGTCGAGCGACGAGCTCTTCGACACCGTCGGGCACGCCGAGGCCCGGGGCACGGTCACGAATCCGCGGTGCGGGCTCGCTCAGGTGCATCCCCACGAGGTTCACCTTCGAGGTCGAGGTGAAAGGCCGTACCCCGGTCAGCATCTCGAACAAGATGATACCGAGCGAGTAGAGGTCGGCGCGCCCGTCGGAAGGCTGACCGAGGGCTTGCTCGGGAGGGATGTACTCGGGCGTTCCGAACACGGTGCCGACGCGGGTGATGGCGCCGGGACCGCCCGCGTTGTCTCCGATTGGCACCTTGGCAACGCCGAAATCGAGCACCTTGACGAAATCCGGATCGGCGTCGCGCTCGACGAGCATCACGTTCTCGGGCTTGAGATCGCGGTGCACGATCGAGAGGGCATGCGCCGCACCGAGGGCGGCAGCGATCTGCTGCGTGATGTGCAGCGCTCGCCGCAGCGGGATGGGACCTTTGGCGATGGCGTCCCGCAGGCAAACGCCCTCCACCAGCTCGAGCGCGATGAAAACGGACTCGTCTTCGAGCTTACCGAAGTCCGTCGCGCTCGCGATGTTCGGGTGATCGATGTTCGCCGCCGCCATGGCCTCGCGCTCGAAGCGCGCGACCAGCTCCGGCACCACGGTGAGCTCGCGGTGCAAGACCTTCACCGCGAGCCGCTTGTGCATCATCACGTGCTCGGCCGCGTACACCTTCCCCATCGCGCCCTCGCCGAGCAGCGCGTCGATGCGGTAACGCTCGGCGAGCAGCGTCCCAATGCGCGGATCTGGGGGCAGCTCGAATTCCACGGACCGATCCAGCTCGCAGCCGCGAGCTTAGAACGGGTTGTCGCTCTCGGCCTTCTTCGGCTTCGGCGCGGGCGTCGGCTTGGGCTCCGCCGGGGGCTTGGGCTCCGCCGGGGGCTTGGCTTCGGCTGCGGGCGGCACGGCCGGAGCGGTCGGCGCAACCGGGGCAGCGGTGGGCTTCGGCTCGGGGGCAGGTGCCGGCGCCGCGGGCGCAGGCTCCACCGGGGCCTTGGGCTCTGCCGCGACGGGCGGCGTCGCGGGAGCGGCGACGGGCTTGGGCACCGCCGCGGGCTTGAACGCGGGCGCGGGCTTGACCGGCGGCACGGGCTTCGGCTTCTCGGCGGGCGGAGGCGTGACGACCGGCGCGGCTGCAGAGGCCTCGGGTGCCGCACTCTCCGCCGGAAGTGCCGAAAGAGCGACCGGCGGCGGGACCGGCTCGCTCGTCGTGGCAGCCGCGGGAGGCGTTGCCGGCGTGGGAGGCGCTTCGACCTTCGTCTCCGCCGGCGGCGGCGTCGGCGCGGGCTCCTCGCCCTTGCGAGTGAGCATGATGACGCCACCGATCACCGCGACGAGCGCGAGGAGGATCACCATCACGCGACCGCTGCCGCTCTCTTCGGCCGCAGGCTGCGTAGCCGCCACGGGGGCGCGGCGCGAGGGGGTGCCGGACGCACCGGGCCGCTGCGACGGGCGCGTGCTCGCGCCGGCCGGTTTCGATTCGGGCTTGCTACCGGGCTTGCCGCTCGCGGGAGGCTTGTCGCCCGCCCGAGACTTGGTGCTCGCGGGCGGCTTCTCGCTCACGGCGGGCTTGGCGTCGCTCGGCTTCTTGGTCTCGGTTGCCGGCGGTTCCTGGCTCTTGGTGGGGCGCGGGGGCTCGTACACCGGCGGCGGCGGATGGGAGGAACCTGCGGGCGTTCCCACCTCGTCGAGCGATCCACCCGCTTCGCGCAGAGCGTCCTGCAAGAGCTCGGCCGCCTGCTTCATCACCGTGCGATCTTCGGGCGCGGGCTGCTCGGGAGCACCCTCGCTCGTGGGGAAGAACGCAGCCGCGGCTTCCTCCTTCGGAGCCTCCTCCTTCGGGGGAGGCTCGGACATGGCTCCCAAGCCAATCATCGTGGCCTTGCGCACCGCCGGTTTGGCGGCCGGGGCTTCGGGGGCGGCCGCGGCCGCGGGGGCTGCGTCCTTGGAATCGCTGCCCTTGTCGAAGGCGCTGACCGCTCCGCCGCTCTTGGCGACGAGCTGGTCGATGACGGCCCGTGAGGCATCGTCGATCTTGATGAACTTCACACCCATCCCCGAGGGAGCTCCGTCGTGGGACTCGCCGGACTCACGCTTCCAGACGACCCGACCGACCCCCTGCATGACGCGCTGGTCACCGGCGATCCGCACCTCGATCTTGAGCAGCGTCCCCGGGGGGAAGGGCGACACCGTCTTGATGAACATGCCGCCGCGACTCACGTCGTGCGAGTGATGCTCGATGAACTCGTCGAGGGTCGCGCTCTTGTAGCGAACCGTGACGGTTAGCACCTTGGCACGCGGATCTTTTCGGGTTTCCTGGGCCATCTTGGGGAGTATCATCCTAGCGGAACCCCGGTCTCGCAGCCTAGGATCGCGCAGCGATCCTTTTTTTCAGGGTTTTCGAGGGCGGAAGTTCCGCTACCATCAAAATCAGGCGCATGTCGGCGGCCCCCCTCGATCACTTCCGCGCTTACGCTCGGTTCCCGTTTCGAGTCGACGTTTCGGTGTCGCCGCTCGGCGCCACCTACGATCAAACCGCGGCCCTCGTGGACCTCGGCCTAGGGGGCGCGTGCTTCGAGCTCGCCGAGACCTTCGAGCCGGGGCAGCGGCTGCGCATGGAGTTCGAGCTGCCCGGCCTCTGGGATCGGCTGACCTTGCACGGGGAGGTGGCGTGGGCGCTCGCCGGCGTTGACGGGCTGCAGCGCGTCGGCGTCCGTTTCACGCGCCCGACGGGGCAGACGTTGCGCATCCTCGCGGAGAATCTGGCCTCGCTCTAGTCGACCGAGCGCGGCGGGCCACGACGACGAGGCGGGCGCGTCACGGTGGCTCGCGGCCCCGCAGCACGCGGTCGTGATAGGCGAGCATCTCGAGCGCCCCCGGGCCGCGGTTGAAGGCGTAGTCGTGCGGCCCCGAGACCACGAGGTAGTCGTGGGGGACCTTCGCGTACTTGAGCGCCGCGTGGATCGAGGCGAGCGAGCCTCGGTAGTAGTCGCCGCTGCTCGTGAGGAGGCGCAGGCGCAAGGCGGGGTTCTTGAGGCGCGCCTGGCGGGTGCGCTCGGCAATGTCCTTGCCGTTTTCGGGATCGAGCGCGGCCTGCAAGCTCGACACCGCGCCAAAGCTTTCGGGGCGTAAGAGGCCGACGCTCACCGCCGCGCGCCCGCCCAGGCTGACCCCGTCGATGCCGGTCGAGGCGGGCGTGCCGAGCGCCGGCGTCTCGGCGTAGAGGCGCGGGAGCAGCACATCGACCAGGAAACGGGCGAGCGGCGGCGCAACGGCAAACGGGTCGTCGCCCGAGAGCATGTCGGGCACGTACGGGCAGGCGACGATGAGGCCTCGATACGGCTCCGTCGCGAGCGCCGCGTTGAGCGCGCTCAAGCGCGCTGGCTCGATGAAGCCCTCGAAATCGGCCGCGACGAGCGGTGGACGGGCGAGCCGCTGGGTGGCGCGCACGAGCGCGTAGTCGTCGACCCAGCCCCGCGCTCCGCGTTCGGGACCTTTCAACGACACGCCGCGTCCGTGCATCGCGATCAGCACCGGCAGGCGCTCGCCCGGCGCGCGCTCCGGCACGACGACCACCACGCTCATGCGCCCCACGCCCGACTCACGAAAGCCCCACGTGAGCTCGTAAGCGGCCAGGCGCTCCGGCGCGGCACTGGCCGAGGCGCGCGGAGCCGGCGGCTGCAGCGGCTGGCTCGGCGGATCCGCCCGGCGACTGCAGGCGAGCAGCGACCCACCCAGCAAGAACGAACGGCGCGGGAACGCGGGCGAACGGTGCAGCACGGCGCGGGGCAGTGAGCGCGCGAGCCCCGCGCTTTCGCCGATGTCAGAAGGAGTCTTTTTCGGCACGGATGGCACCCAGCACGGCCTCCGGAGCGGGCGTTTCGCCGAGGCGTGCGGCCACGCGGGCCACGATTTCCGCGGAATCGCAGCGCATGAACGGGTTCGTCGCGCGCTCCTCGGCCAGGGTGGACGGAACGGTGGGCCGCCCCTGGGCGCGCTGCTCCGCCACGCGCACGGCCTTGTCGGCGACCGCTCGATTGTGGGGCTCGACGTGCGCGGCGAAGCGCAGGTTGCTCGCGGTGTACTCGTGACCAAAATACACGAGGGTTTCAGGCGGCAGCGAGCCGAGCTTCACGTTGAGCGAGTGGTGCATCATCGCCGGGGTGCCCTCGAACAGGCGACCGCAGCCGGCTGCGAAGAGCGTATCGCCCGTGAACACGGCGCCCTGGCCGAAGTAGGCGACCGCGCCGAGCGTGTGCCCGGGCACGAGCAAGCAGCGAAAACCGAAGCCGTGCACGTCGATCTGCTCGCCGTCCTCGACGAAGTGGGTCTGTGCGGGGATGCGCCCGCGATCGTGGGTGGAGCCGTAGACCGCGAGGCCGGGGTAGCGGACGGCGAGCACCTCGTTGCCGCTCACGTGATCGGGGTGGTGGTGGGTCGAGAGGATCGCGCCGAGCGAGAGACCGCGCCCCTCGAGCACGGCAAGCACGGGCAGCGCCTCACACGCGTCGACGACGACGGCCTTGTCGCTCCCCGGCGCCGTGAGGAGGTACGCGTAGTTGTCCTTGAAGCAGGGGATGATCGCGACTTCCACGCGGCCGAGCATAGCGCGCGGCGCCGGGGCTTGCAGCGGGCCGAAGTTCGGCCGACTCTTGGCCGATGGCGATGATGAAATGGACTAAGCCTGCGGCCGCGACCATCGAATACTTCGAGCGGATCGCCCCCGGCCCACCCATCGAGGCCCGGCGCATGTTCGGCATGCCGAGCCGCTTCCTCAACGGCCACATGCTCGCGAGCGTGTTCGGCGACTCCATCATGCTGCACCTGTCGGAGAGCGATCGGGCGGAATGCATCGCCGCCGGCGCCCGACCCTTCGCCCCGCACGGCCGCTCGGCCGCGGAATACGTCGAAATCGTGATTGGTCACTTCGAAGACCAAACCTTGAAAGAGTGGATCGCGCGCGGGATGCGCTACCTGGGCTCGCTGCCGCCGAAGCTCGGCAAGCCCGTCAAGGCGAAGCCGAAGCCCGTCAAGGCGAAGCCGAAGCCCGTCAAGGCGAAGCCCGTCAAGGCGAAGCCGAAGCCCGTCAAGGCGAAGCCGAAGCCCGTCAAGGCGAAGCCGAAAGCCAAGCGCGCGGCGAAGAAGAGCGCGCCCGCTCGCAAGCAGGTCCCGGCGCGGAAACCTGCTCCGCGCTCCCGCCCTACCAAGAAAGCGCGCCCGAAAAAACGCCGCTGAGCGGCTACTGAAACGCGACGGAGTCGGCCGTCACCCAGCCCTGGGTGCCCACCCACGGGCCGTCGGTGACTTGCACCTTCACGACGGACGACATCGTCTCGAGCACCACGCAGCGCGCGCCGAACGGGACCAGGATGCCCCCGGCGTTGCGAAACTGCTCGGTGCGCTGCTGCTGGTTCGCGCCCGCGTCGGCCGAGGCAAGGAGCGCGGCAAGATCGCCGGCCTCGCGGAACATCATGCTCTGCGTGCCCGCGCTCTGCGTGGGGCCGCCGAGCGTGCACGGCTTGCCCCCGTCGGCGAGTGCGACAACGCCCACCGCTGCGGCGTCGACCTCAGCGTCACCGGCATCACCCGCATCGACGACTGCGGCGTCGTTCTTCACGTCAGCCGCGTTCCAAGATGAGCCTTGCGGCCCATTCTTGCGACAGGCGAGCGCTCCGACGAGCACGGCGAGCGCGACCATGGCGGCCCGTCCGACCGCGTTTCGGTTCCGGAAGGCGTTCGACATGACGCCGAAAAATACACCGTTTCGCGCGGGCCACGAAATCGCACGAAAAACCCGAGTGAGAGCGGGGTCGCCACAGGCACGCGCGCCGAAAGAACCTTGACCGCGTCGATGGTCAGATCATACGCGTTCGAGTAGAACATGTGGAGCCTGCGCGCGTGGTGGTTACTGGGTCTCGGCTTTGCTGCGGCATGTGCCGCCAAGGAATCGACGTCGGACGAGGACGACGGTGGTGATTCGGGGGCCTCGGCGGGCGACGCCGGCAATCCGGCGAAGGCAGGCAACGGCGTCGGTGGCGTAGCGGGCACTGCGGGCACCGGAGGAGCTACGGCGACGGGAGGGCAATCGGGAAGCAGCACCAGCGGGCACGGAGGCGCCGCGGGAACCGCGACGGGCAGCGCCGGCACCACTCCCGAGGGTGGAGCAGCTCCGGACCTGGCTACCGGAGGCACGAGCGGCGGCGCGGATCCCGCTCCCCTCGATGATCTGCCGCTGTGCTTCCCGTGCGAAGCCGACACCGAGTGCGATCCAGCTCTCGTCTGCGGCGCTGCGAGCGGCGGCAGCCTCTGTGTTCCACCCCAGAAGGTGACCGAGTGCTGCTTCAAGACCGACGACCTCGAGGCATGCGTCAACGCGTCGGGGTGGGTGCCGACACCCGAGTGCAACGACGAGGGCTGTGCCGGGTTTCCGGGGTCGTCATCCCACCTGGGCCCGTGTGTCGGGCCCGAGGAGGGTTTCGAATCCTGCGTGGACTACTGCCAGGCCCTCGGGGCGACCTGCGACGACGAGGGAGGCTGCGTCGATACGCAGCTGGATTGGTCGGAAGATGACGACTGCTCGAGCGTCGCCAAGGCGGGCGGTGTCTCAGGCAGCTGCGAGGAGGCGCGCTTCGAGTACCTGGACGGCCGGCGGGCTCGCTGCTGCTGCGCGTTCGACTGAGGTCCCCGCGGCCCGAGCGGAGCAAAAGTAGCACCCCCGCGCCCCGTGCTTGCCGGAGCGGTTCGAGCGTGCGAAGAAGCCCCTCCACAAGCGCCCGTAGCTCAGCTGGATAGAGCGACGGCCTCCGGAGCCGTAGGTCAGAGGTTCGAATCCTCTCGGGCGCGCTAATAGCAAGCTGGATTCGCGATCGGAAAGGGGCGACACGCGAGCTGCTGCTACTCCTGCTGCTACCCGAAAGCGGGCTCGGGGCCATGCAGATGCGATCGAAGAGGAGGCGTCCACGGCGACGAGCTCGGCGGCCCGCAGCCACGCTCACAGCCGAAACTGGTACGGTAAACGCACGCGGCGTTCAGTGGACTTCGCATGCCCGACGACGAACCTGACGATCCGGATGAAGACGACGGTGCGAGATCGCAGCCTCCTGCGCCTCGAGACTCATCATCCATCGATCCCACTAAAGAACCGGAACCGCGCTTCCCTGATTTGTTCGACACGCCGGCCCTGAGGGCGATGCGCAAGCAGGAGGAGCGTTGGCGCGACATCTTCGACACGCCGGCCCTGAGGGCGATGCGCAAGCAGGAGGAGCGTTGGCGCGACATCTTCGACCCGCCAGCCCTACGCGCGATGCGCGAGCAGGAGGAACGTTGGCGCGACATCCACGACCCGCCAGCCCTACGCGCGATGCGCGAGCAGGAGGAGCGTTGGCGCGACATCCACGACCCCCCGTTCATGAAGGCAATGCGCGAGCAAGAAGAGCGTCTGCGAAGCATCCTCGACCCGCCAGCCCTGAAGGCGATGCGCGAGCAGGAAGAGCGTTTCCGCGACGTGCTTGACCCGCCCTTCATGAAGGCGATGCGTGAGCAGCAGGAGCGTCTCAGCGGACTAGCCGGCTCCGTCCAGGCGCTGACGACGTTTGGCCAATCGGCAGAGCTCTTTGGTCGCGGGGCGAGTGTCCTTGTGTCGGCTCTCCGCGCTAGTCGCCTCGACACGTTCGCGGAGCAGTCGGCGCTCGCTGCGGTGGGCGTCTCGAAGCTGGCCGCGGAGGTCACGGACCCGGCGTTTCAACCGGTCCAAGATGTTTTGGATGCGGGGGTCGGCCTCCTTGAAGCACCGCTCGACGAAGCGCCAGCGCGTCTTGCGGGCGCTGTTTCGGCGGAGGTGTTTCGGGCTCTGGACCTCGACACGAGCCTGCGCGGCGCCTCCCCCGACGTCGCCAAGGATGAACGCGACGTCCTCCTGGTCCGAACGTCGGACGAACTTGAGCTGACCGTTAGGAACGCTGATCCTGAGTTGGTTAGTCTTCTCGCCGGCGCCCGACACGCGAGCCGTTCGGACAACCCGGACAAGGTTCGTCACGTCTGCATCTCGTTGCGCGAGCTCCTTGGTCACGTCCTGCGTCGCCTGGCTCCCGACGCCGCCATTCGCGAGTGGACGACGGATCCCGCGCACTTTCACAACGGATCGCCGACGAGGAAGGCTCGTCTTGGTTTTCTCTACCGAGCCATCGGCATGGATGCGCTTCGCGACCTAGTTGATGCAGACATCCGCGCAACGCTGAAGCTCATAGACGCACTGAGTGAGGGCAGCCACGTGATCAGCCTAAACGCAAACCCAGCGGCGCTCCTGCTGCTTATGACTCGTGCCGAGGGGACCCTGTTGCTTCTGCTTCGCCTTGAAGCCCATCGAAAGGCCGAGCGAACGTAGTTGCTGTCCGCTTCAGCGCTCCGGGTCAAGGCGAAGCGAGGGTGCGAAAGTGCAGACTGGCGTGCACTAAGGCGGAAACGTCGAGCGAGCCTCTTCGCCACGAGTCGGCGGATGCAGCCCAAAGAGACGGCTCTGGGCGCCCAATTGCGTCGACTCCAGGTACCATTGTCTGATACGCCCGTCTGGCTGGCGCACGGAGATATTCCCCTTGCCGGTGGATGACGAGAGAACGGCGCGTGCAATAGGGGCGGGCAAGTTGCCTACAGGTCCGGGGCGGATTTCACCATACCCCCAGGTGACGGTCGCCCCCTTGACCAAGAAGATCGAAGTCCCGCTCCCAAACTCCAAACAGCGCAACGCGGTCGCGGCCAGCGAGCTTTCAAACTCGCGAGCGAGGGCAACGACTGTGCTCGTATTCCAGCGGTGCTCTAGCTTCGCCAGGAAACTCTTACGTGGCATAAGAAGCTCTGTCGCGATCATGTCGCAAATGCGTTCGAGCTCCGCGCCACGCGTTGGGAAGGATGGGCCCGTCCTAGCAAAGACTGCGTGACCTAGTTCGTGCGCAACTGTAAACCGCTGCCGTTCGCTCGATTGCGTCGATGAGTACTCGATCACGAAACCGTGA
>Ga0315912_10004630_pt1 | contig 12964 bp, 11 predicted proteins | sample VfabasoilMG_FD_204469 | JGI IMG/M metagenome (GOLD analysis project Ga0315912, IMG submission 204469) | Garden soil microbial communities collected in Santa Monica, California, United States - V. faba soil | ecosystem: Environmental > Terrestrial > Soil > Garden | place: USA: California... | reverse complement strand
AGGAGATTGACGCGCACGGCAATCGACCCGAGCGGCAGGAACGTGAAGAGTCGCCCGATCAACACGTAGAGGGGCGTGCCGGGCGGGTGCGGGATTCCCAGGATGTACGAGGTGGCGATGTACTCGCCCGAGTCCCAGTACGGCACGGTCGGCGTCACGCACCAGGCGTACACCAGGAGGGACGCCAGGAAGACGAACACGCCGACGATCGTGGTCCACCGCCCTTCCGTCGTGGCGGGCCAGATCCGTTCTCTCACGACAGGTCCTCGGCGGCCAGTTCGCCCGCCGATCCGCTGGCCGGGGCGGCCCCGTCGGGCGCGCGGCCGAACGAACGGGCCACGAAGAGAACGCCGCCGACCATGTTCACGGCCAGGCACACCAGGAAGGTGGCGAGCTGGTGGGCCACCGCGTCGGACGGGGAGACGCCCACGTGGCCGAAGAGCCCCACCGCGGCGGTTTCACGGATGCCGAGGCCGGCCACCGACACGGGCAGCACGACCACGATGGCCAGGATGGGAACGATCACGAAGAAGTAGATCGGCGCCAGCCGGATCCCCAGGCTCCGCGCCATGAGGACGTGCACGGCCACGCGGGCCAGCTGCACCACCACCGCCAGGCCGAGCAAGCGGGCCAGCGTGCCGGGATGTCGACGGTAGGCATGCAGCTCGTCGGCCACGGCCGTCAACCGCCGACCCAGCGAGAAGAGCTGCACGTTGCCGAACAGCTTTTCCAGCGGGGCGAAGAGCCCCCGGTGGAAGATGGTCAGCGAGAGGAAGAGCGTGGCCAGGCTGAAAGCCAGCACCACGCCGAAGAGCCACGGGCTCACCGTGCCCCGGGGAAGCAGCGGCAGCGCTCCCAGCGCCAGGACGGCGATGGCCACGAAGCCGAGCAGCCGGTCGAGAAGCGTGGCGCCCACGGCGCCCCGGCGGCTTCCGGTGGTGCGAGCCACGTCCACCACGCGCACCACATCACCCCCGACGTTGGCGGGGAGGAGATTGCTGAAGAAGAGACCCACCCAGTAGAACGACACCACCTTGCGGAAAGGGATGCGTGCTCCCGACAACTGGAGCAGCCATCCCCACTGCGCGGCGCCCAGGAGGTTGCTCAGCGCAAACGCGAGAGCCGCGGCCAGGAGCCAGGCGATCTCCATCGAACCGATCCGCTCCTGGAAGAGATCGAGCTGCACGCGGGAGAGTGCCCATCCCATGAGGGCCACTGAAAGCGCGATCTTGGCGGTCAGGAGAACCCACTTGAGCCAGGGGCTCTTTTTCGCGGGCGCAATTCCCTCGGCCGAGGGGATGCCGGAACTCACCTCAACCCGCTCTCATCACGTGGGCCGATCCGGGCTCGGTGCGGCGCTCGGCGGCCGACTCTTGCAATAGCTCGAGCGTCTTCCGCGTCGAGTCTTCCCAGTTGAACGTGGCGGCCCATTCGATGCCGGCCGCCCCCATCCGATCGGCCAGCGAATCATCGGTGAAGAGCGTGATCATCCGTTGCGCGATGGCGCCGACGTCGCCGTGCGGCACGAGGAAGCCGGTCTTGCCATCCACGACCGATTCGCGAAGGCCGGGCGAATTGCTGGCCAGGACGGGCACGCGGCAGGCACCCGCCTCGATGACCGACAACCCCCACCCTTCCTTGGGCGACGTGTAGGCCAGGATCCGACAGTTGCGAAGCAGGTCGACCTTGGTCGATCCGTTGATCCACCCGGTGAACTCGACGTGCTTCTCCAGGCCGAGCCGTCGCGTCAGCGCCTCGAGGCGCGGGCGGTCATCTCCCTCACCCACGATCTTGTACAGGGCGTCGGGCACCTTCTGGATCACCTCCGGCAGGGCCTGGATCACGAGGTCGATCCCCTTGTATTTCTTGAGCCGACCCAGGTACGCCACCCAGGGTGGGCGGGCGGAGGGGAGGCGGCCATCGGGCCTGTACAGGCGGTGATCCATCCCGCTGTGGATCAAGCGGAGCCGGTCGGGCCGGATCCCCCTCCCTTCCAGGTCGTTCCGGGTGCTCTCGGAGAGCACCGAGAAGAAGCAGTTCTTGTAGACGACCGGGATGAAGCGCTCATACAGGTACACGTACGCGGCGAGCGGGAAGGACGCCTGCTGGAAGACGGTGGTTCCGAAAAGGTGCGGCACCACGGCCACCACCGGCACGTCGGGCTCGTGGAGCGGCATGAAGAAGGGGATCTTGTTGACGTCCTCCACGATGACGTCGAACCCCTCGCTTTTCAGGTGCTTCTTGTAATAGGCCGGCGCCGCGAAGTTGAAGTTGAACTGGTTGCCGGTGCGATGGACCTCCGCCCCCCCCACTTTCGTGCGGCGCGCCCCATCCTTGAAGGCCCCGGTGAGCATCGTCACCTGGTGCCCCTTCTCAGCCAATCGCCCCATGATCTCGTGGATGATGACTTCAGCGCCCCCGGCCTCGGGATGCTCCATGTCGCGGTAGGAAATCACGAGGATCTTCAACGAATGGGGCTCCGGGGTGCCGCCGGCGGCGCGCCCGTGGGGCGCCCCGGGCTTCGGGGAGCTATATAGTAGAAGCATTCCCGATGCCAGCCGGACGTAAAATCGAGCTTACTCATGTATTGACAAACGGTTACAGGAGCGAAAAGGCTATCAAAGGGGGCGGGGAGCGTCAAGGCGGCGTGCCCGGCCGGAACCGAGCCACCACCCGTGCCGATCGAACGCTATTTCCGATTCACCAGCGGGTCGAGGCTGGTCAGGACCTCGATGTTGCCGGTCGAGGCACGGGGTGGGGGTACGGAAAGGAAGAACCGCTCGCCGCTCTCATCCACACCCCAGCTCCGGTGGCCCGGTCCGAAGGAGTTGGAGGGCAACCGGAAGAGCTTGCGCACCGCGCCGGCCCGGAATCCGCCGTCGATCTCCACGTCGACCGCCATCAGGTTGCCGCTGTTCATCTCCTCGAAAATGATCTCGCGGCCCCCCTTCGTCCAGGTCGGAAAGATCGACGACCGCTGGCTGAGCTGCCAGCGCCCGGGCGTCTGGCCGGCGCTGAAGACGAAGACGTCGTAGTCGGTACCCTCGCCGACGGTGGCCACGAACCACCTTGCGTCCGGCGACTGCCTGGGTTGGTAGCACTTCGGACCCAGGCTGGTGAGCGGAACGATGTTTCCTCCCCCGACGGGGACGCGATACGCACCGGAGTTGGCCCGCCAGCAGATGAGATCGGTGCCGCCGGGTGCCCAGTCCGACAGGAGGCCACCGTTCCCCCCTGCGCCCAGCGAATCCGGTTTCCCGAGCCCGTCCGCGCTGCCGAGGTGAAGGTGGGTGGCACCGCTGGCGGTCGTTACCGCGCACCCGAAGCGTGCGCCGTCGGGTGACCAGAGCGGAGACGAGGCAGTCTCCCGGGTGAACGTGAGCGCGGTATCCGTGTGGCGCTCGAGGTCGAAAACGTGGATGTCCCCGCCGCTCCCCTGCCGCCCCTCGGACCGGCAGTAGAGGAGTCGGCCGCCGTCCGGCGACACTTCGAAACCGGATCCGTTGGCGGAGAAGATCGGCTCCCCGATCGGACGTCCTTCCCGGTCAGCCATGATCACCGTGGCCTGTTCGGCCCCGCCGCCCGTGCGATAAGCCAGGGCCCCCGATGCGGAGGCCGAGAAGTGACCGTCGGCTCGGCCGATCCAGATTTCGTCGGCCAGGGTCAGCGGCTCGCCGACGAGTTTTCCGGCCGAAAGATCGAGCTTCTGCGCGAGGAGTGTCCGCTCGCGGAGGAAGAGAACCCAACCGCCGCCGGCATACTCCACCCGGCCGTCGGAGCTGCCCAACAGCTTTGAATCCAGCGAACCGAGCGTGCCGAGCCGGATGCTGCCGGTGTTTCCGCTTCGGTTTCCGATGAAGAGGAAGTGCTTGCCGTCCGGCAGGAAGCAGGGCCACGCACTGCCGATCTCACCCACTTCGCGGTAGATCCGGGAGGCCGGTTTCAGCTCGCCGCCGCTCGCCGACACCACCTGGAGCGAGTCGGTGGCGTTCCCGTCCATCAGGATCTGGCCGCCCGAACCCCACGAGAGATCCGCTCCGACGCCGGAACAGACGATGACCGGTGCGCCACCACCCAGGGCTACCCGCTTGATCTTCTGGTCGACGACGAACGCCACTTCGCGTCCGTCCGGTGACCAGTAGGCCCGGCCCACTCCCTCGGTGCCCGCCACCGGTACGGAGGCCAACTGGTCGGCGGGGCGGACATAGCTGCGCTGCACGCCGGCCGAGTCGACACCGGTGAACATGAGGGACCTGCCATCCGGCGACAGGCGCGGCCACTGCATCGACACGAGGCCGGGCACGGACTCCAGCAGATAGCGCACCGCCGGCGGCGGCGGCACTTTCGGCCGCGGCCAGAGGGCGCCGGCCAGGCCGGCGGCCAGAGCGAGGCCGGCGGTCATCAACCACCACGCCGTGTTCGGGCCCTTGCGGATGATTGGCGCCGGGCCGATCGTGGACGCCGGACCCACGGCCGGCATCGGCGTGCCCGCCACCGAGAGCCCCGCCCCTTCGGCCACGCCGTCGAGCTGCAACTTCACGTCGTGAGCCGTCTGGATGCGGTCGTCCGGATCCTTGGCCAGGCAGTGCCGGATCACCCGCCCGAGCCCCGCCGGGATCGCGCCGGCCACGCTGGCCGTGCCCGAAGGCGCCTCGGCCAGCGGCACCGGCTCGCGCTCGAGGATGGCCGCGATCAGCGAGGCCTGGCTCCGCCCGTCGAAGGGCCGGCGGCCGCTGGCCATCTCGTAGAGCACGCACCCCAGCGCCCAGATGTCGCTGCGCGCGTCGGCATCGCCCCCCTCGAGCTGTTCGGGGGCCATGTACTGAAAGGTGCCGACCAGCGTCCCTTCGGCGGTGAGGGCCTGGGCCACGGTGGGCGTGTGCGTCAGCGCGGTCAGCGCGGTGCCCGAACCCGGCCCACCCGCCAGGCCCACCGCCCGCGCCAGGCCGAAGTCCATCAGCTTGGCGCCCGACTTGGTCAGCATGATGTTGCCGGGCTTCAAATCGCGATGAATGACCTGCGCCCGGTGCGCCCGGTCGAGCGCATCGGCGATCTGCCGCCCGATGCGCAGGAGATCGGCCGGCGGCAGAGGCCCGCGCCGGAGCCTTGCGTCGAGCGTATCCCCCTCGACCAGCTCCATCACCAGATAGTCGGTGTCCCCCTCGCGCCCCACGTCGAACAGCGTGCAGATGTTCGGATGGTTGAGGCTCGACACCGTCTTCGCCTCGCGCTCGAAGCGCGTGCGGATGTCCGGATTGGCGGAGAGATGCTGCGGCAGCACCTTCACGGCCACGTCGCGGCCGAGGCGCGTATCGCGGGCGCGGTACACCTCGCCCATGCCGCCGGCGCCGAGAGGAGAGATGATTTCGTAGGGTCCGAGACGGGTACCAGGGGCCAGGGTCAGGGTCATGGGGCGGCATGGTAGCGGGTGTGTCCTATGGCCACCAGAGGCCTCGCCGTACGATCGAGTCGACGAGAACCTCCGCGGATCACCGCCGGATCGTGAGCTTCCCCCGCGCGCGGTCGGCGCCCATCGCCACTTCGTAGAAGTAGATGCCGGACGCGAGCGGGGTGCCGGCCGCGTCGACCGCCTCGAACGACGCCTCGTTCCACCCTTCCCGCCCCGCGCCGAGATCGCGCTCGAGCCGCACCGCGCCCCTGGCGTCGAACAGCGTGAGGCGGGCCGGGCCGGCCGCCGCCAGGTGGTAGCGGAGGACGGTGCTGATGGCGAAGGGATTCGGCGCGTTTGGCGCCAGCCTCACCCGCGCGTCGCCCGGGTCCGGCTCGGGCACCGAGGTCGAGGAGGTGCGCGTGTTCTTTCGAAGCTGGATGACGTCGGCGATCTCGTCGGTGAGGGCGAGATCGAGGTCGAGATCGTTGTCCAGGTCGAGGATGATGGCGCAGGAGGGGTTGTTGGCGGCGGTGATATTGGCGAACGTGGTGAAGTTGCCGGCGCCGTCATTTCTCAGGATGCGCCAGAAGCCGCCGCCGAAGCTGGCAAGGATCCAGTCGAGGTCGCCGTCGCCGTCGAGATCGCCGAGGTCGGTGGAAACGGTATGGCTGCCGGTGAAGTTGATGACCGGCACACCGAATGTGCCCGCGCCCAGGTTCAGGATGCGGGCGCCGTTCCCCGAGAAGCTGTTGGCCGTGGTGGCGTCGAGGTTCCCGTCGCCATTGAGGTCCCCCAGCGTGACCACCCAGGTGGAGCCGCCGGAATCCTGGGCCGGGCCGGCCGGCGTGAAGGTGACATTCCCGTTGTTGAGCAGGGTGCGGATGTGCGGGCCGTCACGGCCGCCGACCACGAGGTCGATGCGTCCGTCCCGGTTCATGTCGCCGGCGGCCAGGCCGTACTCGGTGGTCACACCGGCATCGACCGGCGCCTGGGGGACGAAAACCCCGTTGCCGAGGTTGAGCAGGATGGAAAGGTTGCCGCTCCCGGCGCAGGCCACCGCGATGTCCAGGTCGGCGTCGCCGTCCAGGTCGAGCGTCACGATGCCATGCGGGTCGAGCCCCACGGTGATGCCGGTGATGTCGAACGTGCCGTTCCCGTTGCCGAGCATCACCCAGATGTCGTTGGTGCCGGTGGCGGCCGCCACCAGGTCGGCGTTGCCGTCGTTGTCGAAATCCCCCACGTCGTTCGGGCTCGATTCGACCCCGATCGGCTGGGGTGAGAGGAACGGCGTCGTCATGAGGCCGGTGCCGTCATCGCGGTTCAGGAAGACGCGGATGTCCGCCGACACCTCGTTCACGGTGCAGAGGTCGACCGAGCCGTCGTTGTTGAAGTCGCAGGCCGCCGCGCCGTAGATGCGCGTCTGCGTGCTCGGCGTCGTCCGGTTGGAAATGGTGTCGATGAGCTGGTAGCTGATGCTGGCGGGCGCGCAGGTAACGCGGAAATTCCAGGCGAAGCCGCCGGCCACGAGTTGGTCGCCGGTGGACGACCGCACCCCCGTGCCGATGTTGACGGTGACGGTTTCCCCGGCGCCCCACGAGCGGTTCGGCGTGAACGTGACGACCTTACCCGCCTCGGTGATCTGGAACGAGCCGGTCGGCGCGCCGCTCCCCTTGCCGAACACGCGGATGTTGGTTCCGTTGATCGTGGAGGCCATCACCGCCCGGTCGAACGTGATCCGGACCGGCGCGAAGATGGCGGCCAATCCGTTCATGGGCGGGTTCACGGCCGTGACGGTGAGATCGACGGCCCGGGCGGTGGACGTGGCGAGGCCGGTGAGAAACAGGGCGGAAACGAGCGTGCGGCGACCGAGTGCGAACCAATCTCGCGACATGTCGCAAACCTCCGGAGCGATGCGTTCAGGGCGAGCGGTCACGGCGTTCTCGGAGGATATCAACTCTGCCGGGGTTCGCCGACCGAAATCACGAGGCCGCGAGGGACCCCGTCGGGATCGCTACTCGACCTTGGCCTTCTCTCGCACCGGCACCACATTCTCTGCCACCGGCACCGCCTTCTCCCCCACCGCCGCCGCCTTGGCTCTCTCGGGCACCGGCACGACGGGCGGGGCACAGCGGGCAAGCCGCCAGCGGCGGTCTTCCCCTTCGGCGATCCGGCTGCCGCAGGAGGCCCACAGCTCGCTGGCGTCGATGGCGGTAAGCGTGGCGCGGCGCTGGTGCTGGTAGTCGCCGGGCGCCACAGGTGATACCTGGCCCGACCATTCGTAGTCGCCGTCGATCCGCATGACGACATCGCGGTTCGCTCCGTCGCTCACGAGGACGAGGTCGCCCACGACCATGTCATGGAAGAAGCACCAGAGGGCCTGTCCCCCCAGCTGGCTGTCGGTGGAATCGGGATCGGCCTTGCGGATCATGGTGGCGATCGAGGTGGACGAGCTGGGCGATGCGCGGCGCAGATCGCCCACGTCGCCCCAGCCCATCGCCACGAGGCAATCCCGGGTAAACCATCGCGCGGTTCGACCCGCGTCGCTTGGATGCGCGTTCAGGCGCCAGACCGTCATGTCGTCCCCTGCTCCTGGGGCGGGCTCGGCCGGCCGGTCATCGCGTTCCCCGGTACGGCGCTCAGGGCCCCCAATCTCCCCAAGATAGGGGGATCATCGCACAGATCAGGCCTTCTCGGCCTTGGCGTTCGCGTAGGCTTCGAGATATCCGCATTTTTCGCACCGGAACGTCTGGACCCCGAACTTCTCGCGCCCACCCGTCTTGAGGCCGAACCAGAAGCTCTTTTCCGCCTCGCCTTCGATCCAGCTCTGCGTGGTGTACGAGCCGCCGTGCGATCGATCCAGGACATAGCCGGGCTCCATCCGGCCGCGGCAGCGGGGGCAATCGGGGGTCGTGCTCATGGAGTTCTCTCTCGGTTGGGCCGGCCGGGCCGGCCTGGGTGGATGCGAACTGTGGCATGCCACAGTTGACTGATCTCGATTCAGTGTACGCGCGACGGGGGGGGTAGTCGCCCGGCTACGATCCCATCCCGAGCCGGTAGGCCAGGAATGGGGGGAGACCGGCGTCCAGGATACGGGCCTGGGCCGCCTCGATGTCGTACGAAAGCCGATTCAGGATGACCGTGCCGGTTGCGTCGTCGTACAGGACCCAGGCGGCCCGCGGGTCGCGGTCGCGCGGCTGGCCGACCGAGCCCACGTTCACGATGGCCCGTTGACCGACGGGGAGCGTGACCGGTTCGTTGGCGGGGAGCATCGATTCCCGGCTGAACGTGAAGTTTGTGCCGTCGGGCGCCGGCCCGAGGACGAAGAGCCCCGGAACGTGGGAATGGCCGACGAAGCAGACCGGCTCATCGAACTTCGGAAACTCGCAGTCCGCGTCGATCGGTGTGAGGATGTAGTTCCAGTGATCCGGGTTACCGGGACTGGCGTGGGCGATCCTGAGGCCGGGCTCCACCACCACCATCTCCCGCTCGCGCAGCCATTCGGCGGTGGAAGGCGTGATGGCCTCCTGTGTCCAGAGGATGGCGGCGCGGGCGTGGTCGTTGAATTCGCTGATGTCGAGCAGGCCGAGCGCGGCGTGATCGTGATTGCCGGCGATGGTGGCCGCGCCCGAGGCCCTGACCAGGTCAACGCATTCGTTCGGGCTGGCCCCGTAGCCGACGAGGTCCCCCAGGCACACCATCCGATCCACCTTTGCTTTGCGGATCGCATCGAGCACCACCTCGAGCGCTTCGAGGTTGCCATGAATATCCGAAAAGAGTGCCCAGCGCATGTCAGCGGCCCCGTGATGTCATGTCAAAGTTCGCGATATGCGCGAGCGAGTCGGTCGAGCACGCCGTTGACGAATCCGCCGCTCTGGTTCGAACCGTACCGCCCGGCGATCTCGATGGCCTCGTCGATGGCCACCTTGGCCGGCACGTCCGGAACATACAGAAGTTCGGTGGCGGCAACCCGGAGAATGGCCCGATCCACCTGGGCCACCCGGTTCAATTCCCACTTGTCCAGCGCCTCGGTGATCGCCTTGTCCACGTCGTCGTGATTGAGATGAAAGAGCGTGACCAGGTGCGCGGCGTAGCTCCCCACGTCTTCCGGCAACTCGGCATCAGCGCGCATGGCCGCCACGACCGGCTCGACCGGATCCTCCACGACCTGCATCTGGAAGAGCGCCTTCATGGCGACCTCGCGCGAGCGGCGGCGGGGGCCGGTCATCGGGTTGCGGGCTTCTTCCGGGAGAGGCGAGTGGCCTTCGCACGGGCGGCCGTGCTCATGGGGTAGTCGCGCGATCCGTTGGCACGTAGTGATGACGATGTCGAAGAACCGTTCGGATCGCCGCTTCGCGGCGCGTCATCCGAACCACTACCAGTACCACTGGCCAGCGCCGGCAGCAGATTCACCATCTCGATCGCCGCCATCGCCGCATCCCAACCGCGATTCCCCTGCTTGCTGCCACAGCGTTCGGTGGCCTGATCCAGGTTCTCGGCGCTCACGATGCCGAGGGGGCACGGGATGCCGCTTGCCCGCTGGGCTTCGGCGATGCCCGAGGCGGCTTCGCCGGCCACGATCGTGTCGTGGCTGGTTTCGCCTTTCATGACCAGCGCCAGGCCGATGACGGCGTCGAAGCGGCCGGAGAGGGCCATGGCGCGGACGGCCGGGGCCACTTCCCAGGCGCCCGGAACCCACACGATGGCCAGGCTTTCCTCGTCGGCGCCGTGGCGGAGGAGCGCGTCCACCGCGCCGTCCATGAGACGGCGCGTGAAGAATTCGTTGAAGCGGGCGACTACGATGCCATAGCGCCGGCCGGACGCGTCGAGCGCCCCCGAGAGTTCCTGGGGCATGACTACTGACCTCCGTTCAAGAGATGACCGAGCTTGGTCCGCTTGGTTTCGAGGTAGCGCCGGTTGACGGCGTTGGGGGCGATTTCGATGGGCACCTGTTCCACGATCTGGATGCCGTAGGACTCGAGGCCGACCCGTTTTTTCGGATTATTCGTCAGGAGGCGGATCCGTTTCAATCCGAGATCGGCCAGGATCTGGGCACCGACGCCGTAATCGCGCGCATCGGGGGCGAAGCCGAGCTTCTCGTTGGCCTCGACCGTGTCCAATCCCTGATCTTGCAGATTATACGCTTTCAGCTTGTTGGAGAGGCCGATGCCGCGCCCTTCCTGGCGCATATAGACGAAGACACCCTTCCCCTCGGCCTCGATCCGCTCGAGCGCCTTCTCCATCTGGTCGCCGCAGTCGCAGCGCAGGCTGCCGAAGAGATCGCCCGTCAGGCACTGGCTGTGCATGCGCACGAGGACCGGCTCCTCCCCCGCTACGTTTCCCTTCACCAGCGCCACGTGTTCGTGGCCATCGGCGGTGGAGGCGAAGAGGTGGAGGTCGAAGGTGCCGAACTTCGTCGGGAGCGAGGTGGTAACGATGCGCTTGACCAGCGAGTTGCGCCGATAGCGCCAGGCGATGAGGTCCCGGATCGTGATGATCTTGAGCTGGTGCTCATGCGCGAAGCGGTGAAGCCGGGGCGCCCGGGCCATCGAACCGTCGTCGTCGAGGATCTCGCACAGGACGCCGATGGGCGCCAGGCCCGCCTGGGCCACCAGATCCACCACCGCCTCGGTATGCCCCGCCCGCCGGAGCACGCCACCCTCGGCCGCCTTGAGCGGGAAAATGTGCCCCGGCCGGCCGAAATCCTGTGGCCGGCTGTTCGGATCGGCCAGCGCCTTGATCGTGGCCGCCCGATCCTGGGCCGAGATCCCGGTCGTCGTGCCGAGCAGGTAATCCACCGACACCGTGAACGCCGTGCCGTGCGGCGCGGTGTTCGTTTCCACCATCATGTCAAGGCCGAGGCGCTCGAGGTGTTCCTCGGTCATCGGCACGCAGATAAGTCCGCGCGCGTAGCGCGCGATAAAGTTCACCGCCTCGGGCGTTATCATCTCCGCCGCCATGATGATGTCGCCCTCGTTCTCGCGATCGTCGTCGTCCATCACGATGACCATCCTCCCGGTGGCCAGGTCGGCAACCGCGGCATCGATGATGGCAAACGTGTGCGTGTCGGTGGTCATGATCGTCCTTCCGATGGGAGCAGGCGCTCCAGGTAACGGGCCACCGTGTCCACTTCGATGTTGACCGGCCGGCCGGGCTGGTACTCGCCCAGGATCGTTTCGTTCAAGGTATGCGGGATGATGGAGAGGGTGATGCGGCACGCATCGCCCTCATCTTCGAGCACCGCGACCGTGAGACTTACGCCGTCGATCGCGATCGAGCCGCGAGTCGCCACGTAGCGACTCAACTCCTTCGGCACCAGAACCGTGAGGTAGACCGCTTCGCCGCGCGGTTCGACGGCCGCGACCGTGCCTACACCGTCCACATGACCCGCCACGAGATGTCCGCCGAGCTCGTCGCCGGCGCGGAGGCTCGGTTCCAGGTTCACCCGGGCGCCCTCGCGGAGGAGGTCGCGGCCGAAGGTGGTGGCCGTCATCGTGGCGCCGACGGCCTGGACCGTAGCGAGCGGCGGTTCGAGCTTTGTGATCGTGAGGCAGACACCGTTCACGGCCAGCGAGGCGCCCACCGACAGGCGCGCCGCGGTACGCGGCGCACCGATCATCAGTTCGACACCGTCGGCGATGTCGGTGGCGCGCTCGATGCGCCCCACTTCGGTCACGAGCCCGGTAAACACTTACAGATCCCCCGTCACGAGCCAGTCCGGCCCGATCGCACGCATCGACACGTTCTTGAGCCGCGGCGCCTTGTCGACCCGCGTCACGCCTAGCCCGTTCGTCCACCGGCGCGAGTCGCCACCGAGGAGGAGCGGCGCCGTGAAGAGTGCCAGTCGATCGGCGGCCTTCCGCGAGAGGAACTCCCCGGCCAGCCGTCCCCCACCCTCGACGAGGATGGTGGTGATGCCGCCCTTGGCGGCCCGCTTCAGGAACATGCCCAGTTGGATGCCGGAACGGCCGTGGCGATCCGCCCGGGCCGCCATCGGCCAGACTTCGGCCCCGGCGGCCTCGAAGGCGCGCCGCCGGGACGCCGGCGCCGCAGGGCCGCACACCACGATTCTTCGAACGCCGTCGGCGGCCAGCCAGACAGCCTTCGGCGAGGAGCGCAGCTTGGGGTCGAGCACGACCCGTGCGGGGCTGACGCCCCGGACGTGTCTGACGGTGAGCGCGGGGTTGTCGGCGATGACCGTGGCGGCGCCGACGACGATCGCGTCATGATCCGCGCGGAGGCGGTGCGCCTCCGTGCGCGCCTTCTCCGAGGTGATCCATTTCGAATCGCCCGAGGCCGTGGCGATGCCGCCGTCGAGCGACGCTGCGAGCTTCACGGTGACGAATGGTCGCCCCTTCAGGGCCCACGACAGGAAGCCGCGGTTCAGTTCCGCCGCCTCGTCGCCGAGCGGCCCCATGGCCACCTGGATGCCGACACGTTGCAACGCCTCGACGCCACCGCCGACCACCTTCGGGTTGGGGTCGCGCATGGCGAGAATCACGCGCGCGATGCCGGCTTCGCGGATGGCATCCACGCAGGGCGGTGTCTGGCCGTGGTGGGCGCAGGGTTCGAGCG
>Ga0315912_10004629_pt1 | contig 12965 bp, 11 predicted proteins | sample VfabasoilMG_FD_204469 | JGI IMG/M metagenome (GOLD analysis project Ga0315912, IMG submission 204469) | Garden soil microbial communities collected in Santa Monica, California, United States - V. faba soil | ecosystem: Environmental > Terrestrial > Soil > Garden | place: USA: California... | reverse complement strand
ACGCCCCGGAAATGGCCTACTTCGAGTGCCTGCACGAGGTGAAGCTGATCGTGGACCTGATCTACGAAGGCGGCATCGCCAACATGAACTACTCCATCTCCAACACCGCCGAATACGGCGAATACGTCACCGGCCCGCGCATCATCACGGACGCCACCAAGGCCGAGATGAAGAAGGTGCTGGACGATATCCAGTCCGGCCGCTTCGCTCGCGACTGGATGCTGGAGAACAAGGTGAACCAGTCCAGCTTCAAGGCCACGCGCCGCCGCCTCGCCGAGCACCCGATCGAGAAGGTCGGCGAGACCCTGCGCGGCATGATGCCCTGGATCGCCAAGAACGCGCTGGTGGACAAGTCAAAGAACTGAAGCCTTCCCTCATCGGGTGGCGCGCTCCGGCACAGCCGGGGGGCGCCCGGCCGGGGGCAAGCTGGCTCCCGGCAAACCCGCCTGCTTGGCGACCATTGGCCGTAAGCGGCGGCCTCTCAGGCGGCGCGGCGATAGGTGATCACGGAACCGTCGCGGCCGATCGTGCGCATTGATGCCCAGGCGTTGTCCTGGTCGTACCAGTCATCCAGTTCCATGTCGCCGGTCAGCGTGAAGCGCTCGGCCTTTATCGCGCGGCCATTGCCGAGGGTGATCGTCTCCTCGCCGCGCGGCTGCACCTTGGGGCGGGCCGGTTTGCCGTCCTTCGCGGCGAACAGCGGCGCGCGCATGCACTGGCGGTTCCAGTGCGTCATCGGGATAGCATCCACGGGAAGCAGCGCGCGCGGGGCGCCACTGGCCTCCACCACCACGCCATCCGCCTCCCGCCGCGCACGGACCCACAGCTTGGTGCCGTCGTCGTTGGTATCGCTCTCGAAGCTCGTGAAACGGTCGTCCTGCCAGGTCTCCCGGGCGATGAGCTTGTAGCGGTAGACCACCACCGGGCCGATGCTGACCGCGATTTCCACGTTAATGCGCGCGACCCAGGCCGCGCCCTCGCGCTGCAACTGCACGGTATGCTGGCCAATGCCGGAATTGCCGCGATGGATCGCGAACTGCAGCAGGCCCGCCGGCGGCATAGGGGGGTTCGCCCGCGCCATGCGTGTGCGCGCGAGAACCAGCGCCGGCGCCGTGGCGAGCAGTCCTCGCCGGGATACCAGGACGGGCCGCGATCCCAGCCCGTGCCTACACCTCGTGCGCGACGCCATAGTACTCCGTATAGGTGCCGAACAGGGCGCGCTGGCGCACGGGGTCGATATCGAAATCCTCGAACCGGTAGCGATTGTCACCGTAGCCGCCCCTGGGCTGCGCCTGCACGCGGCGGCCGATGCGGGAGGCGGCTTCCGGCGTCAGGGTCAGGCCAAAATGATCATACAGCCCGGTCACCGCGGCGTGCGGATCGCGGATCAGGTCGTGATACTGCAGGTGGAAGATCGGCCGGGCGAAGCGCGGTGTCTGGTCCGCGGCGATCATCTGTTCCGCGCCTTCCAGCCAGCGGGCGGTGATCTGCCGGCCGATATCGGCGCGGTCGATATCCCGGCTGAACGGGCGGCGCAGCACTTCTGTCAGCTTGGCGACGGAAGGCAGCACCTTCAGGGGATCACGGTGCACGAAAACCACGTTCGCGTCCGGGTAGACCGACGCGATGTCGTCCATCGCGAAGACATGGTCCGGGCATTTCAGGAACCACCGGCGGTCGCCCGCGTCCGGCGCGCCCGCATCCTGGTGCTGCAGGTGCTGCAGGAACCGCTTGTGGAACCGGTAGGCAGCCAGGTGGCCGGTCTTGTCCAGCCAGTCCAGGTAGGACGGGATCCGATAGGTCGTGTCGAAGCGCAGGCTAGCGAAGACATGCGCGGTGATCTCCGAGCATTCCTGCGGCGAGGTCGCGTCGATCGGGTGCATGTTCGGGAAGTCCGGAGCCATGCGCTCGAAGGTGCGCAATTGCCGGTTCACCTGCTCGATCCGGTTATCAGGCCCGCCGTTCTTTTGCCCAGCCGTGGGGTAGGGGTAGATCAACTGCCATACGCGCGGCACGTGGTTGGCCGTGTCCTCCATCAGCAGCTTGTGCAGGAAGCTGGTGCCGGAGCGTGGCAGGCCGGTGATGAAGAAGGGCCGGGGCACGGGCTGGCGGATGATGGACGGATCGGCGGCCTCGGCCTCCGCCATCTGCAGCAGGTTGGACAGGAAGCGCACCGTGTCCCACTTGGTGGCCTGCCGGCCGATCAGGCCCAGTTTCGCCTCTGTAGTGCAGGCATCCAGGAAGCGGCGCAGCCCTTCCATGAAACCTTCGTCGCCGAAATCCTGCAGGCCGGTGGCGCGGCGGGCATGGGCCAGCAGGGCCTCTGCGGAAAACGGGCGAACCGGCACGGGCAGCGCCGCGCGCGCGCCTTCCAAAGCTGTCATAAGGGCAGGCACGAGGTTCATGCGTATGTTCCGGCGACGGTGGGCATGGTTTCCCACGGACTGATTCGCGGTATTATCGGGCCGTGGCCCATGACGCCCATGCACCTGCCCGCCAGGCACAGACAGTGATGGCGAAAGGTGCCACCACCAAACTTCAACTTCTGATGCGACATTTGGCCTGCTGCTAGGCTGGGGAGACCGCGTTGTCAAATGCACTGAGTCGGCGATTCGTACTTGGCCTGTCGTGTGCCTTCGTTGCCGCCGCCGTGGCCGGACCGGTTCCGGCCGGGGCCGCGGAGCCGGGCATCATCCAGCCTGTGGAACGCCTCTATGCCGGGCTTCTCGGCATCATGAAGCAAGGCGCGTCAGTGCCCTTCCCGCAGCGCTTCGCGGCCATCGCCCCGGTCATCGAGGCGTCGATGGATGTGCCCGGCATCCTGCGCCAGTCCGTCGGCTCGGCCTGGGCCGGGCTGTCGGCGGAGGACCAGGCGGCGCTGCTGGCGGCATTCCGCCGCTACATCGTGGCCAGCTACGTGGCGAATTTCGATGCGTGGTCGGGCCAGACATTCGAGGTGCTGCCGGAAACGCGCCAGGCCGGCGGCACCCAGGTGGTGCAGAGCCGGATCATCCGCACCAACGGCGCGCCACGCGTGCTGGACTACGCCATGCGCCAGGTGGACGGAACCTGGCGTATCGCGGACGTGCTGGCGGACGGCTCGATCAGCAACGTCGCGGTGCAGCGTTCCGATTTCCGCGGCCTGATCGCCAGTGGTGGTGCCGCCGCGCTGATCGCCAGCCTGCGCAAGAAGGTGGCCGACCTGTCGGGCGGCACGCTACAATGAGCGCGTAGCTCGCCCGGGATGGCCGCATGCCTGCTCTCCCGCTCCGCCATCTTGGCGCCGCCGCGCCCGCAAGGCTACTGGAGGGCCCGCTAGGAACGAGCAGGCCGGCCGAACGGTCCGAACCCACCAACCAAACCTTTCCGGGGATGCCGCGCTGATGGCTGTTGTGGACGCCGAAACCATCCGACTGGCCGACGAGACCGCGCGGCATTGGCGCGCGCCGGACGATGAATCGCTCGCGCCGGGCGGCGACGCGCACAAACGGGCCGTCTGCCGGATGTTCCGGGAGACCTTCAATCCCTACAAGCCCTCGGTCATCGAATGGCCGAAGCTGGATCCGGACGCGCTGCAACGCCTGGTCAGCCTGCCGATCTGGGACATCGCGGTGCAGACGGAAGGCAAGGCGCGGCTGCGCATGGCCACCTACGCGCAGATGGAATCCGACCCGGACATGCGCGCGGCGATCGAGTTGAACGCCTGGGAAGAGGGCCGACACAAGGAAGTGCTGGCCAACCTCGTCGCCTCCTACGGCATCCCGATCGCGCCGGAACCGGAATACCTGGTGCCCGACGATCCGGAGTGGGCGTACCTGGTGACCGGCTACAGCGAGTGCGTGGACAGTTTCTTCGCCTTCGGCCTGTTCGAACTGGCCAAGCGTTCCGGCTACTTCCCGCCCGGGCTGGTGGATACGTTCGAGCCGGTAATGCAGGAGGAATGCCGCCACATCCTGCTGTTCGCCAACTGGATCGCCTGGTACCGCCGCCAACTGCCGTTCTGGCGCCGCGTGCGGTTCGAGTCACGCGTGTTCCGCGTATGGCTGTTCCTTGCCTGGGAACGGATCGGCCTGGCCCGCACCATGGATGGCGAGGGCAAGGAGCAGGAGCAGGACAACAACTTCACCGTCAATGGCAGCAAGTCCGTCAGCGGCGTGGATGTGAGCGTGGGCGAGTTGATGATGCTGTGCCTGCTGGAAAACGACCGCCGCTTCGCCGGCTACGACAAGCGCCTGCTGCGGCCGACGACGGTGCCGAACCTCGTGCGGTTGGCCAGCCGAATCCTCCGGTGGCGCGCCCCGCCCCAGCCGGTGTAGCAGGCACGCCGGCCGCCACGCTCAGGTCCAGAACGGCTCCATCCTGCGGAAGCGCTTCCACGTCCGCCGCAGGTAGTGGCGATGATGCGCCACCGTGGCCAGCACATAGCCACGCACCAATCCGGCCGCGTAGCCTGCCGGACCAAGCTGGCGCAGCAGGCCGTCAGCCACCGCGGCATCGTTCAGGTGGCCCAGCTCGTCCTGCAGGGCACTCAGGCGGCGTACATAGCGCGCGGCGGCGCGGGGCGCGAAGAGGGCGGAAAAGAACTCCGCCGCATAGCGCAGCCGCTTCGCGGCCAGCCGGACCTCGTGCAATGCCGGCACGTCCAGGTGCCGGAAATGATCGCCCCGCTTGCGCACGCGGCGGTGCCGGCGCGTCAGCAGCTCCGACGCGAAGCTTTCCAGCGGCATGGCCATGACCGCGCGCTGCGCGTCGTCCAGCTCGTTCCGCCAGTGCGTGCCGGCGCCCAGCGCCGAAAGGCGGATGACCAGGTGGCGGAACGCGGGGCCGGAAACATGGGCATGCAGCCGCGCATAGGCCGCGGCGCGCCGTTCCCCACCATGGCGCAGCAGGTTCTGGAACTCCGCATCGTCCGGCAGGGCCGTGGCGATCCGCTGGCCGAGACCCGCGAGAAACACGTCCCATTCCCGGGCCGGGCCGAGTACATGGCCCAATTCCCGCAGGCCCGCGCCGATATCCAGCACCGTGGGCGTGCCGCAGGCGTGGCGGAAAATGCTGATCGCCGAGCGCAGGCGGCGCATGGCGACGCGCATCTGGTGCACCGGCTCGGGGTCCTGGCCCGGCTCGCCGATGGCGCGGGCCCAGGCGAGCATCACGTCGGTCAGGTGGGCGATGACGCACGGAAACGCCTCGCCAACGGTCAGGCCGCCCGTGATGGCGAATGTGCCGACCCGGCGAGGGGGCGGATCCCCGCCGGCGGCCAGGGCCTGCGCTTCCGCCGCCAGGCTGGCGCGCGGCGGCAACAGGCCGACGGTTTCGGAGAGCGCAAGCGCCAGGCCGACCACCGCCGGTTCCGGCCCGCTCAGGAACAGGCGGGCACAGGGCATGCCCTGCTCACCGGCACGAATGCGGCATCGCAGGATGCGGGCGGTGACGGCCGCGTCACCCTCTCCGACCGGGACGACGGTCTCGCGCCCGGTCAGAGCGCCGGTCTGCGCCAGCTGGGCCGCAACACCCGCCGGCAGTTGCGCGGCGACCACGGCCTGGCTGGCATCGCGCAGCAACACCGGCGGCTCGGTTGCCGGCGGCCATGGTTCCGCATTGGGCCGGGACCGTTCCAGACGCCACGCGCGGCGGGCGGAAACCAGGGCCAGGCCCTGCGTCGCCAGCGCGCCTGCTTCCGTGTCGTACCACGTCATCCTGACGGCGCCCGGGCGTCGTGACGCGTCCGCGACAAGTCCAAGCGCCGGATGTTGGCGGAGCCTGCCCAGATCAGTGGGCGGCAGGCTGAACTCCAGGTTCAGGATGTCGGCCATCCTCGTCTCCTGCCACTCCCAGGCGCAATGCATGATGCGCGCGATGGGAAGGCCCGGCAACACGACAGGTCCGGCCGGGGGGACGGGGGATACGGCCGGAGCGGGATGGCCGGCATGACGCCAGGAGTTAGTAGTAGCGGGAACTAGCCCCAGGCATGCGGCTTGACGCACACCGGCGTGTCCGCCGGGCGGGCCGCCCCCCCGCATCCACCCCCCAGGCGCCGGCAGGCGGCGTCAGTTGGTGATGCGGTAGGTCTCCAGGCGGCAGACATCGACGTTGCGCTTTTCGATGGAGCGGCCGTTGCTCATCACCGTCTTGAAGTCGAAGCGGCAGTGGCCGGAGCCGTCGTCCAGGTTGATCACCAGGGAGCGGCCGGGCGGAATTTGGCGGCGGCCCAGGATGTCTTCCTCCCAGCCGCGACGGTTGACGTTGGAGGCGTAGAACTCCCGGATCGTCATGCTGGAATCGTTGATCAGGCGCACGCGCCGATCCTGCGCCGCCGCGTCATTGGCGAACAACAGCGGCGCGGCCAGCAGCATGGCACCCAATTTGAGGGCGGTGGCAGAGAGGGGATTCTTGGCCATGGACATCTCCAGGAAGGGAGGGTAGCGGAGAGCAAACAGGTGCAGCGCGCTCAACCCGGCGTCGCGGCGGACTCAACCCGGGCCCGCCGCGCAGTTGCATCACGTTTTTGTGATCAATTCAAGGCAGCCGAGGCGGCAGGCAGGGGAGACGGCGAAAAATGCTCACAGCCTTTTCGGCCGGACCCAAATCCCCCTGCCCGATCACCGACATCACGGGCGCCGCCAGGCTGCAGGACGCGATCTGGATCGACATGCTCTCCCCCACGCCGGAGGAGCGGGCGATGGTGGAGGCCGCCGTGGGCCTGGAACTGCCGACCGAGGCCGAGATCGCGGAGATCGAGAGTTCCTCGCGCGTCTCGATCGAGAATGGCGTGGTCTATCTGTCCATGCCGCTGCTGACGCAGGTGGACACGGACCCGCACAGTGCGTCCATCGGCTACGTGCTGTCGCGGAACCATCTCGTCACCATCCGCTTCCGCCAGAGCCGCGTGTTCGACAACTACGCCGCCCGCCTGCCGCGGACCGAGATGGCGGACCAGTGCGGCGCCCGCATCCTGGTGGGCATCCTGGAAGCCATCGTGGACCGCCTGGCGGACGTGATGGAGCTGAGCCGCAATGAGCTGGATGCCGTCTCCCATCGCATCTTCCACGGCGGCCCGGACAACGCCCACCGCCCCACGGCGGAAGACCGCGCGCTGCGCGCGACGCTGCGCACGCTGGGCCGGGTGGGCGACCTCGTTTCCAAGGTGCGGGACAGCCTGCTGGGAATCCGCCGCATCGCCTCCTACGTCGCGCAGGTGGAGAAGGAGATGTTCGCGCCCGACCTGCGCAACCGGCTGAAGACGCTGCGCCAGGACATCGGCTCCCTCACCGACTACGACCTGCACCTGACCAACAAGACGCAGTTCCTGCTGGATGCCACACTGGGCTTCATCAATATCGCCCAGAACAACATCATGAAGGTGTTCACCATCACCTCCGTGCTGGGCATTCCGCCGGTACTGCTGGCCGGCATGTGGGGCATGAACTTCAAGAACATGCCGGAACTGGACTGGGCGTACGGCTACCCGATGGCGATCGTGGCGATCATCGTCAGCGCCGTGGCGCCGCTCTACTGGTTCCGCAAGCGGGGCTGGATATGAGCGTGATCGAGGCGATCGCGACGGACATCACGCAGCTGGGTGTCGATGCCATCGTGAATGCCGCCAACGAGAGCCTGCTGGGTGGCGGTAGCGTGGATGGGGCAATCCATCGGGCGGCGGGGCCGGAATTGCTGGCGGAATGCCGGACATTGCGCGGCTGCCGCACGGGCCAGGCAAAGATAACCGCCGGCTACCGCCTGAAGGCCCGGCACGTCATCCACACGGTGGGGCCAATCTGGCATGGTGGCCGACAGAACGAACCTGATCTTCTCGCCAGCTGTTATCGGGAAAGCCTGAAACTGGCTGTGGCGAAGGGCATCCGTTCCATCGCCTTCCCGGCTATTTCCTGCGGCGTCTTTGGCTACCCTATCCCGGCGGCGACAAAGATTGCGGTGCGGGAGGTACGGGCGTTCCTGGCCGTCCACCCCGGGATCGAACGCGTTGTGTTCGCCTGCTTCGGCGATGCCATCCTGGCCGCATACCAGTCAGAACTCGCCGCGTAAGCCTTGCCACGCGAGGAATGAAGCTGATATAGCCCCAGGCATGGACCACGGCACCACCCTGCCCGGCATGGATTTGCGCGCCCCGCGCAGCGCCGGCGCGTGCCTGTGGCTGTCCCTCCTCCTCCTTCGACTTAGCCACCCCTGAGCGCAACGCCGGGTCGCTGAACGCCGGCATCGCTCAGGGGAAACCCCGGGCACCGCATGCCCGCGACAAGTCGAAACCCATTGCTCTGAAAGACCGCCCCAATGGCCATGAACCATCCGAATTTCGGCAAGATGGACGACAACCGCGTCCTGTTCTTCGACACCACCCTGCGTGACGGGGAGCAGTCGCCCGGCTTCTCCATGAACCTGGCGGAGAAGATCCGCATGGCGGAAGCGCTGACCGAACTCGGCGTGGACGTGCTGGAAGCCGGCTTCGCCATCGCCTCCCAGGGCGACTTCGAGTCCGTGAAGACGATTTCCGAGACCATCGGCCAGCGCGCCGACACGCCGGTGATCGCCTCCCTCTCTCGCGCCGGGTCCATGGATATCCTGCGCTCCGCCGAAGCCCTGAAGCCGGCCAAGCGCAAGCGCATCCACATCGTGATTGCCACCTCCGACCTGCACATGAAGCACAAGCTGCGCATGAGCCCGGACGAGGTGGTGCAGGCGAGCGTGGAGAGCGTCACCCTGGCACGCCAGCACGCCGACGACGTGGAATGGTCCGCCGAGGACGCGACGCGTTCCGACCCGGACTTCCTCTGCCGCGTCGTGGAAGCCGCGATCAAGGCCGGCGCCACCACCATCAACCTGCCGGACACGGTGGGCTACGCCCTGCCGGAGGACATCGCGTCGATGTTCGACAACGTGCGCAACCGCGTGCCGAACATCGACCAGTGCATCCTCTCCACCCATAACCACAACGACCTGGGCCTGGCCGTGGCGAATGCGATTGCCGCGATCCGTTCCGGGGCACGGCAGATCGAGTGCACGATCAACGGCATCGGCGAGCGTGCCGGCAATGCGTCGCTGGAGGAGATCGTCATGGCGATCCGCACCCGGCACGACGCGATCCCCTACGACAACAAGATCGTCACCAACAAGCTGCTGCGCACGTCCAAGCTGCTGGCCACCATCACCAGCTTCGACGTGCAGCCGAACAAGGCCATCGTCGGGCGCAACGCGTTCGCCCATGAATCCGGCATCCACCAGGACGGCGTGCTGAAGATGGCCGCGACGTACGAGATCATGACGCCGGAAAGCGTCGGCTGGGCGAAGAACTCCATCGTGCTGGGCAAGCATTCCGGTCGCGCGGCGTTCCGCGACCGGCTGAAGACGCTGGGCTATTCCATCGGCGACAACCAGCTGAACGACGCGTTCCGCCGCTTCAAGGACCTGGCGGACCGCAAGAAGGTGGTGTTCGACGAGGACATCGTGGCGCTGGTGGACGACGAGGTGATGCGCGACCATGAGCGCATCAAGTTCGTCTCGCTGGACCTGCATGCCGGTTCCAAGGGCCCCGCCAAGGCGGAACTGGAGCTGGAAGTGGACGGCGTGGCGCGCAGCGGCACCGCGACCGGCGACGGCCCGGTGGACGCCACCTTCAAGGCAATCCAGGCGATCTACCCGCACGAGGCCAACCTGCAGCTGTTCAAGGTGGACGCGGTGACCGAGGGCACCGACGCCCAGGCCCGCACCACCGTGCGGCTGGAGGAGAACGGCAAGCTGGTGGACGGCCAGGGCGCGGATACGGACACCATCGTTTCCGCCGCGCGCGCCTATGTGCACGCGCTGAACAAGCTGATGGTCAAGCGCATCCGCACGGAGCCGCAGGCCCTTTCGGCCTGAGGCAACACGCCCCGACGTTGCGGGGGAAAAATTTGTCCTGATAGCCGGGGCGGGTTGGCCAAACCCGCCCCGACGCGTTACAGTGCTACCAGGGAGTAAGATTGGAATACCAAAATGCGGGATGAGATTCTGGCCTACAAGCGCGAGCGCATCCTGCAGGAAGCGGTGAAACTGTTCTACGAACGGGGCTTCACCGGCACGACGCTGGACGATATCGCGGCTGCCCTCGGCGTGACGAAGCCGTTCATCTACACGCATTTCAAAAGCAAGGTGGAACTGCTCGCCGCGCTTTGCCTGCCCACGATCGAGATGTCGATGGATGCCGCCGCCGATGCCGCCGCCTCCCCTGGTTCGGCGACGCAGCGGTTGCGCAAGCTGGTCAGCGAATTCACCCGCGTTGTCCTGCAACGCCAGGCCAACATCGCGGTGTTTTTCCGGGAGGAGAAGCACCTCACCGAGGAAGCACGCGCCGAGGTCGCCACCAAGCAGAAGGGCTTCGACCGTATCCTCTCCAAGCTGCTGCGCGAGGGAGTCGCCGCCGGCGAGTTCCACATCGCGGACCCCTCCCTCGCCGCGCTGGCCATCGGCGGTATGATCTCCTGGGCCTACACATGGCACCGCCCCGCCGGCCGCCTGGGGCTGGAGGAGATGTGCGACCGCATGGCCGACCTGGCATTGCAGATGGCCGGGGCGGAGCAGACCGTCCCGGCGTAATTCGCGCCTACTTGTTTTCCATCAGCACGCGCACCGTCCGCTCCCCGGCGCGGGCGCGGCCCAGGTGGAATGCGACCGCCCCGTCCTCTGGTGCCGAAGCGGCAAGTTCCGCCAACAGGGCCTCCGCCACCACATCGCCGCGCGCCAGCGCCTCATAGGCGGCGCGGTATTTCCGCGTCGTCTCGTCAGCATCCGCGCCCGGCGGTAGCAACTGGTACACGTCGATAGCCTGTGCCTTGCCCTTCACGAAGAAGCTGCCCAGCGGCCGGTTGTCCGTATCCCCACTCGCCGCCCGCGTCTCGGCGGACATGCAGACGCGTGTACCGAAATACTTGTTCAGCCCCTCAAGCCGGGATGCCGCGTTCACCACGTCGCCCATGGCGGTGTATTTCAGCCGCCGCGCAGCGCCGAAATTGCCCACGGTGGCTTCGCCCGTATGCAGGCCAATGCGGGTATGGCCGAACAGCAGCCCGGTCGGCGCCACCTCCTTGCGAAACGCCTCGGTGAAGTCGTCCATCTCCCGCGCGCAGGCCACCGCGCGCGCCGCATGGTCCGGCATGTCCGCCGGCGCACCGAAAATGGCGATCACGCCGTCGCCGGCGAAGTCCATCACCAGCCCACCATGCTTCATGACGATCTCGAACAGCCCCTCCAGGTAATTGTTCAGCGCCGGCAGCAGCACGGCGGGATCGGCGGCCTCCGTCATCGTCGTGAAGCCGGCGATGTCGCTGAACAGGAAGGTCATCTCCCGCCGCTCACCGCCCAGCGCCGGCAAATGCCCGGTCGCGATCATCTTCTCGATCACGCTCGGCGCCAGATAGAGGCCGAACATGTGCCGGATGCGCCGCTTGTCCCGGTCCGACACGGCAAAGCGGAACGCCAGCAGCATGCCGAAGGTCAGTAGCGAAGCGGCCAGCGCCTCGATCAACGGCAGGGCGAGCAGATGCTGGAAGGCGAAGGTCGCCAGCGCTGTGACACAGACCAGCACGCCGCCCAGCGCCACCGCCGCCCAGCCGATCGGCAAGGCCAGGGCCGGCACCGCCGCGACACCCGCGGTAGCCGCCACCGCCATCCCGCGCACGATCCCTTCCGGCCGGTTCAGCACCTCCCCGCGCAGCAGGTTGTCGATGGCGGTGGCATGGACGAACACGCCCGGCATCGTCGCCCGCGCCAGGTCCACCTGGCGCAGATTCCGCGCCGCGTCCGGCACCGGCGTGCAGCGCGGCGCGGTCAACGCCTCGCCCCGGTTGATGAACCGGCGGGCTGTCATCAGCCGGTCCTCCACGTCCAGGCCCGTGGCGATCAGCACCACCCGGTCCTTGAACTGCGAGGCAAAGAAATCGGCGTTTCCGGCGACCGCGCAGGCATGGATGTCGGCCAGGGAGTAGGTCAGGAACGGCGCACCGCCATCGAAATTCACCACCATGTCGGTGCCGTCGGGGACCGCCAGGTTGGGATCCGCCCGCCGCGCCAGTTCCAGGGCAAATCCGTTCTCGGTGGCATCCGGCTGGCCCGCCCCATCCCGGGCAATAACCGGCAACCGCAGCGGCGCGCTGCGGATCACCCCGTCGGCATCCTGCGTCAGGTTGACGGAACGAATATTCTCCAAGCCGTTCACCGCCCGCCGCTGGCCTGGGGATGGCAGGATCAGCGGCCCCTGCGACTGCATCTTCGCCAGCACCATCCGCTTCGCATCCGCCGCGGCGCGCAACGCCAGCAGGAACTCCCGCTCATAGCCGCGCTGGAACCGGTCGGGCGAGGTGGTCAGGATCATGTCCATCCCGATTGCCTTCGGCGCGGCCTCGTTCAGGGACTGCAGCACGCGCGCGAAATACGGCAGCCAGAGTTCCTTGGACAGGCCTTCGAACGGCGGAACCTGGTAGGTCGGCTCGTCGATCAGGATCACGGCAACCTTGGCCTCGCTCGCCGGCCGCCGTTGGCCAAAGGCGGCATCGCGCAACAGGAACAGCGTATCCAGCGACAGGCCGGCAATCCCGGCCCGCGGCCCCGGCGCCAGCACCGCGGCGGTGGACCACAGCACCGCCAGTGCGGCCGCGAGCAACGGCGCGGCCCAGCCCGGCAGCCGCCAGCCGCTGAAGATCGACGCGAAGAACCCTGCGGGTCGTTCCTCAGCCCGCGCGCTCATGCACCGTCGCCTAGAGCATCATCCGGTCAATCGGAATCGATTGATCGGATAAAGGTGCTCGCCAAAACAGAGAGCCAGAGCATGTGATGTGAGCCATGGCGAACGGAACATGCTCTAGAGCGGCACCATCCGGGACAGGCGCGCCACCTCCGCCCCGCCGGCTTCCTTCTCCACGCGGAACACCAGGCTGCGTTCCCCGGCCGTGGCGCGATAAAGGCCGCCGGCGGCCAGT
>Ga0315912_10004628_pt1 | contig 12967 bp, 15 predicted proteins | sample VfabasoilMG_FD_204469 | JGI IMG/M metagenome (GOLD analysis project Ga0315912, IMG submission 204469) | Garden soil microbial communities collected in Santa Monica, California, United States - V. faba soil | ecosystem: Environmental > Terrestrial > Soil > Garden | place: USA: California... | reverse complement strand
ACCAACCCACTCAGGGGTGCTTCGACCTTGGCCTGGATGCGCACCAGCGTGAGTGACAGCGTCGCACCGGCCGAACCCACGGTGACCGTCGACGCGCCGTCGAACTCGAACGGCACATCTACACCCTGCGTGTTGCGGCCATCACTCCGGACGTACCGCACGTGGTAGCGATTCACCGTGATGAAGTTGTTGGGCGACGGCTCCAGCGGACTCGTCAAGGTGCCGGGGTCCTTCAACGCCAGCTTCAGCAGGACCTGACCACCGTCGGCGTAGATCGAACCCTTCGTCCGCACGTCCGAAGCCAGGGTGCCACCCAACTTCGTCGGCTCCGCGCCCGATGACGCCTGCATGGACTCGACGATCAGGTAGGACGATGAGGAGCCCATCTTTTGCGCGTCGGTGCAGCCGGGCAGCGTGATCGCCGCGGCCAGAACCATGCCCGCGCCCCAAGCCGACCGGGAACCCATGAATTTCGCGAAAGGTGATGTATGCATGACGTCAGGCCTCATGACTAGCGAATGATCCGGGGAGTAATAAAGATCAGCAGTTCCTGGGTCTCGTTGCTGGTGTTCGTGCGCTTGAACAACCAGCCGAGCAGCGGAATGCTGTGCAGACCAGGCGTCCGATCTTCAGAGTTCGTCTCGGTGCTCTGCAGAATGCCGCCGATGACGGTCATCACGCCATCCGCCACCTGCACCTGCGTTTCGGCGCGCTGCGTGTTGATGGACGGGTTGCCGTTCACCGACCGGCTGAAGTCCGGCTGACCGTTTTCCAGGATGATCTTCATGATGACGGTGCTCGCACCGGTAATCTGCGGCGTCACCATCAATTTGAGCGCGGCATCCTTGAACGTGACGGAGACGGTGTTGTTCTGCTCCGTCTGAATCGGAATCTGGAAGCCCTGCGTGACTTCGGCCTGCTTGTTGTTCTGCGTGGTCACGCGCGGCGTGGACAACACCTTGACCTTGCCATCGCGCTCGAGCGCCGTGATGGCCACGTCAATACCGAAGGCGCCGTTGACCGCGCCCATCGACAACCCGAGCGCCGACGTCGCGCCGGTCACCGGCAGGTTGACGGCCGTGCCCGCGCGCTCGACGTTCGTCGCGCGCGGATCGTTCGGACCCTGCGTGACCGGACCCTGCTGCGTCACGCGGCCGCCGACGGTGCCGCGATTCGGAAACGCCGCGCCCGTCGTGTTGCCCAGGTCGGGCGCCACGCGTCCGTTGAGGCCCCACTGCACGCCCAGCGCCCGCGCGGTGTCGCGGTTGGTCTGCAGAATCTTCGCTTCAATTTCGACCTGCGGTTCCGGACGGTCCAGTTCCGCGATCACTTCCTGAATGTCGGCGATTGTCTTCGCCGCATCCCGGATGATCAGGATGTTCGTGCGCTCGTCCATGTCGACGGTGCCTTCGGAGCTGATGAGGCGCGCCGTCTCGAGCAACTTCTTCACCTCGGCCGCGGCCGCGTAGTTCAGGCGGACACGGGTGGTGACGAGTTCCGCGGCCTGACGGGTGGCCTTCTTCTGGTCCGTCTCCGCCTGCTTCTCTTTGGTCAGTGCGTCGCGCGTCAGCACGCGCAAGACCGGACCGTCCAGTTCATAGGTCAGCTGCGCGCTGCGGAGCACCACGTCCATGACCTGGTCCCACGGCACCTGCGTCAGCCGCAGGTCGACGGGCGCGACCGGCGGCACGCTGGGATCAATGACGAGGTTGATGCCACCGATTTCGGCCAGGATGCGCAGGACCGAACGCAGGTTCGCGGCCTGATAGTCCACGTCAATCGGCGTGCTGCTGAACCGGCGGAGGTTCTGCGCGGGCGGCGCGGCCTGTTCGGCCTGCGCGGCGGGACTGCCGCTCTGTGCACCCGCGGTGACAAGAGTGGCCCCCAGGGCCAGCGTAATCGTGACGAACCAAAGGCGCATGTTCTTCATCGGATGACCTCATCTACCGGGTGGAGCAATTTGCGAACGTCCCGCGGCCGGCCCACACCGCCGGGGCCCGAGTCGGCGAATTCCACGAGCACCACGCCGGCGGGATCGATGCTCTTCACGACGCCGTCCGCCAGCTTGTCCTTCACTTTCGCGACATACGACTGCTTGTCCGGGCCCTGGAGAATCGCGAGCATCAGGTCGCCTTTGCGCGCGACGCCGGTGACCGCCACTTCAGAGACAAAGAACGACTGCAGTCCCGTGCCCACGCGCGGCTGACCGGTGATCGCCGTGCGGCGCGGCGTGATCAAGCTGACGAACGGATCGCGGCGCCCGAGGCTCTCGTACGAGCCGGCCGACGGCGCCGGTTCGCCCACCTTGGCGCCGACTTGAATCTGTTGCGCGGACACCGGCACCGTCAGAACGGCGGCCAGCGCGCACGCGGTCGCGAGAGTTGTTTTCATGGTGTTCATGGCCGGCCTCCCCGCGCCCCGGCCGGCGTGGCCGCGGGAGCGCTCAGTTCCTGTCGGAAGACGAAAGTGGTCGCGAGACACGTCACGGTGACCGTGCCGCGGCCCGTCGGTTTGACCTTGGTCTTGATGTCGAGGTCGGTCACGGAGATCAGGCGGGCCATCGACGCGAGGCGGTCGAAGAACCGGCCGAGGTCGTGGTAGCCGCCCTCGAACGTCAGTTGAATCGGCCACTCGGAGTACTGCGCCTTGGCCACGATCTCGCTGGGCTTGAAGCTCGCGATGTCGAGCGACGACTCGGCCGCGACGTCGTGCAGGCTGCGGAGCACATCCTGCGGGTCTTTCTCTTCCGGGATGGCGGCAGTGGTTTCGCGGAGCGAGACCTGCAGCGCCTTGACCTCACGCTGAAGCGCCGGCAGTTTGTCAGTAATGGCCTGGACGCGAACCACTTCGCCTTCCAGCTTTGCCAGGTGCGCCCGGCGCGTTTCCAATTCCGCGGACCCTGGTCCAATCGAGACCTGCCACGCGCCGGCCATGGCCACAACGCACAGCAACCCGAAGATGATCATCTGGGTGCGCGACGACAGTTCGTGAAAACTCTTGGCCATGACTACACTCCAGACCGGGTGGCCGGCGCGGTGGCGGGCGTCGCCGGAACCGTGGAGACCGGGACCGCCTTCAGGAGAAAGCGAAACACGTTGGTCTCTTCAACCGTCTCCATGAGGGTCATCACGACCTCCACGGGCATCTTGAAGAAGCCGGAGTCCTGCAGAGACTTCGCGTAATCCGACACGGAAGTCTGCGACATCGCGCGGCCTTCGATCGTGACCGCCGCGTTGTTCTGTTTGATTTCCATCAGCCAGAGCCCGTCCGGCAGCGTGCCGTTCAACAGGTCCAGCATCTTCACGGGCGCGTGCTTGGCCGTCCGCAGGCGGTCGATGAGCATCAGGCGCTCTTCGAGTTCCGCCTTCTGGCTGCGCGCCGTGTCGAGCAGCTTCATCGCGTCTTTGAGTTCTTCGATGCGGGCTTCGGCTTTCAAGATGCCCGCTTCAGTCGTCGCGCGCTGATAGCTCAAGTAGTACCACCAGCCGCCGACCACGAGACCGGTGACCAGCAACATGCCCAGGCCGACCAGCGCCGAGCGCTGCTCTGCCGGCACCCACGATTTGGCGGGCGCCACGCCCGTTCCGCCGCCGAGAAGATTGACGCGAATCATCGGTCGCCTTCCTTCCGCATCGCGAGACCCACAGCCACGGCGTAGGCCGGACCGACCGCGTCGGCGCCGACCGCCCGGCCCGAACGCGACACCCGCCGGAACGGGTCGAATACATCGACCGGCGCGCCGAACTCGCTGGCGAGCAGATCCACGAGACCCACCGCCTGCCACGCGCCGCCCGACAGCACCACGCGGCTCAACCGATCGATTGGCGAGGTCGCGCGGTAGAAGTCCACGGTCTTGCGCACTTCGAGTACGAGTTGCGCACTCGCCTCGCGCAACACGCCGGCCACCTGATCCGGACTGATCTCCGCCGGATACTGGCCGTGCAGCATGCGCTTGGCCGCCAGCTCATCGATGCCAACCGAACCGAATTCCTTGAGGAGAGCGTTCAGGTGCACCTGTCCGCCGATCGAAATGTCGCGCGTGAAGATCGGTTCGCCGCGCTCGAGCAGGCACACGACCGTCATGCCGCTGCCCACATGAATGAGGGCCGACAACGGGTCCGTGCGCTCCGGATAGTTCATCTGATAGGCGTTGGCGATCGCGAACGCTTCAACGTCGACCACGACCGGACGCCGGCCGGTCTGCGCGATGACGCCGGCGCGATCGTCGATGCGGTCCTTGCGCGCCGCGACGAGCAGCACTTCGAGGCCGGGCTTCGCGCCGTCGGCGGCAGGCTTGGGGGACTCGGCGTTGCGCAGCACCTGGTAGTCGAGCTGGACGTCGGCGAGGTCGAACGGAATGTACTGCTCGGCCTCCCACGGAATCGCTTCGCTCAGTTCCGCGTCGGTCATGGCCGGCAACGAGAGCCGCTTCACAATGACCGCATGACCGGACAGGGCGCTCGCAATCGTGGCGCGCCGCATGCCGATCGAATCGAGAAGTTGATTGACGGTCTGGCTGACCATGGTCGGGTCGGAAACCGCGCCATCCTGGATGCATCCATCCGGGATCGGAGCCTCGCCGGCCGCGAGCAGCGACCAGCCGCCTCGGCTCTGCTTAAGACTGACGGCACGGACCGCGCTCGACCCAATGTCGACACCGACCGTAGGAGGACGGAAGAAGGAACCAGGAACCATGACGGCGGAATGTAGGGCAAGGAAGATGCCAGCCCCTCACCGTGGTGAGCGCCTTGCCTATGACGCAGTTACAGGGGTTTCCGGGCCCTCGAACTCGCAGAAAGCTCCGGGAAAGGTGGAGGGTTGTGCCAGACCTTACGGATCCGTAACGCCGGGCACGGGACGGGTGGCTCCCGACGTACGGACTCCCCACGTGGCAAAAACTGCCACTTGGGGCAGGTCTGGATTGACATTTCTTCAACCCGGCTCTATGATTTTGGTTTGCCGTTCGGTGAATTTAGCCGGACGTGGCTGACTTAACGGCCAGACGACCGCACAACAGAGAGGTCTCGGGGAACGATGGGCACGCGAACGCCCGCCGCCGTGTCAAGTGACCGGCAGTGGCACATTATCGACGCGAACGGACTGGTACTGGGTCGTATTGCCAGTCGCTGTTCACGGTTGTTACAGGGCAAGCACAAACCGTCGTGGACGCCGTTTCTTGATCACGGCGATCATGTCGTCGTGATCAACGCCGCGAAGGTCAAGCTCACCGGCCGCAAGGAAGAACAGAAGATCTACCGGCAGCACAGCGGATACGAAGGCGGCTTGCGCGAGACGCGCGCGAAGATCGTCCGTCAGCGGCATCCGATTCGCCTGGTGGAAGATGCCGTGCACGGCATGTTGCCCAAGACCAAGCTCGGTCAGGCGATGTACAAAAAATTGAAGGTCTACGCGGACGCGAATCACCCGCACGCCGCGCAGAAACCGAAGACGCTCGAGGTCGCATAACTTTGGCTACTACTCAGCATTACGGCACCGGACGGCGCAAGACATCCACCGCGCGCGTGTTCCTGCGGCCCGGCACCGGCAAGATCACGGTCAATGACCGTTCCCTCGAATCCAACTTCCCCACCCAATCGCTGAGACTCGTCATTCGTCAGCCGCTCGTGCTGACCGAGAACGTCGAACGCTTCGACATTCTGGCGACGACCATCGGCGGCGGTGTGGCGGGACAGGCCAGTGCGCTGCGCCTCGGCATCGCGCGCGCGCTGGTGGAATACAACGCCGACCTGCGCTCACCGCTGCGCAAGGCCGGTTTCCTCACGCGCGACCCGCGCGCGAAGGAACGCAAGAAGTACGGAATGGCCGGCGCCCGCAAGCGCTTCCAGTTCAGTAAGCGATAAGTAAGGAGACGAGTCAGCTTGAACGCGATCGCCATGAAGGATCTGCTCGAGGCTGGCGTCCATTTCGGACACCAGACGAAGCGTTGGAACCCGAAGATGAAGCCCTACATCTTCGGCGAACGGAACGGCATCTACATCCTCGACCTCGGCCGGACCGCAAAGCTCTACCGCGAAGCGGCAGACTTCATCAGCAACATCGCCTCGCAAGGCGGCACGGTGCTCTACGTCGGCACCAAGCGCCAGGCGCAGGACGCGATCTCGGAAGAAGCCACGCGCTGCGGCATGTTCTACGTGAACCAGCGCTGGCTCGGCGGACTCCTCACCAACTTCACGACCATTCAGCGCAGCCTCGCCCGGCTCCGCGAGCTCGAAGCGATGACCACCGACGGCCGGTACGACACGCTGTCGAAGAAGGAAATCGCCCGGCTCGACAAGGAACGCCGCAAGCTCGCCAAAAACCTCGACGGCATCCGCGGCATGAGCCGCCTGCCCGACGCGGTCTTCGTGGTCGACACCCGGCACGAACAGATTGCCGTGGACGAAGCGCGCAAGCTCAAAATTCCGGTCATCGGTGTCGTGGACACGAACTGCGACCCCGATGAAGTCGACTACGTGATTCCGGGTAACGACGACGCGCTGCGGTCGATCCGCCTGTTCGCGGCGGGCATCGCCGACGCCGTGCTCTCCGGGCGTGGCATCGCCGAAGCCGCGGCCTCCGAAGCCGCCGACGCCAGATCCCGCGCGCAAGCCGCACCGGCAACCGCGTAAATTTCGATCGCCCCCCGGGTCTAAAGACCCGGGGCTCCATCGGTCCCGCGGCCTTGCTCCGCACGGGGCCACATATCCGTACAGGTCACGCCATGGCAGAGATTCCCGCAGCACTCGTAAAGACCCTTCGCGACGCAACCGGCGCAGGCATGATGGAATGCAAGGCCGCCCTCCAGGAAGCCAACGGCGACCTCGAAGAAGCCAAGCTCATCCTCCGCAAGCGCGGCCTGGCGCAGGCCGGCAAGAAGAGCGGCCGCGCGATGCGCGAAGGCCTCATCGGGTCTTACCTCCACATGGGCGGCAAGATTGGCGTGCTCGTGGAACTGAACTGCGAATCGGACTTCGTGGCCCGCACCGAAGACTTCCAGACGCTCCTCCGCGAGCTGTCCCTGCAGGTCGCCGCCGCCAACCCGACGTACGTGCGCCGCGAAGACGTGCCGGCCGATGTGCTGGAACGTGAGCGCAGCGTCTACCGCGCGCAGATGGAAAACTCGGGCAAGCCGCCCGCGGTTATCGAAAAGATCGTCGAGGGCAAGCTCGGCAGCTTCTACGAACAATCCTGTTTGCTCGACCAGCCTTCGATTCGCGACCCGAAGCAGACGGTCGCCGTGCTGATCCAGGCGGCCATCGCCAAACTCGGCGAGAACATCAGCGTCGCCCGGTTCGTCCGCTTCAAGCTCGGCGAAGGCCTCTAAGTACTCGAAAGCGGCTTCGTGGACGGTCTTGCTGGCCAGAGCAAGACCCGTCCCCCACTTGTCCGATATAATCCGTTCTCGGTGTCTAGTCCTGCCTATTCCCGTGTCCTGCTGAAGCTCTCCGGCGAAGCCCTTATGGGCGATCAGTCGTTCGGGATCGACCCGATCATCGCGACGCAGATCGCCAAGGAAGTCGGAGAAATCCAGTCTCTCGGTATTCAAACAGCCATCGTCATCGGCGGCGGCAATCTGTTCCGCGGCCTCGCGGCCAGCACCCGCGGCATGGAACGATCGACGGCCGATCACATGGGCATGCTGGCCACGGTGATCAATGCCCTGGCGCTCCAGGATGCCCTCGAACAAATCGGCGTCACGACGCGCGTGATCAGCGCCATCGAGATGCGCGCCGTGGCTGAGCCGTTCATTCGACGCCGCGCGCTGCGGCATCTGGAGAAGGGCCGCGTCGTGATCTTCGCGGCCGGCACCGGCAATCCGTACTTCACGACCGACACGGCCGCGGCACTCCGGGCGATGGAAATGCGCTCGGAGGTCATCCTCAAAGGCACCAAGGTGGACGGCATCTACTCGGCCGACCCGATGATCCACAAGGATGCGACCCGTTACGAAACCATCTCGTACCTCCAGGTGCTCGAACAGCGCCTCCAGGTGATGGACGCCACCGCCATTTCGCTCTGCATGGACAACAAACTGCCCATCGTCGTCTTCAAGCTCATGCGCGCCGGCAATCTCCGGCGCGTCATCATGGGCGAGCCGGTGGGAACCACGGTCAAGTTCGCGTAACGACCGGTCCCCGTTCACCTGTCTTTCGAGGGTTCCATGGACGTCAATGATCTGAAAAGCCTGAGCGCCGAAGTCAAGAAGCGGATGGACACGTCGATCGAACATGTCCGAAAGGAGCTCTCGGGCGTGCGTACCGGCCGCGCCACGACCACGATGCTCGATCCGGTTCACGTCGAGGCGTACGGCACGCTCGTGCCGCTGAATCAGGTCGCGACGCTCTCGGTGCCGGAGCCGACGATGATCGTCGCGCAGCCGTTCGATCCGTCGCTGCTGGGCGCCATCGAGCGCGGCGTGACCAAGGCCAACCTGGGCCTCAACCCCGCGTCCGACGGCAAGGTCGTGCGCATCCCGATTCCGGCGCTGACCGAAGATCGGCGCAAGGACATGTCGCGCCTCGTCCACAAATACGCCGAAGAGGGCCGCAACGTCGTGCGGCAAGTCCGGCGCGACGCGAACGATCGCCTCAAGAAGCTGCTCAAGGACCACAAGATTTCCGAAGACGATGAACGTCGCGCGCTCGATGAGGTGCAGAAGATCACCGATCAGCACGTTTCGATGATCGACGACCTCCAGAAGAAGAAGGACCAGGAACTGCTCGGCAAATGAGCGCGTTCACGCATCTCGAGTGCTCCGTCCCCTGCGGCGCACCGCCGCGCGATCCGCGGCAGATTCACCATCTGTGTTCGTGCGGCATGCCGTTGCTCGCCCGCTACGACCTCGATGCCCTGCGCGGATGGTCGCGGGAGTCGCTGGCCACGCGCGAGCGTTCGATGTGGCGTTACCGCGAGGTGATGCCGCTCCTCGATGGCGAATCGCCAATCACGCTGGGTGAAGGCTGGACGCCGCTCATCCACGCGGCGCACCTCGGCGCGCGGCTCGGCCTGAGCCAGCTGTACGTCAAGGACGAGTCGCTCAATCCTACGAATTCATTCAAAGCACGTGGCCTGTCGGCCGCGGTGACGCGCGCGTTCCATTTGGGTGCGACGGCTCTGTCAATCCCGACGGCCGGCAACGCCGGCAACGCGATGGCGGCCTATGCCGCGCGAGCCGGCCTCGAGGCGAATGTGTTCATGCCGCGCGACGTGAAGACGCCGTTCATTCGCGAATGTGAACTCTACGGCGCGAACATCACGCTGGTGGACGGCCTCATCACGGACGCCGGCAAGATGGCCGCGGAGCTCGGCAAGACGCACGGTTGGTACGACGTGTCCACACTCAAAGAGCCCTACCGCATCGAAGGCAAGAAGACGATGGGGTACGAAGTGGCCGAGCAAATGGACTGGACGCTGCCGGATTGGATTATTTATCCGACGGGCGGCGGCACGGGCATGGTCGGCATGTGGAAGGCGTTTGCCGAGATGTCCGCGCTCGGCTGGATTGATCCCGTGCGGCGTCCGCACATGGTCACGGTACAAGCCGCAGGCTGCGCGCCCATTGTCCGTGCGTTTGATGCCGGCACGGAAAAGGCCGACATGTGGGAAGCCGCGCATACGATCGCTGACGGCCTGCGCGTGCCAAAAGCCATTGGCGACTTTCTCGTGTTGCGCGCCGTGCGTGAAAGCGGCGGCGCGGCCGTCGCGGTCGAAGACGCCGACATGGTCGCCGGCATGCGGGATCTGGGATCGCTCGAAGGCATCAGCGCCGCGCCCGAAGGCGGCGCCGCACTGCACGCATTGCGCGTCCTCATCGCGGCCGGCCGCATCGAGCCCCATCACAAGGTCGTGCTCTACAACACCGGCGGCGCGCTGAAATACTTAGACGTGCTTGCATGACGTACCTGTCGTACCTGTCGTACCTGTCGTACCTGTCGTACCAGCCATGATTGGCATTCTGTTTACCGGCGGCACGATCTCCATGAAGCTCGACCCGGTCACCGGGGCGGCGGTGCCGGCGATGAGCGCGGCCGACATCCTGGCGCAAGTGCCCGGACTGGGCGACATCGCCGAGATTGAGATCGAAGATCTTTCGCGGCTGCCTGGCCCGCACGTGACACCCGAACAGATGTGGCGGCTCGCGCGGCGCGCTGCGGCGTGGCTGGATCGCCCCGACGTGGATGGCCTCGTCATCACGCACGGCACGGACACGATCGAAGAAACCGCGTACCTGCTCGACCTCGTGCTGCTCACCGAGAAGCCGGTGGTGCTCGTCGGCGCGATGCGCACCGTGTCCGATGTCGGCTGGGACGGACCTGCCAACCTGCTCGCGGCCGTGCGGGTCGCCGCCTCCCCTGCCGCCCGCAGCCAGGGCGTGCTCGTCGTCATGGACGACCACATCCTGCCGGCGCGGGAAGTCCGGAAGGTTCACACTGAGTCGTCGGCCTCGTTCGCCACGCCCGAGTTCGGGCCGCTCGGCCAGGTGGATGCCGGCAAGGTCATTTTTCGGCGCCAGACGCTGCGTCACACGATGTGGCGCGACCAACAGGCGGAGCCGGGCCTGCGTGTCGCGAAGATCGAAACCCGCGTGGATTTGCTCCAGGCCTATACGGGGATGGATCACACGATCATCGATCACTTGTGCAGTCGAGGCCCGCGCGGCCTGGCGCTCATTGCCTTTGGCCGCGGCAACGTGCCGCCCGCGATTATGCCGTCGCTGCGCCACGCCATCGATACGGGTGTGCTGGTAACGGTGTCATCCCGCTGCGTGGCCGGGCGCGTCAGCGCGCGCTACGGCTACGACGGCGGCGGCTTGCAACTGCGGGAGATGGGCGCGATTCTGGCGGGCGACCTGTCGGGCGCGAAGGCGCGGCTGTTGCAGATGGTCGTGCTTGGATTCGTGAGCGATGTGGCGGAAGCGAAAACGCTGATGCTCGCAGCGACGGCGTAAGAAACGCGATCGTAGCCGTCGGGCTTCTGTCGTAGCCGTCGGGCTTCAGCCCGACGGGTCGCGCGGCGGGCTAAAGCCCGCCGCCTACGTTCACACCTCCGCCGTCTTCTTCCCTGCCAACTTGCAACTCATAGCTGTGCACGAACTGGCCGTCGATGACTTCGCCGAGCCGTTCATCCTGCACGAAGATCCGACGGCCATCGAGACCGAACGGGTCCATGCCGCCGGCGGCGACGGCCGGATCGAGGAACGGGAATGGCGCGACCTGGCGGCCGAAGACCCTGAGGGTATGGACGCCCGCGTCTGTGAACCGGACCCACACGTTGTAGACGCCAACCGTAAAGTCGTCATCTTCCATGACGCGGACGCACGCGGGGTCCACGGCATAGCTGGTTCCATCCACTTCGAGGGCCGTCAACCGGAACGCGGCCATCTGGCTCCGCAGGTCACTGCCCGCGCGGCCTCGGGCAAATCCCATGCGGCTGCCGTACCAGCGTCCGGCCACGGCGCGCACGCCGCCAAAATCCTTGTCCCGTGTGTACTGAAGTGCCCGAAACGCGAGTCCGTCCAGATTGGCCGTGCCGACGTCGACAAAGCCCTGGGAATCCCGGCCCAAATAATACGGAAGGAACTCGAAGCCACCCGGAAGTTCGCTGCAGTCGCTCCACAGCTCGTGGCCCTCGGCCGAGGGACGGGTGGCGGCTTGTGGTCGGGCGGCAACAACAGCGATCGCGAGGGCCATCAGCCCTGCGACGACGAGCCTGCGAAGCATGAACGCTCCCGGTCTCTGCCGTTCCCGCGAACGGCGTCTAGTCGCCGAAACAGATTCCGACGTGTCTGGCTGTACGAACTACGTCGCCGTCTACCGGAACGTTCCGTGTCTTCCCCACTATTTCTGCAAGGGGCACAGCCACGATATCGGGCGACTGGAGGGCGGTCATGACCCCAAACTCGCCGCGCATGAGTAATTCGACGGCGAAACTGCCAAAACGGGTGGCCAGCACCCGGTCATAGGCCAGGGGGGCCCCTCCCCGCTGGAGGTGCCCAAGGACGACGTGCCGGGACTCCTTGCCGGTCAGGCGCTCGAGGTGGCGGGAGACGTACTCCCCCATGCCGCCCAGGCGTTCGACGCGATCCGCAGTGCCGGCGGTCAGGATCGCCCGTTCGCCATCCACTTCATGGGCGCCTTCGGCCACGACCACGATGCTGAACCGGGCGCCGTATCGCTCGCGTTCCAGGATGCGCTCGGCGACCTTCGCGGACTTGAACGGAATCTCTGGAATCAGCACGACGTCTGCCCCGCCGCCGATGCCCGCGTAGAGCGCGATCCAGCCGGCGTAGCGGCCCATGACTTCGGCGACCATGATGCGGTGATGCGACTCGGCGGTCGTATGGAGCCGGTCGAGCGCGTCGGTCGCAAAGGCCACCGCCGTGTCGAATCCGAACGTCATCGTCGTGGCGGCGATGTCGTTGTCGATGGTCTTCGGCACGCCGACGATGGGAATCCCGCGCTTGTGAAAATCGTGCGCGATGGTCAAGGTGCCGTCGCCGCCGATGACGACCAGGGCATCGAGGCCCATCTTCGTGAAATTACCGATGCAGCGTTCGGAATAGTCCACCGGGCCGTCTGCGGTATCGATCGGATACACGAACGGATTGCCCCTGTTGGTGGTGCCCAGAATCGTGCCGCCGATGCGCAGGATGCCGGTCACGTCCTTCAGAGTCAGGATGCGCGATCGCTCGGGATAGATGAGGCCATCAAAACTGTCTTCGAGGCCGATGCACTCGATGCCATGAAAGGAGGCGGACTTGACGACGGCGCGAATCACGGCGTTCAGGCCCGGCGCATCGCCGCCGCCGGTAAGAATTCCAATACGTTTAATAGGTGCCGGCATGTTTGCGGCCAGTCTAGAACGGTTTTCATCTTGGCGTCGCGACTAATGGTGAGGAGATTCGCACAGGGGGGGTCGGGTCTGTTTTCCACAGGTTGTTCAGTCGGGTCGTAACCTGTGGAAAACA
>Ga0315912_10004627_pt1 | contig 12968 bp, 10 predicted proteins | sample VfabasoilMG_FD_204469 | JGI IMG/M metagenome (GOLD analysis project Ga0315912, IMG submission 204469) | Garden soil microbial communities collected in Santa Monica, California, United States - V. faba soil | ecosystem: Environmental > Terrestrial > Soil > Garden | place: USA: California... | reverse complement strand
TGCGGGTGTACACCTCCTTCAGCACCGGATCGTATTTCTCTCCAAGGAAGGCGAAGGGCGCGATCAGCGCGCCCGTGCTCACGCCGGTCACGGCCTTGAACACCGGCCGCGTGCCAGCGGCGCTCCAACCGTTCAGCAGACCGGCGCCGAAGGCGCCGTTATCGCCACCACCCGAAATCGCCAGCAGTGCGGCCGGCGGCAGTTCTCCGGCATGACCGGCACTGGCCAGATACGCACGCTCGCGCTCCCGCGCAGCCACCACGTCGCGGACCATGGGCTCCAGGTCCGAAGCCACGTAGTACCGCGCGTGGGGAATTCCCGGGATCTCGGCCCTGAGCAGCTGGTCCTGCGGAACGGCTGCGAGCCGTGCCACCGGCCGCAGCGACAGCTTGACGTACACGCCCACCGCCAGCACTACCACGGCGATGGCCACGAACGCGATCAGCCACTTCGTTTTCCTGCTCATGTCGTTCTTCTCGTTGGGACGACTATCGGAGTAGCGAGGGCCCCGTGGGCCCGAATCCTGGAAGCCGAGGATCACTTCACCGTGCACTTCCCAAAGAGAACGTAGGCGCCCTTCTTGTCCGCGACGGTGAAGGTGATGCGGCCGTCGCTCTTGAACACCACAGCCGTCCACGCCGCGGCGCGATCGGTGCCCTGCGCGATCAGCTGCTCATCCGTGGTCACCACGTTGGCAATGGCCAGCGGCTGCGTGCGATACGGAGTCACCAGCACCTTGCCGGCGAAATCGATGCTCACGCTCTTGGGCGCGTCGGTGTTCTCGGCCTTGGCCTTTCCGCAAGCCTTGCCCGGGAGGCAGTCATGCGCTTCCTGCGGCGCGCAGGTCAGCGCCTTGGTGCCATCGATGCCCTGCGCGAAGGCGCCCAGGGTCATGCCGGCGGACATCAGCAGCGCCGCGGCGGGAAGAATCTTCATGGTCGCCTCCTTAACTATTCTTGTATGTGGACGCGCCGATCTTACGAGTCTGCAAATCGGCCGGTTGCCTGCCCATTTGGGCAGGTGAGAGCCATCTTCACCTGATCGCGCAGAGGGCCTCATCAGGCCTGTAGGTTCACTCCTACCACTCAAGCACGCCTGCCTTGATTTCGCTCCGTGCCCCGCTGCGCGAGGATGAGAACCTCCTTCGAGGGCAGCACCATGGATGACAGTGAGCTGCGGCAGGCCCGGGCACGCATTTCTGCCGCCTGCGAAGCCCTGGTCGACGTCGAAAAAACGCTCCATGCCGCGGCTGACGCGGCGCCTGGGCAGCAGGTGGCCGGCAGGATCACGCAGGCGCTGAAGGCCATCGCCGCCGTTCGTGATGAGCTCAAGGCGGTGGGGCCCCAACAGCTCACGCCGCCGCTCGAGAAATCCATCGAACGCGAGAGTGTGGCGCGCGCGCTATCCGAAGTGAGATCCGGCGAATACGACGTGCAGGGCTAGTTCCCGGGAGCGGCTGCCTTGAGGTTGACCCAGTCGTTGATGCAGTTGGTGGAGGCACGGCCTGCCGGCGTCGATCCCGCTGACGCCAGCGGCACGAACTCCGGCTGTTCCTTTGGCCTGCGCAAATCCTGGTTGACCTGCCGGATGAAGTAGCACGGAGGAAGCTGGGCCCTGGCCAGCAACGCGTCGCGCTGCTCCGGTGAGAGCTTCTGGAGGTATCTCAGGAATGCCTCGAAGTTGGGGAAGCTCAGTTCCTGAGGCGAGCCTTTTGCCACCGGCGAAGCCGCACTGGATGGTGGATCCGCCTTCTTGTCCGGCGCGGCCGGTGGAGTCTGCGCCAGCGCGGGCACCGTGGCGGCGAGCAGCATGATTGCAATCCTGCGCATAAGGGCCTCCATTCGCTCTGCGGAATGATGCTCCCGGCCTCCGGGGGAGTCGAGATGGACGAGGCTCTGCTATTGTTGCCCAGACAATCAGGCGGGGGCGCCTTGGGTTCATGATGACTTCCAACAACAGATTCCTGGGTGTCCTGGCCATTGCTCTGGCGCTTGTCGGCTGTTCCGATCCGGCACCACCACCGCAGGCCCCGCCCGCCGTGGTGGTCGCCTCCCCTCTCACTGAGAAAGTCTCGGACTGGGATGACTATTCCGGGCGATTCGAGGCCGTGGAAACGGTGGAGGTACGCCCGCGGGTCAGCGGCGCAATCCAGTCCATCCACTTCAAGGATGGCGAACGCGTACAGAAGGGGCAGCTGCTGTTCAGCATCGATCCGCGTCCTTACGCCGCCTCACTGGCGCGCGCGAAGGCACAGGCCGCCGGCGCTCGCGCGTTGCTCGCCAATGCCGATGCCGAGCTGAAGCGCGCGCAGACGCTGGTGGAATCGAAGCTCATCAGCGTGGCGCAGGCGGATCTGCGAGCAGCCGATCAGCAGCAGGCCGCAGCCAGCCTGGCCGCAGCCGAGGCAGAACTCGCCACGCATGAATTGAATCTTTCCTTCACCCAGGTGGTTGCGCCAATTTCCGGCCGGGCTTCCTACCGCCGCCTGGCCGCGGGCAATATCGTCAGCGCGGACACCACCGTTCTGACCACGCTGGTCAGCGAAAGCCCCATCCGCTTCCTGTTCGATGCACCCGAGTCGGCGCTGCTCAAGTACCGCCGCGAAGGCGCTGGCGCGAACAACAGCGCGGTGGAGATCCGCCTGCAGGATGAGACCGAGTACCGCTGGAAGGGTCGCGTCGATTTCGTCGACAACGCGCTCGACCGAAGCTCGGGCACCATCCGCGGCCGCGCCGTGGTCGACAACCCGGAGGGCTTCATCTCGCCCGGCATGTTCGGCCAGATGCGCCTGTTCGCATCGAAGCCCTTCGAGGCGCTGATGGTGCCGGATGAGGCCATCGTGACCGACCAGACGCGCCAGGTGGTTTACACCGTGGATGGAGAAGGTACGGTGTCGCAGAAGGTCGTGACGCCTGGCCGGCTCATCGACGGCCTGCGCGTGGTCCGCGCAGGCCTGACGCCCGCGGATCGCGTGATCATCTCCGGTGTGCAGCGCGCGCGCGTGGGCCGCAAGGTGGCGGTGACGGAAGGCAAGGTGACGGCGTTCCCGTCCGGTGTTTCGCGCGGCGAGACCAGCACGCTCACCATGCCGAAATAGCCGACGCCTCCGCCCCATGAAGCTGTCGCACTTCTTCATCGACCGGCCGATCTTCGCGGCGGCGGTGTCCGTCGTGATCACCCTGACCGGCCTGATCGCCTGGCTCACCCTGCCGGTGGACCAGTATCCGCAGATCGCGCCTCCCACCGTGTCGGTGAACGCAGCCTATCCCGGCGCCACCGCCGAGGAGATCGCAGAGACCGTGGCCGCCCCGCTGGAGCAGCAGATCAACGGCATCCAGAACATGCTGTACATGTCCTCCTCGTCCACCGGCGAGGGGCGCATGTCCATCACGGTGACATTCAAGGCCGGCACCAGCGTCGATATCGCCCAGGTCGAAGTGCAGAACCGCATCCAGACCGTACTGCCACAGCTGCCGCAGGTGGTGCGCGACCTGGGCATCACCGTGCGCAAGGGCTCGAACGACACGCTGCTGATCGTGCACATGTTCACCTCCGACGGCAGCGTGGACCGCAAGTACATCGCCAACTACGCGAGCCTGCAGGTGCGCGAGCGGCTGCTGCGCACGCCGGGCGTGGGCGATGTCACCACCAATGCCGCGCGCGATTACGCCATGCGCGTGTGGATCGATCCGGAGAAGGCGGCCAGTCGCGACCTGACCGTGCAGGAGATCGTCGAGGCGCTGCGCAACAACAACCTGCAGGTGGCCGGCGGCGCCATCGGAGGACCGCCGTTCAATGATTCCCCTGCCGCGTACCAGCTCAATGTGCGCGCGCAGGGCCGGCTGTCGTCCGCGGAGGAATTTGCGCAGGCCATCATCAAGCGCGATGCACAGGGCCGGCTGACACGCATCGGCGATGTGGCCCGCGTGGAACTGGGCGCGCAGAACTACGCCATCAATGCCTACAAGGATGCCGAACCCGCGGTGTCGCTGAGCGTCAACCAGGCGCCCAACACCAACGCCATCGAGACCTGGAACAACATCCGGCAGACCATGAAGGAGCTCGAGCGCGGGTTCCCGCCCGGCGTGGCCTACCAGATCATCTTCGATCCAGTCTCCTTCACCGCCGCGGCCGTGGACGCCGTGCAGCACACGCTGCTGGAAGCCATGGTGCTGGCCGTGATCGTGGTGATGGTGTTCCTGCAGCGCTGGCGCACCGCGCTGATTCCGCTGCTGGCCATTCCCGTGTCGCTGATCGGCACACTGGCGGTGATGTCGGCGTTCGGATTTTCCCTGAACAACCTGTCGATGTTCGCGCTGGTGCTTTCCATCGGCATCGTGGTGGATGACGCCATCGTGGTCGTCGAAAATGTCGAACGGCACCTGCGCGCCGGCATGGCGCCGAAGGAAGCCGCGCACCTCACGATGGACGAGGTGGGCGGCGCGCTGATCGGCATCGCGCTGGTGCTGATCGCGGTGTTCGTGCCCACCGCCTTCATGGGTGGCATCGCCGGGCAGTTCTACAAGCAGTTCGCGCTGACCATTGCCTCGGCGACGGTGATCTCGCTGGTGGTATCGCTGACGCTGTCCCCTGCGCTGGCGGCGAAGATCCTGATGCCGCACGACGAGAGCCACGCCGGAACCACCGCCGCCGGCCGCTGGCTGCATGGCATCGGCGAGCGCCTGAATGGCTGGATGGAAGGAATGTCACAGGCCTATGGGCGCACCACTGCCGTTCTGCTGCGCCGTAGCGCGCTGGTCGGCCTGCTGTTCATCGGCCTGGTGGCGCTCACCGGCTGGCGTGTGCTTGATACACCGCGCGGGTTCATCCCCGTGCAGGACCAGAACAATGTGGCGGTGTCCATCACCATGCCGCCGGGCACCAGCCTTGCCCGCACCGACGCCATCGTGCAGCAGGCCATTCCCATCATCCTCAATACCCCGGGCGTGCGGCACGCCTCGGTGTACTCGGGCATGGATGGCATCACCTTCAGCAACGCCACCAATTCCGGGCAGCTCTGGGCCATCTTTGATCCCTTCGAGGAGCGGCTCCCCAAGGGGCAGACCGCCGAAGTGATCATCGCCGAACTGCGCAAGCGCCTGGCCGTGATCACCGCGGGCGACATCCGCATCACCATGCCCGCCTCCGTGCGTGGCCTGGGATCCACGGGTGGCTTCCGCATGATGATCGAGGACCGCGGCGGTCTGGGCTACCGGGCGCTGGAGCAGGCCACCAATGCGCTGGTGGAAGCCGCGAACGCGGAGCCTGCCATCGGCCAGGCCTTCACCAACTTCAATACCCGCAACCCCTCACTCGATGCCATCGTGGATCGCGACAAGGCGGAGATGCTGGGCGTCCCGGCCCGCAGTGTGTACGCCACGCTGCAGACCTATCTCGCGGGCACCTACGTCAACAACATCAACCTGCTGGGCCACACTTTCCAGGTGATCGCGCAGGGCGACGCAGAATGGCGCCAGGACCAGAACTGGGTGTCCAACCTCAAGACGCGTTCGGCGTCGGGCAGCATGGTGCCGCTGGGCGCGGTGGCCACCCTTCAGCCGGCCACCGCGCCGCATCGGGTGATGCGCTACAACCTCTACCCGGCCGCGGACATCACCGGCGACACGGCGCCGGGATTCTCGTCCGGTGAAGCGCTGGCAGCCATGGAGCGGCTGGCGCGCGAGGTACTGCCTTCGGGCATGAGCTTCGAGTGGACCGACATGGCCTACCAGCAGCAGCTTTCGGGCGACGCCAGCAACCTCGCCTTCGCGCTGGCGGTCGTGTTCGTGTTCATCTTCCTGGCGGCACTCTACGAGAGCCTGACTCTGCCGCTGGCGGTGATCCTCATCGTCCCGCTGTGCGTGCTGGCCGCCCTGCTGGGCGTGAACCTGCTGAAGCTGGACAACAATATCCTCACGCAGATCGGCATGGTGGTGCTGGTGGGCCTTGCCGCCAAGAACGCCATCCTGATCGTGGAGTTCGCGCGGCAGGCGGAGGAACAGCACGGGGTCACACCGACCCAGGCAGCCATCGATGCAGCGCGCACGCGTCTGCGCCCCATCCTCATGACGTCGGCCGCGTTCGTTTTCGGCGTGATTCCGCTGGCCTTCGGCAGTGGCGCAGGCTCGGAGCTGCGCCAGGCACTGGGCGTGGCGGTGTTCTACGGGATGATCGGGGTGACGGCCTTCGGGCTGGTGTTCACGCCGGTGTTCTACATCTTCTGCCGGAAGCTCGCGGGTCTGTTCTCGCGGGAGCCGAAGGTGCCGCGGGTACGAATCACGGGGTCGTGAGCGGCAGCAGCGACTTCAGCCGGGGCTCGCGCAACAGCAATCCTCCCCACATCAGCACGGCCACGTACACACCGAACAGCACATGAGAAAAGAGCGGGTTGTGGAGACGCACATGCGTCGCCACCGCCCCGCCGAGATAGGCAGTCAGCAACACGGCGCCGAGAAGGCTGGTACGCGGGAAGAGGTAGAGCAGCGTGCATGCCAGCAACAACGCTCCGAGTCCCCGCGCCATGCTCGCGCCGGGAAACCCGAGCTTCTGGCCCGCTTCGAGCACGGGCTGCACGGCAGCGAGCTTCATGCCCGCGTCCATCAACAGAAAGAGCACGACCAGCGCGCTCATCGAGAAGCCCGTCCACCACATCTTGTCGTGCACTTCCCACCTCCGGATTGAAGGCCGGGATGCTAGGCAAGCCGCGCCGTTCAGGTCTTGTACAAAAACGACAGCTGCCGTTCCTCGCGCGCGATGCGCGCAGGCGTCAGGCCAATGAGCTTGCGCAGGGACCGGGTGAGATGCGCCTGATCGAAGTAGCCCGTCTCGAACGCGGCATCACTGGGCGGCACGCCGGCCCGGAGCAATAGCGTTGCCCGTCTCGCCCTTTCAATCTGCCGGTACGTCGAGTGGGTGATCCCGGTGGCGTCCAGGAAATGGCGTTGCGCACTGCGCAGCGCCAGGCCGGTCTCCTCCCCCTGCAGCGCCGCGGTCACTGCGGGATTGCGCCTCAGCAGCCCGCGACGCACCAGCCGATGCACGAACTCTTCCGCATTGCCGGAGTCCGGGATCTCCCATGCAGAGCCGTCCAGCCTGAACCGGCCGCGGAAAGCCGGTGGCAGGTTCACGTCGTTGCCGTTCATCAGGCGCCACACGGGGAGTTGCGGCATGAAGCTGCCCGGCTTGAAGCGGATCGCGAACCACTCTCCCTGTGGCGGACAGAACACTTCGCGCGAGCGGGTTTCCGGACCGCGAAAAGTGACCATGGTGTTGCCTGCCAGCCGGGTCACCACCATTTCCCAGTGGCTGGATGCCACGGAAATGAAGCTGCCACCCGATTCGCTGTGACAGGTCCACACCCTCTCGATGAAAGGCGAGTCCGAGGGACGTTCGGAGTCGAAATGTATGAACATGAGGCCCAAGTCTATTACGCTTGCCCCAAGGGAATGCGGGCGAGAACAGCCGGAGTCACCGAGTGCCGTCCATCTTCATCAGCTACGCCTCGGCGGACGCTGCCATTGCCACTGCTCTGGTGGACCGGCTGGAGAACGCTGGCCTGGCCTGCTGGATGGCACCCCGGAATGTCACACCGGGCGCGCTGTATGCCGATGAGATCGTAAGGGCCATCAACGATTCGAGCCTGGTGGTGCTGGTGCTCTCGGCCCACTCGGTGGCGTCGGTGCATGTGGGCAAGGAACTGGAGCGAGCGTCCTCGAAGGGACGGCGCATCATCGCGCTGCGCACCGACACCACCGCCCTGCCTCCGGCATTCGAATATTTTCTGAGCGAGTCGCAGTGGATCGAGGTGGGGCCGGGCGGTATCGAAACGGCCGCAGCAAAACTGACGGATGCGGTGCACCGGCACCTGGAATCGGCCACCGCCAGCACTTCGGTGGTCAGGCCGATCATCCCTCCGCCGGCAGTCGCGAAGCCGCCCCGGGTCCCCGCGCGGCGCAAGAACCTGGCGGTGGCGGCCGTCGCCGCGGCTGCGCTGCTGCTGGCTGGCGCGGGAGTGTACTGGGGTTTCAATCGAGGCTCCGCGTCCGTGCCGTCCATCGCAGACACTTCGCTGGCAGTGCTGCCCTTTGTCGATCTCTCGCCCGAAAAGGATCAGGAGTACTTCTCCGACGGTCTGGCCGAGGAACTGCTCAACGAACTGGCGCAGATCAAGAATCTGCGCGTGGCCGGCCGCACTTCGAGCTTCTCGTTCAAGGGCAAGGACTCGGATCTGCGCGAGATCGGCCGGCGGCTCGGTGTCGGCAACATTCTCGAAGGCAGCGTACGCAAGTCGGGCAATCGCCTGCGCATCACCACGAAGCTGGTGAATACGACGGACGGCGCGCAGCGATGGTCGCAGAGCTATGACCGTGAGCTCAGCGACGTCTTCGCTGTCCAGGAAGAGATCGCAATGGCAGTGTCGGATGCGCTCAGCGTGACACTGGACGTTGGCGAGATGTCCCGCGCCAATGGCGGCACGACGGATGTCGGGGCTTACGACAAGTTCCTGCAGGGCCAGGCTCTCTGGTACCGGGGCGGCGAGCTGCCGGAGTTCCAGAGGACTTCACAGCTCTTTCGCGAGGCGGTGGCACTGGACCCGGACTTCTCACGCGCCTGGAATTCGCTCTATCGCTCCCTTGAACAGGAAATCGTGCGTGGCACCGACGCAGCCACCGCCGGCAGGGAGATGCGGCATTGTGTCGAACGTCTGCTGGCCCTGTCGCCCAAGGCCTGGTGGACGCAGACGATTCTGGCAACCGACCTGATCAGGCAGCACAGATGGCTGGAGGCGGATGCGGCCTCTGCCGCGGCATTGGCCGCCTCGCCGCGGTACGAAGCCAGCCTGAGCTATGGCCTGTTCCTGCAACGAGTGGGACGCGGCAAGGAGTCTGTAGATTACGTCCGGCGCGCGGTCGATGCGGAACCCCTGTCGCGCTCGCTGTCACTCTCGCTCCAGATTGCCCTGACGCAGGCGGAGCGCTTCGCCGAGGCACAGGTGGAGTACGAACGCATCAAGCGGCTGGAGGGGAACACCGTGCTTGCCGATGCGTTTGCCTGGTGGCGGCTGTGGGGCAGCAAACCGCTGGACAAGGCCGCCGTAGGGGCTCATCTGCGCGATATGCACGCCAGGGGCATCCCGTTTGTGACCGGGGTGACCCAGGACAACTGGGATGACCCGCCAGCGGCCGTGGCGGCGCTGCGGCGAACCTACGAGCAGAGCCCGATTCCGAACCCGGGCTTTTCCGCCGTCGCAGATCACTACGGAGCCCGGGATGTGGTGCTCGGATCCCTGCGCAAGGCATTGGTCGACAACAACGGACCGCAGCTGCTCTCCCTGTGGTTGTTCAACGAGAGCGGCTGGCGCAGCGATCCTGAATTCAAGCGCATCCTGAAGGATCTCGGACTGGTGGACTACTTCCGCAGCAGCGGCAAGTGGCCGGACTTCTGCAAACCTGTGGGCGCCGACGATTTCCAGTGCCATTGACCGACGCGCTGGCCTACAATCCGGGGCATTCCGCCGGCCGCAATTCACAGGGAAGGCTCCAATGAAATCGAACAGCCGCATCGTTCTGTGTGCCATGGGCTTTGTTTCGCTCTGCGCAGTCGCGCTGGCGCAGCAGAAGGTCCCCGGTGAAATGTGGCGCCATACCATGTCGATGGAAGCCTCCGGCTTCTCGATGCCGTCGCGCACCACCGAGATGTGCGCACCCGTCGGCAAGCCCGAGGAAGCCATGATCCGCCAGCAGGGTCCGAGCGAGTGCTCCACCAGCAACATGAAGAGCGCCGGCGGCAAGACCTCCTTCGACTTTGCCTGCACGGGAAAGTCACCCATGAAGGGGCACTTTGAAGGCGAGCAGAGTGGCAACACCATGAAGGGCAACATGGACGCCACCGCCGAAGGCATGACGATGAAGATGAAGTTCGAGGCCACCAAGCTGGGCAAGGCCTGCGAAGCCGTCGACTACTCGAACTACAAGCCGCCGGTGGTCGCCGCGGTGGCGATACCGGATACCTGCCAGCAGATCGCCGACAAGATGGATACCAGCCAGCTGGCTTCGGCCGGCAGCGCGCTGCTGGGCCAGTACCCGTCTCCGGATGGCAAGGGCGTGACCAGCTGCAAGCAGCACGCGGCCTTCAAGAAATTCTGCTCGGCCGTGCAGACTCCGGCCGGCTTTGCCGACCTGGATAGCCAGCAGTGGACCTTCCGTGACCAACCGGTCCCGGCGGGCGAGAATGAGCAGGCACGCATGATGCGCGCGCCGCTGAGCGAGTCGCTCAAGGCCTGCGGCCTGGGTGCCGATGCCAACTCGGTGAACGCGCTGCAGAAGAAGATGGTCGATGCGGCGAAGAAGAACGGCAGCTACGGCTTCGTGCTCTATTACGCCGCCGGCACCGAATACGCTGGCGTGAAGGACACCGCCAAGAAGGAGTGTTCGGGCCGCAGCTTCACCAATGCCTCGAACCCGCAGTATTCCCGCCTCTGTGCCAACTATGGCGCTGCGCTGGCGCGCGATGATCGCGCGGGCGTGATGGAGGCCGCGGGATGCGGTCAGGAGCGCGAGGATGCCGCTCGCGGCATCTGCGTCGGCGCGAAGAGCCAGGGATCGGGTTCGGGTGCGAACCTCGGCAACTCCCAGACGGCTACCGCCAGCTCGGGTGTCGCCAGCAGTTCGGGTGCAGCCGCTGGCGCCGCCGGCACGGCCGCGACCCCTGAGGCCAGCGCCGAAGAAGCCGCCAAGGCCGAAGCAGCGAAGAAGGGCAACAGCACCCTCGACAAGGGCAAGAAGGCGCTGAAGGGCCTGTTCGGCCACTGAGCGCACTGCCCGTGCGCGCAGCCCTGCGGATGGCAGGCGCGGCGATGATCGCTGTGCTCGCTCTTCCCGCAGGGAGCGTAGAGCCAGTCACCGACCGGTTTCCCGGCATCGCCACGGCCTATGCGGTGGCGATCGACGGCAAGCTGCGCTGGGCCGCGAACCTCGATCGCCCGCGCCAGCCCGCCTCGCTGGCCAAATTGCTGACCGCGCTGGTGCTGCTGGATCCGGCATGGAAGCCAGACGCCGAAGTCCGGATCAGCGCGGCGGCGGCGGGGATCGAAGGATCGCGCATCGGCCTGAAGGCAGCAGAGGTGCTGACCGCAGCCGATCTGCTGACCGGCATGCTGGTGCGGTCGGGGAATGACGCCTGCCTGGCACTGGTGGAACAAAGCGCCGGATCCATCAGTGCCTTCGCAGCCAGAATGAACCAGCGCGCCGCCGCGCTCGGCATGAAGAACTCGCACTTCGCACATCCCTGCGGTCTCGATGCCCCGGGCCAGCACACTACCGCGCGCGATCTGCTGCTCCTCGGCGAAGCCGCGAAACAGCAGCCGGAGATTACGCGACGCTCCGCGATGACCTCTTCCACAGTGCGCACGCAGGGCGGACGCGAACTGCGCTTCCACAACAGCAACGCCCTGATCGGACGGCAGGCCGATACCTCCGGACTCAAGAGCGGCTATACCAGCCAGGCAGGCAACTGCCTTGTTGCAATTGCCAGCCGCGATGGGCACCAGGTCATGCTCGTACTGCTTGGCGCGCCGGAAAGGTGGTGGGAGGCCGCGGGCATCATTGCACGGGCGCTGGCATTGGCCACTCCAGGGCCGCGGATCGACTGATGCAGAGAGCGCTGCGCCTGCTGCCCTGGCTGCCGGCGCTGCTGGTGGTGGCGGTGTACCTGCCGGCGCTGACCGCCAGCTTCCAGTTCGACGACTGGCAGGTGGTGATGGGCGACGCAAGGGTGGCATCGCTCTCCGCATGGTGGAACTCCATGCCCGGGATGCGCGCGCTGACCAAGCTGAGTTTCGCGATCAATCATGAAGCCGGCAGCGCCGTCGCGGCGTTTCGCTTGGTGAATGTGCTGCTGCACGCGCTGAACTCCACGCTGGTGTTCTTCCTGGCACGCCGGCTGGCCCGGCGGCTGCGCAGCGCGGATGGAGAAGGCGCGGTGATCGTCGCCGCGGTGACGGCGCTGGTTTTCGCGCTGAATCCCGTGCAGACCGAATCGGTCACCTACATCGTTGCGCGTTCGAATGTGCTGGCGGGCAGTTTCTGCCTTCTGGCGCTGCTGGCCTGGCTGCGGGGACGGGAACCGGATGCGGGCTGGTGGTGGGTGGCGCTGGCTGGCCTCCTCTACATCGCCGCGCTCGCCAGCAAGGAAACCGCCGCAGTGCTGCCGCTGGCGATGCTGCTCTGCCTGGCCGCCGAACGCGCTCCACCGCGACGCGACCTGCTCGTCCCTCTGGCGCTGTGCGCCCTGGGCGTGATGCTGTTCGTGCTGGCCTGGCCGCACCTGCCTTATGACTACCTGCTGCGAACCAGCCTCGCGGTGCGCGCACCGCTGGAGAACCTGGCCGTGCAGGCACAGGGCGTGACATGGCTCGCGGGACAATTGCTGTTGTGGAGCCGGCTCAACGCCGACCCCATGCTGCTGCCCGCGGATGTCTTCTCGCCGCAGGCGCTGATCCAGTGCGCAATGCTGCTGGTTCTGCTGGCCACAGGATTTGCGGGCCTGCGGCGATGGCCGGCGGCGGCCTTCTCCATTCTCTGGTTCTTCCTGTGGCTGGCGCCAACCAACTCGTTCATCGCCAGGCTGGACATCGCCAACGACCGTCAGCTGTACATGGCGATCATCGGTCCGGCCTGGCTGCTCGGGCACGGCATTGCGCGGCTGCGCCTGCCTGCCTGGATGACCATGCTGCCGCTGGCCATGCTGCTGTGCCTCGGGACGGCAATCCGCAACGGCGTCTACGCCACCGAGCGAACCTTCTGGCAGGACGTGGTCGCCAAGTCGCCACACAACGCGCGCGCCTGGAACAATCTCGGCATGGCGGAGGCCATTGCCTGCCAGCCGGATGCGGCGCGCGACTCCTTCATGGAGGCTTCACGCCTGGAGCCGCTGTTCGTGCAGCCGCAGGTGAATCTGGCGCTGCTGGA
>Ga0315912_10004626_pt1 | contig 12972 bp, 12 predicted proteins | sample VfabasoilMG_FD_204469 | JGI IMG/M metagenome (GOLD analysis project Ga0315912, IMG submission 204469) | Garden soil microbial communities collected in Santa Monica, California, United States - V. faba soil | ecosystem: Environmental > Terrestrial > Soil > Garden | place: USA: California... | reverse complement strand
CGGCCGAGCGCCTCGACGACGGCCCAGCGCACCTCTTCGCGCGCGAGCGCCTTTACGAGACCCGGCACCGCCCGCTGCTCCTTGAGCCGCCCGAGCACCTCGGTCGCGTTGATGACGAGCCACCAGTCGGGATCGCCGAGCAGGCGCGCGGCGGCCGGTGCCACGCGAGGATCGTCGAAGGACGAGACGAGCGTGAGCGCTGCCGAGCGCACGTCGGGATCGGCATCCTGCGTCAGCTCGAGCGCCGGCTCGAGCACGTCGGGTCCGAACTCGCGCATGCTCTCGAGGGCGCGGTCGCGCACCCAGCCTGCGAGCTGCTTCGAGTAGGAGATGAACCGCCGCACCACGGCCTTCCGATCGGGAAGCGCCATGAGGATCTTCAGCGCAGCCTGGCGCAGCGCCGTGTTGCCGCTGGCGAGCAGCGAGAGGACCTGATCGACGGCCTGCGGGCCCGAGCGCGGCACGAGCTGCTGGATCGCCTGCACGAGCAGCTGCTGCGTCGAGTAGGGCTCGTCCGGCACGCGCTTCAGGAACAGGTCGAGATGCTGCGGCCCTGCATGCTTGACGATCGCCTGGTATGCCGCGAAGCGGATGCGCTCCTCGGGATCCTCGAGCAGCCGCTCGAAGAACGGAACGTGTGCCGGCTGCGCGACCTCCGCGAAGCGCTGCACGGCCTTCAGGCGATGTGCGGCCTCGCCGGTCTCGACGATCTTCGCGAGCAGCGGTGCCGTCTGCGGCGTCAGCGGCATGTCGAGCACGGCCTCGGCCGCCGAGCGCCTCAGGTTCGCGTCCTGCGCATCGATGAGCTTGCCGATCTCCGCGGCGAGATCGATGCCTGGGAGCGATGCCACGGCGGTGAGCGCGGCGCGGCGCGCGGCCTCGGGCCGACCCGACAGCGCCGAGATGGCGAAGCGCAGCGTCTCGGGATCGCGCCGTGTCGCGAGCGACTGAGTCGCGGCCTTCCGCACTTCGGCGTCGGGAGTGAAGAGGCACTTCACGAGCTCGACGGTCTTGATGGACGTCGATGCCGCGAGCTCCTCGAGGAGCATCTTGCGCTCTTCCGGGCCGTCGTAGCGGCGTCCGAGGAGTCGCTCGACGAGGTCCTTCGTTTCGGACTTGAATAGCGTGGCCACGTGCCGAGTCCTCTGGTTCGGGCCCGCCCGGGCGACGGACTGCCCCGTGGGGCATTTCGGCGCCGCGACCGCCCGACTTGAGCCTGGCGCCTCGCCGGTTCAAGCTAGGAGTAAGCCTCCGGAAACTCGGGCCGCCAGGATGCGCCCCGCGGGTCGGCCAGATCGCGTTCCGACGGAACTCGAGCGTAGCGGCTTCCTACGTGAGTTCCGGAGGGACGCGAGATGGCTGGCCCCCGGGGTAGCAGCTGCGAGCCCCAGTTTCCGCATGCGAACTGGTCAGGCCCACGTGTTGCTCGGAGATTCCCAATGAAGCTCGCCGCCAGCCTCCTCGCCGCCGCCCTCCTGCCCTCCATCGCCGCCGCCGCGCCCTCGGCCACGTTCACCGTCGTCGAGGGCAACGTCAACGTGAAGGGCGACGAGGAGGTCTGCTTCCGGCTCACGGATCAGACGATGGCCTCCGATCGCCTGCTGGTGCGCGTCCGCTTCCGCGGCGAGGTTCCGAGGGGACACGTCGAGCTCGATGGCGCGCGCAGCGAGCCCCTCTCGCGCGCGTCGGAGGAGATCCCCTTCCTCGTCGATCCGCGTGGCGTCCACCGCCTGTCGCTCATGCTAGAGGCTCCCGCAGCGCTCGAGCTGCTCTCCGTCACGTCCACCGAGACGACCATCGAGCAGGAGAGCTGCGCGCGCTACGACTTCGAATCCGAACGGCGCGTGAGCCTCGAGGTGCCCGAGGACGAGCCGACCAACCGCTTCGAGACGCCCGAGGAGCGCGCGGCGCGCGAGCGGGAGGAAGCCGCGCATCGCCCCCACGATCCCGTGCGCGAGCCGGCGCCCGCGCCGGCTCCCGTGACGTCAGGCGCGACGCTGCGCGTCTCGCCCGGCGCCGAGCTGACACTCACGATGCAGTCGCAGCTCGACTCGAAGTCAGGCTACGTGGGCCAGGCCTTCACGTCGGACCTCGACCATGACGTCCTCGTCGGCGACCGCATCGCGCTGCCCGCCGGCACGCGGATCGAAGGCCACATCGTCACCGTCCAGGATGCCGGCCGCTTCGGGAAGTCGGAGATGCGCCTCGCATTCGACAAGGCGGTGCTGCCGGGCGGGGAGATCGTGCCGATGTCGGCGACGCTCGAGCGCATGGGCAAGGGCTCGGCGAAGAAGCAGGGCGGCATCATCGCGGGATCGGCCGTCGGCGGCGCGATCCTCGGCTCGATCCTCGGCGACTCCGAGGGAGCCGTGCTTGGCGCCGTCCTCGGAGGCGCCATCTCCGCAGGCTCCATCGCAGCGAAGCCCGGCGAGTCCGTCGTGATCCCCGCCGGCACCTCCATCACGATCCGCACCGACTCGGCGATGGAAGTGCCGGTCGCCGCGCACTGAGACGAGGAGCCTCTGACACGAAGAGCCTGCGACCTCGGCGGCGGCCGGGGCTCGCAGGCTCTCGAGATCCGAGGCGGGCTGCCTAGCGCGCCGAGGCGCGCCGCGCGCTCGTCGTGCGGCTGGCCGCCGACGCCGCGCGCGAAACCTCGGCGAGGCTCGTCGAGCGGCGCGCAGCCGAGGCCTTCGCCGCATCGGCCTTCACGGCGCGGGGCGTGGACGGCACCTTGAGCTTCACGGTCCAGTCCACCTTCCCGTCGGGGAGGAACTGCAGCACGAACATGCTGCCGCCCACGACGTGGGGCACGTGCTTGCTGCCGGGCGCACTGACCATCCAGCCTGCCTCCTGGCCGCAGAGCTTCGGCTCGCCATGGACGGCCCATGAAAGGCATACCTCGCCCTTCGGATGGCCATGAGGCGCGCCCGCGCCCTCGAGGCGCAACGCGTCGATGGCGAACGGGAAGTACTTCGTCGGCGGCGAGAGGCGCGTGCCGCGCGCGCCCGCGACGTCGCCCTCGCAGAGCCAGCCCTCGTCCACGCCACGCTGCCAGAGACGACGCACCTCGACGAGGTAGTCGCCGTTGAGCGGGTACTTCGTCGCGAGCGACGTCTTCGCGACGTCGGGACGGGAGAGGTTCAGCCCCATGAGATCGTTCTTGAGGCGAGACAGCATCGCCACGAGGGCGTCACGGCCAGCGTTGCTCACGATACCTCCCCAGTCTCCGGTCTCACGAGTGTTCGGGTGGGGCGACGACGCGCAGGTGCGAGCCGTCGTCCAGGTCGTCGTCGCCAGTCATCTCGTCGTCCGAATCCTCGTCCATCAGGATGGCCAGGAACGACTCCGCGTCCGCGAAGAACTCCTCCTGGGGATCGAAGACGATGGCCTCGGTGAGGCTCGCCAGCGCCCATGCCGCGACGGCGAAGGCGGCCTGCTGCTCTTCGGCGGCGGGGGCCTCGTCGTCGATCTCCAGCACGTAGAGCTGTCGAGCGGCGAGGACCTCTTCGGGGATGTTCTCGCCTGCGCTACGGTCGGCGCGGAATCCTTCCTTCATGCGATCGAGATCGGCGCTCGACTCGGCGACGAAGCCGCCCCGACTCGCCTCGGCCGCGCTGAGCAGGAGCCGCATCCACTGGCTGTCGTCCTCCCTCGATGCGGCGCCGGGAGCCGGCGTCATCTCGAGGCTGAGGCCGGTCTCGCCCGCCCGCGCCACGATCTCGCGGGGGGTAGGTCGTACCGGCGACAGGGCGTAGACCTGCAGTTCGTAGCTCATGCGGCTCCGGACGACCCTTCACGGCCCCCGCAGGCCCTCTGGAGGGCCCGTGGGCAAGGCGCCGAGGCGCCCGGGAGTTCTGTTCGAGGGCCGCACTTTATCATGGGCTGTGCCTCGCCGGGGGAGGCCCGGCCACCCGACGGGGCCGGTCCCCCATGGCCTAGGGGAGTCCCGCCGCGGCATGCTGCGCGGCCCTCGAACGCAAGAAAGCCCCCAGAGAGGATCGTGATGGCCGACGTGCGCATCGCCCAGGACTCGATGGGCGAGGTCAAGGTTCCGGCGGATGCCCACTGGGGTGCCTCCACGCAGCGCGCCGTCGAGAACTTCGCGCTGTCCGGGCAGCGGGTGGACCGGCGCCTCATACGCGCGCTCGCGCTCGTGAAGCGGGCGGCGGCCCGCGCCAACCGCGACGTCGGGCTGCTCGACGAGAAGCACGAGCAGGCGATCCTCCAGGCCTGCACGGAGGTCTCGACCGGCAAGCTCGACGATCAGTTCCCGGTCGAGGTCTACCAGACGGGCTCGGGAACCTCGACCAACGTCAACCTCAACGAGGTCATCGCGAGCCGGGCCAACGAGCTTCTAGGCCAGCCCCGTGGCGCGCGCGCGCCCATCCACCCGAACGATCACGTCAACCTCTGCCAGTCGAGCAACGACGTCATCCCGACGGCGATCCACGTGGCGGTCGGCGTCGCGCTGCAGGAGGATCTCGTCCCCGCGCTGCGCAAGCTCGCGAAGGGCCTCGAGGACAAGGCCCACAGGTGGGACGGCCTCGTGAAGATCGGCCGCACGCATCTCAACGATGCGACGCCGATCCGGCTGGGCCAGGAGCTGGCGGGCTACGCGCAGCAGGTCAAGCACGCCGTCGTGCGCGCGGAAATGGCGCGCGACGGGATCCTCGAGCTGCCGCTCGGGGGGACGGCCGTCGGCACCGGCCTCAACGCGCATCCCGAGTTCGCGCGCAAGGCGATCCAGCGGATCGCCGAGGACACGGGGCTCGCGTTCCGCGAGGCGGCCAACCACTTCGAGGCGCAGGCCGCGCGCGACGGCTGCGTGGACGCGTCGGGCCGGCTCAACACGATCGCCGTCAGCCTCATGAAGATCGCCAATGACCTGCGGCTCCTCGCGAGCGGTCCGCGATGCGGCCTCGGCGAGATCAAGCTTCCGGCCCTCCAACCCGGCTCCTCCATCATGCCCGGCAAGGTCAACCCCGTCGTGCCCGAGGCCGTGGCGATGGCGTGCGCGCGCGTCATGGGCAACCACGTCACGATCACCATCGCCGGCCAGTCGGGGAGCCTCGAGCTCAACGTCATGATGCCCGTGCTGGGCCAGACGCTGCTCGAGTCCGCAGGGCTCCTCGCCGGCGCCGCGAAGGCCCTGCGCGAGAAGTGCATCGACGGGCTCGAGGCCGACGAGGAGCGCTGCGCCGAGATGCTCGAGCGCAGTCTCGCGCTCGGAACGGCGCTAGCGCCCGTGATCGGCTACGACGCCGCGGCCGCCCTCGTGAAGACGGCGTTCGAGGAGGTACGCACCATCCGCGAGGTCGCGGAGGCTCGCGAGATCGTACCGCGCGAGCGTCTCGCCACGCTGCTCGACGCCATGCGCATGACGGAGCCCGGCATCCCCAAGCGCTGACGGCCTGCCTCGCTCCGCCGCCGCCCGGCGGACCGGCGATGCAACTTCGGGGCAGTCGATATAGCCTACGAGCCAGCAGGCCCGCGGCCCGAAGGCGCACCGCCCGACGCGCGCCGGACCTGCCGGCCTCTCCCCTGGCACCCTTCGACGGCGAGGACACGCTCGGCAACCGGGGCCAGATCCGCATCCGGCCACGCGGCGAGGGACGCGCGTGCCTCATCATGATCCAGGGGCCGTTCCCGGGAGAGACCTACCTCCTCGAGCCGGGGCGCGAGATGACGATCGGCCGCTCGCCCGGCAACGACATCCGCCTCCCCTTCAACGACATCTCGCGCGTGCATGCCCGGGCCAAGTGCAGCGCGTCGGGCAAGGTCGAGATCACCGACATGGGCTCGATGAACGGCACGCACGTCAACGGCCGCAAGCAGCTGTACCGCGTGCTGCGCGAGGGCGACAAGATCCAGTTCGGCGAGCGCACGGTCTTCCGCTTCGCCTTCCACGACGAGATGGACGAGGAGTTCCAGGCGCGCCTCTTCGGCGTGCCCTTCCTCGATCGCGTCACCGCCGCGCTCTCCCGCGACAGGCTGACGACGGATCTCGCCGCCGCCCACCAGGCCGCGAGCGCCGAAGGCACGGACTTGACGGTCGTCGTCATGGCCATCGACGGCTTCGACCTGATCGAGGATCTCCTCGGCTACGCGATGCGCGACTACTTCCTGCGCGAGCTGAGCGCCGTCATCCGGAAGGCGGTGGCCGGCGAGGCCGCCCTCTACCGCGTGGGCCCGGACGCCTTCGGGACGTTCTTCCCCGGCCTGACGCAGGAGCAGGTGCTCGATGCCGCGGACCGCATCCGCACCGCCGTCGCGAATGCCCGGCTCACGCATCAGGGCGACGTCATGGCGTTCTCGCTCGGCGTGGGCGTCGCCGCCCTGAAGAGGGATCACTCCCCGGACGCCGAGGCGATGCTCGCGCTCGCCCAGTCGCGCTGCCGGATCGCCGCCGCCGCCGGGGGCGACCGCGTCGAGACGGTCGCGGCCGGCTAGTCGCCCTGGCCGCTCGGCCCGGGATTCGGCTTCGGACCCCGCCGCCGGCGTGAGATCCTCGGGGTTGCGCCATGCCGTGCCCGCCCCCTCTCGCCCCGATCCCCCGCCTAGATGGCCTGGACGCGCCCTGCGTACCAGCGCGCAGGACGTCGGGAGCGTGCCCATGAGGGCGACCTCATGAGGCCCGCCGAGGAGCGTGACGAAGAGCAGCGCGAGACCGTGCGTCTCGTCCGGCTCGCCCGCGCCGGGGATCAGGACGCCTTCCGGCAGCTCGTGGAAAGGAAGAGAGACAGGGTGTTTCGAGTGGCGTGGCAGCATCTCGGCAATGCCGACGACGCGAGGACGGTCGCGCAGGGCGTGTTCGTCCGCCTCTGGCAGAACCTCGACAAGTACGACGAGACGCGCGCCTTCGACACCTGGCTCTACCAGGTGACGGCCCATGCGGCGATCGATCATCACCGGCGGCGCAAGGCGCGCCCCGCCGAAGCGCCGCTCGACGATGCGCTCCACGCGGCGGCCGCCGCTGCCGATCCCGTCGAGACCTCCGAGCTGCGCCGCGTTCTCCATTCGCTGGTCGGTGAGCTCTCGGAGAAGATGCGCCTTGCCTTCCTGATGCGCGAAGTAGAAGGACTCTCGACGGCCGAGGTGGCGGAGGCGCTCGGCACGACGCAGTCCACCGTTCGCAACCACGTCTTCACGGCCAGGAAGCTCCTGAGGGAAGCGATCGAGACGCGCTATCCGGAGCTCGGACGGTCGATGGGCTCTCAGGACGAGAGCGTCTCGTGAGCGCGCGCGAGGCCTCGGCACCGCATCTCCCGCGCGAATCGTGGGATGCCTACCTGGACGATCGTCTGGACGGGGAGCCGCGCGCCCGCATCGAGGCCCATCTCGCCGAGTGCGCCGAGTGCAGGGCGTGGGTCGCGAGCATCGACCCGTCGCACCTGTTCCATCGGCTCCGCACGCCCGTCCCCGCGCCCGCATGGGATGGGTTCTGGGAGGCGATACAGCAGGATCTCGGCACGGCGCGGCCGAAGCGCCGGGCGACGTGGAGGCTGTTCGCGGCGGCGGCGGCTCTCGCGGCGATCGCCCTCGTGGCCGTCGTCGCGCGCACGTCGCGAAACGTCGAAACGGCCGAGGATCCCTGCTCGCAGGCGACTCTCGCCGCGCTGAACCTCACCCGCCCGATCACCGAGGAGGAGTGCCGGCTGCTGCACGAAGGCATGGCCGTCGAGGAGGCGCCCGTCATCATCACCGGCGCCAGCATCGACCTGCGGGGCCTGTGATGCGCCGGCTGCTCCCGGTCTTCCTGGCGATCGGTCTCGCGCAATCGGTGCTCGCGCAGGCACCCGCCGCGACGCCGACGAGCGCCTCGCCCGACAAGCAGGTCCGCGTCTTCGAGATCCGCTACCAGGACATGAAGGACATCAGCGTCATCCTGCCGACGCTGCTCTCGGACGGCCACGTGCTGACCGTCGATGCGGCATCGCGCACCGTGACGGTGGTGGACAAGCCCGAGCTCGTGCAGCGCGTGGCCGAGTTCCTCGCGCAGATCGACGTGCCGCCGCAGGCCGTGCTGGTCCGCCTCGTGCTCGAGAAGGCCGAGCTGCCCGAATCGTCGGGCCAGACCGACGGCGGGGATCTCGCGAGCCAACCCTGGAGGACGAGCACCCTCGCGGACACCACTTTCGAGGTGCTCGAGCGCAAGGAGGTCACGCAGAGCCTCGGACCCGACGGCGCGTTCGAGATCCGCGTGCGGCTGGGGGCCGTCGACGCGGAGCGCCGGCTCATGCGCTTCGACGAGGTCTCCGTCAGCCGCCGCAGCGTGTCGCCCGCGGGCACGCCGGCAGCACCGGCGCGCGAGATCTTCCGCACGCCGCTCGAGGTCCAGGACCGCGTGGTCAAGACCGTCATGGCGGCGCAGGACGCCTCGGCCGACGTCGCGCTCGTGCTGAAGGTGCGCGCGCTCATCCGCGAACCCGTGCAGGAGCCCTGAGCGTGCCCGAATTCGCCTGCCGCGTGGGCACGCCCTACGGCGACGTCAGGACGGAGACTCACGTCGCCGCCGACGAGGCCACGCTCCGCGCCGAGTTGTCGCGCCGCGACCTGCACGTCTTCGACGTCAAGCGCACGGGCGGGATGCTTGGCCTGCGCGGCCTCGTGCTCTCGGGCAATCGCCGCGTCGGCCGGCGCGAGTTCATCCTGTTCAACCAGCAGATGGTGGCGCTCGTGAAGGCAGGGCTACCGCTGCTCCAGGCCATCGACGTCGTCCTCGAGCGCATGAAGGAGGGCGCCTTCCGCCGCTATCTCCGGGACGTCCGTGATCGGATCAAGTCGGGATCGTCGCTGTCCGAGGCCTTCCAGGCGCAGGGCGACGCCTTCCCCTCGATGTACGCGGCGTCGCTCACGGCCGGCGAGCGCTCGGGCGAGCTCGCGACCGTCATGGCGCGCTACCTCGCCTTCGCGAAGAAGAGCGAGCACGTCCGCGGCAAGGTGACGGCGGCGCTGATCTACCCCGCGCTGCTGTGCGTCCTCTCTCTGACCGTCATCAACGTCCTGCTCTTCTATGCGCTGCCCAAGTTCAGCTCGTTCTACAAGGACTTCGGCTCCGACCTTCCCACGTACACCGCCGCGATCATCGACTTCGTGAACTTCTGCCAGCACAACGTCGTGGTCATCGCCCTGATCGTCACGGGTGTCGTGATGGCCTTCATGAGCTGGCGGCGCACCGAGCAGGGGGCGCTCACGATCGATCGGCTGCAGCTCCGCCTTCCCGTGGTCGGCAAGGTCGTGCGCTGGTACAACATCGCCCAGTTCGGACGCACGCTCTCGACGCTGCTCTCGGGCGGCATCCCGCTCGTGTCCGCGCTCCAGACGGCGACCGGCGCGATGACGAACCGCGAGTACATCTCGGCGGCGAGGACGATCGGCGAGGAGGTCCGCACGGGCCGCGCCCTCTGGGATTCCATGGAGCGCTCCGGCGTCATGACCGACATGTCCGTCGAGCTGGTCAAGGTCGGCGAATCGACCGGCGCGCTCGACGCCATGCTGGCGAACATCGCGGAGTTCTACGACGAGCAGGTGGACGAGGCGATCACGCGCATCGTCTCGCTGTTCGAGCCCATCATGCTGATCGTCATGGGCATCGTCGTCGCGTTCCTGCTGCTGGCGATGTACCTGCCGATCTTCAACCTGTCGGCGACGACGAACTCCTAGGAAAAGTGTCATGGCCACCGATCCCCGCATGCCGCGAGATCCCCAGGCGCCCGTCATCGACGAGGTGGCGCACGCGAAGGGCCTCGCGGAGCGCCTCGCGCACCGCTTCGTGGATCTCCGCGCCGAGACGCTCGACCACTCGCTCTTCGCCAGCATCCCCGTGGACCTCATGTTCCGCTACGACTTCGTCCCCCTGCGCCAGGAGGACGGCTTCCTGATCGTGGCCGTGGCGGATCCGACGGACGTGCTGCTGGTGGACGAGCTGGAGATGCAGCTCGGCTCGCCGATACGCGTCACGGTCGCCACGCGCAGCCAGATCCAGGACGTGCTGAAGAAGACCGAGTCGAGCCAGCGCGTCCTGGACGAGGCGACGGAGGGCTTCCGCCTCCAGGTGCTGCGCGACGACGACGAGGGCGAGGACGCGCTGACGATGGAGCGCCTCCAGTCCGACGCCTCGCCCATCATCAAGCTCGTGGACTCGGTGATCTTCAACGCCCTGCACCGACGCGCCTCGGACATCCACATCGAGACGCGCGAGCACGAGGTCCTCGTCAAGTACCGCGTGGACGGCGTGCTGTACGCGGCGATGGAGCCGATCGACAAGCAGTTCCACTCCTCGATCATCTCGCGCATCAAGGTCATGAGCGAGCTGGACATCGCCGAGAAGCGCATCCCGCAGGACGGCCGCTTCAAGCTGCGCGTCAAGGGCCGCGCCATCGACTTCCGCGTCAGCATCATGCCGAGCGTGAACGGCGAGGACTCCGTCATCCGCATCCTCGACAAGGAGTCCGCGAACGAGAACTTCAAGAACCTCAGCCTCACCGTCGTCGGCTGGCCAGACCGCGAGCTGAAGCGGTTCCGCAAGTTCATCCGCGAGCCCTACGGGATGGTGCTCGTCACCGGACCCACGGGCTCGGGAAAGACGACGACCCTCTACGCCGCCCTCTCGGAGATCAGGACCGAGGAGGACAAGATCATCACGATCGAGGATCCCGTCGAGTACCAGCTCGAGGGCATCGTGCAGATCCCCGTCAACGAGAAGAAGGGCCTGACGTTCGCGCGCGGCCTGCGCTCCATCCTGCGCCACGACCCCGACAAGATCATGGTCGGCGAGATCCGCGACGAGGAGACGGCCCAGATCGCCGTCCAGTCCGCACTGACGGGCCACCTGGTGTTCACCACCGTCCACGCGAACAACGTCGTGGACGTGCTGGGGCGGTTCCTCAACATGAAGGTGGACCTCTACAACTTCGTGTCGGCGCTCAACTGCGTCGCGGCGCAGCGCCTCGTGCGGCTCGCCTGCAACTCCTGCAAGCGCCCGGTGCGCTACACGCGCACGGAGCTCGTGGAGTCCGGCCTCGACCCGTCCACCGGGGATCGCGACCTCTTCGAGGGGCGGGGCTGCATCGACTGCAACGGCACGGGCTACCACGGCCGCGAGGCCATCATCGAGCTGCTCGACATGACGGATCGCATCCGGCAGCTCATTCTCGAGCGCCGGCCCGCGCATGAAATCCGCCTCGCGGCGCGCGAGGAAGGCATGCTGTCGCTGCGCGAATCCGCCGTGGAAAAGCTCCTCGCGGGCCGCACGACGCTGCGCGAGATCAACAAGGTCACCTTCATCGACTGAGGACACGTGAGCCTGATCGATCGATTCCCCCGGATCCCGATGCCGCGGATCTTCCTGCCGGCCCAGCCCACGCTGGCGGCCGAGCTGGATGACGGTCGGCTGTCGCTCGTGCGCGTCGGCGGCGGCGCGCGTCCCGAGATGGCCGGGTTCTTCACGGAGGACCTGCCCGTCGGGGCCTACGCGCCCGCGCCCGCGCAGTCGAACATCGGGGATCCTGACGCCTTGCGGCAGGCCATCCGGCGCGCTCGCGCGTGCGTCGCGCCGGGCGGCGGTCCCATGGCGCTCTGCCTGCCGGACACCATCTTCCGCATCTCCGTCGTCACGGTCGATGCGCTGCCGCGCGGCGTCGACGCGCAGCGGGACCTGGTGGGCTGGCGGCTCAAGAAGACGCTGCCCTACCGCATCGAGGACGCGCAGCTCGCGTGGCAGGTGCTGGGCCAGCGGCCGGAAGGGACGACGCTGCTCGCGGCGGCCGCGAAGCGGCGGGTCGTCGCCGAGGTCGAGGCGCTCTTCGAAGCCGAGGGCCTGCGCGTGGGCTGCGTGACGGCCGGCACGCTGGTGCTCTGCGAGATGCTCCCGCGCGTCGAGGGCTCTACCCTCTTCGTCCATGCCGCGGAGGCCTGGTTCTCGCTCGTCATGGCCAACGCGTCGATGCCCACGCTGTTCCGCTGCAAGTCGCTGCCCTCCGGTGATCGATCGGCCGAGGCACGCGAGTCGATGATCGCCGCCGAGATCGCCCCGACGCTCGAGTACCACGCATCGCGTCTCGGAGGAACGCCGCTCCAGCGCTGCGTGCTGCACCAGTCCACCCGCGAGGAGGGCTCGCTCGCGCAGCGCCTCCAGGACGCGTTGAGCCTGCCCGTCGAGAGCATCCCCGTGACGGCCGGCATGCCACGGCCGCTCGCGGGCCGCCTGAGCGCCGCCTGCGCGCTGGCGCGACGCGGCCTGCGCGGGAGCGGCGCCGTGGAGGCCGCATGAGGCTCGCGGTCAACCTCTCCACGGCGCCCTTCGTCAACCGGCTCCCGCAATGGCTGGTGCTCGCATGCCTCCTCGCCGCGGCGCTCGGCCTCACGACGTGGAACGTCGCGCGCACCATCCACGGAGTCCTCGAGAGCCACTCCGTCGAGGCCGAGCGAACCGCCTTGAAGGCGGAGCGACGGGATCTCGAGCAGCGCGTGGCCGTTCTCGAGAAGAAGCTGTCTGCCGTCGACCTCGCGCCGCTCGAGAGCCGCGCCGCGGCCGCCAACGACGTGCTCGCGCAGAAGGCGCTCTCCTGGTCGATCCTCCTCGAGCGGCTCGAGGAGCTGCTGCCCTGGAACGCCGCTCTCGAGTCGGTCCGGACGAGCGTGGGCCGCGACGGCACGCGTCTCTCCTTCGACGTACGCGCCACGTCCCAGGCGGAGGCGCTCTCCTTCATCGATGCGCTCGAGGCCTCCGACTGCTTCCAGGACGTGTACCCGACAGGCGAAAGGAAGAACGTGCAGCACGAGATCGAGATGACGCTCGAGGCGCTGCACGATCCGTGGTGCGGCGATGCTCCCGATCTCCCCGCGGGCGTGACGCTGCGCGGCGCGGGCCGCGTGCGGGGAGGCCGCCGTGGCTGAGTCCCCTCTTCCGCTCCAGGCCCGCATCCTCGCGCGCTGGCGAGAGATCGCGATGATCCTCGGCGCCGTCGT